>Ga0164313_10006114_pt1 | contig 10630 bp, 7 predicted proteins | sample GuaBasSedimGuay4_FD_113735 | JGI IMG/M metagenome (GOLD analysis project Ga0164313, IMG submission 113735) | Subseafloor sediment microbial communities from Guaymas Basin, Gulf of California, Mexico - Guay4, Core 4569-4, 0-3 cm | ecosystem: Environmental > Aquatic > Marine > Hydrothermal vents >...
AGGCTCTTCCGGTTATGATTGACCAGCTTTTGCCCACCGGGCTCAAAGGGATTATGGCTGCCACGCTTCTGGCTGCCCTGATGAGTACCATTGCTGCAGCACTGAATAGTTCAGCAACGCTTGTGGCCGTTGATATTGTGAAACGCTTCAAGCCTTCCACCTCCGATAAGCAGCAGATTAAATATGGCCGGATTGCAGCGGTTGTGGTGATGTTGCTGGCCATGTTATGGTCCACCCAGGGGGATAAATTCTCCAGCATCTTTGAAGCCATCAATAAGATTGCAGCAGCCATAGCACCACCGGTGGCCACGGTATTCCTTTTTGGGGTATTCTCCAAGCGGGGTACCAATAAGGCTGCCATAGTGACACTTCTGACCGGACTCGTGCTGGGAATTACTGCCTTCTGCCTGGACTTTGAACCCATCAGCGGGCACATGTATCTGACCAGGGGTTTGCATATCCCATTTATGATGCAGGCCTGGTGGCTATTTGTAATCTGTACGGTAATTTATTTTGCAGTAAGCTATTCCACGCCTCCTCCGCCTGCCGAGGTTATAGAAAAGTACACCTGGGAGAGTCCCTTATCGGTGATCACAAAAGGAGAATTCAAGGGAGTTAAGGATGTTCGTCTCTGGGCGGGAATCCTGGTAGTAACCCTTGTGGTTATGTATATGATTTTTTAAAATAAACGAGATGAATATGAGACAGGCAGTGATGGTATCCCCGGGGATCATTGAGTTCAATGAGGTCCCCAAACCAGAATCCCTGGGTGCCAAGGAAGTGATGTTGAAAATCGAAAGAATCGGTGTATGCGGGAGTGATATTCATGTCTTTCATGGTGAGCACCCTGCCACACCCTACCCGGTTGTTCAGGGTCATGAGTATGCTGCCACAGTTCATGCGGTGGGTAGTGAGGTCACCGGCGTGAAACCCGGGATGAAAGCCACCGCCTGGCCACAGCTGGTTTGTGGCAAATGTGGACCCTGTCTGCGCGGCCAGTACAATGCCTGCCAGGAGCTAAAAGTGCAGGGATTCCAGGCACCGGGAGTTGCACAGGATTATTTTGTTGTACCCGAGCACCGTCTCATCACCATTCCCGATACCATGAGCCTGGATCAGGGGGCCTTGGTGGAACCAGCAGCTGTTGGTGCACACTCCACCAGTCGGTCGACCGGTATAGAAGGAAAGAATGTGGTGGTATCAGGGGCTGGCACCATAGGCAACCTGGTTGCTCAGTTTGCAATGGCCAGGGGAGCCAATAAGGTTTTGATTACCGATATCAGCGACTACCGGCTGGAGATTGCCCGGGAGTGTGGGATAGACGGGACCCTCAATGTAAAACAGACCCCGTTTGAAGAGGGAGTGAAGGATTTTTTCGGAGCTTCCGGGTACCAGGTAGGATTTGAGGCAGCCGGGGTTCAGCCCTCACTGGACGCTTTGATGGCCAATGTGGAGAAAGGTGGAGACATCATTATTCTGGGTGTATATTCCGAGAACCCGACTGTGAATATGTATTTCCTGGGTGAGCATGAACTGAACCTGTTTGGTTCCATGATGTATCGAAAAGAGGATTACGAAGAGGCCGTTCAAATGATCGATACCGGGAAAATCAAGACTGCTCCATTAATCTCAAAGCACTTTAAGTTTGAAGAGTACCTGCAGGCCTACGAGTTTATTGAGGAAAAGGGAGACAGGACCATGAAAGTGATGATTGACCTATAATATTTGTTACAATGGATAAAAAGAAACCATTTATAGTGGGAGTGGGGGAGATCCTCTGGGACATGTTGCCGGGTGGGAAAGTGCTTGGAGGTGCTCCGGCCAATTTTGCCTACCACTGTAAACAGTTGGGGGCCGAGTCCCATATGATTAGTGCCCTTGGAAAAGATGATCCCGGATGCGAGATCCTCGAGCAAGTAGAAGCCTTAGGTATTCCCTCTGACTTTCTTTTCATTGAAGAGCAGTTTCCCACCAGCACCGTCACCGTGAAGTTGGATGCAAAGGGGCATCCTGAATATACCATCCATGAAAATGTGGCCTGGGATCATATTCCCGCCGATAGTAAGGCACTTGATATGATGAAAGGTGCTGATGCAGTCTGTTTCGGTTCACTTGCCCAACGGTCACCCATCTCCCGGAAGTCCATACAATCTTACCTTGCAGCAGTATCCCCTGATTGCCTCAGGGTATTTGATGTGAACCTCAGACAGCACTTTTACTCGAAAGAGGTGATTGAAGAATCTCTGGGTTTTGCAGATGTGTTAAAACTCAATGATGATGAGCTGCTTATCCTGAGTGAGTTATTTTCTCTTGAGGGAGGGGAAGATGAATTGATCGAAACCTTACGGCAATCCTTTAATTTGAAGCTAGTTGCTCTAACCAGGGGCGGTGATGGCTCTACACTCTTTACTGGGACCGAACGATCGGATTACCGATCCGATGCAGTCCACGCAGTTGATACCGTGGGGGCAGGTGATTCTTTTACCGCAGCCATGGTAATGACCTGCCTGAAAGGGAAGGACCTTAAAGATGTCCACAGGATAGCCTCTGAACTTGCGGCCTATGTTTGTACCCAAAACGGAGCTACACCAAAAATTTCAGCAGATCTCCTTGAGGAGATATGTACTTAATTAAAATATTTTTTGTTAAAACCTTTATATCATGAAGCATTTTGAATATCATCAACCCACGAAAATTGTTTTCGGAAGTGGTAGAATCAGTGAAGTAGGCGAGATTGTAAAAACTTTTGGAACCCGTTGCCTTCTGGTAACAACACCCGCTGTGCCTGCAACAGTAGCTCAGTTTGATAAAGTAAAAGAGATACTCCTCTCATCCGGAGTGGATGTGGCACATTTTGACCAGGTTATACCCAATCCAACCACCGAAACCAGTGCAGCAGGGGCAAAGATGGCCCTTGAGCACAGGGCAGAAGTGATCGTCGGATTGGGCGGTGGTTCCAGCATGGATGCTGCCAAGGCCATTGCAGTGGAAGCTACTCATGAGGGGTCTGCATGGGATTATCTTTTTTATAAAAAGGAACCCACCGACAGTACCCTTCCAATGGTAGCTATCAGTACCACTTCCGGAACCGGCTCCCAGGTCACCCAGGTATCCGTGATTACTAACATGGCCGAGAGAGACAAGTCTGCCCTTTATCATCCACAATGTTTTCCGAAGGTTTGTATCGTGGACCCGGAACTGATGCTTACCGTGCCAAAGCAGGTTACAGCACCCACAGGATTTGATGTGTTCTGCCACGCTTTTGAGAGTACCATCAATCCGGGATCCGGGGCCTATGTCGAGTTACTGGCCTGGGAAGCCATCTCCATTGTGGCGGATACACTGCCAGCTCTGCTGGATGACCTTCAAAATGTGAAGGCAAGGGAGAAAATGGCCTGGGCTGATACCCTGGCAGGACTCTGCATTGCCAGTGCAGGTGTGACACTTCCCCACGGAATGGGCATGGCCATTGGCGGGATGTATCCACACGTTGCCCATGGTGAATCACTGGCCATCGTTTACCCGGCCTGTACGAAATTCACCTATGCAAGTGCCGAAAGGCAATACAGCAAGATGGCCAGGATATTAAATCCTTCCCTGGAAGGCTTAAGCGATCAGGAGGCAGCAAAAGCATCTGTGGAGGAGGTTGAGAAGCTTCTTAAGAAAGTAGGGCTTTATAAAAAGCTCAGGGATGTGAACATGCCTGAAGAGGAGATTGAAGCACTGGCCAAACAATGCATGGTGCTGCCTGACTACCAGGGCAACCCCAGGGTGGCTACTGCAGAGGAGATGTTAGAGCTGGTGAAGAATTCCTACTAAGGAACCTAAAGAACTATCACATGCGCTACTTTTTACAACTTACCGGAATATTGATCATTGCTTCTCTATTCACCCATACTGTGAATGCCCAGGAGAGGGCTATCAGTGAAACTGAACTTCATGATAAAATTTCTGCCTTCTGGCTTGGGCAGCTGGTGGGGAATTATTATGGTCTTCCATTTGAAAACCGGTATATTGAAGAACCTGTGCCCTTTCTTGTTGACAGGATTTATACCTTTGAGGACGATGAAGTTATCGATCTGAACAGGAAGGATTGGCGAGGTTATATTCCGGTATTCATGGACGCAGTTGAAGGTGCCTTTGCCGACGATGATACTGATATCGAGTTTATTACTCTGCACGCAGTGGAAAAATACGGTCTCGACATTACTTATTCCGAGATCACGGAAATGTGGAAAAAGCACATTAACCGGAGAATTTGGGTGGCTAACTATACAGCCCGGTCACTTATGGACAAAGGATTTGTGGCTCCGGAAACCGGACGCAAAAAGAACAATGGAAACTGGTTCCAAATAGATCCCCAGTTAGTGAACGAGATATGGAGTGCATTTTACCCTGGTATGACAGAAAAAGCTGGACAACGGGCCCTTTGGGGAGCCCGAATAACCAACGACGACTGGGGTACCCATCCAACAATCGCATATGGTGTGATGATTAGTGCAGCGTTTTTCGAAAAGGATGTGGAAAAACTAGTGCAGATGGCCATCGAAGCTGTACCAAACGAAGGTCCTTTTGCAGAAGGCATAAGAGATGTGGTAAAATGGCACAAGGAGGATGACGATTGGCGCAAAACACGGAAAAAGATTCATGATAAATACTACAGGTACAAAAAAGGATCCTATGAAGCTCCCGTCAGCGTGGTCTCTTCTCTTAATAACGGATTATGCGGCATCTTGGCAATTCTCTATGGTGAAGGAGATTTTATGAAGACAGTTGGCATAGCTGTAAGTGCGGGGTATGATTGTGATAATCAGGCAGCCACATGCGCAGGCCTTATCGGAGTGCTTCAGGGAACAAAATGTCTTCCTCCTGATTTGGTTGAATCGTTTAACAATCAATATGTCTGTTTTACCCGTGATGAAGTTCAGGTTGCCACGCCTCTTTCCGAAATTAAAGAAAGGATAGCTGCAATCTCCAAAAGGGCAATCCTTGATAACGGGGGTCGCATGGAGCTTGATCAGGGTGATGTGCCTTCAATTGATGGAAAAACAATCACAAGCGAATTTGAAGGAATAGCCTACACCTTTGTATTTGGTGAGGATTATGAGGCAGAGGTTTCGGGAGGAGACCTTGATCCTGAAACCTATGCGGAATTTAATCAAGAGGGAGAACGTTTACGGGTTGAATTCGGGGAAAAGAAACTTGAGGGATTCTATGACGGAGATCGCTTAAGAATCACTGGTGAAGTTGAGGGAGACATCTGGGAGGATATCTATGGGGAAATCGTCTATATCGTCAATTGTGACTTTTAAGAGAGTAAGTGATAGTTCCCCCGTGTTAAATCCCTGCTTTCTCATAAAAAATTCCATCTGTTTAATTTTTTTTTTGGGCTAAAATGACAATTCAATTCGCATCTGACCTACATTTGGAATTTCCTCAGAACGAGGAATTTCTTAAAGCAAACCCCCTTCAACCTAAGGGTGATGTTTTATTGCTGGCAGGTGATATTGTCCCTTTTGCAGTAATGGATAAGTATGATGGTTTTTTCAACTATGTATCTGATAATTTCCAGGCAACCTACTGGATTCCTGGTAATCATGAGTATTATTATTATGATATTGCTAAAAAATCAGGTACCCTTAATGAGAAAATTAGAAGCAATGTATTTTTAGTGAATAACGAGGTAGTTACTCACGATAACATCAATATTATTTTCTCTTCGCTGTGGTCCAAAATTAACTTGGTAAATCAGTGGCGGGTTGAAAGGGGCATGAGTGATTTTCATGTAATTAAATACAAAGGCAATCGCTTTTCTGCTGAAAATTACAATCAATTACATGCCCAAAGTATTGATTTTCTTATAAAGACGCTTCACCACAACAACACCGATAATTCAGTGGTAGCAACCCACCATGTCCCCACTCTTTTAAACTATCCCGAAAAGTATAAGGGCAGTGCTTTAAATGAGGCATTTGCCGTGGAGTTATTCGATCTGATTGAATCAAAGGGTCCGGACTATTGGATATATGGTCATTCCCATTGTAACACGCCTGATTTTAAAATTGGAAATACTCATATCAGAACGAATCAACTAGGCTATGTTAAATACAATGAACACATTGGATATATAAATAATAAAATCATTGAGGTATAGTATAATCATGCAGATATTGGGTAGTGTTTCACAAAGTGTGTCCAGGGTACATTTAAACCGGGAAAAAGGATTACAAGAGCTCATGGAGCTGATGATTTAAAGCATGATGCAAGCCGAGCGCAGAGGATTTTTATGTTCCGGTCTAAATCCCCATCTGTATCCTCTGCTCATTGATCCAGGAGGCCAGAGATTTGGTATCCAGCGACCTGCTAAGCTTGTAGATGCAGTTCCTGTCGGGGTATTCTCCGCCCATGTAGAGGAAAATATGTTGTAGTTGTTTATCGAGATCAACTACAGATCCTGCCGGATGCATGGAAGATATGCCGGTCCTTTTCATAAGTACAGTCTCCAGCTCCCAATCTATACTGCCCTCCATTAAGTCTTTAGGGTCGATGCTCCAGAGTATAAGTGCCCCGGGATTGCTTTCCATCATTTCGATCTTCCCCGATACAGGATTGTATATAAGGTCGGGTACGTCATTGGCAGAGAGAGAAGTGCTGATGTCAAATAAGATGTCTGCAGTAAATAGAATCCCGTCATAGGTATCTCCTGCTTTATACTTGTAAAGGTACTGAACCATCTGTAAGCCGTTGCTGGATACCATCAGGATGCTTCCATCCTCCAAAACGAGTGAGGAGGGTCCCGGACAATTTACAGGATCATCCCCCTCAATTCCCCAGTCGCTGTCTTCCCATAATACCCCATTGTCAGATCTAATTACCGAACCTGTTCCAATGGAAGCAGAGGTACCTGTGACAAAAATGAGTCCGAAAGCAGGGTGATTGTGGATTCTTGGACCATTGGGTCCATAGGCTTCCTGCGTGACATATTTAAATGCCCTGGGGAAGGGCTTCCAGTTGGCACCCTTATCTTCCGTAATCATAGTGCCATTTCCCTTCTGGATAATGTTTCCTTCGAAATTTCCTATACAACTCAAATCGCCCACACGGTAGCCATAGGGTTGAAGGTTCTGCACCTCAACAGGCTTTGACCAGGTTTCTCCTGCATCATCTGAAGTGATCAACAATTGTCCCTTGCCCGATTTGTCATCTGCCTGACCGGGGAGCAGTTTCCTCTGGGTTGAGACGATGATGCTTGAACCGTTCATGGCGGCGACAGGCCATCCAAAATTGTAACTGCCCGATTTGAAATCTTCACCCTCCGGTACCAGGACTTCAGCCACCTGCATAGAGCCAATAGAATCGGCCATAAATAGCAGGCGGTTTTCCTGGCTGCCTATTTTCAGGTAGCGGTTGGCCATGTAATCTGAGAAGGCCAGGTTTGTTTCGGAAACCGGATCGATGGGATACAATCCCATGTAAGTGGAATCGGAGGGCAGAAGCAGTTCATCTTCAGCACAGGAGATCAAACCTGCCATGCTCAGGCAAAGGATCAGTACAGGGATGATTATAAGAGGTCTCATTTATCTTATTTTTACAATTTTATTGGTAATTACATAACCCTGGGTGACAACCCGGTAATAGTAGTTCCCGCTTACTAGCTCATCTGTATTTAGAAGGATGTGATGGAGTCCGGGGTTTAAGCGTTCATTCATCAGTTCTGCAACCACCATCCCGGCCATATTGTAGAGGATGATTTGCATATCCACCTGTTCGCTTACATTGATTCTTAAGGTTGCCGATTCTCGGACAGGATTGGGATAATGATCCACCTTCACCGGGTAGCTTACTTCTGCATCCTCTATCCCGGTAGTCTCCTGGATATACACATTATCAAAAAGGGAGCTTCCTTCATTAAATCCCGAAGTGGCGGTTAATCCCACCAGGGCGGTCGGTGAAAGGTCAAGGGGAATGCTGAATTCTCCATGAGGGATCCAGCTTTCGCCATCCAGGGAGTAAGCTGCGGCGAAGTAGTTAAAATCATTCCTTGCCAGTTTGATCCAGCAGGGCAGTTTTATGTCCGGATTAGAAACTTCAATTACGGGCGTACTGTTATCATCCCAACGGTACTGGAGTTTAAGCCCCTCATAGGCTGTTACGGTATATAAAATATAGAGCGATCCTGAATCCGTCGATTCCCTGAACATGATTCCAGCCTGGGATGCACCACCCCGGTCTTCAATGGAGCCGATACTTGCAACAATTCGTTGTGCCCCTGTTTTTTCCTTGTAGAGAAATGAGCAATGATCTGAGGTACCCGAGATGCCACTTCCAAAAGTAGAAATTGAATAGGACTGATCTCCCAGATATGCGGGATATCCTTCTTTAATGGTTTCTCCTATATCTTCAAAAATCCAGTCTGATTCAAGCGCTTCGGTCACATACACAGGGAACTCGGTAGTTAATTCATCATCTCCCGTGAAGAGGGATATCATTGCCTCACCCGGAGAAATTGCAGTAAGGGTGAGCAGTAATTCAGCATTCAGACTGGTGGTAACTACATCAGGATCGGAATTTTCAAGGGTGATCTCAGGGAGTATCCCATCCGGATGACCAAAAACACCAGAAATGTCAATTTCACTGGTGAGACCAACAGCCATCCTCTGCTCCGGGACAGGATTATTTACCGCGGGCTCCGAATGAACCAGCGTGAGCTCCTCAAAGTTTATGATGGAAAGATTGCTAATATCACTGGAACCGCATATCAATCCCCCTTCAAATTCATCCGGCAGATCAAGCTCAACTGTCCCGAAGGCTGTCCAGCTCACTCCATCCTCAGAAAGATAAGCACTCATCAGGGAGCCTGTTTTATTCATTCGGATCCAGAAGGGAGCGGACATTTCAGTTTCTGCATGTGAGATCAATACAGCCCCTTTGTTAGCTCTTGACTCGAAGCGGACCGTAGCCTCTCCCGTATAAACAAGTCTCGCCATTGCGGCATCCAGTGCAACTGAGTCTGCCTGGAAACTGATTCCTGCCAATCCCCCCGGTGAAGGAAATTCCCCAGCACCGATTTTTGTGGATATTTCAGCATCGCCGACCAAAGATTTATGCATGAATTGGAAGCCCTCACTCAAATTCGGGGAAGAAACATTTGCACTACCACCCAGCGTGAAAAGATCGGCTTCCTGCATCGCAAACCCGGCTGTTTTCATAATCCCTAAATCATGGCTAAGCCATCCTTCCGGGGTATCCCAGACAAAAACAGGGAAACTATTAACCAGATTGAAGGAGCTGACATCGCCCGTAAGGGTCAAAGTGGCCGACCCTATACCCCTGGGAGTTATAAGGATGGAATCTGTTTCATCGGGGATGCTTGACCTACAGATGCCCAGATCGGAGGACTTTGCCTCATAGATAATCTCATCTGTATCAAGTTTTCCGAATACCTGTGATATGTCAAGGTAACTCTCCTCAGTGTTGATGTTGACAAAGTGGCCAGGAATAGGATACTGAACGGTATAGATATTCGCAATCTCCTCGATTTTTGTGGCTTCAAATTCTGCAGTGGCAGAAACAATGGACTCGTTGTTTGGATTTTCCCAGCCAAAGAGTTCCACATAATTTGCGTTTCCACGACAAAATATTCCCACATAGCAGGTGGGATTCATTTCGATGGTTCTGCTTGCATCGGGGCTGTAAGTCCAGTTCACCCCATCAAGGGAAAAGTAAGAATCAAAACTGTTTCCAACTCTCTTTAGCTTTAGCCAGCACGGAACCTGCATTCCTTTGGCACCCTCGCCCGGATGGTTCATGCCATCCTGATCATTGTTGTTTCTAACATAATATCGAATCCCGCCATCTCCACCTAATACACTCATGTAATAGGCTTTTGAGAAAGAGCTGAGGTCCTCACGAATCATGACCCCCGCTTCTTCAAAAGGATTTAAGCTGTAACCCATTTCTCCCATTCCATAGATAAAGGAAACCAGGGTAACAATTTCAAAATTGCCGCTTTGCACCGCATAGGCAAAATGCACATTATCAGGTCTGAAGTCAGGTGATTGATCGCCCGTACTTATCAGGGTAAATAATTCAGCTTCAGAATCCCATGCAGTACTCCCCGGAATATCCTGGGAGCCAATGTCAGTTGAATGCCACCCCAGGGGCAGCATTTCCTGGGCATCCGTGCCTGAAAGGGCTAGTAAGAAGAGGAGAGTGGCTATAAAAAGTTTTTTATTCATGGTTTTGCTAATCAAAGTTTACAACTACTTCCCACAAGCCCGGCTCATAAATGACCACCTTGAAAGTTACAGGGACATTGGCATAGTTTGCTTCCATATCCAGGGTAAATGGAAATTGAACATTATCAAATCCGCTACCGTTGAAATAAATTGAGTTAACTCCACCTTCCCGGAGCATATCCATTTCGCCCCTGATTCGAATATCCAAAGGCGAATTTCCTAAGCGTCTCACAATAACCCGGTTCACCGGTCCGGTCTTAGAAAATACCTTATAGGGTTCTTCGTATAGACCGTAGTAAATATCATCTTTCCAGAATCCAAGCAGAGTACTGTCCGCAAACTGATTGGGGTGGTAGACCAGTTTCCCATCACCCTCCTTCAATCCTTTTTTA
>Ga0164313_10006115_pt1 | contig 10630 bp, 8 predicted proteins | sample GuaBasSedimGuay4_FD_113735 | JGI IMG/M metagenome (GOLD analysis project Ga0164313, IMG submission 113735) | Subseafloor sediment microbial communities from Guaymas Basin, Gulf of California, Mexico - Guay4, Core 4569-4, 0-3 cm | ecosystem: Environmental > Aquatic > Marine > Hydrothermal vents >...
CCACCAAAAGTTGGAGAGATTGCTTTTACGGTCTCTACAAATTTGTCAATATCGGTTGCATCCACTTCTATGTCAAAAACATCGATATCCGCAAAAATTTTGAATAGCAGACCCTTGCCTTCCATAACAGGTTTAGAAGCCAGTGGTCCTATGTCGCCCAGTCCTAAAACAGCAGTGCCATTGGTTATTACAGCAACTAAATTACTTTTTGCAGTATACTTGTACACGTCTTCCGGGTTTTTGGCTATTTCCAAACATGGTTCGGCCACTCCTGGTGAGTAGGCTAATGATAAATCACGTTGTGTACTGTGTTTTTTAGTTGGTATAACCTCGATTTTACCAGGTATTGGTAATTCGTGATATTCAAGCGCTTCACGTTTACTTATTTTTGAGCTCATAAAATTTTGAAACTGTTAAAGATTTAACAAACAAAGGTATGCTTTTTTAGATTTTAAGGTCTAAAATAGAAATATTTTCTAAATTATTTTAAAAAAGTGATATTTCGTGTTAAACCCTTGTATTTTGTGCGCTTTATAGCGGATTTTTTAAAAATTCTTTTGAAGATGTCTTCTGTTATTTCTTCCCAGTCTTTTTTAGACATATTTAACAGATCGGGGTGTGGAATAAATTTAGGTTCAGAATGGGCTAATGAAAACCTATTCCACGGGCAAACATCCTGACAAATATCACAGCCAAACATCCAATCTTCAAATTTCCCCTTCACAGAACCGGGAATCTCATCTTTTAATTCGATAGTAAAATAGGAGATGCATTTGCTTCCATCAATAGTGTTATTCGGTAGGATGGCTTCCGTAGGACAGGCATCTATACATTTTGTGCAATTTCCGCAATGATCGGTTTTAAATTCCTGATCATATTCAAGTGTGAGGTCTAAGATAATTTCTGCTAGAAAGAAGAAGGATCCTTTTTGTTTGGTTATTAATAGAGAGTGTTTGCCAATCCAACCCAGACCACTTTTTTTTGCCCATGTTCGCTCCAGAACAGGTGCCGAATCAACAAAGACCCGTCCGTAGACATCTCCCATATTATCTCTGATAAATTGAAATAACTGATATAGTTTGTCTTTAATTACAGGATGGTAGTCTTCGCCGTAGGCATATTTTGAGATTTGATAGGAAGAAGTATCCTGATTCTTAGAAGGGAAGTAGTTGTATTGAAGTGAAATGATCGATTTTGCGCCAGGAACAAGTTTGCGAGGATCCAACCTTTTGTCGAAATGGTTTTCCATATAATACATTTGGCCCTGATAACCGTTTTTTAGCCATTTTTCCAATCTCGGGGCTTCTTCTTCTAAAAACGCTGCTTTGGCAATACCACAAGAAGAAAAACCGAGGTGTAAAGCCTCGGTTTTTATTGATTTAGAAATAGATTTGATCTTTAAATTCATATACTACATCTAAAAACTTTCCAATTGAATGGAAGCAGATTGTTATAGCTAAAATACGAATTTCCTACTGTAAATTATAATTTATCACAGAATTAATCTACATAACTCATTTTGCAGTTTCAGGGCTAATCACCGTAGATACTTCACTGATTGAATTTGCCGGAAAACCTCCCTTTGATGCATGTTCTTTTAAGAGTTCTTTATTTTGAGCTTTGTAAACACAATAAATTTTATCTTCTGTGACATAGCTGTGCAGCCATTGTATATTTTCTGATCCCATTTGGTCTAAAACGCTACATGACTTCTGAGAAATTCCTTTTAGCTCATCCGGTGTGAAATTTCCGGCATCAGGGATATTTCTTTCGATGACATATGTTTTCATGTTATTGTCATGGATTACTTCATTACTAATCGAAATATTTTGGGCTAAATTATTTTGAGCATTCGTTGTAAATGCCCATAATGCTGTAATAAACAACAGAATGGTAATTGTTTTATTTGTTTTCATAATTCTATTTTAAAATTTAATGCTTCAAAATTAGAAAGTGTATAGTTAAAGGTCTATCACAAATAAATCTAATGTTATTACATTTGGACCAGGAAAAATTAAGTGGCCACAGAATTTTTAAGGAAAGATGTTGGTTGAAAACCAAATTTATTTTTAAAGCATTTGGAAAAATATGAAGGGCTGCTAAAACCAGTTTGAAATGTTGTTTGAGAAATATTACTATCTGTCTTATTTAATATTTCAAGAGATCTCATAAGGCGATAATCTCGTAATAAGGTATTGACAGATATGCCGATAATTTTTTTACAATTACGGTAAAGATGTGATTTACTCATTGACATTTTAATCGATAGAATTCCTCGAGGTTCTACCTCGGGGTCAAGAGGAAAGTTTGAAAACCTAAGGTTTTCATCAACTAAAAAATAATTTTTTCCGCTTGATACCTCGATGGCTCTGCCTCGGGGTAGTTCATTTATGAGAACTTACATAAAGCGGTTGAGAGTGCCTTCGATAAAAATGATAATGATGATGAGATAAAGAAAACACGTTCGGTATTAGTTATATACAAAGATCAGATCCTTGCGGAAAAATATGCCCCTGGCTTTGATGAAAAAACTCCAATATTAGGGTGGTCTATGACGAAAAGCTTTACGAGTACCATATATGGAATATTACAAAAAAGAGGATTGATTGATATAAACTCGGTTACCGGAATTGCATCCTGGCAAAATGACGATCGTAAAAACATTACTTATAATGATCTGTTACATATGAATAGTGGTTTGGAATGGGTAGAGGATTATACTACTATTTCAGATGTCACTAAAATGCTCTATATGGAAAGTGATATGAGCAAGGTACAGATGGATAAAAAACTGACCGGAACAACTAATGAAAGCTGGAACTACTCCTCTGGTACGACTAATTTGTTAGCAGGTTTTTTATTGCGTGAAAAATTCAAAACCCATCAGGAATATCTCGATTTTTGGTATAGTGAATTATTGGATAAAATAGGTATGCACAGTGCCTTGATCGAAACCGATTTGGATGGTAATTTTGTTGCTTCATCCTATGGTTGGGCAAATACAAGAGATTGGGGAAAATTCGGTTTGTTGTATTTACACGAAGGAAATTGGAATGGGGAACAGATAATTGATTCTACCTGGGTAAAATATGTTGCCACTCCAACCAATACTTCCAATGGGAGATATGGGGCACAGTTTTGGTTAAACGCCGGAGGGCGCTATCCCGATGCACCAAAAGATCTGTTTTCATGCAATGGTTATCAGGGGCAGATGGTATTTATAATTCCTTCTAAAGAAATGGTAATCGTAAGATTCGGTTTGACCGAAGATCCGATTTTTGATTTTAATAATTTTCTTAAAGGGATTATTGCTAGTGTAAAGTAGCTCTTAGGGATTTTTTTTAATAACATACAAAACTAAACTACCAAACCAATACCATTGTGTCATTCCCGTGGAAACGGGAATCTCTAAATAATTAATAATGGTGTATCGTCCTGTTTTTAGTTGACTTTTTAACTTAAAAAGAGTCAACCTATTTCAGGACGATACAAGTATCCAATTTTTTTTAAATCCGAATTAGTAGGTTTCACCTTACAGCTCAAAGCCAAAATCAACCTTCAATTTTTCAGCAATTAACTTGGTAATTCTGGTTTTTAATGCCGGAATTTTAATTTTTTCAATAACACCATTTCCAAAAGCAAATAGCAGTAAGGCTTTGGCCTCCTTTTTGGGAATCCCTCTTGATTGCATATAGAATAATGCATTTTCATCCATTTGCCCGATAGTGCATCCATGAGAGCACTTCACATCATCCGCAAAAATTTCCAGTTGAGGTTTGGCATTAATAGAAGCCCTGTTTCCAACTAAAATATTATCGTTTTGTTGATATGCATTTGTTTTTTGAGCTTCCTTATTTACAATGACCTTTCCGTTAAAAACACCGGTAGAAGCATCATCATAAATACCTTTATACAGTTCATGGCTTTCGCAATTTTCAAATTTGTGATTCACCAAAGTATGGTTGTCAACATGCTGTTTGTCCTCAATAATCGTAATTCCGTTTAAGTTTGAAGTGATGTGTTCTCCTTCGTGATAGAACTCCAAATTATTTCTTGTCAGCTTGCCACCAAAAGAAAAAGTACCCACACTTACCACGCTGCTTTCCTTCTGTTGCACATACGTGTTATCAATCAATGAGGCCGATCTTTTATCATTTTGCACCTTATAAAAATCAACAATCGCACGTTTGCCCGCAAAAATTTCTGTAACCGAATTGGTTAAAACTACATTATCGGTTAAACTTTGGTGTCGTTCGAATATTTGGACATATGAATTTTCTCCAACTACTATTAAATTTCTTGGTTGCAATAAAATTTCCTTTTCACTTCCGGTGTAAAAATTTAATATTTGAATCGGTTTTGAAAGAACAACATGTTTGGGGATGTTTATATAAGTTCCCTCCTTAGAAAATGCTGTATTCAAATTGGTTACACTATTTTTTTTATTGGCTATTTTATTGAAATAATTATCTAAAATAATTTTGTATTTCGGTTTTTTAAAAGCTGCCGACATCAAACATATATCGTAACCATCATGTGTCGTTTCAGACAAAAATGAGCTATAAACACCATCGATAAATACTATTTTGTAGGAATCAATTTCGTGTAATATATATTTTTTTATCTGTTTAAATTCAACCGCAGTTTCCGAATTTGGAAAGACGCTATAATCATAATTCAGAACTGACTTCAGAGATGTATATTTCCAATCTTCATCTTTTTTGGTAGGAAAGCCTTGTGTTTCAAAGTTTGATAATGCTTCACAGCGAATACTGTGAATATTAGAATCCAAATCCACATTTCCCTGGTTTTCAAAAACCATAAAAGACGATATTAATTTTTCTTGTAATGACATTTTCTACAAATTTTTAACCCAATCGTAACCTTTCTCCTCTAATTCGTGCGCCAGTTCCTTACCTCCCGATTTTACTATTTTACCGTTGTATAGAACATGCACAAAATCGGGAACTATATATTCTAACAGTCGTTGATAATGCGTAATAATTATAACGGCATTATCTTTACTTTTTAGTTTATTTACTCCGTTGGCAACAATTTTTAAAGCATCGATATCCAAACCGGAATCGGTTTCGTCCAAAATAGCCAATTTAGGGGCTAACATAGCCATTTGAAAGATCTCATTTCTTTTCTTTTCACCACCGGAAAAACCTTCATTCAGGGATCGGGATAAAAATTTTCTATCCATTTCTAACAGGTCGGATTTTTCTCGAATCATTTTCAACATATCCTTTGCCGGAAGATCTTCCAATCCTTGTGCTTTACGCTTCGCATTAATGGCGGTTTTAATAAAATTTGTTGTAGTAACCCCGGGTATTTCAACAGGATATTGAAAAGAAAGAAAAACCCCTTTATGAGCACGCTCATCCGGAGACAATTCCAAAACACTTTCCTCATCCAGTATAATATCACCATCTAAAACGTCGTAAGTTTCATTTCCTGCAATTACCGATGCCAGGGTGCTTTTACCAGATCCGTTTGGCCCCATTATGGCGTGAATTTCTCCTGCTTTTACTTCTAGGTCTATTCCTCGAAGGATTTCCTTATCTTCTATTCCTGCGTGTAAATTTTTTATTTCTAACATTATTCTAATTTTGTTAATTTGATGATTTGAAAATTTGATAATGAACTATGACAAATTATTTAAATGATATATTAACCAACACTACCTTCTAAACTTATTTCCAATAATTTTTGTGCTTCAACGGCAAACTCCATAGGTAATTTATTTAATACCTCTTTGCTAAAGCCATTGACAATTAAAGCAATAGCTTTTTCCGTATCAATACCTCTCTGATTACAATAGAAGAGTTGATCTTCCCCAATCTTACTGGTAGTTGCTTCATGTTCAATATGCGCTGTTTTGTTCTTTGCTTCGATATATGGAAATGTATGCGCCCCACATTCATTTCCCATGAGTAGGGAATCACATTGGGTAAAATTTCTGGCATTGTCTGCTCTCGAATGAACCTGTACCAATCCTCTATAGGAGTTTTGCGATTTTCCGGCTGATATTCCCTTTGAAATGATAGTACTTCTTGTATTTTTTCCAATGTGGATCATTTTTGTACCCGTATCTGCCTGTTGGTAATTGTTGGTCACCGCAATAGAATAAAATTCACCTACCGAATTATCACCTTTTAATATACAACTTGGATATTTCCATGTTACTGCACTTCCGGTTTCTACCTGTGTCCAGGATATTTTAGAATTTTCATGACAAATACCACGTTTGGTCACGAAATTAAAAACCCCGCCTTTTCCATCTTTATCTCCCGGAAACCAGTTTTGTACCGTAGAGTATTTTATTTCAGCGTCATCCATGGCTATCAATTCTACGACCGCGGCGTGCAATTGATTTTCATCCCGGGCTGGGGCCGTACAGCCTTCCAGATAACTAACATAACTCCCTTTATCGGCAATAACCAGTGTGCGTTCGAATTGACCCGTACCACCTTCGTTTATTCTAAAATAGGTAGATAATTCCATCGGACACCTTACACCTTTAGGGATATAACAAAATGATCCATCCGTAAATACAGCGGAATTTAATGCTGCATAGAAATTATCAGTTTTAGGAACGATAGTACCCATATACTTTTTTACCAATTCCGGATGCTTTTGAATGGCTTCGGAAATAGGGCAAAAAATAATTCCTTTTTCAGCTAAGGTTGCTTTAAAGGTGGTTGCAACAGAAACCGAATCGATAACAATATCAATGGCCACTCCCGAGAGTCGTTTTTGCTCGTCGATCGAAATCCCAAGTTTCTCAAATGTCTTTAATAATTCAGGATCCACCTGATCGAGACTCTCCAGTTCTTTTTTTTGTTTCGGTGCGGAATAATAACTTATTTCTTGAAATTCAGGTTTTTTATATTTGACATTGGCCCATTCCGGTTCTTCCATTTTTTGCCAGATCCTAAAAGCTTCTAGTCGCCATTCGGTCATCCATTCCGGTTCATTTTTCTTTTTGGAAATGGCGCGAACAATATCTTCATTTAATCCCTTTGGAAAGGTATCCGATTCAATATCAGTATAAAAACCATACTCATACTCCTGCGTTTCCAGTTCTTTTTTTAAGTCGTCTTCGGTGTATTTACTCATATTATCATATGAATTAAAAGATTAAAATTCAGTAATTGAATGATCATAATTATTCAATTATTGAATTTCTCTATTCTTTAAATATTTTATAAAATTTGCTAATTACTTCGAAATTTCAGCAGCATTAATTTTATTTTTATTGATTCTAAAATCATTCAATTTTCCTTAGAGCGAAAAACTCTCTCCACATCCACAAGTCCTTTGTGCGTTCGGATTATTAAAAACAAAACCGGTACCATTAAGTCCACCCGAATAATCTAACGTAGTACCAATGAGATATAAAAAACTCTTTTTATCCACTATAATTTTAACATCATTGTGTTCGAATATTTTATCTCCTTCATTTTTCTTCTTATCAAAAATTAAATCATAGGACAGACCCGAACAACCGCCACTTTTAACACCAACTCTGACAAAATCAACTTTGGCATCAAAACCATCGTCTTCCATCAGTTCAATGACTTTCTTTTTTGCTATGTCGCTTACCTGTATCATAATAAATTAGATTCATTCTAAATAAGTGCAAAGATAGGCTAAAATATGTAATTGCGAAATAAAAAAAATAGGCTACAACACAATAATAAATATTTTTTTGCAGGCTAAAAAAGGAGCAATATCCAATAGTTAACACCGTTTCGGATATTAACAATTTTGCCAAGTTATTAACACATTGTTAATGAAAAAACTATCTAAATTAAAATGATAAGGCATAAATATTTGAAATAGAGTAGAATATAAAAATATTAGGATATGATAACCGAACCCTCAATAGTCGGTGACATTGAAAAAAAGGATGATTTAACCCTGTTATCACATGATAAAAATGTGACAACGGGGCTATTGCATTTAACAAACAATAACAATAACAATAACAAATTGCATGAATAATTTAACAATTAACTTCAAGAAGAAGTTAGATTTTGGCCGACTTAAAAGCCGAACTAAATCGTCTTATTCACCTAAGGGATTGAGAATATTACTGGCTTTCGGCTTATTGTTGTTTTCCCTAAGTATTTTCGGTCAAGTAGCCGGAGATTATAAATCTATTGCTTCTGGGAATTGGACTTCAACCGCTATCTGGCAGTATTATGACGGATCCGGATGGGTTGCAGCAACATCTTACCCCGGTCAAAACCCTGGCACAAATGATATTTCAATTGAAGGAGGGTTCTCAGTAACAGTTAATTCTAGCATACCAAATTATTTTAATTCCTTAAATATAGGCGATGGAATAGGCGCGACAGATACGTTTTTAATAGGTGGAAATTCTAGCTTGATCTTAACTTCGATTAATTTAATGTACGGTGGATATATGTCCTGGACAGGTAATAATATCAATTTGGATATACCGACAGGTTCCATTTTTATTATTCAAGCCGGGGGTGCAATGGATGTTAGCCCACCATGTAATGCAACGAAAACACTCACTATTGGAACTTCTTCTTTTGCATCATGTGTTGGAGGAAGTAGTCCTTATTCTTTCCAGAATCTTATGGATGCAGGTGGTAATGTTAGTTTTATTGATACGGATGGAGATGGTGTATTGAATGGTGTAGATTTAGATGATGATAATGATGGTATTCCTGATGAAGAAGAAGGGTTATGTGCAGTGAATAATGGAGACGTCGAATTACCTTTACTATCTGACGGATCAATTATATGGAGTGCAACCTATAATGGTGGAAATATTAAAACAACATTAGATTCAAATGTTCCGTTTTGGACAACTACTGCGACTGACAGTATGATTGAAATATGGTCTGGTTCTAACACAATTACGACACCGCATGCCAATGCTTATACCGGCACTCAATTTATGGAATTGAATGCCAATCAGGTAGCTTCCAGTTATCAGGATATACAAACAATTCCTAATACCACGGTTAATTGGACTGTTGCACATAGAGGACGAAGTGGAACAGACAATGCAACAGTTAGTATTGGTGCACCGGGGAGTGTTGCCGTTGTACAAGCCATGTCAACAGGTACAGCATGGGTTGTATATTCTGGAGCCTATATCGTACCAGCAGGGCAAACGACAACACGCTTTCAATTTGATGCAGTTGGCGGTGGAAGTTCGGGGAATTTCTTAGATAGTTTTATTTTATCATGTCCTTCAATTGATACAGATAATGATGGGGTTCCAAATTATTTGGATTTAGATAGTGATAATGATGGTATTTACGATATTGATGAAAGTGGAGTTCTAAACAACGGTGCTACAGATTCGGATAATGATGGAGTTATTGATGGAAATTCATTCGGTGTGAATGGATTATTTAACAGTATAGAAGATAATGATACATCAACAGCAACCATTACATATACAATAGCAGAAAGTTCAGACGATTCAGATATCATTCCCAATTATATGGATTTAGATAGTGATGGAGATGGAATTCCTGATAATGTGGAAGCACAAACGACAGTTGGATACACAGCACCAACTGGTCTTGATACTGATAGTAATGGTATAGATGATGCTTATGATTCTAATGGCACACCAATTATTCCAACAAATACCGATGGAATAGATAACCCGGATTATTTAGATACCGATTCAGACAATGAAGGAAGTAATGATACTGCAGAAGCAGGATTAACCTTGTTAGGAGTGGATTCAGATTCAGATGGTCTGGATGATGCTACTGATTCTGATACAACCGGTTATTCAGATCCAGGAGGAACTATAGATGATCCTTTAAGTGGAAGTGTAATATTGCCTGATAGTGATGGTGATGCGGCATCTGGTGGAGATGTAGATTTTAGAGATATATATTTAGTTTCAGATTTAAGTTTGATAATAGCTGTTAATAACTTAACAGCTTGTGGGGGAGACGTAGTTATATTTACAATAATTGTTACAAATAGTGGCCCTGATGATTTACCAATCGGAGCTGAGGTAACCGATCTTTTACCCACTGGATATACTTATGTTAGTGATAATGGAGGTGGAGCTTATATTTTCGGAACAGGCGTTTGGAGTTTATCAGCCATTACTAATGGATCCTCTAATTCTCTAGAGATAACAGCTACGGTAAATGCCACTGGAGTATATAATAATATTGCTGAAATTACTATTAGTCCGAATGATGATTTAGATTCAACTCCAAATAATGGTGTAACTACTGAAGATGATTATGATAGCGTTTTATTGACTGTAAACGCACTCCCAACAGCACCAACAGGCTCAGCGGCACAATCTTTCTGTTCAATAGATAATCCAACGGTAATAGATTTAACCGCTACAGGATCAAGCATCCAATGGTATGCAGCTGCAACTGGCGGTGTTGCCTTAGCAGCAGGAACGGCCTTAGTAGATGGAACGAATTATTATGCATCTCAAACGGTAGGTGGATGCGAGAGCGACACGAGATTTTTAGTAGTAGTAACGATCAATGATACCCCATTAGCTGATGCACCATCAGATACAGAGTCCTGTGACAGTTATACTTTACCGGCCTTGACCAATGGGAATTACTATACAGGAACAGGAGGCACAGGAACA
>Ga0164313_10006116_pt1 | contig 10630 bp, 1 predicted proteins | sample GuaBasSedimGuay4_FD_113735 | JGI IMG/M metagenome (GOLD analysis project Ga0164313, IMG submission 113735) | Subseafloor sediment microbial communities from Guaymas Basin, Gulf of California, Mexico - Guay4, Core 4569-4, 0-3 cm | ecosystem: Environmental > Aquatic > Marine > Hydrothermal vents >...
CAAGATCGGGATCCGCGATGACGTCCTGTTGAAACCAGGCCGCTTGACCGAGGACGAATACGAGATCATGAAGACCCACGTGGACCACGGTCTGGATATCGTGGGACGGGCCCGCTGGCTCCATGACGCGCTGGCCATCGTGGGATCGCATCACGAAAAGTATGGGGGCGATGGGTATCCGGCGCAGATTCCCGGAGACATGATTCCTGCCGCGGCGCGTATCTTCGCCATCACTGATGTGTTTGATGCTCTAAGCTCCGAACGGCCCTACAAAAAGGCCATGCCTTTGGCCAAGGTCGTGGAAATCCTCGAGGAGGGACGTGCCGGACATTTCGATCCCCAACTGCTCGACAGCTTCCTGGAGATCGCCCCGGATCTTCATGCAGAGCTGAATCATTTCGACACCAATGAGTTGAGAACCGAAATGCATCAGATCAATGGCCGCTATTTCGCCTCCGGGCTTGAAACCATGCTGGTCTGATTCCCTCCGAACTCAGCGGCACAACCTGCAGATAAGGGAAATCATTCTCGCTTTATCCATTTTGCCATGATTGTTGTTATTTTGATTGAATTATTGCGCTTGTTGCTCTAAGCTCACTCGGTTGAAGTTAAATTTCCACTTTCGTCCGGTTTCACGATGGGGAGTTGCCGGAGCTTTCTGCTTTCTATAGTTAAATGGCATACCGGCAACTCTCTTTCCGTTCAACATGAACAAGGGGGATTTGCCGCTATGCGTGCCACCTGCTTCATCATCCTTTCCCTGCTTTTCGTATTGACCCTTTCCGGTCCGGCTCTGGGCCAGGGCCGGATCACCGACGGTCAGCAGGTCCTGTACGGGTTCGAAGACGAGCCCGGCTCCACGGTCCACGACATTTCCGGCGTCGGTACCCCCCTCGACCTCTCCATCGCGGATCCGGGGGCCGTAGCCTGGATTCCGGGAGGCGGCCTGACCCTCAACCAGGCCACCCTGATATCCTCAGGGGGCCCAGCCACCAAGATCTTCAACACAATCACGGCTTCCGGCGCCCTCACAGTGGAAGCCTGGATCATACCCGGCAACACCACCCAGGCGGGGCCGGCCCGCATCGTGACCATGTCGGCCGATCATTACCTGCGCAACTTCACCCTGGGGCAGGGAGCCAACAACCTGGGTTCCGACCTGTATGGCATGAGGTTGCGAACCACGGCCACCGACCTCAACGGCACGCCTTCCCTGAGCACTCCCGGCGGAAGCTTGACCACCAACCTGACCCACGTGGTATTCACCCGCGAGGCAGGCGGAAACACCAATATTTACCTGGACGGTGTTCTGGCCGTGGCTGACACCCCGGGTGGCGATATTTCCAACTGGGATCCTTCCTTTGCCCTGGCATTGGGAGACGAAATTGTCGGCGAACGGTCCTGGCTCGGCACCTACCGCCTGGTCGCCATCTTCGACCGGGCGCTTTCCGAGGTGGAAGTCCAGCAGAACTATGCTGCCGGACCTTCCCTGACCCCGACGCCACCTTCCATCGTCGTTCAACCGGTGGATCAGAGCGTTTTCGAAGGCCAGTCCGCCAACTTCTCCGTGGTCGCCGCGGGCAGCGGCCCCCTCGCCTACCAGTGGCAGAGGGACCAGGTCGACATCTCCGGCGCCACCTCCTCCACCTTCAACACCGGCCCAACCGCCCTGGCCGATGACGGCGCCCTGTTCCGGTGCGTGGTAACCAACAACGAGGGGCAGGCCATCAGCGACGAGGCCCTGCTCACGGTTGAGGATTACAGCGGGGTTGTCCGCATCATGCCCTGCGGCGACTCGATCACCTACGACAACCACAGCGGTGACACTCGACCCGAAGGCGAACGGATCTCCTACCGTTATCCGTTGTGGCAACTATTGACCAACGCCGGGACGAGCTTCGAGTTCGTTGGCAGCGTCTACGCGGGATACGATATCATCCCCGATCCCCAGGACGCCCATAACGAAGGCTGGCCCGGCTGGACCGACACCCAGATCGCAGCCAACATCTACAACTGGCTGGTAGCCAATCCCGCGGACATCGTCCTGCTTCACATCGGGACCAACGGCCTGAATGCAGACCCCGGCCAGGTCGAAGACATCCTGAATGAAATCGATCGGTACGAAGGCGATTCCGGGATGCCCGTCCACGTTGTCCTGGCCAGGATCATCAACCGGATCAGTTACAGCTCGACCACCACACTGTTCAACAACAACATCGAAGCGATGGCCCTGGCCCGGGTCGGTGATCTCATCACCATCGTGGACATGGAAGACGGGGCCGGGATCATCTACGACTATCCGGCAGGCGGCGGGGACATGATCGACAACCTGCACCCCACCGACGACGGTTACGCCAAGATGGCCTACGTCTGGTACGAAGCCCTGCAGACGATCGTTCCGGACGCGAGTCTGAACTGTGCGCCCGGTATCGATCACTACTGGATGATGGAAAAGGAATTCACGCCCTACGTAAACCAGTTCGGCATCATCGCCCGGTCGACCAATCCTCCGAGCTGGACCTCCGGACGTGTGGGCTACGCCCAGTTGTTCGACTACACCAACGAGGTGAACGTCGAAGACGACAACAGTCTCGACTGGGGTCCCACCGACAGCTTCACCATGGAATTCTGGATGAAAAAGACCAACCCCGTGCACGGCACGGCGGTCGACAACAACGAGGTCATCCTGGGCCGTGACGACAGCGCCACCCAACAGCATTGGTGGTTGGGTGTGGATGCGACGACTTCTCCTCCCGGACGGATCTGTTTCCGTTTGCAGGACAACAGTTCCAACGGCGGACCCATCCACAGTACAACGGCGGTTCAGGATGGCCTGTGGCACCATGTCGCCGCGGTGCGGGACGGCGCTGCCGGGATGAACTACCTGTTCATCGACGGGGTCATGGAAAACAGCCTTGCGGCCAGTTACCCGGCGGGGTTCGCGGGCAATGACGTGCCCATGAATGTCGGCTGGCTGGATCTCAGCGCCGGTTTCCACTACGACGGGGTCCTGGACGGGGCCGCCATCTACGACCGCGCTCTCGACGATACCGAGGTCTTCAGCCATTACGTCGCCGGAACCGGCGGCCTGGGCTACTGCACCGGCGGGGAGGCCGCTCCGATCATCACTTCGGATCCGGTAACCCACATCTACTTTGATCAGCTCTATGCCTATGACGTGCAGGCGGTCGGCAACCCGGCGCCTGAGTTCGCCTTGCTGGACGGCCCGCCGGGAATGATCATCGACCCGGCCACGGGGCTCATCGAGTGGACACCCTCGGGCATCGGCGACTTCCCGGTGGAGGTGGAAGCGGCCAACTCCGAGGGTTCCGATACGCAAATGTTCACCCTGTCGGTGACCCAGCGACCGCTCTGCCCCGACGGCATGGATTCCTACTGGAAGCTGGACGACGCCACCCCCGGCACCTACGTCGACTATTACGGGGGGTATGACGGTCTGGCCCTGGTCTCGCCGCCAACACCCTCTTCACCGGGCATCGTCGGAGACTGCCAGGACTTCAACGGCACCAGTGACTTCATCACCGTGGCCGACGACCCGGTATTCGACTGGGCGGCCGACGATAATTTCACCATCGAGTTGTGGTTCAACGCGACCAATGTGGCCAGCCGCAACAAGGTCATGATCGGGCGGGACCAGGGCGGCGGATATCCCCACTGGTGGCTGGGCTTGAGCCAGAACACCGGCTACGCCACCTGGAACCAGCTGGACGCCAACAAAAACGGCACCGCTGTGAACGGCTCGACCAGCCTGAACGACGGCCAGTGGCACCACCTGGTCGCCGTCCGGGACGAGAGCCTGAACCAGAACCGCCTGTATGTCGACGGCAGCCTTGTCGGCACCTCCTATCATGACTACACGGCCGGTTTCGAGGCGAATACCTCCATCGGCATCGGTTATATGGCCTACAACTTCAATCCCGATTATTACTACGACGGAAAACTCGACGAGATCGCCCTGTATACCCGGGCCCTTGACCCGGCGGAGATCCAGGACCACTGGAACGGCGGCGCGGGCAAGAGCTATTGCTCCGACGACGACGCGGCGCCGATCATCACCTCAACACCGGTCACTTCCGGCGTTGCGGGCGCGTCCTACGCGTACGATGTGAACGCCACGGGCAACCCGATCCCGACCTTCGATCTGCTCACTTCCCCGGCCGGTATGACCATCGACCCGGTGACGGGGATTATCGACTGGCTGCCGACCGTGGCCGGTGACTACGATGTTGAGGTCGAAGCGGCCAACACCATGGGCACCGACACCCAGATCTTCACCATCACGGTTGCGGAACCCAACGCCTGTCCGGCGGACATCAACGCCTACTGGAAACTGGACGACAACCCCGGGCCACCGTTCGTGGACTGGGTCGGTAACGCTGACGCTGTTTGTTCGACCTGCCCCGATCCCGTCCCCGGCCTGATAGGCGGCGCCCAGTGGTTCGACGGGACCGACGAGGTCAACGTCCCCAATTCCAGCGGCTTCGACTGGGCCCCCGACGCCAGCTTCACCATCGCCTACTGGATGAAAACCGACCAGAGCACCGCGGGCAACCGGGTGCTGGTCGGTCGTGACGGCGACGGCCTGCACATGTGGATCGGCTGCGACAACAACGGCACCGTCAGATTCCAGCTAAAGGAAAGCGGCGGCGACTACGTCTACCTCGGCGGCATCGGTCCGGTGCTCAACGACAACGAGTGGCACTTCATCGTGGCGGTGCGCGACAACGATCTGGATCGCAACGCCATCTATGTGGACAACGAGCTCATTCAGGAAGCCACCCATGACTACACCTACGGGTTCGCTTCCAACGCGCAGATGAATATCGGTTACCTCAACCTCGGCGGGCACTACCGGTATCACGGCGCCATGGACGACATCGCCGTGTACAACCGGGCCCTTTCCGCCCAGGAAATGTGGCAGCAGTACCAGAACGGGTTGGCCCAGATGAACTACTGCACCGCAGTGGCGCCTGCGTTCATCTCGGATCCGATCCTGATTGGAGCCCAGGGTGATCCCTACTCCTATGACGCGGACGCCGTGGGCAACCCTGGTCCTACCTATTCCCTGACCACCGCCCCGGCCGGCATGACCATCGACCCGGTGACCGGCGTGATCGACTGGATCCCGGTCGATGGCGGGCCGACCAGCGTGGTCGTTGCGGCGTCCAACTCCGTCGGGACCACCGAGCAGGCCTTTACGGTGGAAGTGGAGGCCTTCCTGCCCTTCCCCGACTGCATGGTCTCCTGGTGGCGCCTGGATGAAACTGCGGGACCGCCCTTCCGTGATCTGCGGGCCGGATACGACGGCCTGGCCTCCAGCAGCCCCTCACCGGTGACCGGCATTCTGGGCGGAGCCCAGATGTTCGACGGTCTCACCGACGAGGTCGATGTCCCGGACGCCGACCAATACGATTGGGCCGGCGACGCCAGCTTCACCATCGAATTCTGGATGATGACCGATCAGGGCGGAACCACCCAGGTCATCGTCGGCCGTGACGGCGGCTCCGGCAACGACACCCACTGGTGGGTCGGAACCACGAACGGCAACACGGTCAACTTCGGTCTGCGCGACACGGCCGGACAGTACATCGGCTGCGCCTCGACGATCACCGTAGTCGACGGCGGCTGGCACCACATCGTTGCCGTGAGAGACGGGGCCCTCGGCCAGAACCAGGTCTGGGTGGACGGCGTGAATGAAAACACAGTCGCGGGCACCTACGCGGGCGACTTCGTCTGCAACGCGAACCTCAACATCGGCTACCTCAACCTCAGCGGTCATTACCGCTACCCCGGCACGGTCGACGAAGTGGCCATCTATTGCCGGGCCCTGGGCGAAGCGGAGATCCTGGCTCACTTCAACGGCGGGGCCGGAGTGGAATACTCCGATCCCATCCCGCCGGTCATCACCAGCCTTCCCTTCCTCATGGCTTATGAAGGCCAGGCTTACGCCTATGATGTCGAGGCCACCGGCGTCCCGACCGCGACCTATGCCCTGACGGATCCCCCTGCCGGAATGACCATTGATCCGGTCACGGGCGTCATCGACTGGGTTGCCGGCAGCACGGGGGTCTACGACGTGACCGTCACCGCGACCAACGGCACGGGTGACGACACCCAGATGTTCAGCATCAACGTGTCTCCCGAGCCCGTCTGTCCCGCGGACATCACGTCCTACTGGATGCTGAACGAAACCGAAGGTTCCACCTACATGGACTCCTTCGACGGGCTTCACGGATCCGCGTCACCGGCTGCGCCCTCACCGGCGCCCGGCGGCATCGTGGGCGGCGCCCAGTACTTCAACGGGTCAAGCAACTACATCACCGTTCCGGATGATCCTTCCCTCGACTGGGCCGCAGATCAGGGCTTCACCATTGAACTCTGGACCAACTCGACCGAGAGCACCGGCAACAACCAGGTCATGATAGGACGCGACCAGGCCGGGGGTTCTCCCCACTGGTGGCTGGGCGTGAACAACGGCGGCGTTCCCACCTGGAATATGCTGGACACCGGAAGCAACGGTGTGGCCACCAATGGCTCGGAATCAATCCGTGACGGCGACTGGCATCATCTTGTGGCCGTGCGGGACGAGAGCCTGAACGAAAACCGGTTGTACGTGGACGGCGAGCTGGTCGGGACATCGACCCACGATTACACCGCCGGTTTCGAAGCCACGACCACCTTGGGTATCGGTTACATGGCCTACAACGGCAATCCGGGGTACTACTACCGCGGCATGCTTGACGAGGTGGCCCTCTACGGCCGCGCCTTGGCCGTTGAGGAGATCCAGCATAACCACACGCTGGGTCAGATGGGTTATGGCTACTGCGATGTCTTCGCACCGGTGTTCCTGACTTCACCGGTGACGGTGGCGGCTGTCAGCCAACCTTATTCCTATGCCGCCGAAGCCTTCGCCAACCCCCTGCCGGTGACCTATGGACTGGCAACCGGTCCCGCGGGCATGACCGTGGATCCGGTCAGTGGGCTGGTCGAATGGATGCCCACCAGCGCGGGTGAATTCCCCGTGAGCCTGACCGCCACCAACGACGGCGGGGTCACGGCTCAGGACTTCACCATCATCTGCAGCTTCGGTGATGCTCCCCTGATCACAGGCATCACGGATGTCGGCAACGACGAGGGCGGCCAGCTGCGGCTCGTCTGGAACCGTTCCATGCATGACGCCGAGGGCACCGGATTGGTCATCACCGGTTACGGGGTTTACCGGCGGCAGGACGCCAACAAGGCCGCGGCCTCCGGCGAAAAGATGGCGGGATGGGATTACATCGATACCGTTCCGGCCCGTGGCGAGGGTGTTTACCAGTTCATCGCGCCAACGCTCTGCGACAGCACGGAAGCCGGCGGCATCTGCTGGTCGGTGTTCTTCATCTCGGCCATGACGCCCGATCCCTTGGTGTTCTTCGATTCCGCGGTGGACAGCGGTTACTCGGTCGACAATCTTGCGCCGCCGGTACCTGGCGCATTCCAGGTAGACTACGACCACCTGGGCAACACCCTGAGCTGGGACGACAGCGCCGCACCTGACCTGCTGTCCTACCTGGTGTATCGCAGCCGTACGCCGGAGTTCGAACCCGACGAAGACAACCTAGTGGCAGCGGTCGTCACCACCGGTTGGTTCGATCCCGCGGGCGACCTGGACGGCAATCCCTTCGAGGTCTTCTACCGGATAGCGGCCCAGGACTCCGCAGGTAACATCAGCTCGCCGGCTGAACCTGGCGACATCTCCGGGGTAGGTGATCCTTCTCTGCCCACCCGGTTCGCTTTGCACGGCAACGTGCCGAACCCGTTCAACCCCATGACCGTCATCAAGTACGACCTGCCGGTCGCCACGAGGGTCTCGCTGAAGATCTTCGACATTTCCGGCCGACTAGTGGCCGTATTGAAAAACAACGCATTCGAGGCCGCCGGACGCCATGAGGTTGTCTGGCGCGGCCGCGATCGTGCCGGCCAGCAAGTGGCCGCAGGGGTCTACTTCTACCGAATGGAAGGAGGGACGTTCAACCAGACCCAGCGGATGGTCCTCGTGAAGTAACCGAAGACCTCGTTCAACAAGGGGAAGTTGCCGGACCGGATCTGTCGTTCACGACAATTCCGGTCCCGGCAAATTCCCTCCACGTACTTTTCACAGGGGGAATCGTCGTCATGCGCTCCAGATATCTTGTTATCCCGCTTCTGCTAATGTTGATCGCCTCAGCCGTTCCGGCTTCCGGTCAGACGACCCGTATCATGCCCTGCGGTGATTCGATCACCTATGACAACCACAGCGGTGATGCCCGGCCGGTCGGCGAACGGATTTCCTACCGTTATCCCCTGTGGCAGCTGTTGACCAACGCCGGGGCGGATTTCGAATTTGTCGGCGGGGTCTACGCGGGATACGACATCATCCCCGATCCCCAGGACGCCCACAACGAAGGTTGGCCGGGATGGACCGACAACCAGGTCGCCGCAGCCATTTATGGCTGGCTGGTGGCCAATCCCGCGGACATCGTTCTGTTGCACATCGGGACCAATGCCGTGAATGTCGATCCCGGCCAGGTCGAAGACATCCTTGATGAGGTCGACCGTTACGAAAGCGACTACTCGGCAACGGTCCACGTCGTGCTGGCCAAGATCATCAACCGCATTACCTACGATTCGACGACCTCTCAGTTCAATACGAATATCGAGACCATGGCCCTGGCCCGCGCGGGTGATCTCATCACCATCGTGGACATGGAAGACGGTGCCGGGGTCATCTACGACTACCCCGCAAGCGGCGGGGACATGATCGACAACCTGCATCCCACCGACGACGGGTACGGCAAGATGGCCTACGTCTGGTACGAGGCCCTGCAGACCCTCATGCCGGACGCGAGTCTGACCTGTCCGCTCGACATCTCCAACTACTGGATGATGGAAAAGGAATTCGCGCCTTATGTGAACCAGTTCGGCATGATCGCCCGGTCCGCCAATCCCCCCGGCTGGACCACGGGACGAGTCGGCTACGGCCAGCTGTTCGACTATACCAATGAAGTCGACGTCGAAGACGACGACACCCTCGACTGGGGTCCCAGCGACAGCTTCACCCTGGAATTCTGGATGAAAAAGACCAACCCCGTCCACGGCACGGCCACCGACAACAACGAGGTAATCCTGGGCCGTGACGACTCAACCACCCAGCAGCACTGGTGGCTGGGTGTAGCTGCTACCACTTCTCCCCCCGGAAAAGCTTGTTTCCATCTACGGGACAACAATTTCAATGGTAACGCCATCTACGGCACGACGGTCATTCAGGACGGCATGTGGCACCACGTGGCCGCCGTCAGGGACGGCTCCACTGGAACCAACTACCTGTACGTCGACGGCGTGGAGGAAGGCAGCCTGGCCATGGCTTATCCGGGCGGGTTCGTGGCCGATGACATCCCCATGAACATCGGCTGGTTGAATCTTGGTTCCAGCTACTACCACTATGACGGGATCGTGGACGAAATCGCCATCTTCGACCGCGCCCTTTCAGACACCGAAATCGCCGGCCATTACGTCGCGGGCAACGGTGGCTTGGGTTACTGCACCGGCGGGGATTACGCCCCGGCCATCACTTCGACCCCGGTGACGGAAGTCTATTCCGACGAATCCTACGCCTACGACGTGCAAGCGGTCGGCAATCCGGCGCCCGCTTTCGCCCTGCTTCAGGCCCCTCCGGGCATGACCATCGATCCGGTCACCGGATTGGTCTGGTGGTTACCCACCGGCACCGGTGATTTCACGGTGGAGGTGGAAGCCTCCAACTCCCAGGGCACCGATACCCAGCTGTACACCCTGTCGGTGACCGAGCGGCCCGATTGCCCCGCCGACATGGATACCTACTGGAAACTCGAGGAAACTTCCGGCACGACCTACGAGGATTTCATGAACAACCTCCAGGGCCAGGCCCTGGTCTCACCACCGACACCCACTTCGCCGGGCATCGTCGGGGACTGCCAGGATTTCAATGGCACCAGCGACTTCATCACTGTGGACGACGACCCCCTGCTCGATTGGGCGGTCGACACCAGTTTCACCATCGAGCTGTGGTTCAACGCGACCAACGTTTCCAGCCGCAACAAGGTGATGATCGGCCGCGACGAGAACAGCGGCACCCACTGGTGGCTGGGTCTGAACCAGAGCACCGGCTATGCCAACTGGAATCTGCTGGATTCCTCCCGTACCGGTGCGGCAGTTACCGGTTCGACCAGCCTGAACGACGGGGGCTGGCATCATCTCGTGGCCGTTCGGGACGAAAGTCTGAACCAGAACCGGTTGTACGTGGACGGCGGCCTGGTCGGTACGGCCACCCATGACTACGGTGCCGATTTCGGGGCCTCCACGACGCTGGGCATCGGCTACATGGCCTACAACCTCAACCCGGACTACTACTACGACGGTTTGCTCGACGAGATCGCCCTTTACGACCGGCCATTGACCGAAGGCGAGATTCTCGACCACTGGAACGGCGGCGCGGGCAAGAGCTACTGCGTCGAAGGTCCGGCGGCGCCGGTTATCGTATCGGCGCCCGTCACCACGGGCACGGTGGGCGATCCCTACGTTTACGACGTAAACGCCACGGGCAATCCGG
>Ga0164313_10006117_pt1 | contig 10626 bp, 7 predicted proteins | sample GuaBasSedimGuay4_FD_113735 | JGI IMG/M metagenome (GOLD analysis project Ga0164313, IMG submission 113735) | Subseafloor sediment microbial communities from Guaymas Basin, Gulf of California, Mexico - Guay4, Core 4569-4, 0-3 cm | ecosystem: Environmental > Aquatic > Marine > Hydrothermal vents >...
CCACAAAACCGAAGAGAATGATGCCGGTGACGGCCATCAACCACTTCTTACCCAGCGTTGAGCTGAAAAATCCTCCGGAGTCACTCATAGGCGGATTGCTACCCCCTCGATTTTCTCGGCTCGGCGCCGACCCATCCGGCCGACATCCATGCCGTGGTTATCGAGCGTACCCCTGCCGTCAAATTTTCTCAATGGGTGTGTGAAATTTTTCTCAAGCGATTTTACCGCTGTATGACTGAATCGTTCGCCGATGTCGCGTAGACTCTCTGCCGGGAGGCCGAGAGCTTGGATTACATCGGCGTCGTAGGCGCCTCGTACCGCACCGTGCACGTGGACCAGCTGGCGGCTGCATCGCTGCCGGCCGAGTTTCCCCGCGAAAACCTCGTCGAGCTTGCCCGGCTCGCTGGTTTTTCGGAGCTTGTCTACCTCGGCACCTGCAACCGGGTCGAGTTCTACTTCCGCGGTGAAACGCGCATCCACACCAATCCCCTGCTCTTCCACCTCCGGCGCAGCCTCGCCGACCTCACCGACGGCGCATGTCAGCTTCCCGGTGACGACGAGCTCTACGTCCACTTCGGCCGTTCCGCTGTCCGCCACCTCTTTCGAGTCACCTCCGCCCTCGACTCGATGATGGTCGGTGAGGCCCAGATCGCCGGTCAGGCCAAGGAGGCGCACGAGATCGCGCACCAAAGCGGTCTCCTCGGAGGAATCCTCGACCAGACCTTCCACGAGGCGTTTCATCTCGCGAAGAGGGTTCGCACCGAAACCGAGCTGACCCGCCGTCCGGTGTCCCTGATAACCCTGGTCGAGCGGTCGCTGCGCGAACACCTGGAGGTCAATCGATCACCGGTCCTAATTTTCGGCGCCGGCGAGATGGCCCGCCAGTCCCTGCGGTTGGTACGCACCGCGGACCCCGATCGATCCGTGATCGTGGCGAACCGCACCCCCGAACGCGCCGAGGAGATGGCTTCCGGGGATCCGCACACCACCACGATGCCGCTCGCCGAAGCGATCAGCGATCCGCCCGTCACCGGCACTGTCGTGGCGGTCACCTCATCGCGAGGAGCTCTACTCGACCGGGAAGACGTGGTCAACCTGCGCGATCGCCTGCCCGACGGCGAGGAGCTTCTGCTCATCGATCTCGCCATGCCTCCAAACATCGCCCCCGAGGCGGGCGCGCTGGCAAGGGTGTCCGTGCACGGCATCGAGGAGATGCGCGAGGAGGCCGAGTTCAACCGCAAGCGGCGCCTCCAGGAGATGGATCGTTGCGAAAAGCTGGTCGACCATCAGCTCGAGATCCTCCGCCGCCACCTCCTCGACCGGGCCCTGTCACCGGCCGCTCGCAGCCTCAATCAGTCGTTCCAGGAGATGGCCGATCGCGCCGTGAAGCACAGCCTCGGGAAGGACCTCGCCCACCTCGAGGAGGCCGACCGCGAGGCGGTGGGAAAAATGGCGGAGGGGCTTGTCAAACGGCTCGTTCAGGTGCCCTTGAAGGGGCTCAAGAGCGCCGCCTGGCACCACTCGAGTGCGGTGATCGACGGTTTCCTCAAGGGCCTCGAGGGGGAAAACGGCCCGGGCGAGGAGCCCAAAAAATGACCGACCGGCTGCGTCTCGGCACCCGCGGCTCAGATCTCGCTCTGTGGCAGGCCCGTCGGGTCGCCCACCTCGTCGACGATCGCCTTGGTCTCACGTGCGAGATCGAGGTCATCACGACCCGGGGTGACCGGATCCAGGACGTCGCCTTCCGCAAGATGGAGGGCAAGGGGTTCTTCACCAAAGAGCTTCAGGATGCCCTGCTGGAGCATCGGATCGACCTGGTGGTTCACTCCCTCAAGGATCTGCCGACCGATGAACCGGACGGGCTCGAGATCGCTGCCATCCCCGAGCGGGCCGTTCCGGCCGACATGGTTCTCGCGCTCCCGGGAAGGCTCGAACCGACCCACGCCGATCCTCTCGGGCTGCCCGCCGGAAGGGTCCTCGGCACCTCGTCGTTGCGCCGTGCGGCCCAGGCTCTGGTCTGCAACCCCGGGATCGAGGTGCGGGCGCTGCGCGGCAACGTGCCGACCCGGGTGCGGAAGTTGCGGGACGGCGGCTACGACGCCATTCTCCTTGCGGCCGCCGGGGTGCGCCGTCTCAATCTGGATCTCGGCGGGATCGAGTGCCGTGAGCTACCTCCGGAGGTGATGCTCCCGGCCCCCGGACAGGGCGCCCTCGCCATCGAGACCCGTGCAAGCGATCCCGCCACACGGCAGCTGGCCGAACTTCACGATCATGGCATCGCCCGCCGCGTCGGGGCCGAACGTAGGCTTCTCGAGCTCCTTGGCGGCGGCTGCCACCTTCCCCTCGGCTGTCTCGCGACCGAAGACGAGAGCGGTCTCCGCCTGCAGGCGGTGCTCGGCGAGATCGACGACGACGCCACCCGGGCCGAGGTATCGCGGGTGGGAGGTCTCGCCCAGGACCCGGAGACCGCGGCTCAGGTGTGCTTCAACGCCTTGCGGCTCGCCGGGCATACACGCGTGAACCAATGACCCGCTATGTGCTCATCACACGCCACCCGGCCGATTGCACCGAGCTGCAGACGTTCCTGGATCCGTGCGGTCTCACCCTCCGGCCCTATCCCGTACTGCGCCTCGAGGATGTGAACGACGACGCGGGCTGGCAGGAGCTCCTGGCGCACAGGTCCGACGAGCGTGCCCCGACGTGGCTGGTGATGGCGTCGCCCCGCGCCCCACATCGTTTCGCCGGCGCCTGCCGTGATCGAGGCGCCGAGAATTTACTCGAGCTGCCTGCAGCCGTTGTCGGAACCGGCACCGCTCGGGCAGCCGAGGAGGCTGGACTCAGGGTGGAGCTCGTTGGCCCCGGACACGGCCAGGGGCTGGCGCAGGAGCTCGTCGAGTCCCTCGACAACCCAACCACGATCGTGTTTGCGTGTGGCCGCGACCGCCGTCCCGAGCTGCCCCGAATCCTCACCGAAAATGGCCATTCCGTGCTCCCGGTGGTGGTCTACCGCATGGACCCGACACCGCCCCGCGAGCTGCCGCCGTTGGGGCCGAGCCTCGACGCGGTTGTCCTGACCTCGCCGCGGGCCGCCACTTTCTACCTCGAAGGCGTGGGAGGCCATCCGCTCCCGTGTCCCCATTGGGCCCTCGGCCCCACCACCCGGCAGGCGGCGGCCGCGCTCGGCATCGATTGCCGTATCCCGCTCGAACCAACAATGAAATCACTCGCGGAGGAATTATGCAGGAATTGATCAACCGACCCCGACGCCTTCGAATGTCTCCGGTCCTCCGAGATCTGGTGGCGGAGGCCCGCATCGACGCCGGGATGTTCGTACAACCGCATTTCGTGGTTCCCGGCGACGGTATCTCCGAGCCCATCGGCGCGATGCCCGGTATCGATCACCAATCGGTCGACCGGTTGGTGGATACGGTCGGCCGGGACCTCGAACTCGGCATCAGATCGGTGCTCCTCTTCGGGGTGCCGGACGAGACCGTCAAGAGGCCCGACGGAAGCGCCGCCGCAGAAAAGGACAATCTGGTGTCCACGGCTGTGACTGCGCTCAAGGATAAGTTCGGCGAGCAGCTCGTTGTCATCACCGACGTCTGTCTCTGCGCCTACACCGACCACGGTCACTGTGGTCTGATCGTCGACGGCAAGGTCGACAACGATTCCACCCTCCCCCACCTCGCCGCCATGGCTCTCAGCCACGCCCGCGCCGGCGCCGACGTGGTCGCACCGTCGGACATGATGGACGGTCGGGTCGGAGCAATTCGTGAGATGCTTGATGACAACGGGCTCGTGGACACGGCCATCATGTCGTACTCGGTGAAGTACGCGTCCGGTTACTACGGTCCCTTCCGCGAGGCCGCACAATCTGCACCGAGCTCGGGCGATCGCCGCTCACACCAAATGGACACCCGCAACCGGCGCGAGGCGCTGATTGAGGCCGAGCTCGACATCGACGAGGGCGCCGACATCCTCATGGTCAAACCGGCGCTCGCCTTTCTCGACGTCGTTGCCGACCTTCGGGAGGCCTTTTCCCAACCGCTTGCCGTTTACAACGTTTCCGGCGAGTACTCGATGGTCAAGGCCGCCGCTGAACGCGGATGGATCGACGAGCGCACCGTCGTTCTGGAGAACCTGCACGCGTTCCGGCGCGCCGGCGCCGACATCATCATCACCTACCATGGGCGCCACGCCCTGGCCGAGGCCTGGCTGTGAGCAACCGGCACCGATCGCGCGAGCTGTATCGCCGCGCCTGCGAAGTGATGCCGGCCGGGGTCAACTCGCCGGTCCGGGCGTTCCGTTCGGTCGGCGGCGATCCTCTATTTTACGATCACGGCGTCGGCTGCCACATCTTTGATGCGGACGGCAGTCGTTTCATCGACTACATCGGCTCCTGGGGGCCGTTGATCCTGGGGCACGCCCACCCCGACGTGGTGGAGGCGGTGGCGACGACCGCCGCCGCGGGTCTTTCCTTCGGCGCGCCCTGCCGGCAGGAAGTGGAGCTGGCCGAGCTCGTGACGTCGGCTGTCCCGCACCTGGAGATGGTTCGGTTCGTGTCGTCGGGCACCGAGGCGGTCATGTCCGCTGTGCGTCTGGCGCGCGGCGCCACTGGGCGCGATACGGTCATCAAGTTTTCGGGCTGCTACCACGGCCATGCCGACCATCTGCTGGTCTCCGCCGGTTCCGGCCTCGCCACCTTCGGCACACCCTCATCGGCCGGGGTGCCGGAGAGCTTCGCCGCCCACACCGCGGTCCTACCGCTCGACAACGAGGAGGCGTTCCTCAGTCTGATGGAGGAACGCGGCGGTGAGATCGCCGCGGTCATCATCGAGGGGGTGCCCGCCAACTCGGGCCTCCTTGTCCAACGGCCGGAATACATGCGTCTGGTGCGCGAGCAGTGCACCCGGTACGGCGCTCTGCTCATCCTCGACGAGGTCATCACTGGATTCCGGCTCGGAGCCAACGGCTCCGCCGGCCACTACGGCATCGAGCCCGATCTCGCCACCTACGGCAAGGTGATCGGTGGCGGCATGCCTGTCGGCGCGTACGGCGGCAGACGGGAGTTGATGGAGCAGCTTGCGCCTCTCGGTCCCGTCTATCAGGCGGGCACGCTCTCCGGCAACCCAGTCGCCATGGCCGCGGGCGCCGCGACCCTGCACCTCCTCCTGGCCGACGGCGGCGCCGCCTACGGCGAACTCGACAGGCTCGGGATGCAGCTCCAAGACGGTCTCCAGGAGGTGCTGTCCCGTCTCGGCATCGAGTGGTCGGTGGTGCGCGCCGGTTCGATTCTGTGGTTGGCACTGCAGGAGGGCGAGCCCCCGCTGCGGTTCGAGGACATCCGTCCCGAGTCGGCGGAGACCTACGCCGCCCTCCACGGCGCCCTGCTCGAGCGCGGTGTCTCACTCGCACCGTCCGCCTACGAGGTGATGTTCGTCTCGCTCGCCCACGATTCGGACATCATCGAGGAAACGATCGGGGCGTTCGAAGCGGCGGTCAGAGAGATTTCATGAAGGAATTAGGAATTAGGAATGAGGAATTAGGAATTCGCATCCCTGGTTTCCGAGATGGCTGCAAATTGTGGGTAGGTGCGCGGAACTCAATACTCTTCTGGGATGGGTGGACTGCATTCCTAATTCCTAATTCCTACTTCCTAATTCAAATCCAGATTTCACCCCTAGGGCCCTCATGATGAACCGATTCCTTCGCGCCTGCCGGAAGGACGAGGTGGACCGTCCGCCGGTCTGGGTCATGCGGCAGGCTGGCCGTTACCTTCCTGAGTATCGAGAGGTGCGCAAGAAGGCCGGGGATTTCCTGACCATGTGTCGAACGCCTGAAATCGCTGCGGAAATCACCCTGCAGCCGATCCGCCGATTCGGACTCGACGCGGCCATCGTATTCTCCGACATCCTGACGCCTCTCGTGCCGATGGGCGTCGAGCTCACCTTCAGCCCCGCCCCGCACATCGCCAACCCCGTGCGCGATCCCGCCGATCTCGATCGACTCCGGATCCCGGATCCGTGGAGGGGCACCGAGTTCCTGTCGGAGACCCTCGATCGGGTGGGCGCGGCGCTTGCCGAAGACACGGCCCTGATCGGATTCTGCGGCGCGCCGTGGACGCTTGCCTCGTACCTGGTGGAGGGCGTCACCTCGCGCACCTTCACGAGGGTCAAATCGTTCGCCCACCATCATCCTGAAGACTTCGACCGCCTTGTGAACACCCTCGCGGATGCCATGGCCGCCTACCTCCGGACCCAGGTCGAACACGGCGCGCAGGCGGTGCAGATTTTCGACTCGTGGGTCGGCTCGCTGGCGGCCGAGGACGCACGCCGATGGGCACTGCAGCCGGCCCGGCGCCTTCTCGACGCGATCGCCGATCTCGAGGTACCGCGGATTTACTTTGCCAACGGCGGCGCTCACCTCCTCCACGATCTCCCGGAAATGCCGTGCGAGGTCCTCGGGCTCGATTGGCGTGTGGACCTCGGGCGAGCAGCCCGTGCGCTGCCCGAGCACGCCCTGCAGGGCAACCTCGATCCCGGCGTGCTCATGGGCCCCGACGAGGAAATCCGACGCCGTACCCTGGCGATGCTCGAATCCGCCCCCCGTAGCGGATACATCGCCAACCTCGGCCACGGCATCACGCCCGATGTGCCGGTCCACGCCATGGAAGCGTTCGTGGGGACGGTTAAGGGGTATCGGTATGAATTAGGAATTAGGAATTAGGAATGACCAGCCATCCACCCAAGGCAACAGATTTCAAGGCGTCAGTCGAATTTTTTTCCCTCGTTCTGACGTTCTCGTTCTCGTCGCGGAAACGGGTCCGAATTCCTAATTCCTCATTCCTAATTCCTAATTCGCGGACCGGGCCGACCGAATGACGAATGCCGTCGATATCTCCCGTCTTTCACCGGCGCTGTTGGAAAAGTATGATCGGCCCGGGCCGCGCTACACGTCCTACCCCACCGCCCCGCAGTTCAGCCCCGATTTCGACGAGGCCGCCTACCGCGAACGGCTCACTGTGGCGGCATCGCGCCCGGGAGAGCCGCTCTCGATGTACGTTCACCTGCCGTTCTGCAAACAGCGGTGCACCTTTTGCGGCTGCAACGTGGTGATCTCACCTCGTCGCGGTCCCGAGCAGCCCTACCTCGAGGCGCTGGAAGCCGAGCTCAACCTCCTACAGAATGCGCTCGGCCACCGCCGCCGGCTCAGCCAACTTCACTGGGGCGGCGGCACTCCGACCTACCTGTCACCGGCACAGTGCGAGGAGCTCTTCACCGCGATCACGTTCCGATTCCCGCTGACTGACGATGCCGAGGTCGCGTTGGAGATCGACCCATGCGTAACTACCATGGAGCACCTGGCGACGCTGCGCCGCCTCGGATTCAACCGCATCTCCATGGGTCTCCAGGATCTCGACCCAGAGGTCCAGGAGGCCATCAGGCGCGTGCAATCCCTGGGACTCACACGCGAGCACGTGGAGGAGGCGCGACACCTCGGTTTCACCTCGGTCAACATCGACCTGGTCTACGGGCTCCCCCTCCAGACCGCTGAGGGATTCCGAAACACCGTGCGGACGGTGATCGACGAGCTGGCCCCCGACCGTGTCGCCTGCTTCTCCTACGCCCACGTACCGTGGATCAAACCGCACCAGCGCCAACTCGAGTCCGAGGCCATGCCTCAGGGGTGGGAGAAGTTTCAGCTCTTCGTTGGGGCGGTGGAGGAATTCACCCGGGCCGGCTACCGCTTCGTCGGCTTCGATCACTTCGCCAGGCCCGGGGACGAATTGGCTTTGGCTCTCGATCAGGACAAGGTGCACAGGAACTTCATGGGCTACACGGTTATGCCGGCCTCCGATCAGGTGGGGGTTGGGGTCACCTCTATCGGTGATGTGGCGGGCGCGTACGTGGCCAATGAGAAAAAGCTGGTGCGCTTCGAGCGATCGGTGGCCGAGGGTCGGCTGCCGGTAGATCGGGGGTTGCTGCGGACACCTGAGGACGAGCTTCGACGGGCCGTGATCCACCGCATTATCTGCGCCCTCAAGCTCGATTACTCATGGGTCGAAGAGGCCTTCAGCGTCGACCCGCGGACCCACTTCGAGGCCGCCCTATCGGAGTTGAGAGCCATGGCTGCGGACGGGCTGGTGGAAATGGACGACCGCGGCCTCCAGGTCACACCGACCGGCCGCTTCTTCCTTCGCAATCTGTGCATGCCCTTCGACAGCTACCTCACCCAACCCTCCGACGGCCCGCTCTACTCGCGAACCGTATAGCCCTCCCCTCCCCCAAAAAAAAACGCTGAAACCGAAGCCACAGATTTCTTTCCGATAGGCCGAGCCAGCCGCGACTTGTCACGGCGTAGCGCGAAGCACGAAGCCGGAAGCGGCGACAGACAACCGGGCGCGAACGACTGCGGCTCACGCCGCAGCCGCAATCTGTCGCCCCCTTTCGGGGGCTTCTGGGTGTTTTGACGCCTGGTACCTGGGGCTCACGCCCCAGGCTATGAATCTGTCGCACCTCCGGCGCTCAGGCACCGCGAGGTTCTAACGTTGAACTTCAAGAATTTCGAACGGCCCCGTGGGTTGACGCCCCAGGCTATGAATCTATCGCGCCTTCGGCGCTCGATCGCACGGCCCTTTTCCGGAATCAGGTCTCCTGAGAAATCCCAGGTTCCTCTTTTATGGGTCGAACCGGTTTCGGTCCGTGAAGGCCCTCTCACCAGGCGGCGAGACCTTCAGCGCCGGGGGGAGAGGCCGTGCAATCGGGCACGATCCGGAAAAGCCCCAGCCCTGACCCCGACCACACCGGAGTCAGGCACTCGCGGGAGAATCGACCGAGGCGCTCCGCTGCTGCAGGATCCGACCACTCGAAGTAGCTCTCGCGATTCAGCAAGCGAATGATCCGATCGACCTCCCAACGGTTGACGAGCACGTGCGTCACCCCCTCCGAGGTCAGTCGGGCTGCGATATCGCGGTGATCGCTTGCCGCGCGGGCCAGCTCCTGCAGGCGCGAAACCCGGTACGGGTGCTCGAACTCGACCGGACGCTCGAACCCCAACGCGCGGGCCTCGCCGACCAGCAGAACCTTGGCATCTTCGGGCAGCTCCGACACCGGTTCGAACGCCGGGAACGAGCTTACCCAGCGCGCGAGGATAGGTTCCACCTCCGCGACGCCAAGAGTGCAGCCCATGCGCTCGAGACCGAGGGACGAGACGCTGGATGCGATGTTCACCACAAATATGAGACCGACCAGCGCCACCAGGGGCACACGCAGCCGACCGGAAACCTGCCGCAAAGTAGCTGCGAAGGCGACCGCAAGGACCGGAGCCGCAGGCACCAGCACCGGAACTATGTAACGACTCACGTGAAGGGTCACGAGCCAGAAACCGACCCCTGCCGCGGCGCCGACCCAGAGAGCCCGCCATCCGGCGTTATTCAGGTGGCGCCACGAGAGAACCGCCACGGCCACCAGGGGGAGGTAGGCAAACCCTATGGATGGAAATCCGTCGATCGATGCCTGGAAGGTTCCGAGATCGAGGCCGGCTATCACGTGGTGAAAAGAGAGATCGAGCCCCGACAACACAGATGAAAACTCCTCCACCGATTCCGCCGGGACCTTCAGGAGCTTACGAAACGGTCCGTTGACGAAGGGGAAAAGGGGGTTCCCGGTCTCCGAAAAATTGCGTACCGCCCACGGGGCAAATGTCACCACTGCAGACGCGAATGCCAGGCCCGCGCCTCGAATCGACGACCGCAGGACATCCCCGCCGCGCCAGGGTCGATGGAGCGCCACCGCACCGACAGCGACGGGAAGCGCCACCGTTCCGAGCGCGATGTACTTGGTTCCGACGGCAAGGCCGACGCACACCCCGGCAAACACCCACCAGCGGTTCTGCCGGCCGCCTTGGTCTACAGTGCGGAGCAGCGCCAACCAAGCGCCACCGGCGAAGATCGTGACGACCAGGTCCGTACCGGCGGTCGTCGAAAGGTGCAGGACCGTCGGTGTCGTCAGGAAAATCCAGGCCGCCCACACACCCGCCCCCGGGGGTCCGACCCGTTGGGCGAGAGACCAAATTGCCATCACCGTCACCAGCCCGCACCACCAGTGCACGACCTGAGCCGACCATGGCCCCAGGGTCTTCAATCCATAGGCGAATAGCAGGCTCGAGTTGACCGGCATATAGGAGTACCAGTCCCGGGACAGGGTATGGACCGACCCATCCTGCAGCCACACCCACGGAAAGCCCAAATGCTGGTGCCATTGGTCATAAAACGGTGACAGGGTTGCGGCCACGAGCAGAGCAACGACGCCGAGCGCTGCCAACGGCAGGAGTCGAGGATCGGCTTTCGGAACCGCTATGGGCCGGCGAATGAGGTCCACGATTCCAGCAATCGCCCACAGCAGAAGAACCGCCATGAGGGGCCACGGACGAAACCACCCCACCAGCGACAGAACCCAGGCGGAGGCCGTGAGCACGCCGGTGCCGGCAATCGCCGAGATCACGAGCTCCTCCCACCCGGAATCAACACCCGCTGCCAGATATTGAACAACCGGACGGCCGGCACCCAGAGCAGCCAGAGTCCAGACGGCAATCCAGACCACCGACAGAAGCAGCACCGCCAACGGA
>Ga0164313_10006118_pt1 | contig 10625 bp, 8 predicted proteins | sample GuaBasSedimGuay4_FD_113735 | JGI IMG/M metagenome (GOLD analysis project Ga0164313, IMG submission 113735) | Subseafloor sediment microbial communities from Guaymas Basin, Gulf of California, Mexico - Guay4, Core 4569-4, 0-3 cm | ecosystem: Environmental > Aquatic > Marine > Hydrothermal vents >...
ATTGTCTCTTCTCGGACGCGGCGGGCTAGGGCCAGCTCGGTGATTAGGAGCTTGCGGGCTTGCTCCATCAGTTTTTTCTCGCCGTAGCTGAGCTCGCCCTTGTCAGCGCGCACCTTCGACAAGTCGCGCAAGACCTTGGCGACCTTGATCGGCGAGCCGCTCTTGAGCATTTCGGTGTACTCGCGGTAGCGCCGGTTCCAGGGCTGGGAGGTCACCGCCATCTCGTCCTTCTTCAGCTCAGCAAGCACGGTCTTGGCAGCGCTTCGCGACATTACCTGACGAAGACCGACTCGGTCGACGGCGTTCAAAGCGACTCGGATGGTGCCCGCCTTCCCGTTCAGAAGCTTGAGGGTGTAGAAGTCGATTTTGTCGGAACCGATCAACCGTTCCTCGATTTGCGTGATTTCTCCGACGCCGTGGGCCGGATGAACTGCTTTGTCGCCTACGCTGAAGCTCATGAGATAAGTCTCCCTTGAGTGCACTGAGTCAAAAACGACGAAAACCCGCGCCGGGAGCGCGGGCGAGAAGTGATTCGCCGTCGAGTGTGCAACTAACTACATGCACGTAATCTGTATAGCAAAAGCAGACCCGAAAGTCAATGCCTACTTTTGGCCAAAGCTGTGTGATTCCAGCAGTTTGGAGCCTTTTCGCGGCACCCCGGAAAAGGGGTTCAGTTAGGCCGGGCTCGCTTGCTAGCAGCCGCTTTGAGAGGCGGAGCCGCCGCCGCCGGTGCCTTGGCTTCGGCCTTCGGCTCCGCAGGCGTGTCTTCTTTGATGAGCCCGTGCTTCTGAAGCAGCTGGCGTTCGACCTTCGCAAGAATGTCAGGATGCTCTTCGAGGAAGGTGCGCGCGTTATCGCGACCTTGCCCGACGCGCTCTTCACCGTAGCTGTACCAGGCGCCCGACTTGTTGATGATGTCTGCCTCGACGCCGAGGTCGAGCACGTCGCCGGTGCGGCTGATGCCCTTGCCGAAAAGGATATCGAACTCGCACAGACGGAACGGCGGGGCGAGCTTGTTTTTAACGACCTTGACACGGCAACGGTTGCCGACCGCAGTGTCACCGACTTTGATCGTGCCGATGCGGCGAATGTCGAGACGCTGCGACGCGTAGAATTTGAGCGCGTTGCCACCGCTGGTCGTTTCGGGGCTCCCGAACATCACGCCGATCTTCATGCGGATCTGGTTGATGAAGAAGAGAGTGGCGTTGCTCTTCTGGATGGTGCTGGTGAGCTTTCGGAGCGCCTGGCTCATCAGGCGCGCCTGCAAGCCGACGTGGGTGTCACCCATCTCCCCTTCGAGCTCCGCGCGGGGCACCAGGGCCGCCACCGAGTCGATGACGATGATGTCGACCGCGCACGAGCGGATGAGGGTGTCGGCGATCTCGAGGGCCTGCTCGCCGTAGTCGGGCTGGCTGACCAAGAGCTCGTCGACATTCACCCCTAGCTTGCGAGCGTAGCTGGGGTCGAGGGCGTGCTCGGCGTCGATGAAGGCCGCGATGCCCCCTTTTTTCTGACACTCGGCGATCGCATGGAGGGTCAAAGTCGTCTTGCCGCTCGACTCCGGCCCATAGATCTCGACGATGCGGCCCCGCGGATATCCTCCAACGCCCAAGGCGAGATCGAGGGAAATCGTGCCGCTCGAAATCACCGGCACCCCGAGGTTGGCAGCGGCATCCCCCATGCGCATGATCGCTCCTTTTCCGTAAGCTTTCTCAATAGTTCCGAGGGCTAGGTTGAGGGCTTTTTCGCGATTCGAGTCTGCCATGGAGCGGATTCCTTTGAGTGAAAGTACCTGAACATCCGTCTAGTCGGCTTCCTTGCGGTAGTCAAGTTTGTGATCGGGAAAGTGCCCGATGAGGCCCCCCGGACCTGCATAGGACCGCACCCTACCCCGACCAGCCCCCGGCGGCGAGAGTGGATCACCGCCCCAAGAGATTGAGGTCGCGCCCTAGAACCGCACGCCGGACGAGCTCGAGCGCGACATAGGCCGACAAGGTTTGAACGCGATCTCGTCCCCAAGGAAGCTTCCGGTGCTTGGTGACGGTCGGCTCGCCCTTGCGCGCCAGGCCAAACCACACGGTCCCTACGGGCTTGTCCTCGGTGCCGCCGCCAGGCCCCGCAACGCCGGTGATCGACACGGCGATGTCTGCACCGACCACCCGCAGCGCCCCCTCCGCCATCGCGGCGGCCGTCTCCGAGCTGACCGCACCATGGACGCTCAGCACCTCCGGGCTCACCCCGAGCACCGCTTCTTTGGCGCTGTTGGCGTACACGACCGCGTCGAGCAGCAGATAGTCCGAGGCGCCAGGAATGCGGGTCAGCATTTCGCCCACCTGCCCGCCCGTGCACGACTCAGCCACCGCGAGGGTCTTGCCCGCGTCACGAAGAGCCTTGCCAACGACCTCTGCAAAGGAATCGCTGCGGCCGCCAAACACGGCATCACCGAGGAGCGCGCGGACCTCGTCGGCGATCAAGCCCGCGAGCCGCTCGGCTTCGGCCGCCGAATCGGCGCGCACGTGAACCTTCACCTCGATCTCGGGGAAGTGTGCGCGGTAGCCGAGGGTCAGCCCTTCGTGTGCTTTCTCGAGGCCGCCAAGCACCTCGGCGACCCCCGACTCGGTCATGCCAAACGTCCGCAGGTGCACCTGATGGGTTCGCGGTTCGGCAAGCGAGGCAATGGCCGGCACGATCGATTCGCGAAAGATGTGCTTCATTTCGCGGGGCACGCCCGGAATGAAGAAGAAGCGTGCCTGGCCCAAGGTGATCGCAAACCCGGGCGCAGTACCTGCGGGGTTCGATAAAACGTCCGCGCCTTCGGGGAAGTCGCCTTGTTTCGCATTGGATTCCGGCATCACCCGCGCGAACGCCTTGAACTTCTGCCGAATCCCTTCGACCACACTTTCGTCGCGGACGAGCTGGACGCCTGCCGCTTTGGCGGCCGCCGCGGTGGTGAGGTCATCGGAGGTCGGCCCGAGTCCGCCCGTGACAATTACGACGCGATGCTCGTCGGCAAAGCTGCGTATGAGCGTCACGATTCGATCCAAATCGTCATCGACCGTGGCGTGCTCGACGACGTCGAAGCCGAGCTTGGTCAGCTCCTCGCCTAACCACGCGGCATTGGTATTGACCAACTCACCACGGGTGAGCTCGGTACCGATCGATAAGACTGCGGCAGTCATGCGGGTCGGGGAGTGTCCGCAAAACCGCGTGGCCCGTCAACCGCTTTGCCCTCCGGAGCGGATGTGGTAGCGACCTGGAAGCTTTTCCGCGTTTCTCGTGTTGATGGGAGTCAGATGCACCGGATTTTCATGGGTACAGCAATAGGGGTGCTGGTCGCCGCCGCAACCCTCGTCCAAGGGGGGCACGCGGTTGCCGAGCAAAGCACGGCTGCCCTCTCCAACCTGCAGGTGAGCCGCACCACGCTCGACAACGGCCTTCGCATCGTCATCAACCAAGACCAGACCGTCCCTACGGTCGCGGTGTCGGTCTACTATGACGTGGGATCGCGCAACGAGGTCAAGGGGCGCTCGGGCTTCGCACATCTGTTCGAGCACATGATGTTTCAGGGCTCGGCCAACGTGGGCAAAGGCGAGCACTTCAGTCTCATCATCAACCGTGGTGGCAGCGCGAACGGAACCACGAGCAACGACCGTACGAACTACTTCGAAACCCTGCCGGCGAACGAGCTTGCGCTCGGGCTGTGGCTCGAAGCCGACCGGATGCGGTCGCTCGCGATCACGCAGGAGAACTTCGAGAACCAGCGGATGACGGTCATGGAAGAGCGCCGCCAGCGGATCGACAACCAACCGTACATCCCGAGCATGCTGCGCATCAATGAGCTCGCCTACGGCGACTACTGGCCGTACGCCCATTCGACCATCGGTGACATGCAGGACTTGATCGACGCGCCCCTCGAAGCCGTCCAAGCGTTCTTCGACACGCACTACGCGCCCAACAACGCGGTGCTGAGCATCAGCGGCGACTTCGACACCGCCGAGGCCATACAATTGGCGCGGAAGTACTTCGGCGATATCCCGGCCCGCCAAACGCCAGCCTACGCCGAGCCCGCGCCGCCCGAACAGACCGAGGAACGCACCGAGACGATGTACGATGCGAACGCCACGCTCCCGGCGTTCCACCTCGGGTACCACATCCCGCCGAGCCGCACGCCCGAGCACTATGCCCTGGAAATACTCGCGATGGTGCTGGGCGACGGCGAGTCGAGCCGCCTCTATCAAACACTCGTCAAGCAGAAGGAGATCTGCCAGGACATCGCTGTCGGCACCGATGACCGGCGCGGGCCCGATCTCTTCTCCGTGTGGGCGGTGATGGCAAGCGGCCACGCTCCCAAGAAAGCGCAGGCAGTCATCCTCGCCGAGATCGAGTCAATCGCCAACGACGGCGTGACGGCTCGCGAGCTCCAAAAGGCCAAGAACCGAATCCACGCGGCGTTCGTGTTTGGGCTCCAGTCCAACATGGCGCGTTCACAGCGCCTCGCGGAGTACGAGCTTTACTGGGGCGACGCGAACCTGCTCAAGCTAGAGCTCGATCATTACCTCGCGGTTTCGATCGAGGACATCAGGCGCGTGGCAGGCACCTACTTCAATGCGACCAATCGCACCGTGCTGGAAGTCTTGCCAGGCGCGGCGCCGGCTTCGGAGGAGAAATGAAGATGTGGCTTCGATTCCGCTTGGTCGCGCTGCTCGCCGTGAGCCTGTGCGCGGCGTTAGCTCTGGGCGCATGCGGCGGTTCCAAAGGGAGCGCGGGCGCAGAGTCCGAAACAGCGAAGGACGCCCAAGAGAAAGCGCAGCGTGAGCTTCCGCCTTTGCCCAGTGAGGCGAAGGACATGTCGCTTCCACCAGTGCAGGTGTCGACCCTCGATAACGGCCTACAGCTCAATACCATCGCCACCGATCAACTCCCGGTCGTCTACGCGACGCTCGTCATCCGCAGCGGCGGCGAATCCGATCCGCCAAAGCTCCCCGGCCTGACCGGCTTGGTCGCTCAAATGCTCAAGGAGGGCACGACGAAGCGGTCGAGCGCAGAGATCGCCGAGGAGATCGAGTTCCTCGGCGCTGATCTCTGGGCTAGCTCGGATGAAGAGAACACCTACATCGGCGTTCGCGCGCTTGCCGAGCACTTCGACGTCGTCATGGCCATCCTCGCCGAGGTCGCGGGCACGCCTGCGTTCAGCAACAAAGAGCTCGAGAAGCTCAAGCGGCGCGAGCTCGATCGTTTGGCGCTCTCGGAGCGGGAGCCCCGGTACATCGCTCGGCGTACCTTCTATCGCCAGCTGTACGGCCAGCATCCCTACGGGACGGTCGATACCACTCCGCGGGCGGTGAAGAGGGTCCGTCGGCAAGACTTGGTGCGGTGGCACCGCGAGCACTTCGTCGCCAAGAACGCGTTCCTGGTCGTCGCCGGCGATGTCGACCCCGACCGAGTGGCCGAGACAGCACAAAAGGCACTCGGATCCTGGAACGCCGGCAAGCGCTCCGCTCCGACCTACAGAGAGCCACCCAGGCCCACCAACCGCAACATCCTGGTCGTCGATCGCCCGGGGTCGGTGCAGTCGGTCATCTACATAGGCAACCTGGCCATCGCGCGCGCCAACCGCGAGTGGATCCCTCTCATGGTCTCGAACCAGGTGCTCGGGGGCTCGGCGGCGTCCCGGCTCTTCATGGACCTCCGTGAGCGGCGGAGCCTGACGTACGGCGCGTACAGCTCCATTGGCGAGCGCGTCGATATCGGCCCGTTCGTGGCCTATGCCTCGGTCCGGACCGAGGTCACCAACGAAGCGATCGGCGCCTTCTTCGAGCACCTCGAACGCATTCACCTCGAGCAGGCCGAGCCAGAGGAACTGGTCAACGCGAAGCGCTACTTGAGCGATTCCTTCCCACTCAAGGTCGACACCCCAGGCAAGCTCTCCGAGCTCGTAGTCGAGCTCCGGACCTTCGGTCTGCCCGACGACTACTGGGACCGGTACCGCCAAGCGATCCGAAAAACCAGCGCATCCGAGGCGCAGTACGTCGCGCGTAACTACATCCGGCCGGATGAGTCCTTGGTTGTAATCGTCGGGCAGGCGGCGGATTTCGCGCAGTCGCTTCAGCAGTTCGGGCCGGTGACCGTGGTCTCCCCGGATGGCGAGGTCAAAGCTGAGTTCGACGACAAGCGACCAAATGTTGGCGCTACTGGTGCGAAGCGCGGTCCCATCGATTAGAGTCAAAACATGTGCGGAATCGTCGGTCACGTAGGTGCCGAAGAGGCGACGCCTATCCTGCTCGACGGGCTTCGGCGTCTAGAATATCGGGGTTATGATTCTGCGGGACTCGCCGTCCACGCGGACGACGGCATCCAGATCGTCCGTGCGGTCGGTAAGCTCCGCAACCTCGAGAAGGCGCTCGCCCAAAAAGGCCTCCCCGGCACGGTTGGGATCGGGCACACCCGGTGGGCTACCCATGGCCGCCCTTCGGAAGTCAACGCGCACCCGCACGTCGCTGGCCCCATCGCGGTCGTACACAACGGCATCATCGAAAATCACTTGGAGCTGCGCAGCGAGCTAGAGGCGGGCGGCTTCACGATGTCGAGCGACACCGACACCGAAATTATCGCCCATTTGATTCACCGTGAAATCCAAGCGGGGCACGACCTGGTGACTGCGATTCGCCGGTCGCTCGAACATGTGGAAGGCGCCTACGCAATCGCGGTCCTCTCCGAGAAAGAGCCTGACCGCCTCGTGGTAGCGAAGAACGCATCCCCTCTCGTGATCGGTGTCTCCAATGGCGCAACGTACTGTGCGAGCGACATTCCGGCGCTGCTTCCGTACACCAACCGGATGGTGTTTCTCGAAGACGGCGAGATCGCCGTGCTCGAAGCCGAGGGCTTCACGCTTACAAAGCTCGACGGCACTCCCCTGAGCCGGCGCCCGCGGAACATATCCTGGTCGCCAGTCATGGCCGAGAAGGCCGGCTACAAACACTTCATGCTGAAGGAGATCTTCGAGCAGCCGCGCGCGCTCGAAGACACCCTGCGCGGCCGTCTCGACCGCGAGAGCGCCGACATCATGACGCCCGAGATCGGCCTGAGCGAAGACGATGCCAAAGGCATCAACCGCGTGATCCTTCTGGCCTGCGGAACCAGCCATCACGCGACCATCGCGGGACGGTACTGGCTCGAAGAGCTTGCAAAGATGCCAACGATCGCGGAGCTAGCAAGCGAGTTTCGCGGTCGCGACGCTGTCGTCGGTGAAGGTGACCTGGTGATCGCCGTGAGTCAGTCCGGCGAGACGATCGACACCCTCATGGCCGCCAAAGAGGCCAAGGAACGCGGCGCCAAGGTCCTCGCGATCGCCAACGTCAATGGTAGCGCGATCCCGCGCATGGCTGATGCAAGCTTCTACACGCACGCTGGGCCGGAAATCGGCGTGGCCTCGACCAAGTGTTTCATGACTCAGCTTGCCAACCTGTTGATGTTCAGCATCTGGCTCGGGCGGAGGCGTGGAACGATCGACGACGCGCAGGCCACCGAGCTGATCGAGGGGCTGGCGCGGATCCCACATGTGATCGCGGAGCGGCTACGAGAGACGCACTTGATGGTCACCGACATCGTGCGTGATTTCTCCGAAGCTCGAGATGTGCTCTTCCTCGGCCGCGGTCTGAGCTTCCCGATGGCGCTCGAAGGCGCTCTCAAGCTCAAGGAGATTTCCTACGTCCACGCCGAAGGCTACGCCGCAGGCGAGATGAAGCACGGGCCCATCGCGTTACTCGATGCACACGTACCGGTCGTGGTGCTCATGCCCAAAGACCGACACTACGATCGCGTGTCGAGCAACATGCAAGAGGCGCGGGCTCGCGAAGCGAAGATCATTGGCGTGACGACCGTTGGCGACACGCAGGCGCAGGCCCTCTGCGATCGTTTCGTCGAGGTCGCCGCAACGCACGAGGCGCTCACCCCGTTCGTCACGGTCGTGCCCCTGCAGCTTTACGCGTACTGCGTGGCGGACCACAAGGGCACCGATGTCGACCAACCGCGCAACCTCGCCAAGACCGTCACCGTGGAGTAAGGCGCGCCGGTCATGAAGATCGGCCTCCTCACAACTGGCTTTCCGCGCTTCGAGGGTGACTGCACCGGTGTGTTCCTCCTGACCATGGCGCGCAGGCTGGTCGAACACGGTCATACAGTTCGGGTCTTGGCCCCCGAGCCGCGGCGCCCTGGCCCGGTCCCCCAGTGGCCTGGAATCGAAGTCAGCTGGGTACCGTACGCTCGACCGCGTGCTTGGCAACAGACGTTCTATGGCAGCGGCGCACCGGACAACGTGCGGTTGCAGCCGGCAAGGTGGGCGGGGGCCGCGAGCTTTTCCGTTGCGCTCTCCCGCGCTTCTGGGCAACAACTCACCGACTGTGATGCGTTGGTCAGCTCGTGGTGCATTCCGAGTGGCTGGGTCGGCTCCCAGACGGCGGCGGGCCGCCCGCATCTTTGCATTTGCCACGCAACGGACATCCGTTGGCTCTCCAAGATGCCAGGGGGTGGGGCAATCGCTCGGGGGATCGCCGCAGGCGCCACGTCGATGTGGTTCTTGAGCGAGGCGCTCCGCGATGTCTTTTTCGAAACGGCGAGTCTCGACCAGTCGCTCGTAACCGCTCATGTCGGCCCCATGCCCGTCGAGCTACCGATCCCGCTGCCCGAGAGTCGCGCAGAGCTGCGTCGCCGTCTCGGCATCGAAGGCTTCACCCTGCTCTGTTTGGGACGCCTCGTACCTGTCAAAGGTATCGACCAGCTCCTGCACGCGGTCGCGGCATTGCCCGAGCCGATCAGCGTTCGCGTCGCCGGGGACGGTCCGGAACGCCGCAAGCTTCAGTTCCTCGCGCAACAGCTCGCGGTCAACGCGACCTTCGAGGGCTGGGTCACCGGTGAGCGAAAAGAAGCGCTTCTGCGCGCCTGCGACGCCATCGTGGTCCCGTCCCGCCCGCAAGACGGCCTCCCGACGGTGCTCTTCGAAGCGAGGGCACGCGCCCTCCCCATCATCGCCACCGAAGCGGGCGCAATTGCCGAACACACGCGGGATCACGCCGACGCGCTTCTCGTCCCCCCGAACGACCGGGCGGCCCTCAGCCAAGCGATCCGGCAACTTAGCGCCGAACACGCGGCCGAGCAGACGCTCAGGGTGTGACCCTGTCGGTCCCCTTCGGCGGGCGGTAGCTGAAGCGCCTGTCGGGCACGTCCCGGTTGAACTTGATTTTGGAGAAGTCGAAGCGGTTACGGTTGCCAGCCGAATCGATGATCAGGACGCGTTGGACGACGCCCGCGCGCTTGCCGCCGTGAGTCAGTGTGCGCACGTAGAAGACCAGCTGCTCATAGTTGGGGGTGGGCCGGCGCGGGATGAGCTGCAGGACGTATCCGTCTTTGAACTTCTCGTTGCCGTGCTCGAGGAGCCGGACTTCGAAGTCCTTGTCGAGCTTCCCGCTGCCGATCAGGAACGAAAACGCGGATGGGAGCTGATCCTCGTCGACAGCACGCTCGATGAGCTGCCCCCTCTTTTCGCCTTCCTCGGGCGGCTGGTAGATCAACAGCTTCTTGCCGTCGCTGACAAACACCTGCCCGTTGGGCTGGGCGTAGTCCCAACGCATCATGCCGGGCTTCTTGAACACGACCTTGCCTTTGGCGCGATCGTAACGATCGTAGAGCCGGGTGTAGCGAGTCTGCTCAAACTCGGCCTGAAGCGTCTTGGTTTGGTCGTAGAACGACTGCACCAGGCCGAGAACCACAGCCGGATCGAGTGGCTCGCCCTCCTGAGCCACGCCCCTGCCGCCAAGCGCAAGCAGTGCAAAACCCAAACCTATCGCCCCAACTCTCCAGCTCATCAACGTCTTGAACGCTCCCAAGGGCTTAGTATTCACGGCGAAGGTCGGTACACAAGGCAACCACAATTTCGCTGAAAGTGGGATTGATCATTAGCGCTCAGATCCTTAGGATAGAGATAGGTGGAGGCTTTGCAGTCTCCCTGATTAGCTTGGCTAACTTGTGAACCCCGTCAGGAACCCGGAGGTGACATGTCCAAGCACCACGCTCGAATCATCCCAGTAGAACGACAGAAGTCGCATCTCGAAAAGAAGCATGCTCAGCTCGCAGAGCGCATCAACGCACTCGATGGCCGGTTGAGTCTCACTCCGAGCGAGGAGCTGGAGCTCCAGCAACTCAAGAAACAGAAGCTTTGGGCCAAGGATGCCCTACAGGACGTCGGTTAGAGAGCTTCGACGACCCTATGCCTGCGGCCTGCCCCCTCGGGGTGGGCCGTTCTTTTTGTGGGGATTTCACGATTAAAAGCAAAATGGGCCACCAATCGGTGACCCATTTCAAACTCAAGAATCGATGCTACAGTGAAAAAGCTAGAGCAAGTAAGTTAAAACGACCCATCGCCACGCGGATGCCGGGCAAGCTGGAAAGTGCGCGACGAGGGTCTTAAGCAAGCGACTGGGTACACTGCAATCGCGATGCCAACTCCGGAGCAGCTGAAAAACCAGGGCTTTTCTTCGCGACCGAGGCTATCGGTAGGACATTTCTGTCATAGACGCGCACCCGATTGTCGTGGTTGGCGCAACACGGGGCGGCAAACGGCGATAGGCACA
>Ga0164313_10006119_pt1 | contig 10625 bp, 8 predicted proteins | sample GuaBasSedimGuay4_FD_113735 | JGI IMG/M metagenome (GOLD analysis project Ga0164313, IMG submission 113735) | Subseafloor sediment microbial communities from Guaymas Basin, Gulf of California, Mexico - Guay4, Core 4569-4, 0-3 cm | ecosystem: Environmental > Aquatic > Marine > Hydrothermal vents >...
ACCAGGCCATGGGAAATATCATCCCCGTCATTGCAATACTGATGATCCCGATTTTGATATTCGGAATGGAAGACCTCTACCATTGGGCACATGAAGGTGTGGCTGATCATGATGCATTGATCGCACACAAAGCCCCTTATCTGAATTTGCCTTTCTTCGCACTTCGGTATGTGATTTACTTCGCCATCTGGATCTTTTTAACCCAGATGATCCGCAGGTTTTCTCTCAAAGAAGATCGAGTGGGTGGTATGAAATACTTTAAAAAGGCTGAGTTCTGGTCGAAGGTGTACATCTTTTCGCTGGCGTTCACTTTTACACTGGCAACTTTCGACTGGATCATGTCAATTGATGTTCACTGGTTCTCCACCATCTTTGCTTTCAGAAATTTTGTCATGGCATTTTATCATGGATTGGTGGTCCTTACCCTCATCCTCATCATTCTCAACAAGATGGGATATATTCCATGGTTCAGCAAAGCACACCTGGGTGACCTTACAAGGTTCATCTTTGTGCTCAGTATAATATGGACGTATATGTGGCTCTCACAGTACCTGCTCATCTGGTATGCCAATATCCCTGAAGAAACAGTTTATTATCTGCCCAGGACCAAGGGTGATTTCCAGGTATTGTTCTGGGGTGAGTTTGTGTTGAACTGGGTCCTGCCCTTCCTGCTGTTGATACCCAAGAAGATCTCTACGAATAAGAATGCTGTTCTCGCTATTTGTCTGATCCTTATCCTTGGACAGTGGGTTGACCTTTACCAGCAGATTATTGTAGGAACTTACGGTGTACTGCAAATCGGTATTATCGAGATCGGATCTTACCTCGGATTCCTCGGAATATTTGCACTGGTAGTTGGCTACTCCCTGAGTAAAACGCCTCTCCTGCAAAAGAACCATCCATATCTGGAAGAAAGTATACATCATCACTAGTGTACACCTTTACGAAATTGAAGCCCCCGATTCCGGGGGCTTTTTTTATGCCTGCTCCTAGCCTTAATTAATATAATTTTACAGCTAACAATTACCGCCTTGTGTTGTTAATATGATTTTAAGCTCTATTATGAAAAAAGTTATTGCTGCAGTCTTTTCAATGAAATTCGCCGGCATATTGCTCATGCTTTTTGCCGTAGTTGTTGCCTTTGCAACCTTCATAGAAAATGACCTCGGCACATCTGCCGCGAAAGACATCGTTTACAATGCATTGTGGTTTGAAGTATTGCTGCTTATCACAGCAATAAGCCTGGTAGGAAGTGTTTTTCAATATCGCCTCTGGCGCAGGAAAAAATTCAGTGTTTTGTTTTTTCACCTCGCCTTTGTGGTGATACTGGCAGGGGCATTTGTTACAAGGCACTTCGGATATGAGGGCATTATGCAAATCAGGGAAGGGAAAAGCAGCAATGAGATCATTACCATATCCCCCTATGTTCAGGTTTGGATAGAGGATAGCAATCAGCATCTTTATTATGATGAGGAATGCAGCTTCTCCCCTTATATGAGAAACCGCTTCAGTGCAAACATTCCTGTGGGGGACAGCAAGCTGAAAATCCGTTATAAGAAGATCGTTTCAAATGCAGTGCTTTTTGAAGTTGAATACGAGGGCACCGAAAGAGAAGTTGCTGTTTTTGGGGCATCCGGAATGATATCCGAACCTTCCGAAGTCATTATCAACGACACTAAGATTAGTATCGGCTATGGATCCAAAACAATGGAGATCCCTTTCTCGCTTCACCTGCTGGATTTCAGCCTCGAACGCTATCCCGGTTCCATGAGCCCATCTTCATTTAAGAGTGATGTGATCGTAATTGATAAAGCGGAAAATCTTGAAATGCCTTACCAGATCTTCATGAATAATGTGCTGAATTACGGAGGGTATCGTTTTTTCCAGTCTTCCTATGACAAAGATGAGAAAGGCACCGTATTATCTGTGAACCACGATAAGTGGGGAACCATTATCACATATATTGGTTACTTCATTCTAACGCTGGGCTTAAGCCTGAATTTCTTCAGCCCCTCAAGCCGTTTCCGTACACTTGCACGCAATGCTTCACGTATCCGTGATGCTGCAAAAAAGAATACAGCCACCCTTATCTTAATGGCATTGGTATCTGCATTTTCGGTTCCTTCACAGGCACAGGAGCTGGATGAAGCTGTTAATCATAGCTTTATTGACAAGGCACATGCTGCTGAATTCAGCTCACTACTGGTACAGGGGCATGACGGGAGGATAAAACCAATGAATACCCTCTCTTCTGAGATTCTACGAAAGATTTATCGTAAGAACAGCCTCGAAGGACTCAATTCCGACCAGGTGCTCCTCGGACTGCTTGTTGATCCCGACCAATGGCAGGGATACCCCATGATCAAGGTATCCAACAGTATTCTTAAGAACTACATCGGATGCAGCGGAAAGTATGCATCCTTCATTGACTTTATTAATGACGACGGCAGCTACAAACTGAGCAAATTTGTTGATGATGCCTATAATAAGAAACCCGCTGAGCGCGATGCAGTAGATAAAGACATAATTGCAGTTGATGAGCGTGTGAATATTATTTACATGGTATATACAGGTGAATTCCTGAACATCTTTCCTTTGCCTGACGACCCCAACAACAAATGGTATACAGCTCAAAATGCCGGTGCAGTATTTGACTCCATCGATGCAGGCTTTATAAAAACCATCCTGCCATTGTATTACAGCTCGGTGAGCGAGGCCATGCAAAGTGGTGACTGGAGCAAAGCCAATGAGTACCTGGGTTACCTTAAGGTATTTCAGAATAAATATGGCAGCGGGGTGATGCCGGCAAAAAGTAAAACAAGTCTTGAGATCCTCTATAATAAAGTCAACATTTTCAAGCGTTTATTCCCTGTTTACAGTCTCCTCGGCCTCATTTTGCTGATACTTGTATTTGCAAGGGTATTAAACCCAAAGCTCAGTTTCCGGTGGATCATACGTATCCTCGTTGGCCTCATTGCCATTGCTTTCCTTCTGCATACCGCAGGATTGGGAATGCGTTGGTATATTGCCGGCAGGGCACCATGGAGCAATGGTTATGAAACCATGATCTATATTTCATGGGGAATTCTCCTGTCGGGTTTTATTTTCATCAAAAACTCCAAGATCACCCTGGCTACTACAGCCATCCTGGCCTCCATCACCCTGATGGTAGCGAATATGAGCTGGCTGAACCCTGAGATCACCAACCTGGTACCGGTATTGAAATCCTACTGGCTGGTGATACATGTGGCTGTAATCACTGCCAGCTATAGCTTTCTGGCCATAGGTGCTTTGCTTGGCTTTCTCAACCTCCTGTTGATTAACCTGGTAAACGCGAAAAATAAAAATAAGATCCGTAACACCCTGGAAGAGCTTAGCAATATCATAGAAATGAACCTGATCATCGGAGTGTTCCTGATAACCATTGGTACTTTTTTGGGAGCTGTCTGGGCCAATGAATCATGGGGCCGTTACTGGGGATGGGATCCGAAAGAAGCCTGGGCCCTGATCACCGTACTGGTATATTCCTTTGTTGTTCATATGCGATTGATCCCCGGCTTGGGTGGGACCTTCTCCTTTAACCTGGCATCATTGCTCAGTTTCGGCTCAGTTTTGATGACTTATTTTGGAGTGAACTACTTTTTATCAGGGATGCACTCCTATGGAGGGGGTGATCCGATTCCAATACCTACTGCCCTGTATTGGGCCATCCTCATCATCGCAGTAGTTTCTATTATGGGCTACATAAATTATCGCAAAGTATTGAAACAATGAGGCAGGAAGCCATATACATCCCAGCATAAACATTGAGTACATGAAACAGCATCGCATATTGATTTCCAGAATTTATCATTGGATCAATATGCTTAGCATCGATGTTTGCCTGGGAGCCCTGGCGGGGGGAATCATGGCATCACAGATTCTAAAGGCAGATCCGGGCTGGGCTTACTGGATCGTACTTCCCCTGGCAGTATGGCTGATCTATACATCCGACCACCTGATCGATGGTTTCCGGGCCGGAAATAAGGCAATCAAAGACAGGTATGTGGTTCACAGGAAATACCACAGGCAGTTCATCTTCTTTGCTTCCCTGATCCTGCTCATCTCAGTATTCATATCATTTTTATATCTATCAAATGACATCATCATTTTTGGGATTATCCTTGGATCCATGGCGGCCATTTATCTTGTGCTGGTATTTATCCTTCCCGGCAGGGGGTTGCCTGTTTTTCAAAAAGAGGTAGCCGTAGCCTTCTTTTATACTGCCGGAATCTGGGGGCCCGTCATCATTAGCGGACAAACGATATCATGGACAGAATGGGCGATCGTCGCACTGTTTTATATCCTTGCCCTCTGCGACCTGATCATGCTTTCACTTATAGAAATGAAAGTTGATGATGCAGAAGGACAGCGCTCTTTACCAATCCTCTTCGGGACAAAACATGCAAGGCGACTATTGCATCTGCTGCTCATAGTTGTTATGGCATTTTCAGTGCTTCTCATTTTCACGGATCCATCATGGATGATTCTCAAGGCCGCCCTGATCCTGGGCATGATGGCCCTATGTCTTTTAATCATCTTCAGGCTGTCTGATTATTTGAAAAACAATGATTTGTACAGGTATATAAGTGAAGCTGTTTTCGTGCTTCCCGCCCTTATGCTGATATGACATCAATCATTCCGACAAAACGCATAACTTTGTTAGCCTTAATATGACAAAATCTCCTCCCATACCTTGCTTTCACTGTGGCGAAGATTGCGGCTCCAATCCGGTAGTATTCAACGACAAGAATTTTTGTTGCTATGGCTGTAAAATGGTGTACGAGATACTGAGCGAAAGTGATGCCTGTGAGTACTATTCTATCGAAAACCATCCCGGCATCAAGATAAATGTTAATGAGATCGGCAATAAATTCGCCTATCTCGATAATGAAGAGATAAAATCGGAATTACTGGATTTTTCTGACGGAGGGATCAGTAAGATCAAATTCTTCGTCCCCGCCATCCATTGCAGCTCATGCATCTGGCTGCTAGAGAACCTGCATCGACTGGAAAAAGGTGTTAAATATTCCTCTGTCAACTTCATAAAAAAGGAAGTCTCCATCACTTTCAAGGAAGAGGAAATTTCGCTTCGCAAGCTTGTTGAGCTGCTTGCATCAATCAATTATGTCCCTCAGATTACCCTTGATGACCTTAAAAACAAATCCGAAAAAAAGCTTAACAGGGTACTTTACTATAAGCTTGGCATAGCCGGATTTTGTTTCGGGAATATCATGCTGTTCAGCTTTCCGGAATACCTGGCTGTGGATCATTTCATGGAAGAAACGATACGCATACAGCTGTCCTGGCTGAACCTGTTCCTGGCCATACCTGTACTATTCTATGCAGCTTCCGACTACCTGGTATCTGCAGTGAAAGGGCTCCGGAAAAAGATCGTAAACATAGATGTACCCATCGCCCTCGGGATCATTGTATTGTTTATCAGAAGTGCCTACGAAATCATCAGCGGAACAGGGGCCGGGTACATGGACTCACTGTCGGGACTGGTATTTTTTCTTTTGATAGGAAAGTGGTACCAGGGCAAGACTTACCAGGCGCTCTCCTTTGAGCGGGATTATAAATCGTACTTTCCTGTAGCAATAACGGTGCTGGCAGAGAATGATGAAGAAGAGATCATCCCCTTGAAAAAACTGAAGGCCGGACACAGGATACTTGTCAGGAACCAGGAACTGATCCCTGCTGATGCTATCCTGATCAAAGGCGATGCAAATATCGACTACAGCTTTGTCAGTGGAGAGTCGACACCGGTTCCAAAAATGCGAAAGGACCTGGTTTTTGCAGGTGGCCGTCAATTGGGATCATCCATCGAGCTCATCGTTGAAAAGGAGGTATCACAAAGCTACCTGACAGAATTGTGGAATCAGGATCTTCATTCTTATGGCGAAGGTTCACGGACAAGTTCCGTTATAAATGTAGTCAGCCAATACTTTACCATCAGTATCGTATCCCTGGCCATTCTAACAGCGATTGTCTGGGCCTTTGTTGATCCTTCAGTAGTGCTCAATGCCTTTTCTTCAATTTTGAGTGTCGCCTGCCCCTGCGCGCTAGCTCTCACCATTCCTTTCACATTTGGAAATACCATGCGCATCTTCGGCAGGAATGGTTTCTACGTTAAGAAGACAGATGTTATTGAAGAGCTTTCAAAAACCGACACCATAGTTTTTGATAAAACCGGGACCATCACACAAAACAATGCCTTCAGTGTTGAAAGCAAGAATATCCAGCTGGATCAGGATGAATTACATTTGGTAAAAGCAGTAGTCAGGCATTCCACCCACCCCATGAGTACAGCCATTTACCGATCGATTGAAGCATCAGGCGGCATTGAGCTCGACTCATTTGTCGAAATACCAGGTCTTGGGATTGAAGCACGCAAGGATGATACGCTCATCAAGGTCGGGTCGGAAAAGTTCATTACCGGCTCCTCTATCCCAACAGGTTCATATGCCACGCGTGTGTATGTTTCCTTCAATGATGATAAAAAAGGATATTTCCTGATCAATAATAAGTACAGGCCCGGCCTGAAAGCTGTTATAAACGATCTTGAAGATCATTTTGAGCTGTTCGTACTTTCGGGTGACAATGATTCGGAACTCAATAATTTGCTCCCACTCTTCAAGAATGCCGACCATATGAGGTTCAGGCAAAGCCCGGGCGATAAGCTTGAATATATCAGAAAGCTAAGGGAAGAGGGTAAAAAAGTGATCATGATCGGTGATGGGCTGAACGATGCCGGTGCCCTGCAGGAAAGTGAGGTGGGGATCACCATAGCCGATGACATTTATCACTTTTCACCTGCCTGTGATGGCATCCTTGAGTCGAAACAATTTTCATCCCTTTCACGCTTTATCCGATTCACGAAAATCAGCATGAAAGTCGTCTATGTCAGTTTTATAATCTCATTCATTTATAACGTGCTTGGGATCTCTTTTGCTGCCATGGGATACCTCACTCCTATTGTCTCAGCCATACTCATGCCCCTGAGTTCGGTAAGCGTTGTAGTATTCGTGACCATTACCACCACCCTGTTGGCCAAACGGGCCGGATTTAAGCTAACATCCATTTAACGCATATGAATACCTGATTACCTTATAATCATCTAAATTTCAGTTTATAAGGAAGTTAATAATATTTAGAACACCTCTAAATAGCTTATGCAACTCATCTTTGTGGTTTGATCAGTTCTATTTTTGGCAATTACATCCTATTTTTGTTTTACTTCAAGTATCAATATGAGTGTTATAATAGTCTTGATTGGGTTTAGTCTCGTTGTAGCCATCGTCTTTTTGGTTGCTTTTGTATGGTCCATTAAAAGCGGACAATACGATGATGACTACACTCCTTCTGTCCGGATTCTCTTCGAGGATGAAAAACCAGCAACAACTCCAGACCTTCCGCCAGCCGAGATTTCAACCAATAAACCTGATAAATCAAATAAATCCTAACGTATGGAAAATCAAAACTTTTTGTATGACAACAGGATCGTAAAGTATTTCGCTATTGCCACGATATTCTGGGGCATTATCGGCACCCTGGTGGGACTGCTGCTTGCTCTGCAGTTCATCTGGCCCGAACTATCTTTTGATCTGGCTTATACAACCTTTGGCAGGATTCGTCCGGTCCATACAAATGCAGTCATTTTTGCATTTGTGGGTAATGGAATCTTTACCGGGGTATATTATTCCCTGCAGCGCCTGAGTAAAGCAAGAATGTTCAGCGACCTGCTGAGCTATATCCATTTCTGGGGCTGGCAACTCATCATTGTTGCTGCTGCATTGACTTTCATTTCCGGGTTCACTACCGGGAAAGAATATGCAGAACTGGAATGGCCTATCGACATTGCCTTAGCAATAATCTGGGTAGTTTTTGGCTGGAATATGATAGGAACCATCGTCAAAAGGAGAACCAGTCATATATACGTTGCCGTATGGTTTTATATCGCAACATTTGTCACGGTTGCCGTTCTTCACATTGTCAATTCCATTGCAATACCTGTTGATTTATTTAAGAGTTATCCCGTTTATGCGGGTGTGCAGGATGCGCTTGTACAGTGGTGGTACGGACACAATGCGGTTGCATTCTTCCTCACAACACCATACCTGGGACTAATGTACTATTTCCTGCCTAAAGCTGCGAATCGTCCGATATACTCATACAGACTTTCTATCATTCACTTCTGGGCTTTGATCTTCCTTTATATCTGGGCAGGGCCTCACCATCTTCTTTATTCTTCTCTTCCCGATTGGGCACAGACACTTGGAACCGTATTTTCCATTATGCTGATCGCACCTTCATGGGGAGGTATGGTGAATGGACTTCTGACCCTTCGCGGTGCCTGGGACAGGGTACGTGAGGATCCGGTGCTGAAGTTTATGGTTGTGGCAGTTACTGCCTATGGTATGACAACCCTGGAGGGGCCCTTGATGTCGCTAAAAAGCGTAAATGCCCTTACCCACTATACCGACTGGACGATAGCCCATGTACACATAGGAGCCCTGGGCTGGAATGGCTTCCTGACCTTTGGAATGCTATACTGGCTGATACCAAAAATATTCAAAACCAAATTATATTCCAGGAAGATGGCCAATACTCACTTCTGGCTTGGCACACTTGGAATAATCTTTTATGCCATCCCACTGTACTGGGGTGCCATTGTACAAACATTGATGTGGAAAGAATTTACCACTGATGGTTTCCTTACTTATCCAAACTTCCTGGAAACAGTAACGCAGATCATGCCAATGTACCACATGCGAGCAGTTGGAGGAGCCCTTTATATTGTTGGATTCCTGTTTATGATCTATAATGTCATAAAAACCATGAAAGCCGGTAGCTTTGAGAACAATGAAGCTACTTCTGCTCCTGCACTGGCACGTGTTACAGGTAAAAGAGGAAAAGGCGAAGGCTGGCACAGGTGGCTGGAACGTCGTCCAATACAGTTCATGATCCTGGCCCTTGTTGCCATACTGATAGGAGGACTGGTAGAGATCATCCCTACCTACCTGATCAAGTCGAATGTACCCACAATAGAAAGCGTTAAACCATATACCCCACTCGAACTGGAGGGGCGCGATATTTATGTGCGTGAGGGTTGCTACACCTGCCATTCGCAAATGGTACGGCCGTTCCGGTCAGAGACCGAACGTTATGGGGATTATACCAAAGCCGGTGAAACGGTGTATAATCATCCCTTCCAGTACGGATCGAAAAGGAATGGGCCCGACCTGAGCCGTTCAGGTGTGAAGACCGGCAAAATGTTTAAGCCGGATTCATGGCACTATAACCATATGCTGGATCCACGCAGTGTAAGTTCTCAGTCGATCATGCCGGCATACCCCTGGCTGATCTCTGATCAACTGAACACCAGCACAACTGCAAAGAAAATTCGCGTTATGCAAACTCTCGGGGTACCATATCCAGAAGGATTTGACGAGATCGCCAAAGAGGAGCTCTTGAAGCAGGCTACAGAGATAGCCAATAACCTCAAGCAATCGGGGATCAACGTAGAGGCTGATCGCGAAATCATTGCTTTGATCGCATACCTGCATCGATTGGGTGTGGATATTCATCAAACAAAGTAGTTCCTTTTCGGATCAATAAATTAGAAGTATGAAAATAGTAATACAGCAATTGGAATCTATCGAGGGGGTGGAGATCTTCACGATCATCGCCCTGCTTATATTCTTTGTTTTCTTTAGCGCCATGTTGGTTTATGTACTTAAACTTGACAAACAAACGGTAAAGGCAAATGGGAAGATCCCCCTCGAAGATGACAATAGCACAGTATCTGGATTATAAAACCAAAAATTTCAAGATATGGAAGAACATAAAGGTGTTCATTTTGAAACCGACGAGCTGACCGGTGATAAGATAATTGAAGATCATGATTATGACGGGATCAAGGAACTCGATAATAATCTGCCAAAATGGTGGTTATGGTTGTTTTATTTTACCATTATCTTCAGCGTAATATATGTTTTACGTTATCATGTGACTGGCTGGGGTGTTTTACAGCACGAGGAGTATGATATCGAAATGGCCGACGCCAAATTGAAATACAGCAAGCCGGGTAACGGTTCCATGCTTGATGCTTCTACAGTTACTTTATTGACTGATGAAGCCAGTATGGCGGCAGGCAAAGTAATATATGACAACCAATGTGCGGTGTGTCACCTGGCAGAAGGACAGGGCCTGGTTGGTCCGAATATGACCGATGAGTACTGGATCCATGGCTGCGACATATCAGACCTTTACAACATTATTGTAGTGGGTGTCCCGGAAAAGGGGATGATCTCCTGGGAAAGTCAGCTTCCGCCTGTCCAGATTCAGCAGGTAGCAAGCTTTATCCTGAGCCTGCAAGGCACTGATCCACCGAACCCCAAAGAGCCGCAGGGAGAAGTATGCAATTAGGCTTCTTACGCTGACCTGATCTGAAACATATTTTGATCAAGTAGCAGCCATGGGGTTGCTACTTGTTTTTTTTCCGCATTATCTTTAGCACATGGTACAGTTTAAAAAAGAAGAACAAGAAAAAACATCATTTCGCGATCAGCTGGCAACGATCG
>Ga0164313_10006120_pt1 | contig 10624 bp, 8 predicted proteins | sample GuaBasSedimGuay4_FD_113735 | JGI IMG/M metagenome (GOLD analysis project Ga0164313, IMG submission 113735) | Subseafloor sediment microbial communities from Guaymas Basin, Gulf of California, Mexico - Guay4, Core 4569-4, 0-3 cm | ecosystem: Environmental > Aquatic > Marine > Hydrothermal vents >...
TGATGCGCGCGAGGACTAGGACGTTGAGAGCGCTCGAGCGCACCAGCGGGGTCTTCGCTTCGGTCAAGACCGCCTGGGCGTCGGTCTCGGCGCCGCGGGCGTCCCGGGCGTTGAGGCGTCGCTGAGCCGTTTGCAGGCGCCCGAGGAGAGCTCGGTCCGGGCCGACGTCGCGCTCGGTCTTGATCGCCCGCCAGTTGGACATGGCGAGGAAGGCGATGAGCACCGCCATGATGATGTTTTGCATCGCCACCATCAAAATGATGAGGCCGACAGCGACGGCGAGGGAGAGCCACCGGGCCCAGTTCACTCCGCGGCGTCCCGCGAAGAGCTCGAAGACCCCGGACATCACGTTGCCGCCATCGAGGGGCATCATCGGCAGGAGGTTCAGCACACCCCAGCCGAGGTTGACCCAGACGATGCTCCACAATACGAAGCGGACGAAAGACAGATCGGCGGGGCTCAGCACGGCCCAGACGCCGAGGGCGACGACCCCGATGGCAATGCCCACGCCGGGCCCAGCGAGGCTGACGAAGATGCTCTTGCCGGGGGTCAGGTCCTTTCCGCCAGTGTCCCAGCTGGTGAGGCCGCCCCACCCATGCAGCAAGATGCGCGGCGAGAGGCCGAAGAGCTTGCCGGCGAAGGCGTGGCCAAACTCGTGGGCGAGGACCCCGGTGAAGACGATGGCGACCCAGGCCCCCATGCCCTCGAGGAGCTCCTGTCCCTGCTCTTCGACGAGGCCAACCCCGAGGAAGACGGCGAGCAAGAGAAAGAAGGGCTGAACCTGAACGGGGATGCCGAAGAGTCGAAACGAGAGCACGCGCTACCCCTTCACGGGTCGAAAACCGTCGAGGGCTTGCTCGACGAAGTCGAGGCGATCCTGACCCCAGAAGAGCAGATCGTCGACGAAGAAGGTGGGGACGCCGGGAACCTCCCGGGTCACAGCCTCGTCAGTCGCTGACCGGAGGGCGGCTTTGGCCTCGTCAGACCGGGTCGCCTCGACGAGGCCCTCGTCGGCGCCGGCAGCCCGAGCGCACTCCCGGAGCACCGCGTCGTCGTCGGGGTCGAGGCCCCGGGCCCAGCACGCGGCCATCAGCTCGGCCACCAGCGGTGGGCGCTGGGCCTCGGGCGCCAGGAGCGTCATGCGGAGCGGCTTGACGGTGCGCAGGGGGAAGGCCTCGGGCCAAGCCAGGGGCACCCCCCGGAGGTCGGCCCAGCGCTGCATGTCGATGAGGGTGTAGCGGCGCTTGGACTCGGACATGCCCTCGATGGGTACCAGCGGCGTGCCGATGGTCTTGAAGAGCGCGCCCAAGAGGAAGGGCTTGTAGACCAGCTCGGCGCCGTGCCGCGTCGCGACGTCGTTCACCGCCGCCGAGGCCAGGTAGCCAAAGGGCGAGCTGAAGTCGAAGAAGAACTCGAGACGCCGCCCAGCCATCAGCCCAGCGTAGAACGCCCGGGCCAGAGGGCAAGGGCCACCGCATTTGTGTGGATTCACACGACCGACGCTGCCGGCCCTTTGGCCGCTGGTATGGTCCCCGGCCATGACCGCGATTTCCTTCGAGACTCACCCCGACCGCTACAAACATTGGAACCTCTCGGTGGACGGCCCCCTCGCCCGTCTCACGATGGACGTGGAGCTCCGCGGCGGCCTCCGGGACGACTACGAGCTCAAGCTGAACAGCTACGACCTCAGCGTCGACATCGAGCTCGCGGACGCGGTCTCGCGCATGCGCTTCGAGCACCCCGAGGTGCGCACGGTCATCGTCGAGAGCGCCATCGACCGTTGCTTCTGCGCCGGGGCCAACATCCCGATGCTCGGATCCTCGACGCACAGCTTCAAGGTGAACTTCTGCAAGTTCACCAACGAGACGCGCCTCTACATCGAAGACGCCTCGAAGCACAGCGGCCAGAAGTACCTCGCCGCGGTGAGCGGCGCCTGCGCCGGCGGCGGCTACGAGCTAGCCCTGGCCTGCGACGAGATTCTGCTCATCGACGATGGCTCGTCCACCGTGAGCCTCCCCGAAGTACCGCTGCTCGCGGTGCTCCCGGGGACCGGCGGCCTCACGCGCTTGGTGGACAAGCGGAAGATTCGTCGGGACCGGGCCGACGTCTTCTGCACCACCGAAGAAGGCATCCGCGGCAAACGCGCCGTCGACTGGGGGCTGGTCGATGGCATCGCTCCCCGGAGCAAGTTCGACGACGCAGTGAAGCAGCGCGCCGAGGCCCTCGCCGAGTTGAGCGAGTACATCACCAAGGGCCCGGGCATCACCCTCGACGCCCTCGCGCCGAATGTCGACGACGCCGCCCTCTCCTACCGGCACGTCACGGTCTCGATCAACGCGGACAAGCGCACGGCGGAGCTCACCGTCGAAGCGCCGACCACCGCCCAGCCGAAGACCGCCGACGAGATCCAGGCCGCCGGCGCCGACCAGTGGTCGCTGCGCGCCTTCCGCGAACTCGACGACGCCCTCCTGCGCCTCCGGGTGAACCACGGCGAGATCGGCCTCATCGTCGTCAAGACGCGGGGCGACCAGGCCGCCGTCCTCGCCTCGGACCAGGGCCTCCGGGACAACGAAAGCCACTGGCTCGCCAACGAGATCCTCCGCCTCCAGGCCCGAGTCCTCCGGCGCTTCGATTACACGTCGAAGAGCTTCTTCGCCCTCGCCGACGAGGGGTCCTGCTTCGCCGGCTGCCTCTTCGAGCTGCTCATGGCGTCAGACCGCAGCTACATGCTCCTCGACGACGACGAGCAGGTCGCCGTGAGGGTCGGCCCGAGCAATGGCGATACCTACCCGATGGGCACCGGCATCTCGCGCCTCGAGGCGCACTTCTACGCCGACCCGAACCACGTCGGGCAGGTCCTCGAGATCGGCGAGGCCATCCCGACCGAAAAAGCCGAAGAGCTCGGCCTCATCACCGTCGCCGCCGACGACATCGACTGGGACGACGACGTGCGCATCGCCATCGAAGAGCGCGTGGCCATGAGCCCCGACTCGCTGACGGGTATGGAAGCGTCCCTCCGGTTCCCCGGGCCCGAGACCACCGAGTCCAAGATCTTCGCCCGCTTGTCGGCGTGGCAGAACTGGATCTTCCAGCGCCCCAACGCCGTCGGGCCCCAGGGCGCTCTGACGAAGTATGGGCAGCCGGACCGAGCGGTCTTCGACTACCGCCGTTGCTGAAAACCCCGAGAGTCATGTGAGCCCCCGCACGGGCGCGAAGGGGCAATGGCCGGTGATCCGCTAGCTTGCGGCCCATGTCACTCAGCGATTCGATCCCCAACAACGTCGACCTCGGCTCGGACAAGAAGCTCCTCCGCGCCCTCGAGAAGTGGCAGCCCAACTTCATCAACTGGTGGATGGACATGGGCCCCGAAGGCTTTCAGCACGACGACATCTGGCTGCGCACCGCGGTGTCGGTCGAGGCTGGCGGCTGGGCCCAATACGACTACGTGCGCATGCCCGACTATCGCTGGGGCATCTTCCTCACGCCCAACGAGGGTGAACGCACCGTCGGCTTCGGCGACAACGCCACCTCGAAGGTGTGGAACGAGGTCCCGGGCGAGCTCCGCGGGCTGCTGCGCCGCATCATCGTGACCCAGGGCGACACCGAGCCGGCGAGCGTCGAGCAGCAGCGATTGCTCGGCAAGACCGCGCCGTCGCTCTACGATCTGCGCGCCCTCTTTCAAGTGAACGTCGAAGAGGGCCGTCACCTCTGGGCGATGGTGCACCTGCTTCACCAGTACTTCGGCCGCGACGGCCGCGAGGAAGCCGAGGCGCTCCTCGAGCGCCGCAGCGGCGACCCCGACAAGCCGCGCATTCTGCAGACCTTCAACGAGCCGACGGACGACTGGATGTCGTTCTTCATGTTCACCATGTTCACGGACCGAGACGGCAAGTATCAGCTCGCCGCCCTCGCCGAGTCCGGCTTCGACCCCCTCGCCCGGGCCACCCAGTTCATGCTCACCGAAGAGGCCTTCCACCTCTTCACCGGCGAGACCGGCATCGACCGCATCGTCCGGCGCTCGATCGAAGCGGCGAAGGCCGACCCGAACGGTGACGCCCGGGGCCAGGAGGCCATCGACCTGCCGACGGTCCAGAAGTGGATCAACTTCTGGTTCTCGAGCGCGGTGGAGCTCTTCGGCGGCGAGATCAGCAGCAACGCCGCCGACTACTTCGCCACGGGGCTCAAGGGCCGCTTCCGCGAAAAGAAGAAGTACGACGACCACCAGGCCCTCGAAGAGGTCTACAGCGTCAACGTCATCGAGGACGGGCGCCTCACCTCCCGCGAAGTCCCCTTGCGGAACGCGATGAACGAGGTGCTCCGCGACGAGTACATCGCCGACTGCGAGCGTGCCTGCCGCAAGTGGAACCGCACCATCAAGGACCTCGACTTCGACTTCGAACTGAAGATCCCGCATCGGCGCTTCAACCGGTCGATGGGCATCTACTCTGACGTGCACTTCGACCTCGCCGGCGAGCCCATCAGCAACGAGGCTTGGGAAAAGAACAAGACCGAGTGGCTGCCGACCCCCGAGGACCGCGAGTACGTGCAATCACTGATGAAGCCCTGCTACGAGCGCGGCAAGTTCGCCTCGTGGATCGCCCCGCCCCAGAAGGGCGTGCACGGCATGGAGATCGACCACGAGTACGTGAAGTTCCAGAGCGAAAAGAACTGACCGCGGCCCTCCTTGATTTCCGAGGCGAGGCGCGCTTCTCTGCCGCCCATGTCGGCATTTCGCGAGAAGTATCTCGACCACGATGAGCTCACGGCCCAGGTGAAAGCCTGGGCCGCCGCCCATCCGGACATCGTACGGCTGACGTCGCTGACCAAGACCGCGGGGGGACGCGATCAGTGGCTGCTGACCATCGGCCCGGACCCCGATGAGGTGCGCCCGGCAGTCTGGGTCGACGGCAACATGCACGCCGCCGAGCTCGCGGGCTCATCGGTAGCCCTCGGCATCGCCGAAGACGTCATCCGGCTGCACACCGAGCCCGACGCCGACCTCCACGGCCTCCCAGCACACCTGCGCGAGTTCCTCCGAGGCGTGAAGTTTTTCATCCTGCCGCGCATGTCGCCGGACGGGGCGGAGGAGGTGCTGACTCATGGCCGGTGGGTTCGTTCGGTACCCCGGGTCGGCCGGGACGGCCGGACCAAGCCCTGGTGGCGAACCGCCGATGTCGACGGAGACGGCCTGGCGATGCTCATGCGCATCGAGGATGCGGCCGGCGAATACGTCGAGTCGAAGGAAGCGGCAAACCTGATGGTGCCCCGGGCCATCGACGACCCGCCGCCCTACTACAGGGTGTACACCGAGGGCTTCATCGAAGGATGGGACGGCCGGTCGATGCCCGACCCCCACTACCTCGACGACAACTACCCGGACCTGAACCGCAACTTCCCCTTCGACTGGGCCCCGGAGCACGAACAAGCGGGCGCTGGGGAGTTCCCCGGGTCCGAGCCCGAGTCCAGGTCGGTGATGGAGTTCGCCACGGCCCACCCCGAGATCGCGGCGTGGGTCGACTTCCATTGTTTCGGCGGCGTCTTCATCCGGCCCCGGGGCGAAGTCCCGGACAACAAGATGGACCCGGAAGACCTCGCCATCTACCGGCAGCTCGGAGCCTGGGCCGAAGAGATGACCGGCTACCCGATGGTCAGCGGCTTCGAGGAGTTCACCTACAGCCCGGACACTCCGATCCGCGGCGACCTCATCGAGTGGGCCCACCGAAACCGCGGCGCCATCTCCTATGTCTGCGAGCTCTGGGACCTCTGGGCCCAGCTCGGCCACGAACGCCCCAAGCGCTTCGTCGACCACTACAGCCACCTGGGCCGCAAAGAACTGGTCGGTTTCGCGAAGTGGGACGCGGAGCACAACCAGGGGCGGGTGATCCGGCCATGGAAGAAGACGGCGCACCCGCAGCTCGGCGAAGTCGAGGTCGGCGGCATCGACTCGCGGGTCGGCATCTGGAACCCGCCCTACGAGATGCTCGGCGAGGTGTGTGAGAAGCAGAGCGCGATGTGGATGCACGTCGCCGCGATGGTCCCGCGGCTCTCCCTCGAAGTTGCGGTGGCGCCGGCGGAGGACGGCGGACCGCGAGTCGTTCGGGCGACCGTTCGGAACCTCGGCTACCTGCCGACCTACGTGACCCGGGAAGGAAAGAACCTCGCCCACAACGACGGTCTCTGGGCCGACGTCGAGGGAGAGGGCCTCGAAGTGCTGGCGCCCCTCGGCGGCCGAACCGAAGTAGGCCACCTCGAGGGCTGGGGCCGGGGCCTCCACGGCGGCGACGCGGGAGTGCACTTCGTCCGAAGCCGCGGCACCACGGACCGCCGAGAGCTCAGCTGGACCGTCACCGGCACGGGCTCATTCCGGGTACGCATCGGTAGCGCCCGAACTGGCTGGGTCGAAGAGACGATCGAACTCCCGTGAGCGACGACGCGCCGCAAGGGGCGCGCCCCGCCCCCGAAGGCCAGGTGCTCTCGGTCCACTTCGGCCGCAGCGCAAACTGCAGCTCCGTCGGCAGCGTAGTAGACGTGCTCTTCGTAAGCAGCGCAGCCGGCGCCGCAATCCTAGCGGGCCTGGCCCTGTACCTCGCAAGCAGGAAAGCGGAAACGGACACGGCCTCGGAAACGGAAACGGAAACGGAAACGGAGCACCCCTCGTGACCCGTTCTGCGCGCCCCGAACGCTTCGGAGCCTTCGTGCCCCTCGACTCCCCCCCGGCCCTCGTCGCCGTCGACCGCATCCTCGCCTCTCGCCTCGGCGTCGACGGTGGCGCCCTCTGGGATGGGCCAGACCCGGGCCTCGGCGTCGCGGTCCTCACCGCCCCGACCGAGGTGCACGTCGCCGTGACCGAGCGCTGTCCCGCCGGGTGCGCAGGCTGCTACGCGGACGCAACCCCGAATGGCCACGAGCCTAGCTTCGCCGAGCTCACCGACCGCCTCGATGCGCTCCGGGCGATGGGCGTTTTTTCCGTGGCCTTCGGCGGCGGCGAGGCTGCGCTTCGAAAAGACATCGGCGCGGTCGCGGCCCACGCCCGACGTATCGGCCTTTCGCCGACGATGACCACCAGCGGCCTCGGCATCGATGCCGAGGGCGCCTCGAAGCTGACGGCATTTGCGCAGGTCAACGTGAGCTGGGACGGGCCCGCGGAGCTCTACCGGGGCGTGCGCGGCTACGATGGGGCCTCACGGGCCGAGGCCGCCATCCGTCACCTGCGAGCCGCGGGGATCACCGTCGGCATCAATACGGTGCTGACCTCCACGAACTACCCGCACCTGTCGCGCATCGGCGAGGGCGCCGCCGACCTCGGCGCGGTCGAACTCCAGCTCCTGCGGTGGAAGCCCGCGGGGCGCGGCCGCCTGGACTACCTCGCTCGGCGCCTCACTCGGGCACAGGTGGATTCTTTCGGCAGCGAGCTTCGGCGCCTCGCCGAGAGAAACTCCATGGCGGTGCGGATCGACTGCGCCCTGGTGCCCTTTCTCGCGGCGAGCGGCGAGACGAGCCCGGCTGACCTCGCACGGTTTGCCGTCATGGGCTGTGAGGCCGGGCGGTCGTTGATGACCCTCGACGCCCACGGAGGGCCCCGGCCGTGCAGCTTCTGGGATGCTCCGAGCGATGATGCCGACGGCACCGAAACACCGGCGGAGGCGTGGCAGACCGCCGAGGCGCTATTGCGCTTCCGGGACTACGCCGCAAACGCGCCGGAGCCCTGCGCCAGCTGCGACTATTTCACCGTATGCCGGGGCGGGTGCCGAGTCGTCGCCGGCGCAGCGGGGGACGCCTTTCGACCGGATCCGGAGTGCCCGCGAGTGCAACACGAAGAGGCGCGACTCAGCGAAGCCGGTACGAAATCGGCATCGTCAGCGGACGACCGCGGCGATTGAAGATGTCCGGGGGCGGCGGCACGGCGCCGACGGCCATGACCGCGGCGATGGCGGCCCGATCCAAGGTCTCGTGGCCAGCGCCGCGCTGAACGTTGACGCCGGTGATGTGGCCTTCGGCGTCGACCTCGATGGCGACGAGGACCGTGCCCTCGAGGCGCGAGCGGCGCGCTGCTCGGGGATAGTCGCGCACGGCCCGGCGCATGACCGCCCGATTGACCTCGACCATCCACGCACGAGCGAGTCGACGATGGTCGACCTGAGGTGCAGGCGCGGGAGCGGGCTCGGCGACGGGAGGCACGACCGCACCCGTGCCGCCCTCGACCCCGTCGGGGGACCCGGCGGCAGGCTCGGCGAGCATGCCGCCCCCGTCTCCGGTCGCTTCGACCGCGGCGACGGCGAGGCCGCCCTCTACGGAATGCACGCCGATGTCTTCTGGAGCGACCTCCGGAGCGGCTGGCGGGGGCTCTTCGGCCAGCGGCGGAGGCGAGCTTTCGGGCTCCGGGGCCACGGGCTCCCGGACGGGCTCGGGTTCGGGCTCGAATTCGGGCTCCGGGGCGATCATCGGCTCCGGGACCGGCTCCGGGGCGGGCGGCAGAGCGGCGAGCTCGAACTCGACGGTCATCGGCGCCGCGGCGATGGCGAGGCCAGTCGATGGCAAGACCGCGAGCACGACCCAGGCGACGCCGTGGGCGGCGACCGACGCCGCCACGAAGGCGCCGACGAGCCAAGTCCCGCGAGAGGAACCCTCATCGAGAGGTGAGGACGCTCCGAGGGAGCGACCGAAGCTGAGAGGGGAAGAGGCCATGAACTCTACGGACTGGAGCTTGACGAAACTGACAATCACTTTCAACTAGAGACTTCTACTTTTCTGTGGCTGGGCTAAAAGGCCTATGCTAACCCGCTCTTTGATATTGAAAGTGACATTCAATATCACAGACGGGAGCCGAGATGATGAGTAGATCCAAGCATTCGATGGCACTTCGCGGACCGATCGCCCTGGCGATCTTCCTGGCGATCTTCGTGGTCCTGGCGGCGACCACGACGGCCTGCGGAGACGATTCCGCGGTAACTCCGGACGGGGGAGCCGGAGTCCGCTCCGGATATTCCTTCGAGAGCCGGTTCACGCCGGGGGCGGAGAGCGTGGACCACGGCGGTCAGACGACGCGGCAGGTTCTCCTCGCGGACCTCGGCACGGAGATGGAGCGCCTCGCGGAGGGTGTCCGCGACGGAACCATCGACCCGACCGACGTGGACGAAGAGGGAGAGGTCGTCGCGCGCCTGAACGCCTTCTACCGGGACGGGAGTTCGGATCTCGGGACCCGCCCGCTGCCGGACTTCGTCGATGACGGCGACGCCACCTGCGAGGCCACCTACGAAGACCTCGGCAGCTCGAACCTCCTCGCCAAGACCGCCGGGGAGGACACGGTCACCGACCACCGGGACTGGACGACGGAGTTCGTCGGGTGGACCGACACCTCCGTCCTCGGCGGAGCACCGGTCGGCTCGCCGGTCGCCCTCGTGGACGCGTTCTTCCTGACCTTCGAGAATCAGGTCCGGGCCTGCGCCCTCGCAGTGGATGACTGCCCCAAGACACCGGCCGGGGAGGCGCTCCCGCTGCACGTCACCCCAGACGGTCTCGACCTCGTGGAGCTCGTGCAAAAGCACTTGCTCGGCGCCATCCACTTCAGCCAGGGCACCGACGACTACCTCGACGACGACGTCGCGGATAAGGGCCTCCTCGGCGACAATACGATGCCCAACGAGGACGGCGCCGCATCGACCACCCTCGAGCACGCCTGGGACGAGGCCTTCGGCTACTTCGGGGCCGCCTCCGACTACGACGACTACACCGACGACGAGATCCGCGGGGCGGGCGGACGCCCCGAATACGCCGGCGGCTACCACGACACCAACGGCGACGCGTGCATCGACCTCTTCGCCGAGTACAACTGGTCGGCGTCGGTCAACGCGGCCAAGCGCGACGCGGGGTCGACGACGATGACGGCTCTGACGGACCGAGCCTTCGAAGCCTTCGTCGCCGGCCGGACCCTCATCACCGAGGCCGGCGGGGAGCTCGACGCGGAGCAGAACGTGACCCTCCGAACCCACCGGGACGCCGCCGCCGCGGCCTGGGAAGAGGCCCTCGGTGCGACCGTCATCCACTACATCAACGAGCTCCGCGCCGACCTCGGGACCTGCGGCGGCGCGGACTATTCCTTCGTCGACCACGCCAAGCATTGGAGCGAGCTCAAGGGTTTCGCGCTCTCGTTTCAATACAACCCGCGGTCCCCTTGGAACGCCGGCAGCGACTTCGCCGCCCTGCACATGGCGATCGGCGACAGCCCCGTCCTCTGCGACGGCGACACGACGGCCCACGACGCGGCGCTCCTCGGCGCCCGAGACTCCCTCCGCGACGCCTACGGCTTCGACGCCTCTGACGCCGAAAACTGGTGATCCTTGGCAAGCACGACGAGACACGGAACGGTTCGATTCGCGGTCATCAGCGCCGCCCTGGCGTTGCTCTTCGCGCCACCGGTTCACGCCCAGGAAGCCGACGACGCGTCAGCCACGGACGAGATCGATGAGGAGGAACTCGACGACCTCTTCGAAATGACGGAAGAAGAGTCGGACGCAGCTCTGAACGGGAACGGGAACGGGGACGGGGACGGGAACGGGAACGGGAACGGGAACGGGAACGGGAACGGGAACGGGAACGGGAACGGGGACGGGAACGGGAACGGGAA
>Ga0164313_10006121_pt1 | contig 10623 bp, 6 predicted proteins | sample GuaBasSedimGuay4_FD_113735 | JGI IMG/M metagenome (GOLD analysis project Ga0164313, IMG submission 113735) | Subseafloor sediment microbial communities from Guaymas Basin, Gulf of California, Mexico - Guay4, Core 4569-4, 0-3 cm | ecosystem: Environmental > Aquatic > Marine > Hydrothermal vents >...
CATGCCTGAGGTCATCACCGGGCTCTCCCTGCTGGTGCTGTTCATCGCCATGGAGGGTTTGCTGGGTTGCCCGGCCGGGCGTGGCGTAAGCACCATTACCATCGCGCACATAACATTCAGCATGGCTTTTGTCGCAGTGATTATCCAGGCCCGTCTGGCCGGTCATGACAACAGCCTCGAAGAGGCCGCTCAGGATCTGGGGGCGCGACCTCTGCGTGTACTACTGGATATTACGCTGCCCTTAATGGTCCCGGGTATGCTGGCCGGCTGGTTACTCGCGTTTACACTTAGCTTTGACGATCTGGTGATATCCAGCTTCGTATCCGGTCCAGGCTCTAACACGCTACCGATGTACATCTACTCGCGTGTCAAACTGGGCGTTAAACCTGATATCAATGCCCTGGCCGCCATCATCATTTGCCTGGTTGCGATGGGTGTGCTGGTCTCGGCATTTCTGATGCGACAACAGCAACGGAAAAACACTCAACAGGCCAAAGACGCAGATATCCGTTGAAAATTTAAACGGCGTGGATGTATGAAGCCGTATAAGAACGCGTAACATAAGAACGCAGACACCCAGAAGTATCCATTGGCGGCGGTGTTTACAGGCTTTTAGTTTATCTCGCGGAGTAGATGATCTCTCCGTTCAGAATTGTCAACACGACTTTAGTGTCGCTGATTGCCGTTGCCGGGATGTCGAACAGCATCTGGTCCAAAATCGCGATATCGGCTTTCTTGCTCACTTCGATCGAGCCAACCTGGTCTTCCTGGTGCATCAGCCAGGCGGCATTGATGGTATAAGCATCAATCATGGAAGCGAGGCTGATCCGCTCGTTGGCGTTCAGGACCGGGCCCTCTTCAGCCGTTGGGTCCTGGCGCCGAATGGCCGTTTCCATGGCTGCCAGTGGGTCGGCGGAACTCACGTTCCAATCGCTACCCCCGACGATGCGCCCGCCTGCTTTCTCCACGCTGCCAATGGGATACATGCCCTGCACCCGTTCTTCACCGAGAACCGGCAGGTTCAGTTCCATGATCCAGTTATCAGGCAAAGCCCACAGGGCCTGAAAATTTGCAGCGGTCTGCAGGCTGGAGAAACGCTCGATATCATCGACATGGATCATTTGCAGATGAGAAATATGGTGTCGGTTGTCACTTGCGCCGTTTCGTTCCCTGGCTGCTTCGATCGCATCCAGGCCGGCGCGCACGGCCCGGTCGCCAATGGCGTGCATGTGGACCTGCAGGCCCATTGCATCGAACCGGGTGACTGCGACATTAAGTTCTTCAGGGCTCAAAATCAATTCACCACTATGGCCGTGTTTGCCCACGTAAGGCTCCAGCAACGCGGCGGTCTCACCTTCCAGAACACCATCCAGAAATAGCTTTATGCTGCCATGCCTGATCAACTCAGTCTCATAAGCTTTGCTACCGGCCAGCACTTGCTCAAACTGGTCCCCATTATGCTTGGCAAAGCTGCTTTCATAGGTCAGTGAAGTCACCACGCGTGCTGTCAGCTTACCGGCCTGTTCTATGGCCTGGTAGGACTGGTAATCCTCCAGTCCGACCCAGGCGTCAATGTAGGAAGTGATACCAACTGAATTCAGATACTTCAGACCTTCGCCCAAGGCTTCAATGTTGCTTTCCAGGGTCAGGGCCGGCATCGCGGCCCTGACCAGCTCCTGGGCTGTCTCACGCAGCGTCCCACTGGGCCCGCCGTCCGTATCGCGCTCGATCACTCCCAGCGGAGGATCTATCGTGCTTGTATTTATTGATGCCATTTCCAGCGCCCTGGAATTGGCCCAGGCGTTGTGACCATCGGACGCCCAGAGAATAATCGGCCGATCGGTGTCGATTGCATCCAACAGGGACTTGTGCGGCCCATCCTGACCGAACAAGGCCAGGTCAAAAGCATGTCCTTCCAGCCATCCGTCACCGCCTTTTGCAACACAGGCAGTCACTTTGTCTATGATAGCCTGGACACCAGGCTCAGTTTCCAGCGAACAGCCGAGCAAAGCATACCCCCCCATGGTTGGGTGTACGTGCGCGTCGTGAAAACCTGGCACGGCCATTTTGCCACCAAGGTCAATGATACGGGTAGCAGGGCCGACCAGTGGTTCAATTTCGGCATTGTTGCCCACCGCAATGAAAATGCCATCACGTATTGCTGCAGCCTCCGCCCAGCTTCGATCGGCGTCAACGGTATAAATTCCGCCATTAAGCAACACCAGGTCTGCAGCGTTGATAGTCGGCTCAGCAACGGCCTGTGGTTCCGGTTTTTCAGAACAGGCGGACACTAGAAAAGTGGTTAACAATATGAGCAGTTTCACATGTTTAAAAACTATTTCAGGTTCAGGTTTCTTCATGAAGCACTCTCTTCAAGCGAACAATCCCGCATGCAAGCTCGGCGGGGACCGGCAACCCGGTAACAGTTCTGTTGTCGCAGAATTTGCATTGCCGTCTGGTTCAGTCTAAAAGACCGCCTTGAGCAGTTTACAAATAAACCCCTGACTTTGCCGAGGATATTTACTCAGTGCATACGAGGCCGCAAACACTATTAACTTTGTCTACACAAGACTGAACATAGGCATCAGTACAACAGGTGGAGTCAATACTACATATATCTACAACACAGGAATGGCAACCTTCGTACATAGGAGTATTACTGGTAGCACACAAACTTTGCCCGCATACCTCAGCACTTAACTCGACGCCCTTTTCAACCAGGAAGCCGGGCAAGAACTGAATCTGTAAACCGCTGGACAAAAATACCGGCGCATCAGCATCAGGCAATACTGAACCGACATATTCCGAATCAACGACTAATGTTTCACAAGCTTCGTCCATCACTGCTATGTCCGAAGTTTGCACAACTCCCGACAAGAATATTTCATTACAGTAGGTAACGTTGACTTTTGGTGTCCACGTCGTGTTATATGCTGTGACCTCTGTGCCCGCACCGGCAGCAAAATTTGCAGCAAAAGTTGTGGCCGATTCACCCTCAGGCGCATTTTCCTTTATAGGAAGGTGAATCACGGCAAACTCGCCGGATGTAAGTGCAGGTAGTGGAAGTGATAGAGGGTCCGGATTATTGACGCCAATGCCCCTGATCTCACTATTATCTTTGTCGATTGTACAGGTCAGGGACGTTAGACCAACATTTGCAGGGTAACAAGTCACGGTGAACCCGGTATCGTTTTCATCAACGCTGTTTGGGTTGTAGCTCATCGTGAAATCGATGTTTTTAGCATCGCCACCTGCATCATATTCAAGTCGAATAGTCGCGGTGGAGCCTTTAACCACCGCAACGGTGGGAATGGTCATTGATTGCGCATACGAATTATCTGCCAGAAAAACTGTGGCCATGATCGCAAAAGTTATTAACCTGGTATTTTTTCTAATTTTCACAGTGTGTCTTGTTCATAATTTTTCTACCACGCAATTCACGTCACCTGAATTGATTTTACTATCCAGGTTACAGTCAGTCGAACCACTGGGGTAAGTACCAAAAAGAAACTCTGCTTCTATTGCGTCTATGTCATTTTGATCAATATCCCCATCCAGGTTCCCGTCACCTGCTAATTCCATTCCCACCGGTTGCGAGCGGTGTGACACATAGTCATCAAAAAAGGCCATACCGCTCAAACCGGCACCAAAACCATTCGGGGCGCCTAATCGTACGGACTCAACTGTACCTGTACCAGAGCTAAAGGTTGAACTGGCAGGGTCGACAGTTGCATCGGCGTCAACCCATAGCTTACCCATCTGACCACTATCCCAGGAAAACTCGATCAGGTGCCAATGGTTGCCGATGACTGACACGGATGTTTTACCGCCATTTGCGGCATGGCCATTTCCTTTGGTCGCATCCACAACGATCCTGTTGTTGTTATTGTTATACCTGACTGAAAACAACTTGGTTAAAACCGCATCTGAGCTTGGAGATTCATCCGAATAGGCAACAAAAATGTCTACGCTGCCAGTTCCGTTGAGTTGTGGTAGGAAATAGAACCTGACAATTAACTTTGCCTCTATATCCGCGCTGTTATCCTGAACGTGGCCGGCACCTGTTACTTTCAATCCACAACTGCCATTGATACGTGGCACACCATTGGCAGGATTGTTTACCTCTACACTACCTGTTTCGCCGGGAATCCAGGCTGCAGTTGAACAGGAAAATGCATCAAAAACTGTAAACAGACAAGCCAAAAATACGTTAATACTAATAAATATTCTCGGTATCATTCACCAGTTCCTCCGCAGACATACAGGTTCATAATATATCCTAATTAGCAGATTACCGGGGTTTACCCATCGTTCAAAAATAGGCCGATTTTTTCTCAACATCACGGGTACGCTGGCGTCACCCGTCATTGGCCTGGATCCATCAGTCCTGGCGGTCAAGGGTACGGTGGCAGTTGCAACGGTGGGGGTTTCCCTGTTGGCCAAGTCACTTTCTGACCGGTTTCTCAGCATTAAAGACCCCTGTGGCGACGCCTTGAAAAAGTCCCGGAAGGACACTGGGTCCGACCGCTTTGGTAATGGTACAGAGATAGTCATGATGGCCAGTTTGATTAAATGCAATAACATCTATTCGAACCCACCACTGAATATCACTTCGCTGACTGGAACAATTTGATTCTTAATCAGCCCCATATCGCTATTACCTGTGTAACCGGGAAATACCGTTGAGATGGAGGAGTTGCCGAGGTGGTTAAATACAATATCACTTAAGGGTCTGCGGAAATCCGTTGTCATAGCAAGGTCAGTGTTCAGGTACAGATCATCATTGCGGAGACCCGGAAAGCTACCATATATTTTACCGCCGTTAATATTACCACCGACAACCATCATTGCCTGTGCCGAGCCATGGTCGGTGCCCCGGTTGCCGTTTTCTCGAACCCGACGGCCAAAATCTGTTTGCGTTGCCAGCACCACACCGTCTTTTTTACCCGCACTCGCGAGATCGGTGAAGAAAGCGGTGACCGCCGCCGACACGGTGCCAAGCTGAGCCACAAATTGACCGGTACCCAAATTCCCGGAATTCTGGTGTGTATCCCAGCCACCAAGGTTCACGGTTGCCACGTGCATACCGAGATCTGCCTTGATGATCTGCGCTACTAGACCAAGGTCCTGAGCCAGTGAATCACCTGGGTAGGAATCGGGAATCGTAAGGTTGAGGTTGACCAGGTGTTCGACATTATCTATGGCACCCTTCATTGCAGCATCAAGCGGAGAGACGCCAGTGTACATTGCCCCCAGTGTCGCCAGATGTTCTTCCTGGTAACGGCCACTGTTGGGGTGGTAGCTGGAAGCATCCTCACTATCAATCGACAGGACGGTTGCAAGCCCGTTCAGGCTTTCAGGAGGATTTCCCGGGGCCATGGTTGATATAACGGTATTGCCTGGCAGAGCCGCTGTTGACTTCATATGACGAGTCAACCAGCCCAGTGCAGTCGTTGCATCTCCAGGTGTACCGCGCTCAAACATAGCCGATGACTCGAAATGACTGCGGGAACTTAAACCAACAGGCATGCCGACCGCGTGCAACATTGCAAGGTCACCCGACTGATAAAGTGAATGTAGACCGCTACAAGTCTCGGGTAGGGCAAAAGCACCATCAAGATCCAATAGCCGATTGGTTGGGATCTGTATGTTCGGGCGCTTGGATTCGTATTCTGAACGATTAACACCGGTCAATGGCACCAGGAAATTCAATCCATCCATACCACCTCGGAAGAACAACATTACCAGTGTATTGCCACCACCCGGTGCGGCATGTACATCAGGGGAGAAACCAATACTGAGACCAGTGCCCGCGACGGTTAGCATTGCGCCGGTACCCTTCAGAAACTTCCTGCGACTGATCATGATTCTTACCTGTTCAAAAATTCAGAAGATGAAAATATCAACTTAACCAGTGCCCGCAGTCGCTCGAAGAAATAATAGGGTCCGGAAGTACTGCTGACATCCAGAAAAGCGGTATCTGTGGGCCATAACCCGGGGTCATTGGGGTTTTGGCTCATAAAGCCCTGCAGCGTTGTATGCAGATCAGTTCCCGGCCATCCGCCGTCGGGAGAATATCCCAGGATACGTGTTAACCAGAAAGAGGCAAGGGCGTTGGGGGAATGTAGAGGCAGGTCCTGGGCACTTGCTGACATTGTGATATCAAGAATGGGAATCACCCGGTTTTCATTGTTGTAATCGCGGTCACAGATCCAATCTATATAACGCATCAGGTATAGAAGCCCGTTAGCTCCAAGCCAGTGTTCCTGATCGTCAGGGAAGCCGTCAGGAGCTGGCCAATAGAATGGTCGCTGGCCGGCTCTTTGCATAAAGTAGTAGATGATCGTATAGGTATTTGAGTCACTAACAGCAGCCGGTGTATATTCGGAATCGCCTACCCGTAGTGCTGAGACTATCATTTCCATCGGACGCTTGAAAATTACGCCATAATTCATCGGGTCTTTGAATTCTGCAGACAGGAACAAAGTTCGATAGGTTTGCTCAAGCTGATCGGTCGCATAGCGATTCTGATAAAAAGTGTCGGCTACAGCATCAATGACGGATTGTTCTGGTGAATGACTGATAAACCGGCGACATAATTTGCCGGCAATGTGGCGAGCTGTACCTGGATGATAGGCCAGAATATCAAAAAACTCCCTGACATCACCTGGTGAAGATTCAAAATCCCCCCAGAATTTGCCGAGAATTGTCTTCTGGAACTGATCATGCCAGGCTTCATAAAAAAAGAACTCACCGGTGTCTTCAAAGTTTGAATAGTCTCTGCTACTACTATCTTTGACTTTCCAGCCGGTTAGCATGCGCATGGCGGAGTAGACATCACTGTCTACGTAACGATCAGATATCGGCACCATGATATCAGCGCCCCCATTTCCCCAGGGCAATGGTATTAAGGTCTTGGTGATAGAGCCCGGGTCTCCCAGTGGTACATAGTTTTCTGCACCAAGGGTATGTAGTTCCATCACCTCACGGGCATAATTCTCGTTTGGGCCGGCAACCTGGTTGATGTAATTGTCCAGGTAATACTGCATGGCAATGTGCATTGAGGATAACTCAAGCATCTGCCGAAAGTTACCGAGTAGGTGACCATCCCCAAAGCCGGTTTTACGAGGGTGCGTAGCAACCGGAGGGCGGATCACATCCCTGTCCCACGAGGTAAATGTGGATTGCGCGTAATAGTCACGACCATAAATATTAAAATGGTTGTGCCAGAAGTCTGTCAGCACTGCCAGCAATTGCTGTTTACTGTGAAGAGCACGTGCAATGGTGAAACGCTCCATCTCTTCAATCGGTAAATTACGATCAAACCCTTCCGCGCTGGAGTTGGCGTGGTGGTCATACCATTGCTCCTGCAGGGTTTTATCCAGTGTGAGATAACCTAGCGGTGCGATTCGCGCATCAAAGGTGGAGTCATCTATGCTCGACCAGTCGAGTTGCTGGTTAAGAAAAGCAATCAGGCGCGCGTCATCAGATCCTGCACCGGAATTGAATTGGATTATGTCTGTGGGTCGCGCACCGAATGTCATCCGGTCAAGGCAATGATTTGTAAACTTTTTGATCAGAACACCATCCTTGGCTTTATGAAAATCAAGTTATTTCAAGCATACTATAGCAAAAGCACAGGTATTTGAAATATCATGAAAAACAATTTCCTTTCACCGCTGTCTGCTATTCTTTGAACTGCACGTTGCATGTAACCATCTAAGAACTAAATAATGGATTATTCAAAAAATATTAAAAACTCTTATACCCGTGCCGAACTCGAGCTTTGTGGCACCGGCGGGTGGTACTGACAAATTACGGAGCTATGGAGTCGCTCATAGAGAGTTGATACCCGAGACGATTCAGAGTACGAAGCAGTATGAAAATAATCGGGCTGAGCAATCTCACGAGGCGACAAGAGTGCGAGAACGGGGGATGCGGAAGTTCAAAACAACCAAGCAGGCTCAGCGATTTGTGACCGTCCATGCTGCAGTCCATAATCTATTCAACCTGGGTAGGCATCTGGTGAGGGCCCAACATTATAGGGATCTCAGGATCGGTGCGTTTGCAGAATGGGGTAGAGCAGTGGCGTGAGTCTGGGACTGGAATTTCTCGGGACCTTCTGGATTAACTTGTCAAAACCACCCGGTGAGCTTTGGCAAAATGATATTGTGCAGGAATACTCTATACTCCCTACAAAATTGAAGAAACCATATGGCCGGAAACCGTAAATCAAGGCGCAAAAAAAAGAAACCTCCTGTAGTCGTCACGAAAAAATCGCCGGGCAAACCGCTTGGCGGGACAGCAGCATCCCGCAAACCTCCGCCAGGGGTCGAGGGAGTTCTCTGGCCGCCATTTGCTATCAGGCGCACCTCCGCGCCCTTGTCCATGCAGGTGCAATTCGAAATATCCCAATGGTGGGAGCCAGATCGGATTTTGTTCTATCAACTGGCCCAACTCCGCAGTGTGATGGTCCATGCGGCAAAGACGACGCCCTTCTACAAAGACCGGCTTGAATCCGCAATGATGCAATCGGAAAAGGGTTTGAGCTTTACAGCTTTCCGGCAAATTCCCATTTTGACCCGCAGTGAATTCCAGGATGCGGGCAACAGCATCAATTCGACGACAGTACCTTCGAGCCATGGCGCCGTTTACGACATGCGCACTTCAGGTTCCACCGGCGAGCCCCTGGTCCTGAAAGGTACGGAAGTGACCGCCACGTTAAATTCAGCCAAGCTCTTGCGCGACAGCCTGTGGCACCGGCGGGACTTTTCGAAAAAATCCCTGGCCTTCCGGACCATGAAATCTGGAAAACCCGCCAGTCGTGCGCCAAGTTGGGGGCCGGTGGTCAATGCCGGGGAAGAACTCACAGTCAGCATGGCGCAACCGGCCAGCACCTTGCTGGAAATAATGAAAGCGGAAAATCCAGCTTATATCGTTGTTCACCCATCGGTGCTGAAAGAACTACTTTATTTGTCGCGGGAGCAGGACTATCAGCCCGTCAACCTGAAGCAGGTTCGTACCATGGGTGAAATTCTCTATCCGGAATTGCGGGAACGGTGCCAGCGTCAATGGAATGTGCTGGTTTCTGATGTCTACAGCTGCGTAGAATTTGGGACTCTAGCCCTGCAATGCCCTGAATATCCCCATTACCATGTTCAGTCAGAATGTACATTGATAGAAGTTCTGCGTCCGGATAATACGCCATGCAAACCCGGTGAGGTTGGCAAAACCGTGATCTCATCCCTCAACAATTTCGCCACGCCGATGCTGCGCTACGAAAACGGTGATATGGCTGAGGTGGGGGAGCCCTGCGCCTGTGGCCGTGGCCTGCCTGTGCTGAAGCGCATTATCGGTCGGGTGCGCAATACGGCGGTGCTGCCAAACGGCGAACGCATCATGCCCAACCTCTCGACTGGTCCGCTGCTCAATGACCTGCCGATCAAGCATTTCCAACTGGTCCAGAAAACTACCAAGCTGATCGAAGCCCGCCTCGTGGTCGGCCGCCCTTTGACAGCAGCTGAAGAAACCGCCCTGACGGAGTATTTTAACAAGGGCTGGCAACATGAATTTAATTTTGTGTATGTCTATCCGGATGAAATCGCCAGAGGGGCCAACGGGAAGTATGAGGTCTTCCGCTGCGAGGTGCCGACTTTATGAAATTCTATAAACGCCTTTACTTGGTTTAAACGTATCGTTCATTGCGATTTAGAATGGTGGCCAGAGGTGGGTCTCTCTCGGTCATCCATGACCTATAGATAGGGGGCATCATCGGGGTCGTACTCGGCCGCGACGCTAGCGCTCGGGGGTGGTTTGGCCATTTCCTCTCGTAGCATCTCGATGTGTTCGGACTCCTCATCTCGAAGCTCGGTGAACAGTGTCCTGACCTCGGGATCAGTGATGCCGGGCAAGGCCATGATTGCGATCTGATGATGGACGGCGAAAACCTGTGTGTACGTGGCCTCGATCGTCGCCTGATCGACGCCAGTCCCGCTGGATTTTATTGCCTGGCTGGTAGCACTGGTGCCTAAACCAAGAGTCAATCTGACCCGGTTTCACGGTGTATTCGCACCCAACAGCAAGTACCGAGCAGGGGTAACACCGGCCAGGCGGGGTAAACGTAAAAAGTTGCTCTCAGCCGATGAGACCGATCAAACCCCTGCTGAAAAACGAGTTTCGATGACTTGGGCAAAGCGACTGAAGCGTGTTTTCAATATAGACAAGGTGAATTGATGCGCAGCATCAAGAGAGGGTGCCCTGGGGTATGTAGAAACCTGCAATAAGTGCGGTGGTGATGTACGCATTATTGCCAGTATCGAAGATCCGACAGTCATTCAGAAAATATTCGCCCACCTGGATAACACGGTAAGCTCCGCCGCGACGGCACTGTTGCCGGATTGCAGGGCATCGCCAAGCCCGCCGATGGGCCAGCTCGATTGAAGAAACGAGTCGTCAACCAGCACTGACGTGCTGTTCCCATTTTTCGCGGACGGTATGCCTGATTTCGTCCCGAGCTTAAGAATTGGCGTGAAACACAGCTAAATCCAGCTGGAATTCAAATCTGAACGCTTAAAGTTGATCAAATTGCTCGTCAATTTATTCTAAGGCCCTAAATGAATTGCC
>Ga0164313_10006122_pt1 | contig 10622 bp, 7 predicted proteins | sample GuaBasSedimGuay4_FD_113735 | JGI IMG/M metagenome (GOLD analysis project Ga0164313, IMG submission 113735) | Subseafloor sediment microbial communities from Guaymas Basin, Gulf of California, Mexico - Guay4, Core 4569-4, 0-3 cm | ecosystem: Environmental > Aquatic > Marine > Hydrothermal vents >...
ATGCGATGGATCCGTGTCATCCGTGCAATCCGTGTCCAAAACTGCGATGGTGCGATGACTCCGTGCCTCTGCGTTTCAATCTGCGATGGCTGCGACGGTGCGATGGCTCAAATGAAATGCGATGTCTCTGTGCCGCTCTGTGTCTCTGTGCCTCTGTGGTTCAACTGCGATGCTGCGATGACTCAAATCCAATGCGATGGATCCGTGTCATCCGCGAAATCCGCGTCCAAGAAATGCGATGCCTTCGTGTGCGATGCCTTTGTGTCTTCCTGCCTTCGTGGTTGCGACGTTGCGATGGTGCGATGAATCTATCTGCGTCTATCTGCGCTATCTGCGGTCTTTCCTCTGCGATGTCTCTGTGTGCGACGTCTCTGTGTCTCTGCGCCTCTGTGGTTCAACTGCGATGGTGCGATGAATCCGTGTCATCCATTCAAATCCGCGTTCATCCGTGTCCAAAATTGCGATGTCTGCGATGAATCCTGATCCCCCATGACCCGCATCGCCTGCCTCTACGTCCCCCTCTTCCCCCTCGCGGCTCGCCTCCGCGCGGAACCCGAGCTGACGGGTGAAATCATCGCCATCTGCGAAGGCAACGGCTCAGCCGCCCGCGTGGTCGCGGCCTCCCGCCCGGCACGCAAGGCGGGGATCAAGCCGGGAATGAGCATGGCCCAGGCCCGCGGCATCCTCCCCGCCCTCCTTGCCCGCGGTCGTGACCCGGGGTGCGAGAACTCGGCCCACGAGGCCCTCCTCGAGACCGCCTGGAGCCTCTCGCCCCGGGTCGAGGACGCCGAACTCGATCTCGTCTTCGCCGATATCGACGGGATGCACAACCTCTATGACGGCGAGCACGACATCGGTCAGGCGGCCGAGGTCACCGCAACCGCCATGGATCTGCCCATCCGGATCGGGATCGCCGCCAACAAGCTCGCGGCGCGGATCGCCGCCCGCCAACCGGGATCACCCACCGTGGTTCCCGCGGGAGGCGAGGTCGCCTTCCTCGCCGCCTTGCCGCTGCGGCACCTCCGGCTCGAGCGCCGCCTCGCCGAGACCCTCGGCCGCTGGGGCGTCACCACCCTCGGCGGGCTCGCCCGCTTGCCCGCCGACCGCGTCGCCAGCCGGCTCGGTCCAGCCGGAGCCTCCGCCCACCAGTCGGCACGCGGCATCGATCCCCAGCCCCTGGTGCCGCACCAACCGTCCCCGACCCTGACCGAGGGGATGGAGCTCGAGTGGCCGGTGGTCACCGTCGACCCACTCCTCGCCGCCGTCCGCCAGCTCCTCGATCGGATCCGACGCCGGCTCGAGGCGCACGATCTCGCCTGCGCCCTGCTCGAACTCGAGCTCGGTCTCGAGCCCGAGGGCAGCGACCGCCGGACCATCCGGCTGCCCGCACCGACCCGCGATGTCGATGCCCTCGTCGCCCTCATCCGGCTCGAGCTCGATGCCCACCCACCGGGAGCCGCAGTGGCGGCCTTCGCCTGCTTTGTCCACCCCAACCGCCCACGCCGCGGTCAGCTCACCCTCTTCGGCGCACCCGAGATTCACCCCGAGAAGCTCGCCGCCACCATGGCCAGGATCGCCGGCCGGATCGGCCCCGAGCGCATCGGCGCTCCCCGGGTTTCCGACGGCCACATCCCCGAGCGCTACGACACCGCAACCTTCGACCCACCACCCGCGCCCAAGCTCCGCCGCGAACCCAAGAACGGACGAGGCCTCCTCGCCATCCGAGTTCTCAGACCGCCCGTGCCGCTGGAGGTGATTGTCGAAGAAGTCAAAGACGATGAAAATTCTCAATTTTTAATTCTTAATTCTCAATTACCATCGCAGACCCATCCCAGCGCCGTGTGCGATGAAACTAAAAACTCCAACGTCCCTGAGATGCCATGCGATGGGTCCGAAATTCATAATTCATCATTCATAATTCATCATTTGCGCCTCGTCTCCGTCACATCGGAGACAGGCGCGACACCGAGGGTTCAAGGTTTGGTTCGAGTTGCGGCCGGGCCGTGGTCCCTCGAGGACGGTTGGTGGAACGAACGCCCCGTCGAACGCGACTACTGGGACATCGAGCTCTCCGGCGGCCGTCTCTATCGCGTCTACCGCGATCGCAAAACCGGTGACTGGTTCGCCGATGGGATGTACGACTGATGCGAACGCGATTTTCCCACCACAGAGACACAGCCTGCCACGGCGTAGCCCGCGGGCGAAGCCGGGAGGCACAGAGGCATCGCACACAGAGACATCGCACCATCGCACCGTCACAAGCGCAAAGACGCAAAGACACGAAGGATTCACGAAGTCATCGCAACATCGCAACGTCGCAAGCACGAAGACATCGCACATCGCATGTATTGGACACGGATTGCACGGATGACACGGATTTTTCGGATCGGGCCCCATCCGGTGATTCAAGGCAAACCGGCCGAACAGCCACGGCTCGGCCGTCTTCGCCCAAGGGCTACGCCGTGCCAGGAAGCCGTGGCATCGAGGTTCGAAAGGTCGATCGTCAAACGCACACGCTTGCCGAATCGAAGCTGAGACAGCCGTGTTTCCTACGGGGGATCCTTCGACTGCGCGGCCTCGGAGGCCGCTCAGCTCAGGATGACATGTGGGAGAGGGCCTCGGAGGCCGCTGCACTCAAGATGACACGGTGTAGGGCGCCGTCCACCAAGCAGGCTGGAAGCCTGCTCCACAACACGGCACGACTCATTGTGGGGCAGGCATCCCTGCCTGCCATCCGGACACCTTTCCAAAAAGAGAGAATATGCAAAGCCGGCATCGCCAAGGTGGAGCCGTCGTGCCCTTGGCGCGACGAGCCGGTGGATCGGGCTGGCGGGACGAACGATGGCGTTCGGAGCGACGGCACGATTCCACGGTGGAGGCGGTCGAAGACCGTCGCCGACTCCGCCGTCCGAGGCCCCAATCCGTGTCATCCGTGCAATCCGTGTCCAAAACTGCGATGGTGCGATGACTCCGTGCCTCTGCGTTTCAATCTGCGATGGCTGCGACGGTGCGATGGCTCAAATAAAATGCGATGTCTCTGTGCCGCTCTGTGTCTCTGTGCCTCTGTGGTTCAACTGCGATGCTGCGATGACTCAAATCCAATGCGATGGATCCGCGAAATCCCCTCAAATCCGCGTTCATCCGCGTCCAAGAAATGCGACGACTGCGATGACTTCGTGTGCGATGCTTCGCGTCTTTGCGCCTTCGTGTTTGCGACGATGCGATGGTGCGATGAGTCTATCTGCGCTATCTGCGGTTTCTCCTCTGCGATGGTGCGATGGCTCAAATCAAATGCGATGAATGCGATGCCTCTGCGCCCCTCCGTGTCTCCGCGCCTCTGCGGTTCAACTGCGATGGTGCGATGAATCAATCTGTGTCCATCTGTGTGATCTGTGGTCTGCAATGGCTGCGATGACTTCGTGTGCGATGTCTTCGTGTCTTTGCGCCTTCGTGGTTGCGACGCTGCGATGTTGCGATGGTGCGATGAATCTATCTGCGTCTATCTGCGCTATCTGCGGTTTCTCCTCTGCGATGGTGCGATGGCCCAAATCAAATGCGATGGATCCGCGTCATCCATTCAAATCCGCGTTCATCCGTGTCCAAAACTGCGATGTTGCGATGCCTCTGTGCCGCTCTGTGTCTCCGTGCCTCTGTGGTTCAACTGCGACGCTGCGATGGACCACTGACCGATGAAGTACGCCGAACTCCACTGCGCCTCGGCCTTCTCCTTCCTCGAAGGAGCCTCCCAACCCGAAGACCTCGTCGACCGCGCCGTCGAACTCAACCTCCCCGCCGTCGCCCTCGTCGACCGCAACACCCTCTCCGGCGCCCCCCGCTTCTGGAAAGCCGCCCGCGAAGCCGGCATCAAACCCCTCGTCGGCGCGGAAGTCGTCCTTGACGACAGCGCAAATTATGAATTAGGAGTTATGAATTATGAATTTCCATCGCAAGCCCACCCCAACGCCCAATGCGATGCAATTCATAATTCATCATTCATAACTCATAATTCGCCGCCCCGAGGGCCTCTCGGCTTGGTACCACCACCCAAGCCTCCTGGCACTCCCCTGCCACGTCTCACGCTCCTGGCGGCGGACCGCCGCGGCTACAAGAACCTCTGCCGCCTCCTCACCGAGGCCGCCCGCGGCCGCCCCAAGGGCCAGGCCCGCGCCACCAAACCGCAGATCGCGATCTACGCCGAGGGCCTCCACTGCCTCACCGGCGGCGCCGAAGGCCTCGTCGCCCAGCGCCTCCTCCACCGCGGGCTCGACGCCGGCCGCCGCGAGCTCGAGCGCCTCGCCGACCTCTTCCCCAACCGCCTCCACATCGAGATCCAGCGCCACCACCTCCGCGATGAAGAGCACCGCAACCAGGCCATGCTCGATCTCGCCCGGCGGCTCCGCCTTCCCGTCGTCGCCACCGGTGGGATCCGCTACGCCCGCCGCGAGACCAAAGAGCTCGCCGATGTCCTCGCCTGCATCCGCGAGGGCGTCACCCTCGACACCGCCGGCGTCATCGTCGAGGCCGAGCGCGAACGCCACCTCCGCTCGCCCAACGAGGTGGAGATGCTCTTCGCCGACCACCCGCGGGCGGTCCGGGCCGCCGCCGAGCTCGCCGAGAGGCTCGAGTTCACCCTGTCGGATCTCGGCTACCGCTTCCCCGACTACCCGCTGCCCGTCACCGAGACCCCGATCTCCCACCTCCGCCAGATCACCTGGAACGGCGCCCGCGCCCGCTACCGGCCGCTCACCGCCCGCGCTCAGGCCCAGATCGAGAAGGAACTCAACTTGATCGAAAAACTCGATCTCGCGGGCTACTTCCTCATCGTCTGGGACATCGTCCGCTTCTGCCAGCGCGAAAACATCATGGCCCAGGGCCGCGGTTCGGCCGCCAACTCCGCGGTCTGTTACGCCCTGTCCATCACCGCCGTCGACCCGGTGAAGATGGAACTCCTCTTCGAGCGCTTCCTCTCCGAGGAGCGCGGCGAGTGGCCCGACATCGATCTCGATCTGCCCTCGGGCGACCAGCGCGAGAAGGTCATCCAGTATGTCTACCAGCGCTACGGCCCGCACGGCGCCGCCATGACCGCGGTGGTCTCCACCTACCGCGCCAAGTCATCGGCGCGCGAAGTCGGCAAGGCGCTGGGCTTCGATCTCGAGCAGGTCGGCCGGATCTCCAAACGACTCGGCCACCACGCCGCGGCAGAGATCCAGGATGGGGCTCGCTCCCTCGACACCGAGCTCGCCGCCGTCGGCCTCGACCCCACCTCGAACCGGGTCGAGCACTTCAAACGGCTGTGGTGGGAGATCCACCACCTCCCTCGCCACCTCGGCCAGCACTCGGGCGGGATGGTCGTCGCCCAGGGCCGGCTCGACGAGGTGGTCCCCATGGAACCCGCCGCCATGGAGAACCGCACCGTCATCCAGTGGGACAAGGACGACTGCGCCGATCTCGGACTCATCAAGGTCGATCTCCTCGGTCTCGGGATGCTGGCCGCCCTCGAAGAGGCCATCCCCATGATCCGCACCAACGAGGGAGTGGAGGTCGATCTCGCCCACCTGCCGCCCGACGACCCCAAAACCTACAAGATGATCCGCCGCGCCGACACCGCCGGGGTCTTCCAGATCGAGAGCCGGGCGCAGATGTCGTCTCTGCCGCGCAACAATCCTCGGAACTTCTACGACCTCGTCGTCCAGGTGGCCATCATCCGCCCCGGTCCCATCGCCGGCAACATGACGAATCCCTATCTCGAGCGCCGCCAGGGACGCGAGGCCGTCACCTACCCCCACCCGAGCCTCGAGCCGGTGCTCGAACGCACCCTCGGGGTGCCGCTCTTCCAGGAACAATTGCTTCGCATCGCCATGGTGGCGGCGGGCTTCTCAGGCGGCGAGGCCGAGGAGCTCCGCCGCGCCATGGGCTTCAAACGCTCGCGCGAGCGGATGGTCGGCATCGAGAAGAAACTCCGCGAGGGCATGGCGCGCAAGGGCATCAAACCCAAGGCCCAGGAAGAGATCGTCAAGGCCATCACCTCCTTCGCCCTCTACGGCTTCCCCGAGTCGCACTCGGCCTCCTTCGCCCTCATCGTCTACGCCTCGGCCTATCTCAAGTGCCACCACCCCACCGCCTTCTACGCCAGCCTGCTCAACGCCTGGCCCATGGGCTTTTATCACCCCGCCACCCTGGTCAAGGACGGCCAGCGCCACGGCGTCGACTTCCACTCCGTCGATGTCAACCGTTCGGGTTGGCGCTGCCGTTGGGAATCGGGCGGCGTCCGGATCGGCTTCCGCTATGTCCACGGGATCAAGAAAACCATGGGCGAGACCATCGAGCGCGAGCAGGCCATCCGCCCCTTCGCCGACACCGCCGATCTCACCGGCCGCTGCGGGCTCTCATCCGATCAGCTCGAACGGCTCGCTCACGTCGGCGCGCTCGGTTCGCTCGGTCTGAGCCGCCGCGAAGCGCTCTGGCAGGTCTCCGAGGTCGTCGGCCGCGACGGTTCGCTCTTCGCCCAGCTCCCGCCCGAGAAGAAATCTCCCCTGCCCGAGATGACCAAGCTCGAGACCACCGTCGCCGACTACTCCGGCCTCCACCTCACCACCGGACCACACCTGATGGCGTACCTGAGGCCGGAGCTGGAGCGACGCGGGGCGGTGCCGGTGTCGGCGCTGGAGGGCATGAGGGACGATGATGTGGTGAGGGTGGCGGGGGCAGTCATCGTGCGGCAGCGGCCGGGGACCGCGAAGGGGTTCACGTTTTTGACGATGGAGGATGAGACCGGGATGGTCCAGGCGATTATCAGGCCTGATCTGTTCCGGGAGCATCGGCCTTTCTTGGTAAGCACTCCGGTGATCCTTGTCGAGGGCCCACTACAGAAGACGGACGGGACACTATCGGTAAAGGCTCAACGCTTCGAAAAAGTCGAGGCGGATACGCAGCTGGAGAGCCATGATTTCTACTAGACAGGGCTTGTCACGGCGTAGCCCGGAGGGCGAAGCCGGATGAAGGCGCGGCGGTTTGAGGGGGTGGAGGGGGATTTGGGGGGCGTGGAGAGTCATGATTTTTATTGATTCCTCTCCCACTCCCTCTCCCACTCCCTCTCCCTTGCGATGATCACGCGCCACCAGGGAGAGGGAGAGGGTCGCCGCACCAGACTACCGATGATCATGTCATTTACACACTTGCACGGATACCGTGAAACCGATATATTGACAGAGAGGAGTCGAGAGTGATCATCTCGTTTGGTGACGACGCTACTGAAGCGGTCTTTCATGGCACACCAATTCGACTGGTGAGACGATTTCCGGCCGATGTCTTGAAGCGAGCAATTGTGAAGCTCGACTACCTCAACGGCGCTTCTGAGCTTTTTGAACTGGAAGCACCGCCGGGGAATCGACTCGAGGCCCTGAAGGGTGACCTTCGAGGGTTCCACAGCATTCGGGTCAATGACCAGTGGCGAATTATCTTCCGATGGGAAGGCAAAGACGCCCATGAGGTTCGCCTCGTGGACTATCACCGATAAAGGAGGCTTCGATGATCCCGAAAAATCGTATCCCGACTCACCCGGGTGAGATCCTCCTCGAGGAGTTCCTGACTCCCATGGGTCTCTCTCAGGTCAAGCTCGCCGCCCACATCGGCGTTCCGGTCCAGCGCATCAACGAGATCGTTCGAGGTAAGCGCGGCATCACGTCGGAAACGGCGTGGCTGCTTTCGCAGGCATTCGGCACAACGCCACAGCTCTGGATCAACCTCCAAACCAACTACGATCTCGCGCTGAACAAGCCGGACCGGAAGGTCCGGCAGTTGAAGATGGCTGGGTGAGCCAGAGATCAACAAGGCTTGGTCACAAGGCTATTAAGCCTGGGAGAGGTGCACGTCTCTAGCCACAAGGGTGTAATTGTCTACGTGGCCCTGATCTTAGTCATGGCACTGCCTCACAGAGACAATGCATCAATGCGGTGTCGGGTAAGCCAAGGGTGCTGAGTAAGTTAGACTCGCTCAGCAGCCCTTGACTCCCCACAGATCCGGACTTGCAGGACTACCGCATCCGGCTCCTCGAGATGAGGATTTGCTACGCACGGCAGACCGAGTGATAGGCCCTGGCTGGAGGAAGTGGATAGCGCTTTGAGAGCTTTTGAAATCGCGTCCACGTCATCTTCGCCCGCTGGCTGCGCCGATTCAGCCACACCCGCCAGGCCCTCTGGACCTCTTGCCGGAAGCGGCCGATCTGAATACTGTTGCCGGTGATCCCGTAATAGTGGCAGTGGCCATCGATGACCGTTGACAGGTATCTGTGCTGCACCTTCACTCGCCAGTGGCGATGAGAGGCACACCACCAGTTCACCGCCTTGATCGCGCGGCGCATCCTGTCTCGGGCCGTCTTGCGGCGCACATACCACTTCCCCCTCCGGGACCTGGCCCAGCAGTGGGTGAAACCGAGAAAATCGAAGGTTCCGGGACGGCTACCTCGGCCCGGACCGCCACCACCGGGTGGACGCGGCGGCCGTCGAAACGACACGAGCCTCGTCTTCTCCAGGTGGAGCTTGAGCCCATACTCCGAGCACCGTTCCCCGAGCGCCTTCAGGACTCGCTCGGCTTCTGTTCGATCGGAAAACACCAGCACGGCATCGTCGGCGTATCTCACCATGAAGGCTCGACCACGAAGCCGCGGCTTGACGCGCTCTTCAAACCAGCTGTCCAAAACCTCATGCAGGTAGATGTTGGCCAGGATCGGCGAGATCACTCCGCCCTGCGGCGTACCGCTGGCCGGTCTCTCCAGAATCCCCTCCTTCATCACACCCGCTTTCAGCCACTTGTCTATCGCTTTCCTGATCACACCGTCGCGCACTCGCGTGTCGAGGATTCCCCGCAGCTTCCGATGATCCAGGCTGTCGAAGAACTTGGAGATGTCCAGATCAACGACCCAGCCACCCCGCATCTCCATCAGCCCTTTCCAAAGAACTTCGATCGCATCGTGCGTCGATCGGCCGGGTCGAAACCCATACGAGCAGTCACAGAAGTCCTGCTCGTACACCGCCTCGAGCACCATCGCCACAGCTCGCTGTAGCACCTTGTCCTCGAAGGTCGGCACCCCGATCAGCCGTGTCTGCTTACCATCGCCCTTTGGTATCTCTACCCGCCGCACCGGCGGTGCGAAGTACGTCCCCGACTTGAATCGGTCGAGCAGCGACAGCAGGTTCGCCTCAAGGTCAGCGGCATATTCCTCCGCTCTCACCTTGTCGACTCCTACCGCTCCGCTCTTCCGCGTCTGTCGATACGCCTCGTACATCCACGCCAAATCGATGTGGTGGGCGAGCGTCGTGATCACCATCGCTGGCGTCTTCCTCGCCACTTCCGCTATCCGACACAGTCTCGTTGAGACGCTCCCTGAGCTGAATCTCTCAGGCATCTTTCCCCCTGTCGGCTCCTCATCCCGGCGACCCCTTCCCTCCTCCGGGTCCCTTCGAGTTCGGTTCCCCGGCCTCATCAGTACTATGGGTCGCTCCGACTCCCCACTGTCCATCCCGGAAGGCTCGTTTCCTCGCCCGGCGGTACCATCCCGTGCTCCTTGTTTCGCTCCCAACACCGGCGAGCACTACCCGTGATGGGCCTGGGTTTTGGTCTCCCGGCTCCCCTACCGGCTTTCTAAGGATGGAGACGATGGGGTCTCCCAGGTTCCTGGCGGACCTTCGATCGCATGCCCTGCTTCAACGACTCCGGTGGACCCACCGATGCCAGGCCAATTCAGCACCTGTGATGTTGCCTTCCCACTCCACGTACAGGGTCGGCGTCCACAAAAGGTGATTTCGGAGCTCTTCACACAGCCTACGATCTCGCTGTCTACGCTTCACCCCTTCGGTTACCCTTGAGGCGCAAGACTCGCTTCCGGCTGACGGCCACTCTTGGCCGGACGGGACTCATACCCGCAAGGTCCGTTCGAAAGGTTTCCAAGACTCCGCTGTCATCTCTGACTCACGTCACCTCTTCCCCCTTCCCCAGGCTTCGCCTGGCGCACACGTGGCACCCAAGCCGGCGTGACTACCCCATCTGCGTTGGCACAATGAGTGATTGCAAAGTGTGGCACCGATCTTTCACTGGGAGTTAGTGCCCGGCAACGCCAGGATGCTTGGCGAAAGCTGGTCGGAGAGGCTCTCAACATCGAAGTACTGGCCAAAGTCCGACATTGTGCAAATACGGGACTGGTGCTAGGAACAGAAACTTTCCGGGAGCAGGTCTGTCGGCTCCGCAAGTGAGCTTTCTCTGCCGCTTTTTACTCTGTCCCTTTACTCTGACCCCATAACTTGCCAACTTGCATTGTTCGGCCCCCATCGTACAAAATCCTCTGGCACGATCTTGCACGCAGACTCCCCAGCGCTGCGATATAAAAAGATTCCGGTGACCAGCAAAGGTATTCCACGATGACCAAGAAAACCCGCCGATTCAATGTCTTTGGCAAAAACATCCTTATTCCACTGCTGATATTGGCATGCAGTGGTGTGGGTTTCGCGGCAGAAGTGACCTTCAAGGGCCCCTACGACGACGAGACCGTGCAGCAACGTGATGCGCGCATGGCCTGGTGGCGTGAAGCCCGGTTCGGGTTGTTTATCCACTGGGGTGTCTACGCCGTG
>Ga0164313_10006123_pt1 | contig 10622 bp, 9 predicted proteins | sample GuaBasSedimGuay4_FD_113735 | JGI IMG/M metagenome (GOLD analysis project Ga0164313, IMG submission 113735) | Subseafloor sediment microbial communities from Guaymas Basin, Gulf of California, Mexico - Guay4, Core 4569-4, 0-3 cm | ecosystem: Environmental > Aquatic > Marine > Hydrothermal vents >...
GCTCGACCCCGACGATTGTCTGGCGCAGATGATTCTTCATGAGCTGTGCCACTCGTTGATCGAAGGGGTGGAGAGTCTCGACCTTGCCGACTTTGGTCTCGACAATGACAGCGAGCGGGACGTGACGCGCGAGCACGCGTGTCTGCGGTTGCAGGCATGGTTGACCGAGAAGTACGGCCTGCGGCAGGCACTCGCCCCGACCACCGACTTCCGGAGCTACTACGATGACCTGCCGGAGGACCCGCTTGCGGACGACGGAGACCCGGCCACCGTGGCGGCGAAGCTGGGCGCAGCCCGATCCGAGGAGGCGCCCTGGGCGCCGCATTTGCGGGAGGGATTGGAGGCAACGGCGAAAATCCTAAACGTTGCCCGGCAGTTAGGTGCGGCCGACCCGAAGGCGGAAAAACCGCCTATCTGGTCGGAATTGAGGCACTAATTCACCTGCACCTGCACCTGCACCTGCACTGGCGCTGACACTGACACTGACACTGGCGCTGACACCGGCACTGGCGCTGACACTAACGCCGGCGGGGCTCCGCCTGGCACCCCCCGACCCACATGGTATAGGCCCGCCGCTTCATCCGAAGTCGGGGTCCTTTTGGCCCCCGAAATTATTCACATCTCTCGGCTCGATCAGACGTTCCGGTGCTCCTTCAGGAGTTGTTCGTCTGGGGGGATGGCAGTTCAACCGAAAGGAGAAATGAGCAATGACCGAAACTACCCATGAGACCCAGGAAGCGCCTGAGTTGGCGGCCCTGGGAAGTCCCGATGTCGCGTCGGGTGATCTACCGATTGGCCTCAGAGCCCTCATCGACGCCGGTGTGCACTTTGGTCATCAGACCAAGCGTTGGAACCCGCGGATGCGCCCCTACATCTACGGCGCCCGCAACGGCATTCACATCATCGACCTCGATCAGACCGCGGAGCTCTTCAAGCGCGCCTACGCGTTCATCGCCGAAACAGTTGGACGCGGCGGACACGTGCTCTTCGTCGGTACCAAGCGTCAAGCCGCAGAGGTCGTCCGCGAAGAAGCCGAGCGCGCCGGTCAGTACTTCGCTACGGGCCGTTGGCTCGGCGGCACACTGACCAACTACCGCACCATGAAGGGCGGTATCGATCGGCTCCGCAACATCGAGCAGCAGATCGAAGACGGCACCATCGACTCCCTCCGCAAGAAGGAAGCGCTGTCGATCCGCCGCGAGGGCGAGAAGCTCGAGAAGTATCTCGGCGGCATCAAGATGATGAACGGGCTCCCATCGGCGCTTTTCATCATCGACCCGCATAACGAGCACATTGCGGTCAACGAGGCGCGCAAGCTCCACATCCCGATCGTCGCGCTCACAGACACCAACTGTGATCCCGACCTCATCGACTTCGTGATCCCCGGCAACGACGATGCAATCCGCTCGATCAAGCTGATCGCCTCGCGCATCGCCGACGCGTGCATCGAGGGTAGCCAGCAGCGTCGCGACTTCCTCCAGCACGACGGTGCTCAGGCGCCGGGTGCGCCATCCGGCGAGGGCTTGCAGGTCGAGTTCGCTCGTAAGCGGGGCTCCACGCCGGCAGCTCCCGAGGGGAAAGCATAATGTCTGACGTTAGCGCATCTATGGTCAAGTCACTTCGCGATCGCACCGGCGCTGGCATGATGGCGTGTCGCGATGCGCTTCGTGAGACCTCAGGCAACGAAGAAAAGGCGATCGAGGTCATTCAGAAGAAGGGTCTGAGCAAGGTCGCCAAGAAGGCAGGCGCCATCGCAGGCGATGGTCTCGTGCATGCCTACATCCACGGCGCGGGCCGCGTGGGCGTCCTTCTCGAGGTCAACTGCCAGACCGATTTCGTGGCGCGTGGCGATGACTTCCAGCAGTTCGTCGAAGAGACGGCCATGCAGGTGGCTGCCGAGAGCCCGCTCTTCGTGAGCGAGGACGACATCCCCGACAACGAGATTCTCGCCCGCACCGCAGTTTTCCGCGGTCAGCTCGACGAGGAGGCCAAGGCCACCGGCAAGGAAAGGCCCGCCGCCGCCATCGAGAAGATCATCGAAGGCAAGCTCGCCAAGTGGAAGAGGGAGTCCTGCCTCCTCGACCAAGTATCCATCATGCATGACGACAAGACGATTCGTCAGCTCCTGGAGGCACTCACCGTCAAACTCGGCGAGAAAATCAAAGTTCGCCGCTTCTCCCGCTACGAGCTCGGTGAAGGAATCGAGAAAAAGAAGACGGACCTGGCGGCAGAGGTGACTGAAGCGCTAAAAGGCTCTTGAGTCATGACTAACGGGGCCAAGCTCACGCGGGTACTACTCAAGCTCTCGGGTGAGGTGCTTTCCGGTGGACCTACCGGAATGAGCATCGAGCCCGAGACCGTGAAAGCGATCAGCGAGGAGCTGGCCGAAGTTCAAGCAAGCGGATGTCAGATCGGCATCGTCATCGGTGGTGGAAACATCTTCCGTGGCCTCAAGGGCAGTGCCACGGGGATGGATCGTACCGCGGCCGACCACATGGGCATGCTGGCCACTGTCGTGAACGGCATCGCGCTCCAAGATGGGCTCGAGAAGGCCGGGGTCGATACACGCGTGATGAGCGCGCTCGAGATCAGGGCCGTCTGCGAACCTTACATCCGACGCCGCGCCGTGCGCCACTTGGAGAAGGGCCGCGTGGTGATCTTCGTTGCTGGCACCGGCAATCCATACTTCTCGACCGACACGGCGGCCGCCCTGCGAGCGATGGAGATTCACGCCGACGCGCTGTGCAAGGCGACCAAAGTCAAAGGCATCTACGACAAGGATCCGGTCCATCACGACGATGCCAAGATGGTCCGCCGAATGAGCTACGACCGGTTCCTCATGGACCGGGTTGGAGTCATGGACGCCACGGCCGTAGCGCTGTGCCGCGACAACGATCTACCCATCCGGGTGTTCAAGCTGACCGAGCCTGGGAACATTAAACGGGTTGTCATGGGCGAAGACGTCGGTAGCCTAGTGACTGCGGAGGGTTGATCTCCGCCGGATGCGAGGGAATCGATGCTTGCTGAAACACTGGAAGAACTGGCCACCGCCGTCGACAAGGCGCACGAATCGCTCAAGCGTGACCTTGCCAAGATTCGCGCGGGCCGCGCCAACCCAGGCATCCTGGACGGCCTCCGGATCGACTACTACGGCACCCCGACACCGCTAAAGCAGCTCGCGTCGATCTCGGTGCCGGAGGCGCGAATGATCGTCCTCAAGCCGTTCGATCGGACCCAGATGCAGCCCATCGAAAAGGCGATCATGGAGGCGCAGCTCGGCCTCAACCCGTCCAACGACGGCGAGATCATTCGTATCCCGATGCCGCCACTCACCGAGGAGCGCCGCAAAGACTTGGTCAAGCTGGCTCGCAAGTCGGGTGAGGAGTGCAAGGTCGCGATCCGCAAGGCACGGCACGACGCCAAAGACATGATCGACAGCCTTCAGAAGGAAGGAGATGTCGGCGAGGACGACGCTGACCGTGCTCGCAAGGAGCTCGAAGACAAGGTCAAAGTCGGTACCCACAAGGTCGACGAGATCGTCGGCAAGAAAGAAATCGACATCCTCGAGGTTTAGAACGGCCTGCCGAAGTTCACGTAGAACTGCGTCCCCCCGCCCCGATCGAATCCATACGCGAAGCCGAGGCGGAGCGTGTAGGGCTGCGAGTATCCGAGCGTGAAGTCCATCAGGATCTCGGCTCCAGTGCCTTTGCGGAAGTCATTGAAGTCGAGCGGCCCGAAGTACGCATTGCCGTAGTCGAAGAACACCAGCCCGTACATGCGGTCGAAGAACACCGGTACCGTGCCTGGGCCGCGCAGCACGCGTGTGAGTGGGAAGCGGTACTCGGTTTGAAGCAGCTGAAATCGGTCGCCGACGATCGAGAACGCCGGGTAGCCGCGCAGCGCCACGCCCCCGAGTTGCTCGAAGTTGAGGAGCTGCTCGATCAGCGACGTGTCCGGGAAGCCGCCCAAGGAGAACATCCCCCGCTCGCCCCTGCTGTCTTCCCCCGCGCCGCCGCCATACCGGAACGCGACGACGTGGTGCTGGGCCCAAGGCATCTCGATGAACCGGCGAATGAACCAGGACGTTCGAATGCTTTTGAACTGACTGCCGATCCCCGGGTGCGCGAACGAGATTGCGGCCCCCAAGGTGCGTCCCTCGGACGGCGTGTAGTCGTAAATGTGCCGGCGGGCGTCGTTGTAGCTCCATGAAAGCCCAATGTCGGCGTTGAGGCCCGTGGCGGGAATGATAGGTGGCGGGAAGTTGGGGCTGAGCGTTCCGTTGAAGCTCGAGAGCGAGCGCGTCCACGTCAGTCCGTAGCTCGCGCTGATACGGTTCGCGTGAAAGGAGCGTGGTATCACGTGGGAGATGCCGAGACGGCCGCCGTATGCGTCCTCGACGTAAGGCCTCCGTTGTCCGTTGACGATGAATCCGCTGCGCGGCGTCACTCGGCGAAAGAACGAAACCGACAAGTCGGGCGGCAGGCGTCTCAGCGTGTAGCGAAGGTCGGCGTTCACGTAGCCCTCGGTGAGGCTGACCCCGAGGCGCGCAGAGAAGAGGTGGAACTGAGCCGCGTCCTCGCCTCGTGTGAAAATCCCGAGCTGACGCCCGAACGCGTCTTCCTCGAGATCGATGCCCCAAAACCGCGGGTACAGTGTCCGCGCGCCGACGTATCGCGTCGACAGATCCGAGATCAAGGCGTCGGGATCACTCGGTGGCGGCCGATTGTCCACGTACGGCAACGCCGGGCGGCCGCTATCGGGGTCGAGGTCGATCAAGTAGATGTCGTATCCGCGGCTGGTGTACCCGATGTATGCGAGTCGCGTGCCGTCGGGGGAGGGCGCAGGTGTGTACGCGCCTGACACGAGGTTGGTGACTTGCGACACCTCTGCGTTGGCGGGCGCCCAGGCGTAGATGTTCGCGATGCCTGTCCGGTCGCTCGAGAAGTACAGCAAGCTGCCGTCCGGCGACCATGCGGGCCCGGTATCCATCGCTCGGTCGTGGGTCACGCGCGTGATCTGTCGAGTCGCGAGGTCGATCACTTGGATGTCGCGGTAGCCGCCCCTTCGCCACGCGCTGTAAGCGACCTTCGACCCGTCCGGCGAAAATCGCGGGGTATACACCTGTTCGAAGCGCTCGCTTTGAACGAGAATCTCTTGGGACCCTTCGATGTCGCCGAGGCTAGCGATCCACAGGCTCTGGGTGCCCGCGTCGTTTCGGACGTACGTGATCGCTCGGCCATCTGAGGAGATATCGGGATAACGTGCCCGGAGGCCCCGGGTCAGGCGCTTACGGTTCCACTGGCCGCGCCGGTCGAACCTAAACAGGTCATAGTAGCGGTAGACGTTGGTCTTGTACGCGTCGAAGGACTCGAAATAGAGATCGCCATTCGGGTGCACCGTCGGATAACTCTCCCCGGCGCTACGCACGACGCGCTGGACTGCGTTTCCGTTGGCTAGATCGAGCGTGCGGATCTGCGGGTCGCTTCGTCCGTCCTGCGCGTAGTAGATCAACCGATTGTCGTCGGAGAATCGCAGCCCGCGAACCGTCTCGCCGTGGAACGTGATGCGGCGCGCCTTCGTCATGCCCTGCGCGCGGACAACTTCTTCCACTTCGCCATACTGACGGCGCATGTCCGCAATCCAAAGCCCGTAGAGCTCGTCGAACGTTTTACCGGTAAGCCGTTTGCTCATTCGGTTCACGCTGAAGGGAATGGCGCGGCTTCCATACCACTCGGCCATCTCCGCAATGAGCTCTTCGCCGTACTCCTGGACGAGCCAGTGGATGAAACGGGATCCGTAAAGGTACCAGATGTCGCCGTGCGGCCAGTAATCGGTTCGGTTGTTGAGGGTGTCGAAGTGAAGAATGTTGTCTTCGAGGACGGCCATGCGCATGTACATCTCGAACTGCGTCGACCGCAGACGCCCGCCCGCGGTCTCAGCGGACTCCAAGTACGTCGCTATGCCTTCGATGATCCATCGCGGTTGAAGATTGTTCGGCGCCCACACTTTGCCGAGGATCTCGTTGATGACCGCGGGAAGACCGCCAATGTTGTCGAGGTGCAAGATGTGGCTGTGCTCGTGGGTCACCAGAACGGTGAGCCAGTCGTCAAAATCTCCGAGCACCGAGAGGTCCGCGGGAGCGCTTACGTAGAGCCGAATCGTGTTGTAGTAGAGCGGGGTGGCGCTGCCGTTGGCAGCATCGATGTCGTCAGTCAGAACGATCTGGACCCGCTTCTTGGGTTGGTGGCCGAGGAGGGGGGCGAGCTTCGCGTTGGAGCTCTCGGCGACCGCGAGAACCCGTCGGGCCACCAGAGCCAGGGGCTCCGGGTAGTTCACCTCGAAATGCTCGCTCCGGACCGTCCGCCACCGCCTGGACAGGTCCTTGGTTTGAGCCTCCGCCGGAATCGCCCCCAAAAGCCCCAGCAGACAAGCCATTGCAGCCGCCACCCGGGCCATCCCTCGCCTTCTAACATGGGGTCCGCAGCAACCCATAACCGTCTGTTCACCCTCTTTCCCGGTCAAAGGCTTGACCGGTGGCATAGCCAGCTCCTAGCCTTAACTCTGATTCAAGGCGGGGTTTCGTTACAATGGGTTCGGAGCGAGGGGAATTGGTCATCGAAGGTCTGGCGTTGCCGTTGGCGCTGCGTTTCATCTCTGGGAAGTACCAGGGAGGGGAATTTCCTCTTCCTGAGGACGGAGAGATTGTGATTGGGCGCTCCAGCGAGCTGGAGATGGTCCTCGTCGAGGATATGGTTTCCCGACGTCACGCGAAGATTTCCGTCGAGAGCGGGGACATCTTCTTGGAGGACCTTGGTTCGACGAATGGGAGCTTCGTCAACGGGGAGAAGATCACTCGGACCAAGTTGGCGGAGGGCGATCGTATCCTGATCGGCACGAGCATCATCAAAGTGGTCGCGTCCGACGGGTCCGCCTCCGTGCAGGATGCCAAGGCCAAGATGGATGCTGCCGCGTCGAGCGCGAGACCATCCCCAGTCAGCACCATGACCGGCTCCATTGCCGAAGTGCCGCTGCCAGATCTCCTTCAGCTGTTCTCGGCGTCGAAGAAGACCGGTGTCTTGCAGATCACGACCGAGGACGACGTCGGCTCGATTTACCTCGAAGAGGGCATGGTGCAGTTCGCCGTCGTCAATGGCGATGAGTCGGTGCCGCCCGAGAAGGCATTTTATCGCGTGCTCGTTTGGGACAAGGGCACCTTCGACCTGCTCCCCAAAGTGGAGCGCACATTTCCCACCGAGATTCAGGGCAGCATCGAAGGCCTCCTCATGGAGGGTATGCGCCAACTCGACGAGATCATGCGTCTCGGGGACGCACTCCCGTCGCTGAAATCTAGGATTTCCGTGGTCTCCCCGCTAGAGAAGCCGCTGCGTGACGCTTCGCCCGAGGAACTGGACGTGATTCAGCTTGCGCTCAACTACGACACGCTCGTCGACATGATGAACCACAGCGGCAAACCGGACCCAGAGGTCGCAGAGGTCGTCGTAACCCTCCTCGAAAAAGCCTACATAACCAGCGACTAGCGAGGGGTCAGACCCCTTTTCCCTGGTGGGTCATTGGGGGACTGCGCCGTGTAGGGTTAGCAGCCTGACGAGCAGGTCTTCCGAGTACTTCGTGAGTTTGGTGAACGCCACGCCCATGCCGGGGGGGTCATCCTGCACACGGACCACCTGGCCTGCGCCTTCGATCGTCTCGATGTCGTCCATGATCACCGTGAATGTGAGATTGACCTCCGTTCCGACAGGCAGAGGCTCCTTTGAGCGGATGAACACACCGGACCGCGAGACGTTTGTCACGTATTCATGAACGAAGGCATCGAAGGACTCGAACTCCTTGTTGATCGTGACCCGTTTGTCGATGCGTTGGCCGTCGTCGTTGCTCATCGGAACGTCAGACTCCCGTCAGGTCGAACTGCTCCACATGATAGTCGTTTCTCGGCTTCAGTTCGATGCGTCGCTGGAAGCGCCGAGCTGCCTCTGCGACAGAGGCCTTTTCTTCGCGTTCGAGCATGTCGCAGACCGCGGGGTGCGCGCTGATGACGATCTTGTAGCCTGGGAGTGAGTCTCGCTCGCGCCGCATCTGCCGGAAGATCTCGTGGCACACGGTTTCCTTCGACTGAAGGAGCCCGGTTCCGTCGCAAAAGAAACACGGCTCGTAGAGCGTTCGCCCGAGCGACTGCCGAGTCCGTTTCCGAGTCATCTCGACCAGACCCAACTCGCTGATCCGAAGCGCGGTGGTTCTAGACTTGTCCGTTTTCAGAGCAGCGAGAAATGCCTTGAAGACCTTTTCCCGATGGGCGTGCCGCTCCATGTCGATGAAGTCGAGCACGATCAGGCCGCCGATGTTTCGGAACAAGAGTTGATACGCGATCTCGCGCACCGCCTCGAGATTGGTTTGCAGGATCGTCTGCTCGACGTCGCCTCCCTTGCCTGTGAACCTTCCGGTGTTGACGTCGATTGCCGTCAATGCTTCGGCCTGGTCGATCACCAGGTGCCCGCCCGATGGGAGCTGGACCTTGCGGGAAAGCGCGCGAGTGATCTCCTCCTCGATGCCGTACTCGTCGAACAAAGGTTCGTGCCCTTCGTAGAGCCGCAGGTCGTTGGCCCGCTCTGGCAGGAAGAGCGTCAAGAATTCCTTGAGGCGCTGGTATTCGTCGCGATCGTCGACGACGATTTCGCTGACGTCCTCGGTGAAGAGGTCCCGCGCGGACTGGATCACGAGGTCCGGCTCTTCGTGAATCAGCGCAGGGGCCTTTTTGACTGCTTTCTGGGCCTTCTGAGTCTGTTCCCAGAGCTGTACGAGGTAGCCGATGTCGGCCTTGAGCTTCTTTTTGGTGAGCCCCTGGGCGAGTGTCCGGACGAGTACGCCGCCGTGTGGGGGCTTCACCGAGTCGATGACCTCTTTGAGCCGCCGCCTCTCGCGATCGTTGCCGATTCGCTTGGAAACGCCGACGTGGTCGACCGTAGGCATGAACACGACGTAGCGCCCGGGGAGCGCCACGTGACTCGTGACACGAGCGCCCTTCGTCCCGATTGGCCCCTTCGAGACCTGCACCATGAGCGACTGCCCCTCCTTGAGAAGGTCGCGAATCGGTGTCTTTCTGGAAGCTCGGTTCCGTCGGCCTTTGAAAGTGTTGCGCTTTTCGTTGCCTTCGCCTTCCTCTTCAGTGCCGGGCTCCGCTTGGAGGTCCTCCACGTGAAGGAAGGCCGCGCGGTCGAGCCCGACGTCGATGAAGGCCGCTTGCATCCCCGGCAGGACGCGGGTCACTCGGCCGAGGTAGACGTTCCCCACTGGCGACCGATGATGTCGGCGCTCGACGTAGAGCTCGCGGAGCACTCCCTCCGCTATGAGACCAACGCGCGTCTCTCCAATGTCGACGTTGATCAGGAGTGTATTTTTTGCCACGGAAGATCTAGTTCTTCCGAAAGATCTGCTCGATGTCGGCCTGCGTGGTCTCCTCGCTCTCGGAGCGCGCCACGGCGATCTCCTTCACGACCAGATTGCGCGCGGTCTCCAGCATCTTCTTCTCGCCGAAGGACAGGGACTTCTCGACCTGCAACCGATAGAGGTCCCGCATGACCTCGGCGACGTCGAAGACCGAGCCGGTCTTAATTTTGTCCATGAAACCGCGGTATCGGCGGTTCCAGGTCTGATTGTCGAACACGACAGGCTGCTCTTCGAGCAGGGCGAAAATCTCCTTGATGTCGGTCTCGGAGATCGGGGGCCTGAGCCCCACCTTCTTGGCCTGTGCGACCGCCACCCGGATCCGATCGTTGTTCTTCGCATCCAGCGGCCTCAGCACGTAGAACTCCATGGTCGCCGTGCCGATTTTTCGCTCCTCGATGGAAACGACCTCGGTCACGCCCTGCTTAGGATAGATGGCCTTGTCGCCAACCTTGAATTCGTATGTCCCCGCTTGCATCGGGACTCCTTATCTCGCCAAAAAATGTTCGCTTACGCCTGATTGGCACGCGTATCGGTTAAACGGGCGCTGCGAAGTGTTTATTTCAGGACTCAGCCTCGCACTTCGCGCGTCCCCGCCCTTTCGGTGCGGCCGGGTAGCGCCCCAGCCGGGACCAAATGTAGCCCTAGAGAGCATGCGGGTCAACGCGCTCCCCAGCGTTAACGGAGGTCCAACCGATCTTCCGTTTGGGGTTTCGATCGTTCCGCGCATCGCGCTTGGACGAACTTTCTTCAGCTTTTCAACGTGGTCTGATAAACATACGTTTATCAACGATTACAAACTGTTGAAAGCCGACGTTGCAAAATTTTTCGCTCAAATAGGGCAAAGTTATGTATAATTCATGTGCGCTTCCGCTTGACACGTGAAGTGACGTGACAATACGGTACGTGCACCTGCAATATTGACCCACCTTGGAGGAGGTCGAAATGGCGACTGCAAAAAGACGAACAAAGAAGGCTGCAAAGAAGCGGCCAGCAAAAAAGCGTGCGGCTAAGAAGCGCACAACCAAAAAGCGCGCAACTAAGAAGCGCACAACCAAAAAGCGCGCAACTAAGAAGCGCGCAACCAAGAAGCGCGCAACTAAGAAGCGCGCAACCAAGAAGCGCGCAACTAAGAAGCGCGCAACCAAGAAGCGCGCAACCAA
>Ga0164313_10006124_pt1 | contig 10622 bp, 13 predicted proteins | sample GuaBasSedimGuay4_FD_113735 | JGI IMG/M metagenome (GOLD analysis project Ga0164313, IMG submission 113735) | Subseafloor sediment microbial communities from Guaymas Basin, Gulf of California, Mexico - Guay4, Core 4569-4, 0-3 cm | ecosystem: Environmental > Aquatic > Marine > Hydrothermal vents...
ACCTCGATTTTCCGGATATTTAGCTGTACCATTTGTGGGCCCGCCCAGGTTCGAACTGGGGACTCTTTCCTTAAAAGGGAAATACTCTACCAACTGAGTTACGAGCCCAAAATAATAAAGGTGTGTTGTGACACCAAATGGATGCTGTTTCTTTCGCCAGACACTCAGATTAATTTCTGATTTTCGCATTCTTACGAATACTCTTCCAACTCCTTAGACGGATGGCTACTTCTAAGCCCACGTTCCTTTATTTATTTAGTTATACCTTTCGTGTAATTTCGAAGAATCTATAGTTCTGAACTTGTTAGTTTCTTCTATTCGTTTCTTTACCGATCTAAGACCTTTCTTGAAACTTCTATTTTTATAATCAACTTTATTAATTTTACTTAAATCGATTATATTCTTTTTGGTTTTCATTTTCATGATTTATTATGTGAGTGTCTATATTTTAGTGAGCAGGATACACTACAAAAATTATTTCTTTTTAAACAAGCTTTTTCACAATTTTTACATTTATTTGAATATTTATAAATGTCTGAATTCTCGTATAGTGCTATGAAATTATTTCCATATTTTCCTTCTATATAAGATAATATTGGTTTCATCTCCTTTCCGTATATTACCTTTATATCTGGGTTATTAGAAATTTTAGCTTCCCATTGTTTAGTTTTCCTCCCTTTAATTTCAACTATTTCTTTTTCTACTATAAAATCAGGGAAATACTTTAATCCCTTTCCTTCCCAAATATAAAATCTTGGTTCTTTGTTTCTCTCTATATTTATACCATGATCCTTACAATAAATTACATAAGCTAATTCCCAGCTACTATCACAATATATTCCTTTATACCAACCGCTTTTGCCTATACCCGAGCCTTCCTTATATCCTCCACATTTCCCCTTAGTACCTTTCGATAATTTGGCTCTAACAACTTTCGATTTTCTAACACACTCTCTTGAACAATATGTTAATGGAGGATTTTTTTGTTTGAATTCTTTATTACATTCTGGGCATTTTGAAAAAATAATTAACGGATTTATATCCCCAAAACCAGAGGGTTCCGAAGACAATAATTTTTCCTTTATCGTTTTTGCTGTTTTTGCTGATATTAACTTCCTATTTTTACTTGTGCTAAAGGCAGAAGAGCATTTAGTAGAGCAAAATCTACCTGATGCATAATTTCCGTCATGTACGGAATTGCAATATTCACATTCTTTCATATGTTATATATCCAATCGAACTATTTTTTTTAGCTCGATTGGTATATGGTAACCCGACGGGGAATCGAACCCCGATTTGGAGAATGAAAATCTCCTGTCCTGAACCATTAGACGACCGGGCTAGGTTAATAAAGAACGAGTGGGGTCTATTAGTTTCCCCTTGTACCCATTTAATTTAATAACTAACGCTGCGTGTAGGTAACTCGTTCTTTAATTACACATTTTGTGTAATATTTTTGATTTTAAAGTGGTAGCGCAGGAGGGATTCGAACCCCCGTAAACCGTAAAATGCGGACTCCGTGCTTATGAGACAGGTGAGATAACCAACTTCTCCACCGCGCTATATAATTTCTTGTTTTAAAATTTAAATTTGGAAGGGGTGAAAGAGAAATTCTCTTCCCTTCCCTACCAAATTCTGGAGGATTTCAGTATCACATAATCCTTAGATACTAGGTTTTTTTAAATCCCCTTAACTTACCTTCATTTTTGGGTGGCTTTATCTCTCTATACAGAGGGGAATCTAATAAAGCAGTGTTGTCCGATGTTATACATCTTAATTGATCCAACGTTTTGATTTCCCCGGGAGCGATAGACCAGGCTCGAACTGGCGACCTCGACCTTGGCAAGGTCACGCTCTACCAGCTGAGCTACTATCGCACGGAGAGGGACAGGTTGTTTATACCTTCAAAGGACTCCCTCAGACCTATTTGAGCGGGTGATGGGGCTCAAACCCACAACCTCTGGCTTGGAAGGCGAGCGCTCTATCAATTGAGCTACACCCGCTTATTAAAAAAATCGCCTGCTCAAGGATAAGCAGACTGGAATTAACTTCGTTTTTACAAGTACGAAAAACGATTTAATGGTCTTACCCAATAGAAAAAGATTAACCTAATACGGAGGGTTTGGTATTCCCCTTTGTTCCATATACCATCTTTTTAAGTTGTGATGGTGCTAACTATAATTCTTGAAGGAAATTATAAACCTCTCGCCTCCTTTAGGCCTAAAATAAACAAAAGAATACTAATGCTTATCTTTAGTAGTCATACCTAATCATTAGTATTCTAAATGTTAGGTACCGAATCACTATCTTGACTAATTGTTGTCCATTCCCCGGAGGAAGGCCTTCGTAGTCTGACCTCTACGCGGATAACTGCGTATTGATCATAGTAATCCGTTTCTGTTTCTGCTGTGATGCTTACGTCCAAGTTATCTTGGATATAGGCGTAAATCATCATTTCTATATCTAGTTGTTCCATAAACCTACGGAGACTGGATAATAAGCAAAACGAATATTAACAGGTTCTTATTTTTTGGACGGATGTTCTACCAACTGAACTACACTCAATCGAAATCGAATGACCGGACTTGAACCGGCGACCCTCTGTTTAGTTTAAAATTGCTGTAAAGAACCTTAAAATTTTGTTTTTAAAAAACTGGATGGAGTTTATAGATTTGCTGTCTAGTTTTTAATTTGCTGTAACCATCCAAATATTATCGGAGTGAAATGATAGCATCGACGCTATCTAAAACGCCCTAGGGCATTCGTTATCCTGTGAGTTTTGCTGTATTCACTCCTTTTGTATTTATACTTTAAAATAGATCTAAAGTTTCAATATAGAATAATAGAGAATTCTATTACTGGTAATGTATCTTCTCTCGTTTCTTCGATTAATAACTTACTGTCATACCTAATTCTCGCCTGCATTGCTTGAACTGTATCGCCTACTACTTTTAGATATGCTGGAGATCCTTGATCTACTGGAAAGGATATTCTCCATTCTCTAAGATTTATCTCTTCTGTTCTTTGTTCCCCGCTATATGTTAAATACGTAACAATAAAATGGGGATGGTTTGAAAAGACTTCATAAGTTAATTTCTTGGGTTCATTAATTGAACAAGCAGAAATTAAAAAAACTAATAAGATTAATAGATATTTCATAGTCTATATATCTAACTTGGAGCTCCTACACAGAATCGAACTGTGGAACCCGGTTTACAAAACCGGTGCTTTACCAACTAAGCTATAGGAGCAAATAACAGGATACAGTTTAGGACTTAACCAGCGCCGAGACGCTTATAAAGTGGATAATTTGCTGTAAGTATCCTTTAATTATGCAATATATTCGTGTTTGTTAATAACGTCTAATTCAATAGAAGGAATGTCCTTCCCGTTCCATGTTATAGAGCTTATATCTAATTTAGTATTTTTGAATAGGCGAATCTCCTTTTCCTCATTCATAAATTCGTGTTCAAGGTTTAATCTAAACGTTTCTATCCAATCGATATATTCTTGTTTAATCGTAGATTCAAATATAATTGTAGATTCTTTTCCTTTATTGTGCCCCCAATGGGACTCTGCAGAATCTTTGTCATATGTCCAGTATCTACCAATTCTTTTTACTTTACCGTCTTTCATTTTTTGTAGATAATCAGACTCTACTGTCATTTCTCTATATAATAAAATTTGGTTACCTAGTGACCCAAAAAGATCTTTTAGGTTATCAAATCTATTTTTTAATTCGTATTCCAACCAACTATTAAAATCTTCTGATTGGGTAACTTTATAAACTTCTTCATCGTCATCCATGTCCAGATTTTTCTGGTGTTCCTCCCAATTATACTGTACTGCATACGGAGCAAGAAATCCCTTTTGGTCTTGAAGTTCAATGAATTCTTTTGTTATAATCTCTGTTGGAGTAACAAAAGATAAGTTTTTTTCGAATAAAGAAAAGGGTATTATATTAATCATGTTATGTATATATCACGAAATTTAATAATAACAGGTTCCGTTTTCTATACTAGCGCGTCTACCAATTCCGCCACACCCCGGGGATTTAATAACTATTGCCGGGGAAGTAGGACTCGAACCTACACTCGGTGTTAACCGAACCAGTTCCCATAAGATAATTTTGCTGTAAGGAACCTTAAAATTTTTGTTTTAGAACGGTATACTTACCATTCTCATTATATCATTTAAATCTTCTTCTGTTTTAAGTGTTCCTGAAAAAACACACTCATAATCAACAAATCTATTTTCTCCAAGTTCGTATATTTCATAATAATCATCAGGACCGGGTTTTAATTCTACATAATATTTATGGTTTTCAAGATTCCATTTTTTATGAATATATGATGTAACCATAGTTGAATTATACGTATTGGTTTCCCATCCAAGAGCTTCAATGATATCAGATGTAATAGGTGTTAATTTTTCCATAATAATTTTGTTTTTTGCGACTCAGGTAGGACTCGAACCTACGACCATCTGATTAACAGTCAGAGGCTCTACCAGCTGAGCTACTGAGTCGTGATAATTATAGTGTAAATCTAATAAAGATTTCAATAGCTTCAAAGCAATACCTGTTGAACCGAATCGAAGATATTGCAGTGATTCTGTTGTCCCCCCAGGGCTCGAACCTGGACTCTTCTGGACCAAAACCAGACGTGTTACCAATTACACCAAGGGACAATTTAAAAAGATTTTTAATTTAGATATTTCCTCTTTAATATAATTTTTGTTATTTTTACTATTAAGATTTTTCCATTTTATTCTATAGACTTCGTATCCGTTTTTAATAAGTAATATATCCCTTATGGTATCGGACTTCTTTCTGTCTGGATATTCGTGTTGTTTACCATCAATCTCTAGATCTATCTTTCTGTTATTAATTTCCATATAGAAATCAAGAAAATAATAAGATGCTTTACTAACCCCTAAAGAACTTTTAGTAACTGGTAAATTAAACTCATAAGCAATTCCCATATTATTTAATACTTTTTTAAAGAATTTCTCTGGGTAACTTTCAAGGGGTCTAGTTTGCCAACCAACGTGGGTTCCGTCTTTGACCCTTTCGTTTACTTTATTACTTAGCCGTTTACTTAAACATTCAGAAGAGCACGTTAAAACTCTTTTATATGTTCTTCTTAAAAATTTAGCATCACATATTACACAAACATATTCTATTAAAGGATTACGTCTGTTTTTATTTCTAATATATTTCCTTTTCTTTAATATATGAATAGGTAATTTTTTTCTTTTTGGTTTATATGAATTTGAGCATGCGATAGAGCATGTTATTTTCTCAGTATCCGAACCAACCTTAGTTAAAAATATTTTTTTACAAATTGGACACGTTTTTTCTATTTCATCATATTTAGAATTTTTATTTTTATTTAAAAAAATAGATTCAGTGCATCCGTTGTCCTCCATTATTTTTAATATTTTTCCTTTAGTTTTTTGATTACAATAACCATATAACTTAAGGGAAGCATCTCCTATAGAGAAGGAGGATTTTATTATCGAAATATTTTTCTCTGACATATTCTATATATTATAGATAGTCTGAGAAAAATGTTTCGAACTTGCGTCTACTGGGTGAGATTTGAACTCACGTGCTTCGCATCCCAAATGCGACGAGATAAACCGAACTCCTCTACCAGTAGATTTGTTTTATATAGAAGTTATATCTATTAAGCTTTCATTTTTAATGCACTTACGGATATACCTCATCATAGTGACTGCTTTGATTTCTGAATCAAATGTAGTAGTCCCTACGTCGTCTGCATCATTCATATCGACAGAGAATTCATATAGTTTCCCGTCGTTACTTTCAACTTTGTAATATAATACCCCAGCAACAGCATGACTAAATTTTGCCTTGCGGGCTTTATCCATTACAATACTTTTTAATATGCTCATGGTTTATTGTTTTTGTTTTGCGGTCCTAGCGGGATTCGAACCCGCGATCTCCGCCGTGACAGGGCGGCGTCCACGGCCAGACTGGACTGTAGAACCATATAAAGAATAAATCAAATGCAAATAAACTTTAGTGTTCGTTTATATTAACCTGCCTGGCTTTATAGCCCATTTAAAGATGGAGGGTTACACTATCTTACCCATCAGTACTACTACAAGTGCTTCGATTAACAGCATTCGATTTATTCTAGTATTTTATATCCCATTTCTTTATTTTTTCTAATAGCTGGTCGATAGTAATATCTGATCTTCTATATTTTGAAATATTATCATTATGTCTCATTAGCCTGCAATTTGCAGGATGTGCCAATATATTAGGATCTATATTATTTTCAAATCCATCCATTACACTATAGATATGATCTCTGCTTACTCCATTTAGATTTGGTTTGTTTGAATTTGATGGTGAATACCATCCAAAATTCTCAATTAAAGCAAAATTAAATTTTTCTGGATAATCTGAAAGACCAAAAGTGAAAGTAGTTAAAGCTCTATATCTTAAATAAGGATCTGGATTTTTCTTTGCACTATTTCTTGCGCAAGAAACGGAGCAAAATCTTTGTTTACCCCTTTTAGGCTTAAATGATTCTTTGCAAAATTCACAAGGTTTCATGGGTAATTTATAAGTAGAATTCCTTATTTTTTCCTTTGTCTCCTTGCTCATAGAAGGTCTAAGCTTATGCGAACAATTAGCAGAACAGAATTTCTTTTCTTTTTTATGACCAAGATTTGTATCAAATACTTTTTTACAGATCGGACATTCTTTTGTAATTTTAGGATATTTTATAGGTCTCTTTTTTTTATTAAAGATATCCTCTGCGTATCCATTAGAGTTAAGAATTTTTCGTATTTTATTGTGATATTTTGTATTCGTTCTTCCCTTACCAAATAACCTTTCTGAGGCATTTGATAAAGAATAAGAATTTAATATTATCTCTAGTTCTTTCATACTTTATATATCATAAAGAGTGGAGGAAAAAAGAGACAAACCGTGGACCCACCCAGGATCGAACTGGGGGCCTCCGAATTGCAAATCCGGTGCTCTAGCCATCTGAGCTATGGGCCCATTAATAAAAATTAACAAACGGTGGCAAAAAACCCTGGAATAGTCCAATGGGCTAATCCAATAGGCACAAATCCACCGCTTGTTAATTTTCTGGTATCAAGATGTCAAATAACTCTTTAGCATATATCGGTTTTTCCAACGGATACATAATAGCTAACATTCATTGTGGAGTCGGAGGGATTCGAACCCTCGTCCACACAGGAAAACTCCCGAAGTCGTTCACAGGCTTAGATTATTTTTCATAATAATCAAATATCAGATTGTTTAAAGTAGAGTACAAAAAGAAAACCTCTATTGTTTCTGTTTAATGGGTACAGATTCCAAAACCACGTTTATGTAACTTTGTTTATTAGGGTTGTTACCACCCCGAGCTTACGCTACTTCTAAAGTAGCCTCTGCAGGAACTCCTTCAACGATAGCGTTGATCTCATTCCAGATGTTTGTGTCTCCACGTAAAAATGATAGGTTATTTAAGTGTTTCCATCTAACACTGCCTGCATTTCAAAGAACTCTAAGCCTGCTGTCAAAACCAGTCGACCCCATTTTTTGAAGATATAAAAGATTCGTTAATCTTTTTGTTTCTTTCATTCTTACTTATCTTCAAAAGTAAGAAAATTTCTTTAAGTTATAAAACTTAGGAGCAATAAAAAACTCTAAGCTTTTGACTTAGAGTTTGAATTATTAATTTTATGTAATTTCTGTAGTTACATAAGATTAGATATTTTCAAACTCTGGTTCAACGGATCATACTTCGTCCCGGCTTGGAAATTAATATTCCAACTCTGTTCGACTGTAATCATCGGACAATTTGTATGTATGTTTTGTTCTGTTGAACGCATAATCTTTTTATTTTAATCTTTTTAGTTTGGGTAAGGAACTAATGAATCCTTTTGTTTCGTTGTTTATATATCCCAAATGTAATAAAGTTTCGATTACAACAACGATTATTTTGAAAAAAGTTTTATTTAATTAATCCCGAGATCTGCTAAATCTGATAGCGTACCGAAAACTTCTCTATAACTTTCAGGAAATTCTAATGAAGCATAAGCAGGATCTTTCTTTAGCTTATTCCAAACTTTTTTAAGTTTCATTACCATCTTTCCTGGGTTCTTGTTTATTACATCTTGTAATGCTTCTACTGGAACTATAGAGGATAATATTGGATATTTATCTATATTACTAATAGCCCATTTTAGCGACCATTTTCCATTTACACTCTTAAATACCCCGCAATAAAATCCTCCTCCAATTTCCTGTGGCGCTCCTTCCAGAGAGATTAACTTAATCCCCTTCTTATTAGTACATCTGAAATCCTCCCCTATTTTTTGCGGGGCGCCTTTTAGGGATTTTAGATTGTTATTAGAACATATAAAAGATCCGTCTACTTTTTGCGGACTCCCTTCTAAGGATTCTAGTTTATTATTTGAACAAAAGAAATCCCCGTTTATCTCATTAGGTGCTCCTTCTAAAGATTCCAATATATTATCGCTGCAGTAAAAACCCCCTCCTATTTCAGGTGGTGCTCCCTTTAAAGATTTTAATTTATTTTTATGACAATAAAAATCACCTTCTACTTTTTGAGGTGCTCCTTCTAGTGAAACCATCCTATCTGTATGACAATAAAAACTCCCGGTAACTACCCCAAATTTAATTCCATAGAAATCTTTCCCTTTACTTCTAAAATAATCAAAATCCCCATCAACATCTACAAATCCTGTGGATTCATTATAACTCCATGTTCCCAGACATCTATTAAGAAGTGCTATTTGGTCCTGATTAAGGGGTTCATTAGCAGATTCGAATAGCTTATACGATTTTATGTTTTTCACTTATTATATATCAAAAATTAAAACAGACATACCTGAATATATAAGGCATGCAAAGATCATTTTATATAGATAAAGCTCTAAAAGAAGGAAAGCTCGAAAACGAATTTGTTTATGAGCTTGCAATGGCTGAAGATAATAGTCTTAGAATATTATGTAAAACTAATCCAAGTCTTAAACCTAAAAGGAAAAAACTTCGTGACTTAATAGAGAATTACGAAACTAAGTATTACAGCTAAGTATTAGCTCATTCATTCTTTTGCATATTCTCTCCGTATGTCAAGGAGATCGATTTAGCGAGAATCCCATCAGAACAAAATGCAACAAGTTCTAGATATTCTGCTTCTAATGCCTCTATTATAAATGCCCTTGAGGACATGGATTCTACTCCTGCTACATTTATATGCAATTTCTGTGGTATGTCCTCGTATTTTATATGGATTATCATAAGTATTCTTTATTCATATTATTTCAACACTATTACTGGAAATTTCTACATAATCGTGAAATCCTATCCCGCTATCTTTACTTCTTCCCCCTCGGAGGGTCATAGTTCTCAATTCTAAATAGTCTGGATCAAATGCTATAGTTTCTACAAGATTACTAGTCCCACATAATTCAGAAGATAAGTTTATAACTGAATTTTTATCGTATCTCATCCTATAAGAAACCCTTTCTGCATATAACATTATATTACCATCGACTAATAAATTCTTTCCGTCCCCGGTATTAACATATTCCACAAAAAAGCTAGTCTTTGCTGTCATGTAGTGTCCATTAGACTTTCCGTTCATGGTCCATTTATCCTTATTTAATTTCTCGGAATTACTATTAGAATCTATTAAAGGCTGATTTTTAGAAGAAAATTGAGCAACTGAAACATTTTTCTCTGTTTCTAGGAGGGTTATAAAATCTGTTAACCAGCACGAATTCTCTAACGGCTTCATTATAAAAGCATCATAATCACTAAGAATGGTATATTTACTGTCTATGTTATCAAAAAGTACATATTTCCAAGCATTTATCATATAATTCTTATCAAATAAATATGCCTTGCTTATTATTCCGAGCTCTACATATTCTTTTATATTTTCCCGCATTTCTTTAGACTTAATACTAAAATTATCAGCAACTATTATTTGGTAGTTCTTATAGTCTGTTACCCTTCTGATCTGATCTACTACAAGCTTTAATATATCCCAGCTATAGTAAGACAGGAGTATTATATTTACTCTTTCTTCATTCATCTAATTTATCTTTTGTTAATTCTATTTTTATAAATATCTTATTTCCCCTACTGTCTATAAAATAAGCATTATTATAATCCCCGTGACTTAATGCTCTAAGTTTATCTATATGCTCTGAGAAAGTACCTGTGTGCTGCATATCTATTAAGCAAAGATTTTTATAATCAGATTTTAAGTTAAGATTACCTATAGAGATAGGGGCGCTTGAAATTAAAAGATCTTCTATAACACCAACTAAAAACTTTTCTAATAAAATAAGTTCAGCAGACAATACTTTATTATAAGCAGTTAATGACGTATCCCAAGATTCTATTCTTACTTCCTCCTGTTCTAATATTGGACCATGATCTAAATATTCATCAATTATATGGATAGTTGCTCCGAATTTTTCTCCGTTTATTATGGAAAATGCTTGCGGAAACCAGCCCCTATTATATGGGTTATATCCCGGATGTACATTTATACAACGTATCCCATTAACTAAAACTGGGGGAAATATTTGCTTAC
>Ga0164313_10006125_pt1 | contig 10620 bp, 4 predicted proteins | sample GuaBasSedimGuay4_FD_113735 | JGI IMG/M metagenome (GOLD analysis project Ga0164313, IMG submission 113735) | Subseafloor sediment microbial communities from Guaymas Basin, Gulf of California, Mexico - Guay4, Core 4569-4, 0-3 cm | ecosystem: Environmental > Aquatic > Marine > Hydrothermal vents >...
AGTTCGCCCTGGGACTTCCGCACAACGCCGAGAGCGCTGTCGGCTGACCCACCGGCAACCTTGTTCAGAGCCTTGTCGAGCGCACGCTTGGCGTCGCCAACAGACTTGAACTCATCGGTCTGCCCTGATGGCAACCCGAGACCGAGCTTCTCATCGAGGGCTGCGTACTTCTTGGGCGGCACAATCCAGAATCCGGTGCCAGCCTCGTCGGTTATCTTGACGATGCGGAACTTGCCTGCGCCGGTGTCGACGATGAAGTTCCCGGCAGCGGTCTCGCGCGGTGCGGGAATCTTGCCGCCACCCTTCAACGCATCGACCATCTGGACTGCTTCGGCGTGCTCATCCTCAGTGAACTTGTTCCCGTGGATGAACTCCGACTCACCCGCTTCTGCGTTGAGCTCTCGGCGTCCGACAGCTACATTCTCCGGGTCTGCGTTGATCTCACCACGAATGGCGGCGTCGTCACGGGCAAGGCGCTCCGAGAGTTCGTCGACCTGCGTGTCGAGGTTCTGCGGAATGGGCTCGTCTCCATATATCTCGCCCTGCTTCCGCATCTCTGCACGGACAGCGTCCTCGAGGTCCGAAGGTCCAGACTCGAATCCCGGACCCGGGTCCAGCCCGTCCACATACCCTTCAGGCATCTGGTCCATGAGGCCGTAGAGGTCGTCAAGGTCGTCGATTGCCTCCTGGTCGAACTCACGTTCGATGCTGTCGAGGCGCCCCTTCAGCTCATCCCTGCGGGCTTGGAGCTGCTTGACGATCTCGTTGGTGCGCTCTTGGTTGAGAGACTCATCGTTGATGGCGGACCTGATGGACTTCTCGAGGGCGTCATCGAGGGACTTGAGGTCGTCGGACATCTCGCTGATGATGCGGTTGTAGCGCCCAACGTCGTACACATCCGACTCGATGAGCTCACGAAGCCTGTCCACTGAAGGGGTGATGGCGTCAGCCACATCGTCCGGGAGGCTGTCCATCTCGTCAACGAGGTCACCATAGAACCGCTCTGTGCTGTTCACATGGCTGTCCATCTTCTCTGACCACACGAGAGCTTTGCGATTCCTTGCGGTATTCCATACAGACTTCTGCGTCATCCCACGGAGAGCATCCATCGTCACGCCGTCGATGAGCCCTCTGGCTTCGAGGTCGAGGATGGTGTTCCAGTAGGTTCGCGTGAAGGCGGGGGAGCGAGAGTACCTGTTCGTCTGCTTGCCCATGAATCCATCGAACATGAGGTCGAGCGCCTTCTTGCCGCCCTTTACGTCCGACTCGTCGACTGCTTTCACGAACTGTGGAGCCTTCATCCCACGCTCGCGAGCCTTCTTCAGTGCCTTCGCCATCTGCTTCTGAATCTTGCCGTTGGCGGCACCGGAGAAGTCGATGCCAGCGAACCTGCCGGTCGAGATGGCTTGGAGGAGCATGGGGTCGCCAGCCTCGGTGACCCTGAACTGAACAGTGCGCGCATCGGCAGCGATGTCGTCAGCACCACGCAGGTTCTCTGGTATAAGCACGGTGCGTGCATCGGGGTCAAGGCGTACGAAGCCAGCATCGCTGCCAGCACCCTTGCTCGACAGGTAGTTCATCTTTCGCTGGACCTGGTTCTCGGGCATCCCGCTACGCACAAGAGCTGCCCGGTACTCCTCGAGCGTCCGCGTTTTGATGCGTATGCCCTGGGAGGCTTGCCCTCCAGGCACGTCGCCCTTCGGTTGCCATTCTCTGGCTGCACCCAGCGTTGCCCTGTCCGCACCGTCAGCCTCACGGAGGCGGACACCCATATCGTCGTACCACCAGCCGTCATCCTTGAGCATCTCGTAGCGTCCGCCAGCCTTCGAGTGAATGCGTGCGTTGATCGAGTCGATGTACGCATCGGCACCTTGCCGCTCCGAGAGAGCGCGGTGGCGCATCGACTGTCCGCCGCCCATCAGCTCTTCTCTGAATGTCGCAAGGTCGCCATCGAAGAACGCTTCTTTGACGGCATCCAACCCTCGGGCGTCACCCTCGGCTGAGAGCGTTCTCGCAACAGCCTTCGACACGTTGTCCGTCTGGAGCTGGTTCAGTTCACGGAACCACCAGCCGTCAAAGTCGGCGTCGGTGACTTCCTTCTTTATCCAGTACTGCGCTGGGTATCCACCGGGCGAGTCGAACCACGACCCTCCCCTGCGAGACATCGCATTCTGGAACTCCATCGCGATGGAGAGCGAGTCGCCGTAGAGGTCGGTGTTGAGCAGTTGCTTGCGTGTGGTCAAGCCGAGACTCAAGTTCTTGTTCGAGATCGCCATGACCATCGACTTGATGGGGCTGTTGAACTCGTGGAGTCCTGCCGCTGCAAGGCGCATCTGCTCCTCGCTGACAACTCGAATGGTCCATGCTGGACGCAGGAGAACCATCGGTTTCCATGCTGCCATGAAACCGTCGGCAGCACGCACGGCGATCTTGGACTGGAAGTCCTTGCCGTAGAACAGCGAGCCGATAGTGTCCTTGCCCTGCTCGTGCCTCATGGTGTTGAGCACAGAGTCGGACCTCTTCACAAAGTCCGTCATGCGGCGGATCGTGCGGGGGTCGCCGGGGACAGAGATGAAGTTGCCCGACATCTCCGACAGTGTGTGGGCTAACGGCACAGGTATGGACTCGCCGTTCCCGAGAAGCATCGTGAAGACGCCCGGGTCTTGCGGGTCACCGGCGCGGTCAACGAAGTACCGGCGCATCTCGTCCTGGTTCTTGTATACGGTGGTGACAGCGTCAGCGACCTCCTGGGAGACGCCAGCTGCGTAGAGCTTCTTGCGGTATGCGCCCATCATGGTTTCTACGACATGCAAGCCGCCGCCGATGTCGTTGTCCCCGAGCTCGACCCAGCGCGACAGCGCTTTCTGCGTCTCTGCTGTCGTGAGGTCCAGAGACCGAGCGAGGGTGATGATCTGCTTGCGACCTGTAGCCATGTCAGAAATGTCGATGCGCTCACCGGACATCTGAGAGAACAGTCTCGAGATCGCCCTCTGATTGCGCCCTGCCGAGCGACGTGAGATGCGACCTGTTGCCGCATCGTAGAGGATGGACGAGTCCATTCTGCGCTGCCGGATTCCCGGGCGGAACCCGCCATACTCGGGCATCTTGTCTGCGATGATCTCATCAACGTTGCGCTGAACCATCACGGTCTCAAAGTCTCTGGCTTCACCTCTTGCTGCCGACTCGAGCGAGTCATGCTTACGCAAGTTGAGCTGGATGAAGTCGGACTGCTTGTTCTTGTTGATAACCGTCAAGCCAGACTCGCGCCTGCCCATGGACGCTCTAGCTCTCGTGCGGATGTTTCCGCCGGACCTGCGCCCGCCAGTGAGGGCGGATGTCGTCGAGTACTTCCATGGCTTCCGAACTATCTGTCCACCCACAGCGTCCGAGATGATGCCTGTCACTTCGTCCACGTTGTTCGATGCGGCGACCTGACGGATCAGGTCTTGAGACGCTCCTGAACGCGTTGCCGGGGAAAGAATGGAGTCGATGAGCTGGATGTCGTCCGTGTCGGCAAGGTACTTCATTGTGCCTTGCCCGACCTTGGTTCTGAGGGCAGTGGTGGCGTCCTGAAGGAACACTGTCCGCCGGATACCATTGACGAGACCGCTGGCGTTCTGTAGGTCCGCGATTCCATTCGCAGCCTTGTTCGCAAAGCGGACACCAGCGAACATCGCGTTGTTCGGGTCGAGGAAGATTTGTGCGCCGAAGTCCATCGTGCCGGACATGATGTTGAATGGCGTTGTGCCTGGCTCAACGATCTGCATCATCGCCAAACGACCGGGCGACACTCCCGTCACGCCACCGTTGCGTCCTGTCACTCGTACAGCTTCGGCGCCCTGCCTGAAGAGTTGGGTCACAGGGGTGCCGTACATCCGGGTCGTGATGGCATCCATCGCCTTATCGACCTCCCAGCCCTGCTTTACAAGCTGCTGGACGCGGTAGTCGTCCGGCTCGACGAGGTCCGAGTTGGCGAAGAACCCAGAACCAAGGTTCACCCTCGACTCTGTGGATACCTCGAAGGGGTCAGCGAACGGCAGAAGCAGGTTGCCGTAGTCCGCCATGATGGATGCGACGTTCCCGAACGGGTCACCCAGGAACTGCTCGCCAGCACGCCACCCCGATGACGGCGAAGCTTCTTGCCATGCGGAGCCCCAGGAGAGGTCGCCCTCACTGAAGCCTTCGTCCTGATAGTTAACAACGGCAGTACGCAGTGGGTGAGAGATGCCTTCTTCCCAGATGGTGTCGAAGGCGATCATGCCTGCACGGACGACGCCCGTGGCAAGGCCGTAGGTGCCCTGGGCGAGGTCACCGATATAGGACAGCGGGTTCATGTCGTAATTGCTGTACTCCTCCTCACGAAGCTTTCGCTCCTCGAGGTCGAGGTCAGCCCACTCCTGGGCGCGCGGGTCCATGCCAGAGAGCACACCCGTTAGGGCGACGGAAGCGGAAAGGTTCGGATACATATCCGCAACGGCAGACACGTTCGCAGCAATGGTCGGCGTAGACATCTGCCTGAACATGTCAGCAGCCTTGCCGCGCCCATCGTTCTCCCGTATCGCTGTCCGCTCTGATTCAATATCGGGAAAGCCGATGCTACCCATTCGTTCCCATCCGTCGTAGTAATGCAGCTATGGCTGGCGTCGGGTACATCGAGTACATCGTACGCAACGCAAGCTGCGGGTTCTCTTTCAGAATCTGTGCTGGAGACATCGCCTGCTCTTCGGAGATCGGTCCACCAGGAATCTCTGACGGACGGAACATGTCCTGCGGTGCAGCTACTCCGCCCTGCGGCGACGCTCCTCGAGGAGGACCACCGCCACCCACAGGCGGTTTGGCACCACCGGACGCCATTGGCGCGCCCTTCTGCTGTGCCGTCGCAGCTTTCCTCTGCCCATATGCGCCTCCCGATGCAACCTTGATGGGTTGCTTCTTGCTTCCAGCCCCACCATCCGTACGCCTACCCGAACCGGGGTTCGATACAGCTGCGGGTCTACGAGGTGGCTGATATCCGCCCTTGCCTGCCATGAGTTACTCCTTAAGGCGCTAGCGCTGTGGCGCAGTCGTCTGCTGACCAATCCGATGCGATGCCGTTCTTGTAGCCACGCAACGACCCGCAAACTTCAACGCCAGCGAGCGCTGGGATGATCTGGGGCGACGTTGCGCCGTTGACCACGATGTAAGCGCCGCCGTCAGAGCTGTGCCGGAAGTCGTACCCACCGGGGAACGACGTCGGAGATGCTGTCCACTGGAACGTGACCTGCTCGGGACCAGCGTTCGCATTCGGTACCGATGGAGGGTTGGTCGGACCCTCGGGGGCGAACCCGTACAGTGCCAGGTCAGCGCCACACGAGTCACAGATGAGATCGTTGTCGATGTCGCCAAGCCCTGAGTTGTCTGGTGCCCACCCACATTGTCCGCAGTAGGGTCGTGTATCAGTGATGCTCATTTCATATCTCCTATCGAGTCCTACATTTGTCCGACCATCTGGGCTCCGCCACCTGGCGCTTCCATCTGGCTAAGTATCGTCTGCACTCCCGGGGGCGGCCCTCCAGCTAGTGGGTCACCCTCACCGCCCGGCATTCCCGGCATCCCGGGCTGCCCTTGCCCTGCCATCATCGCCATCTCTTCGGGCGTCGGCTCTGGCTTCTCTGGGGTGAACAACTTCTTGAGAGTCTCGACAGCCGTTGACGGCTTGTCAAGGATGGCAACGAGCGCCATGTCTGCGGTTGCGTCACCCTGGGCAGCGCGCTGACCGAGGGACTGAAGGAGCATCTCTTTGGCTTGGTCCTGGTCGATGCGTTCGTTGATGAGGCTCACGTTGTCGAATCCGTCGAGGTTCTCCTGCATGGTGCGGCGGTCCATGATTCTCGCCTGCACCAACTGGAGTCCTGCCACGATCTTCGAGTTCTCATCGAAGGTCGCCATTGCGCCGTATATCCGCTTCGTGCGGTAGTCCTTGTTGATGTCCTCTGTCGGTATGTACGTCTCTTCATACGGCTCCCCGCCCTCGTACCAGAAGACCCTCTTCTCCTCGTTCGGGTGCATGACCTCTTCCCACTCAAGGCGCTTTCGGTCGATGAGTTCGATGGAGTGCTTGATGGATGTCTGGTACTCACGCACGTTCTCGTTGGCGGATGCGCCGAGCTCACGGATGCCCTGCCCCGTGGCGAACGAGTTGGGCGACTGCCCATCGTCGGCAACGGGATAGCCGGACACGACACGCATCTGGCGCTCGAGGATGTTGATCGCCTGCCACGTTTGCTGGAGCTGGTCGGAGGTCGGCTTCTCGATAGTGGTGCCGCGCTCGAACTGGTTGAACGCAAAGCGCCCACGCTTGTACACGTCCCCGACCATCTCGCCGATGACGTTGGTCTCCTTGAAGGTGGAGTCCTCGACACCGATGAGTCCGAGGATGTTCAGCTTCGCCATCATCGCCATCAGGCCGAAGATGTGGTGGAACTGCCCCTGGAGCTTGTCGAAGGAGAACCGCTTGGTCACGACGAAGGCGGGACCGGAGGAGAGTGGGTTCGGGATGAACGAAAGGAGGAGGTTGTACTCGAGGCACACGACATAGGTTCCCTCGAGGCACATGTACTCGATGACGGTGAGGGTCTCTGGACCTTTGCCTTCCCAGCCAGAGGTGTTCTGTCCGAACGTCGCCGCCGCTCGAGCAGCGGCTTGAGCGTTGATCTCGTCGATGGCGTTTATCTCTGCACGGTGCTGGGGGTAGGACCGCATCAGCGCCCGCTTCGACACCTTGCGGTAGATCGCGAGCTCGCTGGGTTGCTGTGTTGGTCCCCACTGCCCGGGGTACGCATCGTAAGGGTCGCGCAGCTCGGCAACGGGGTAGGTCACGCCACCAAAGTCCCGCTCCTTGATGATGTGGACGGTGAAGCCGTAGCCGGTCAGCCACCTGCCCATCTGGGGATACTGCAACTCCATTGTCGCCATCTCGTCCCAGCCGGTGACGATGCGGGCACGCTTCTCTGCGCCCTTGCGCGCCTTGTTCGTGTCCTTGAGGGGAAGCATGTCGGTCTTGAGCGTCGGCGCCCGACCGATCTTCTGACTGATGCGCTCCATGCCGGAGTGCATTATGTTGGCTGTGGGGAGGTCGACACCGAGGCTCGAGGGTCCGGTGCTCAGGGCTGCCGAATCGAGGACAGCCTTCACACCTTCTGCGCCGCCGTTCATCACGTCACGCAGGCGCGTGCGGTCGTGCATATTGACCATGTTCTTGAGTGTCGCTGCCCGGTCGATGACCTCGTCGACGTCCATCGTCGTGCCGGTGCCCATCAAGTGAAGCCCTGAGCCAGCCATCGGTTTCATGTCAAGCATCGTGCGCCTTTCGTCTCAGTGCCATGTTTGAGCCTACTCCCCTGTTCGCTTTCATGACGGGTACTGTGTTATCCCCCATGGAGCCTCCGAGTAGTCTCCGTACCCCGGGTAAGCGCCAGCTTCGAGTTCCAGAGTTGCTTCATGGTCTCTTTTCGCCTTACTAAGGAAGTAGGGGAACGGGAACCAGCTTGCCATCTTGATGTCGGTCTTCGCCTTCTTTGACTGTACCCCGTCCGTTGTCCAGAGTTCTAGTTGGCGCATCAACATGTTCGTCTTCTTGCGTGACTCGTTCGTTCCGTACGGGAGGTCGATAGCGCCGCTGTGGTACCACGGAGCCATCGAAGAGATGCCTAGTTCGGCATCCTTTTTGTTCGGTCCCGTGTTGTGGTCCTTGATAACGATGTTCGGGTGGATGTCGCCGCAGATGTGGCAGTCACGGGTCCGCAGCTCCCTCTTGATGTTGTCGAACCAGTCGATCTGGGTGGAGTTCGTCTCGAAGTACCAGAGTTCGAGTCCGTAGACGTGGTACCACTCACGGATGATCTTGAGTGCGCCCTGGGAACCCCCGGACTGCATGGTGTCGATGTCGACCATCGAAATCTTCGCCCCTTGGGTGTTGTCGGAGCTGCGGTAGTGCCAAAGGAACGATGCTTGGATGCCGCGCGCTGACGGATCGAGCCCGCCAGCGAGAAAGCCAAGAGGGAGCTCTTCCAAGCCGAGACCGCGCTCACGGTTGAGGGCGTGCTCCTTGATGAGGTCCATGTCGAAGACCTGCCCATCAGCGGGGATGGGGGTGTTGAGGTAGCGCATCGGGTACAGGTGACCGAGACCGAGCGCCTCCATCTCCATCTTCTTCTCCATGAGGTACTTGTAGGACCGCACCTCCGGGAAGAGCATGCAGTCAATATGGATGTCGAGATCGTCAGGGTCCAGCCCGCACTCGAGGTCGTGGGCGGAGTCCACCATCGTCTCCCAGGCGAGCAGTGTGTCCTCAAGCCCGAGCAGGTGGTTCGGGATGTCGTCGGGGTGCTGGCGGGAGCCGATGTATATCTCGCAGGTGTGTTCCTCTTTACGGGTGCCGATCTCGGCGAGCTTGTTGCGGCTGTACGAACGCTGGGACTCTTCACGGCACGAGTCGTAGTCCTCGAGGTCATCGACGATGATGATGTCCATGTCACGGGACAGGAACTTGGAGGTGCGCCCGAGAGCGAGCAGGGAGGACGACTTCTGCCCGACATGGGACTGCTGAACGACCTTGAGTTCCTTGCGCGACCACGGCTTGCCGGACTTCAGGTCGGGCTTGAACAGTTCCCCCGGGGGGAGCACGTCCTTGATGAGCTGGAAGTTGTTCTCGAAGATGTCACGGACAGCGCCGAGCATGAGTTCGGCAACATCACGGCTCGCACAGAACCAGCCGATACGGATGTTGGGGTCCATGATGATGAACCACACGACGAAGCGCACGAGGGTCTCGGACTTGCCGTGCCGTGGTGGGGAGAGGATCAACCGCTTGCCGCCCGTTGCAGCTGCCACGATGATGGACCGTATCCACTTGAGGTGGAAGTCCTTGATTATCGGGCGCCTACCCTCGAGCTTGAAGTGCCTGCGTGAGAACACGGAGTACGCAGCGACGAGCTGGTCGACGAGACCCTCGAACTCAGGGTCGTCGGGGTCCATGCCCCTGACCTCGTTCCAGGTCTCGACGGGGAACAGGGCACGAGTGCGTTTCGAGCGGGACCACTTGGCGCGCTCACCTTCGATTGCCATCTCGGCAAGGATGGCGTGCATGGCTCGGGTCACCGAAGCGGTCGACACACCCATATCTATGGCAATCGCTGTGGCGGTCACCTTTCCGTCGAGAAGCATCTGGCGGGTCAGCCGGTCGTTCTGGAGCCTCTCGTAGACCTGCCCCTGGCGTTCCTGAGAGATGCGGTCGTTCGTGTCGGGCGTCTTGAACAGGCTCTGGGCTTTGACCTCAACCCTGTGCTTGGATTCCTTGCGCGCATCGCTGGCACGCTGTCGACACAGCTTCGAGCAGTACTTGGAGTGAGCGGGCGCCGTGGGGTCGAGCTTTTTCCTGCACCCCTCATGTTGGCACCAGCGGTCACCAACGATGGTCTTCTTGACGTACCTCGCTGACTTCGGGCGGCAGTCGTAGCAGTGCTGGCGAGCATGGCTCCCGGCGCCCTTAGCTACGAAGTCCTTCTCGCACCCTTTGCACACCTTCTCGTAGCGCTGGTTGTTCAGCCCGCCAGCCATGTGCTCGGGGGTGCCGTTCTCGGGGGCGTCACGGTCGACGATCTCCCCGTGATGCTGGTGCGGCGGGTTCAGGTACTTCTTGGAGTGGGCGTCGCAATACTTCGCGTTCCCACTGTAGGCAGTGAACACGGTATCGCAGCCAGGCTTGCGGCAGACCATCTCCCTTTCAAGAGACATGGATCAGGCAGGTCCGCCCTTGGAGCGCTTCGGCGTCACCGCATCGCGCTTGAACGTCTTGTCCGACCGGTACGGGTCGAGCATCTCGACAGTCCTCTTCACTGAAGCGTCGTGGTAGCTCGAGCGGGCGGGGTTCGGGTCTTCCTTCACGGCGGACCCGGGGAGTTGTGTCATATTGTCCACTAGCACTTGCCGCCCTTCATCTTCTGTGCGGCACCGGAGCTCGATGTCCGCTGCCCTTGCTTGTTCAGTGCGGCACTGACACCGGAACTCGATGTCCTCTTGCCGCCTTCGATATTGGCTGCCATGTCATCCTCCTAGGCTGGGTCTACCTGGCTCCGCGCTTGCGGGCGGTCCTGGTGTTGTCACGTCGCTTCGCTCTGGTGGGGGCTGTGGTTGTGCGGGACGAGTACTTGCGCTTCGCTCCAGTCTTGTCGCGCGTCTTCTTGGCGGCAGCGGTCTTCTTGCGCTTCGCCGTCTGTGCCTTCTTGTCCTTCAGGTCCATGTTGGTGCTCTGGCGCGAACTCGAGGTCTTCTTCGCAGCAGCTTTCTTTGCGGCGGCTTTCTTGCGCTTCTCTGCCTGAGCCTTCTTCTCCTTGAGCTCCATGTTCGTGGAGGTGCGCTTCGGCGGCTTCGCCTTTGGTGTGGGCGGCTTGGAGCGGGGCTTGGACTTGCGTGCCGGTGCTGAGGGCTTGGACCGTGGCTTGGTCTTGCGGGTTGTGGACGGCCTGGACCGCGGTGCGGTCGACCTCTGAGCAGCGGTGTTCTCTTTCTGCTTGCGGGACTTCGTCTTCCCCTTCGCAGTGTCACGCTTCCTCTGTGCAGCACGGGAGACCGGCCCCCATA
>Ga0164313_10006126_pt1 | contig 10620 bp, 7 predicted proteins | sample GuaBasSedimGuay4_FD_113735 | JGI IMG/M metagenome (GOLD analysis project Ga0164313, IMG submission 113735) | Subseafloor sediment microbial communities from Guaymas Basin, Gulf of California, Mexico - Guay4, Core 4569-4, 0-3 cm | ecosystem: Environmental > Aquatic > Marine > Hydrothermal vents >...
AAGCGCCTATAGATCCGGCGCTGGAAATCCTGAATATTCAGAATAATGGTCGACTGGAAAATAACTCCATCATCTGGGAAATTCCAGCGCTGGCTGGCGGTGGAGAAAAACTAAACCTGGAGTTCCAGGCGAAAATCCAGGGGAATCCTGAATATGTAAGTTTTACTCAATACTCCCTTCAATCGGATCTTTTTCCTGATCCTGTAGGAGGATTGCCTTCCTATACTTTTTCTGGAGAGTCGGTACCTATCTGGGCAATACAGGGCGCAGGTGAAAGATCACCTTACATCCTTGCCAAACTTACCACAGAAGGTGTGGTCACCGGAGTATTTCCGGAAATGGAAGGTTTTTGGATTCAAGAAAAAGGTTCGGATAATAATCCAGCAACCTCTCCGGGAATTTTTATCAGCACCGGGATAAATATCCCGGATATCCTTCCTGGAGATTTTGTCTCCGTAACAGGGCAAGTGAGGGAAGCATTCCAACAAACCCAACTGGATATCACCTCCGCCGCCAATGTAGTAGTTCTTGGTAAAGAATCACTCCCGGCACCTGTAACACTCGACCCTCCGCCTGATTTTGAAGCAAGCAGGGCTTATTACGAAGCGCTGGAAGGCAGCCTGGTTTCTGTGCCCGGATCAGCTCTGGTGGTTGGTCCCAGCACTCGCTACGGTGAATTCGCCCTGGTATTAGCCACTCAGGGCATCACCCGGACCTGGCATGAAGTAGATCATGGCATGCTCATCTATGTGGATGATGGAAGTACCGAGATCCATGATTATGCGGACACATTGCTCAGTGTTGTAGCTGTAGGAGATACTGTTTCCAACTTGACAGGGACGCTGTCTTATTCCTTTGGCAACTACAAGATTGAGCCCATTAAAACGTATAACGTTCAAAACCAGGAACCTGTCATCGCCTCCCTACCAATGCTTGAGGAAGGTTATTTCAGGTTAATGTCCTGGAATGTAGAAAATCTATTTGATTTTGTGGTTCCGCATCCCAGCAGTCCCCCACTTCCCAAAGTAAGTGAGTATAAACGGGATATCTCCAAAGTTGCCCAGACTATCCAGGCAGCTGGATACCCGACTGTAATAGGATTGCAGGAAGTAGAAGATATCGGTGTATTGGAAGATATAATCGCAGATCCTCTCCTGATCGATTATCTCTATCAGGCAGTGCTGATCGAAGGTACAGACAGCCGGGGTATTGATGTGGGTTATCTCGTTCGGGGTGACCAGGCAGCCATCATAAACCAGGTCCAGTATCCTGCCCCAGGAAATATCACCAGCCGGCCTCCGCTATTAATTGAAATCCAAATAGGTGAGGGAAATTCCCCGAGCCTTATTATCCTCAACAACCACTTTACCAGCATGAGCGGTGGTGAAAAAGCAACTGAACCGCGCCGAAATGCCCAGGCAGACTGGAATGTTCAAATCGCCCTGGAGCTCTTAGCTGAAAATCCAGAGAACTATCTGGCAGTGATGGGTGATTTAAATTCCTATTACAATTCTTTGCCCCTGCAAACCCTGGAAGCAGCAGGGTTAATAAATGTATTTGACCAGCTGGAACCGGAGGAACGCTACACATATGTATACCAGGGCATATCCCAGGTGCTGGATCATATCCTGATGAATGATGCCCTGGAGGGATTGCTGGTACAGGTGGAAGTACTGCATGTGAACGCAGATTTCCCCCTGCCATACTCTTCTGATCTGGACATTCTGCATAAATCGGATCATGATCCGGTCCTGGCGACGTTTATACTGCCTTAATATAAATAGGAACCGGATTATTAAAATATCCCGGTTCCTATTTAACCAATTAAAAAAAACACCTGCTGGAAAATCCAGCAGGTGTTTTTGTAACTCAAGAAACTTGTATTACTCGATCTCAGCCACCAGTTCAGCAGCCGTGATATTCAATTCAGCCAGGATAGCATCCACTGCTTCTGCAGATTCAGCTGCATACAGTTGGGCTGCTGCATCATCTACTGCCCTGCGGACGGAGTACCAAGCTGTAAAGGTTTCCGGTTCTCCCTGTCCAAGTGCTGCCAGAGCTAAAGTGGACTGGAATTGTGGAACAGAGGCAATGTAATCTGTCAGCATACCCTCAGTGGAGTACTGAGTTGGCAGATAACCACTTGCCTCAACCCATGCGGCCTGATTCGCCGGTGCGGTGATGTATTTAATGAACAGCCAGGCAGCCAGTTCCTGTTCCGGGGTGGATTTCAGGATACCGAAGGTCTGGGTGAAGGCATCTACGCCCTGTCCGCCATCCGCTCCGGGGAAGGCCAGGAAGCCCCATTCATCATCATTCTCTGCATCAGAGAAAGCATAGCCGTAGTATTTCAGGCCTGAGGTGGAGCTCAAGGTCACCAGGGCCAGGCGATTTGCCTGTTCCGGGTTGGGATAACTTTCGGTCTCGAAAACACATCCGCTGGCTTTGAGATCATTAACATACAAAGCAGCTGCTTTGGCTGCCGGGGTGTTGAAGTCATAGGCTGTGCCATCAGCATTCAGCTCTACGCCACCATAAGCGTGCAGGAAAGACAGGTAATTGGACGCGCTGGGGTACCAAACCATGCCGCCGGTGCCATCATTATCAGGATTGTCATCCCCTGCATTGGCTTCAGCAGCTGCACATAATTGTGCTTTCAATTCTTCAGGTGTGGCGGGGGCAGCATCAAAACCCAATTCCTGGGCCCAGGTATAGTTATAAACCATCACATTGGCAGATTGGCTGAATGGCCATCCAAGACGGGCGCCACCAGGGGTTACACCCAGGTTAAACACACCAGGGTAAATATCTGCAATTTCTTCTTCAGTCAAACCGTAGGTCTCATCAAAGATAAACTGGTTTAAATCAACAACTAGATCCACAGTATCCCAGTTATTTAACGCACTGGTGTAGGCCTGGGCGATCTGGGGGATATCTCCGGATTGAATGCCGGCATTGACCTTATCTTCCAGGTCGTTATAGGCACCCTGATCCAACGCTTCCACAGTAATGCCATATTCATTGCTGGCATTAAATTCTGCTACAAAAGCAGTAACCGCTTCATTGCGGGGATCACCTTCACCATAAACGTGCCAGAATTGGACAGTGGTGCCGCTGAGGTCCAGCATGGGTTCTTCTTCAACCTCTGCTTCTTCTTCGACGACCACTTCTTCTGGTTCTTCCACCACTTCAACTACAGTTTCTTCTACAACAGGTGGAGGTGCACAAGCCGAGAGGACCATCGAAAAGATGATCAGGCTTGCAAACAAAATAGTTAAAACCTTTTTAGGCATTTTTTTCTCCTCATAATGATTGTCTGGTTCGTATATTTTTATTCTGAAGTTCGAGGGTCATCACCTCCTCAAAAAAATACAAATCGGTTATCTTTAATAAATAGAAATTTTCAACCTTTTAAACCACTGCGGGCTATACTTTCTGTGAATTGTTTCTGCGTAAAGAAATACAGGATCAGGATCGGAAGGATAGTAATAAACGCAGCCGCCATGATGTAATGGATCTCCTGTCCCGCTTCGGTGACAAAATTCATCATGCCTACTGAAATTGGCCGCCATTCAGGCGTATTGGTGACCAACAAAGGCCAGGCCAGTGAGTTCCAGGAGCCAATAAATGTTAAGACCAGGATCACCATCAACGGCGCTTTGGACAACGGCATCACTACCTGGAATAAAAACCGCATATGTCCAGAACCATCGATGCGAGCTGCGTCATAAAGCTCGTCAGGGATTTGGATAAAAAACTGGCGCAGCATAAATATATTAAATACACTGCCCATAAAAGGCACTGTTAACGCCGGCCAATTGTTAATCCACTTAATCGGTCCGATTCTTCCCAACCAGGTCACGGTTAAAAAGTTGGGAATAATGGTGACCATGGCAGGAATCATCATCGTGCTAAGCAGAATCCCAAAGATCAACTCCCTGCCGGGAAATTTAATCCGGGCAAAACCATAGGCCGCGAGTATGCTTATGCTGACGCTGCCTATTAAAGAAATTGCAGTAATTTTAATGCTGTTGAAAAAATACACCGGGAAATTTCCCCGTTCCCAGGCTTCCGCATAATTCTCGAAATGCAGTTCACTGGGGAAGAATGAACTGCCTAAAGCTTCTCCAATGGTCTTTAAAGAGGTAGAAATCATCCACACAAAGGGGACTAGAGAAAGCAGCGCTCCCAGGATAAGCAGCACATAAGTCATTGTTTTTAAAAACCCGGATCGATTAAATTTCATCATAGTTTCCCATTCGTTTACAGGAAAAACACCTTGGATCCCTGGAAACGATTGTTAATTACTGTCATCCCCAGGATAATGGCAAATAATACAAAAGCCAATGCTGAGGCATAACCGTAGCGCAACTTTTCGAAAAATTCCAGAAAGATGGCCACACTGAAAGTGTCGGTTGTACCTAAGGCCAGGCCTTCCCTGAAAACCCATAAAGTTGCGAATGCTTTAAAAGTACCAATGATTGCAATTAATGAAAGGAAATAGGTTGTAGGAGATAAGAGCGGGAAGGTGACAAATCGGAAAACATCCCATTTGCTTGCTCCATCAATTTCTGCCGCGTCATTTAACTCCATGGGAATATTGCCCAGACCTGCCAGGTAAATTACAGTATCGTATCCCACGTAAGTCCAGACCGAATGGATCATCACAACAACCAGTGCCAGGCTGGGACCAGCCGCCCAATCGGGCAAGTTAAGACCCATCATATCAGCGATGATCAGATTAACACCTTTGGATTCCTGCAGCCAGGCCAGGCCTTCACCACCAAGAGCCCGGATGACCAGGTTGATCGGCGAGGTATCCCTGTTAGCAAATATCTGCCGGAAAATGGCTGCGCTGGCGATAAATGGCGTCACATAGGGCAGGAAAAATACCATCCGAAAAAATTCCGATCCCTTCAACTTCTGAAAGAGAAGAATTGCCAGGAACATGGATAAGGTCAGCTGCATGGGAACTGTACCAGCGGAAAAAAAGAGTGTTACTTTTAATCCCTCCCAGAGATCTTTATCTCCGGAAGCCATCAGGACGGGGATCTCCCCAACCAGCATCCATCCGCCTGCCATAAAGGTGAATGCACCAAATATTTTGAGCCAGAATTTCCAACTTTGATCGGTTTTAGATGCCCCGTTCCAGAGCAACCATCCCAACACCAATAATACTATGCCGGCGGACACCACAATAACCTGGGGCCATATGCCGGGATCTGAGTTAGTTTCCAGGGCAGCCAGATAAATATCGCTAATCTGCTGATAAGTAAAAAATAATAATCCTATACCAATTCCCAATCCGATCCACGCCAAACTAAATTGGGTTTGAAAATAAGCCCCAGTTGGCTTGTTGTAGATGATTAATGCCAGGATACCGGATAGAATGGCTCCAGCCAGGATCATAATGAAATAACGCCAGGAGTTGTACACATTGGGAGCGTAAAATGCATCCCGGAGAAATTCCAGGAATAGTTCCCGCGATTTTTCTACGCTCCATAATCTCTCACCGATATCCAAAAATTCAGGAAGCTGGAACCAGAAATACCGCAGAAAAGCATACAGAGCCCAGGTATGGATCAAGGCCGGCACGGCCATTAGATAAGGTTTTTGTTCCTTTTCCCAGGCTTCCTGGATGATTTTCTTGATAACCAGGTAAAAGCCAAATAAAGCCCCTATTCCCAGGAAAAATCCAGCCACATAAGCAAGATTGCCAATTGCCCGGACAAAATTACCTAATCCCACAAAATCTGTTCTTAATATTCGCCATTTATGTAAACTAACAAATAGTGCAAAAAAGACTGGAAAGATGCCAAACAAGAAAATCAGAATTAAAGCCGGGGAAACAAATAAATACCCCGTAAGCGATTCCCGAAAGATGCGCATTTTACGAGGTGTAAATATTTGCAGAATTTTTTCCTTCAGTGTTGCCGGGGGATTCATCAACACGATCTCCTGGTGGGGATAGTAGTGTTTGAATTCTGAAGTTAGTCCTCATATTATAATAAAAGAATTCCAAACTAAACTTAAAAATAATGAGCAAATTTAAATCCAAATTTTCTTTCATATTTCAAGGATAAACCCGACTGTGATTCCAACTACATGGGGATATAATCAATTCAATTCAATCATCACGGATAAAATATGACAAACCAGAGTAAAAATCAATTTATTCAAAAAACAGATCAACCAATATACAAATTGCTGGGCACTGAGGAATTTATCTCGCCGGATTATGATGGCCGGTCAATTCTTAATATACCAGCCAGCGCTGCCCGGTTAATGGGTGTTCAAGGATTCCAATCAGCGCCGCTCCAAAAGGAATACCTGGATCCGCTCCAAGGGAATAGCAAAAATATCATTTTGATCCTGCTGGACGCCCTGGCTTATCATCGACTGGAGAGCTGGCTATCTGAAGAACCGGATCTAGTGTGGCATGAACTGCTGCAAGAAGGAACCCTTAAACCGGTCACCTCCATCTGCCCAAGCACAACTTGCGCAGCAATCACTTCTTATTGGACAGATAGCCCGGCAGTTCAACACGGCATTATGGGTTACGAGATGTGGTTAAAAGAATATGGCATAGTAGCCAATATGATCGAGCACAAACCAATCAATTACAGGATGCCGGGGGGGGATCTTACCCTGGCTGGGTTCGATCCCGAAACTTATCTTCCTGTGGAATCAATCTCGAATCATTTCCATCAACATAATATTGAAATGCACGCCTTTCAGCATTATGCAATTATTAACTCAGGCCTGTCGCGTATGTTTATGCGGGATGCAGAACGCCATTCCATCGCTACTGCTTCAGATATGTGGATCAGTATCCGCCAGTTGGTGGAATCCCAGAGTCAGCAACAAAAATATATCTGGGCATATTGGGGCAGTTTAGATGGCAGCTCTCACTTGCACGGACCTGATAGCGAACGGGCAAAAGCTGAATTTATGACCTTCAGCGCTGCATTTAAGTATTATTTTCTGGACGGGCTTGATCCTGCGCTAAAAGAAGATACAATCGTGATCCTCACGGCGGACCATGGACAAATCACAACAGACAAAAATGATAATCATTATGATTTAAACAACCATCCCCAATTCACCGAGATGCTGCATTTGAACCCAACTGGTGAAAACCGGCTGGCGTATCTCCATATTAAACCCGGGAAAATTGATGCTGTGAAAGAGTATATCGAAAATACCTGGCCTGAACAATTCAGCATGATCAATCCAGAAGCAGCCGTTCAAGCCGGTTTATTTGGTCCGGGAGACCCTCACCCCGCTATCTATGATCGAATTGGGGATTGTATTGTCGCTGCCAGGGGGAATGCCTACTGGTGGTGGGCCAACAAACCCAATCCGCTGATCGGACGGCATGGTGGTTTATCCAAAGAGGAAATGCTGGTGCCCTTCCTGGCGGGAAGGCTTTAACAGCTCGCAGGGATAAGGAGAGTAAGCCGAACAAAGACCGATTTAAAAAATGTGGAATGATATTAACAAAAAAAGGGCGGCCCGAATGGCCGCCCTGACTATTTACAATTTACTGCTTATTCTACGGCCCTGTTACCACCTTGTATCCTGCCCCGATCCAGTTGTTAATTCCGCCTTCCATACTGGAAACATTTGAAAATCCGGCTTGCACTAAATAACTGAGAGCCTGCCCACTCCGGTTTCCTGATCTGCAATAAACCAAAATAGGTTGATCATCCGGAAGTTCCTGCATCCGTCCTGGCAGCTGATCCAGGGGAATCAGGGTGGCGTCAGAAATATGGGACTTATCCCATTCCGCATCGGTGCGCACATCTAAAACAAATACACCCTCTTCAACTAATTGATAGGCTTCCTGAACATTAACAAACTGCCCTCCAACCGATTGCACGCTGGTAACCGGTTCTGGATTGGATAATCGGGAAGTTATTACGAATCCAGCAGATACCAGGAGAATCAAGATAGCAATCACGCCAAACGTTACTTTGTTATTCTTGTTTTTTCTTTTAGCAGGTTTTGTATATTTACCCATAATGATTATTTTCCAATTTTCCTAATTTATTCTGGATCACACCAATAACTTTTTAACGTCAATTATTATAATTAATTGAATTGAGTAAAAAGAATTTCCTGTTGATAATTAATAATACTCTAATATGCCTCTGTGTTTATGGGAACTATTGAAGGAATAAACGCCCGGGGACGGGCGTTAGAGCGTTGGCGCATAGCAGATGTTTCAACCTTCAACATTCAAACTTATCTTTTAAATGTACAGGTCCCTCTTTGAATAGGTCAGGTAAGCGCCTGCCAGAAAAACAACGATAATCCCTGCCGATATCCAGAGGTAAACCAACTCGATTCTGGACTCATGTAAAATTAGCGCCGGATCAAAATACTCGAATGGAGAGAAGTATTTCAGGAATTCCCACTCTTCTTTAAGGCCAGATAAACTCGATGCCAAATAGGACCCCAGCAGGATGGATATCGCGACCGAGCCAGCTTGTTTATGTTTCTTAAGAGCACAACCCAGAAAGAGCCCTATCGCCAGAAAGATCATCTGGAGGACAACCAGGGCAACCATGCCCAGCGTTAAAAACTTATAAAATTCAGGGGACGGATTGTAGGAATCAGCGCTAATCCAATTGAATCCCCAGGCAGCCAACGCCAGCAGGATACAGTTAGTAAATGCGGCTGCCGCTTTGGCTGTAATCAGGGTGCTCCTTTTTATTGGCAGGGCGAGAGAAAATTCAACGGTTTTATCTCTCTCTTCCTTGGTGATAATATCGCTGCTCCACATCACTGCAGCAATGGCCATGATTAATCCCAGAAAGGCATACATCACTCCGAAAAATCCTGTGACTGTTGTCAGATTAAATGCATTCACATTAAAAGAATCTAATAATGCCTGGGGCATACTATCCAACATCTCAAGTAATTCAGGGTTATCGGCATAGGCTGAAAATTTAGCGAAACCAATCACAACAAATAAGCCGGTTATGCCAATGTAAATTAATAATGATTTGAAATTCGCTTTTAATTCCCTAAAATAAATTCTCATTATTCACTCCTTCTGCTGTTTAAACTGCAGAGGCGATATTTCTCTTTTGATATAACAGGAAACTGACCGGGATCGCTATAATAATCACACCCATACTGATTAGAGGAAGAGGAAAATCATAGGCAGCATTTTGAAGAATATAATTAGGATCAAAATGAGTAAAAGGCGATATAATTTCCAGCTTATCCTCTCCGAGCATACTGCCGAAAACACTCAAAACATACATACCAAAAGCCAGGGCCAAAGACAAGGGAGTTACACTGCGCACCCGTTTCATCAGCAGGGAAATCAGCAAACCAACGGACAGAAAGAACAACTGGAAAATCACAATCGTGAGCAGAATCATAACCAGAGATTTAGCATCATAAGAACGTCCATCCCGCACCAAATTGATAACCACAAATGAGCTGATCCAGACCGTTAGATTGGTAAGGGTCAAGCTCAGGAATGCAGCCAGCAGTTTATTGGTGAGGATCTTCCTCCTGCCAACAGGTTTAGCCAGCAAAAAATCAGCTGTGAATTCCCGTTCTTCTATAGAAACCAGGGAGAAACCATAATTTGCCGCTTGAATTGCCAGGCAGACCTGGCAGAAAAGGAATACCACCCCATAAAATCCAAGCACGGATGAAAAATCCATATTTGTCATGCCGAATGCAATTAACAGCTCTTCAGGAAAACTGGCCATCATCTCGGTTAATAACTCAGCCTCAGCAGCAATGCTATTAAAGGCTGAAAAATAAACCAGAATGATCAGAAAAATAGCAACTGACCAAATACCCACTGATTTGAGATAAGATTTAAATTCATGTAGAAAAATATTCATCGGGATTCCTTACTCATAATAGTGGATAAAAATCTCTTCCAGGGTGGGTTCTTCAATGATCACATCGTTAATTTCCATCCCGCTGATTACCCTCGTTACCAGATTGATATCGCCCTTGAAAAAGAAATTTACAGCTCCATTTTCTTGGTGCAAATTGCTGATACCTTCAAAATTAAAAGTCTTGACATTCAATCCATCAGCAACCACCCGGATCTTTTTATAGTTTTCCTTCTGCAAGGTTTTTATATCTTGAATATTGATTATGCTGCCTTCTTTTATAATCGCTACCCGACTGCACATCCGCTGTACCTCGCCCAAAATATGGGAGGAGAAGAAAACCGTAGCGCCGCGCTGGTTTTCCTCACGAATGAGGTTAAAAAAGTTCTGCTGCATAAGGGGATCCAAACCACTGGTGGGTTCATCCAGGATAATTAATTGGGGCGAATGCAGCAAACCCTGCACGACACAAACCTTCTTTTTATTCCCTAAAGAAAGATCGTCGATTCGACGCTTGAGATCTAATTCCATAATATCTGCCAGTTCATGTAAACGATTAATGCAGTCTTTTTTATAAAAACTGGCTGAATATTTCAGCAGGTCAATAACCTTCATACCCTCGTAATAAAAAACCTCCGATGGCAGGTAGCCGATTTCCTGGCGAATTTCCGGACCATATTTAATGGCATCTTTCCCAAAAATCTTGGCTTCACCACTGGTCGGGAAGATCAATGATAAAAACAGGCGGATC
>Ga0164313_10006127_pt1 | contig 10619 bp, 9 predicted proteins | sample GuaBasSedimGuay4_FD_113735 | JGI IMG/M metagenome (GOLD analysis project Ga0164313, IMG submission 113735) | Subseafloor sediment microbial communities from Guaymas Basin, Gulf of California, Mexico - Guay4, Core 4569-4, 0-3 cm | ecosystem: Environmental > Aquatic > Marine > Hydrothermal vents >...
CGCCACTCCGCCCGCAGGAGCTCGGCACGATCCTCCGGGTTGGCCATGTTGCATGCCTCGAGCAGCACCGCATTCTGGGCCGCCGTGTACCGCAGCACGGCGGGCACCCAGCTCCGCCTGCCGCGCAAGATCCGGTCGCGAACCGGCTCGTACGGGTGAACAGCAACCTCATTCTCGGACAGGCTCGTCAAGATGTTCTCCGCAAGGTGTCTGGAAGAGGCCTCGACTCTGGCCTTGAACTCCGGACCGAGGCGCACGGTAGGGTGATTTCGGTACTCGGCGAACTTCTGGATGTCGCGACGCTTGACAGTGTACGGCTTGGTCGGTCTGAGGTAGCGGGACGGCACATAGGCCATGGCGCCCCGCACGCTTGGGTGCAACGAGTCCGCGTGCACCGAAAGAAACACCGTTTTAGAGCGTGGAACACTGTTCCCAACCCGATTGAGAATGATGTCGTTGGTGAGGTACCACCGCAGATGTACCCCCAGAACCGAGTCCTGGAGACCGTACCTCGGCCTGGTCAGCAGGAACGCGTCACGACTCTGTGTCAGACGGTCGGCAGCCTGTGGTTTGTAGCCGATCCGGGCATACTCGATCGTCGTCCACACCGTCGCCCTGGTGTGCCTCTCGAGGTTCGCCCTGATCCGGCACATGATGTCGTAGGCATACGTCGCCTCCCACAGGCCTTGGACCGTCGCGCCGCTGTCCTTGCCCCCGTGGCCGGCGTCGAGGATGACCTGAACCCCGGAAAGATCTGCGGCGTGGACCACCTCGAGGAAGTGGCCGAGCTCGCGCTGCTCCTCGACCCAGGCGAGGCGGCCCGGACTGCCGGCGGGCAGGTGTTCGGGAAGCAGGAGGTCGAGCGGGATCTTGACCGGATAGCCGACCGGGATGTCGGTGACGTCGTCGATTCCCGAACGTGCCGCGATCTCCTTCGCCGTCTCGTTGACCTGCTTGGCGAGCAGCTGCCCGGTGAAGCGCACGACGACCGCCGAATACAGCGCCTCGCCCCGTTTGAGGCGGTACACACCATGCTCCCCGAGCTCGTCGACGCCGTAACCGAGGGGAGAGGCGGGGCCGGCTGACACCCGAGGCGGCACGATGGTGGGCCTGGACATCGGCGTCACGGTCGCGCGCGGGGTCGGTGTGGCCACCGGCGGAACGGCTCGGAAGACGGGGAGTAGAAGCGGTTCGGGCACGAGGATCGGTTTCCCACGCTTGGGATCGGACCCACCCGCATCCGGGTTCGCACGTCGCATCGCCGACGCGCGATCGGCTCGACCGGTGAAGAGCTCAGCCAACCACTCCCAGCTCTCCTCACCACCGTGGTACGGATCCAGAACCGAGTGGTCCCATCCGGAGACCGTCCGAACATCCACCGGAAACAACCGCCGCACCGCCTCGAGCCGGAGGTCGGCACGCAGAATCTCGACCGGAACTCGCACCTGGCGATCCCGCATCGGTACCCGGAGACGCGCGTTCGCCTGCCTCAGCTGTGACGCACCGGCGGAGCTTCCGGTGTACCGCTGGGCAATTGTGATCCAGCCGTCCCCGCCACGCGGGTAGATCAGCAGCGCCGGCTGCCCGCCGCGCTCCCAACGAATCGTGCCGTGCGGCTCGAAGGCAAAATCGACGCTCTGCGGACCCTCCTCCGCGCTCCATACAGCACCGACGCCGAGCGCCAGAAGAGCGACGAGAAGCACCCCCAACCGCTGGCGAAAGGACGCCGCCCAGCCCACGGGGCTCCCGAGCGTAAAACTACTGTGGACGGTGAATGGCAGCGATTCGTGGTCTCCACTTCGACAAACACCGGGCACCCCGTATACTCACGGGGTACCCTGAGGTGATTCGATGGTAGCACGCCGATCACACCCCGAGCTCATCGAAGCCGCGGACGCCGCGACGCTTCGAGGCGCCCTCGCGGAGCGCAATCGCGAGGTCGAGGAGCTGCACCAACGGATCACGGATCTTGAAAATACGGGGGGGCAATTCCTGTCCGCTGCGGCCCATTCGACCCGCAACTGCCTGACCGTGATTCAGAGCTATCTGGAGATCATTCACTCGGACCTCGGGGTCGGTCTATCGGACCAGCACATGACCTTCCTCGGCGTCGTGTACGACAACGTGGTGAAATTGCGAGAGCTCACCGACGATCTTATCGAAGTCAGCGCCCTCGAAACCGGCGTTGCCGCCGTGGATCTGGAGTCAACCGACGTTGCCGATATCGTCCATGAGATCTGTGCCGAGATGCAAATGGTTGCCCATCGTGAGGAGCTGTCACTGAGCTGCGAGAAGCCCGAGGGACCGGTACGGGCGCTGACCGACCAGGAACGCATGAGGGATCTCATCCGCCGCCTCCTCGAAAACGCCGTCAAGTTCACTCCTGGAGGTGGTTCCATCCGCGTGCGCGTCACCGAAAACTCGGACCACGCCGTCGTCGAGGTCAGCGATACCGGTTTCGGCATACCACCCGAGCGGCTCGACGAGGTCTTCGAAGATTTCCTCCAGCTCCACCGAAAACCCGGGGAAAAGAGGCAGGGATTCGGTCTCGGTTTGGCGATTGCGCGTCGGATCGCACGAGCCTTCGGCGGTGAACTCGAGGTCGAGAGCACTGTCGGCAAGGGCAGCACCTTCACCGCGCGGATTCCCCTGATTCCAGGGTCGGAGAGCTGAATCGACAGTTGAGCTTCGTAGGGGAGGGGTTTATCCCCTCCCTTTCGTGGTTGACCCCTCGCTTGATTCTGAAGCGGGGATGGTGTGTCATCGGTGAACGATGAAGAGCCTCGATTTTTTCGAGCACCATCTGGACCAGTACCTGGGCGAGCTTCGGGCCCTGACTGAGATCGAGGCGCCAACCGGCGATCTGGAAAACCTCGGTCGAGCTGCGGAGTTCATCCAATACCTACTCGAACCGCTGGGTGATGTCGAGAGCGAAAACCTCGAGGATCACGGGCTGTTGCTGCATCTCGACCGTCCTGGAACCGGGCCGCGCGTCCTGCTCCTCGGCCACTATGACACCGTGTGGCCCCCAGGCTCGTGGCCGTCGCCGTGGCGCGTCGACGACGGGCGGGCCTACGGTCCCGGGGTTTACGACATGAAGGGAGGATTGCTCTTCATCCCATGGCTCCTCAGATACCTCAAGCTCAGCGGCCTCCCCCACCCCGACCTCGAGGTCCTGCTCAACCCCGACGAGGAATTCGGCTCGCCGGCCTCGCGCGGGCACGTCGAGGAGGCGGCGCGACGCGCGGACTTCGTCCTCGTGCTCGAACCCACCAACCTCGAGGGTAGCCTCAAGCTTGAACGCAAGGGCTCCGCCGAGTATGTCGTCACGATTCACGGCCGCGCCACCCACCAGGGGGTCGAGCCCGAGCGTGGGGTCAACGCGGTCGTGGAGGCCGCCCACCAGGTCCTGCGCATGCTCGAGTTCGAGGATCTGGACGCCGGGACGACCGTCGGGCCAACCGTGATCGACGGCGGTCGGGCCATCAACATGGTCCCCGACCACGCCGAAATCCGAGTCGACGTGCGCGCATGGACCGATGCCGAGACGCAACGTCTCGATGCCGCGCTCCGTGGGCTCAAGCCAGCGGTCAACGGCGCCCAGATACATGTTTTCGGAGGCTGGAACCGACCGCCGATGGAGGCATCGGAAGCCTCGTTTGCGTTGTTCGAACACGCTCGTGCGCATGGCGCCAATCTCGGGCTCGATCTCAAATGGGTTCGCTGGGGAGGCTCCTCCGACGCCAACCTCGCCGCATCGGTTGGGACCCCGACTGTGGACGGGTTCGGGCCCGTTGGAGAGGGTGCGCACCAGCTCGACGAGTACATCGTCGTCAGCGAGGTGCCACGACGGCTGGCACTGCTCGCGGAGTTGGTGACCTCGCTCGCCCGCTTGGAGGCGGTCGAACCCGAGCCACACCACCCATTCCCACCGCCGGCTGGCGGATAACTTTCAGATAAGGAGGATCGTCATGACGTCGAAAGTGGTGATCGCAGGCGCGGTCCGAACGCCGGTCGGCGCGGTCGGTGGTGGGCTCAGCTCTCTCCAGGCACAGGATCTGGCAGTCATCGTGATTCGCTCTCTCCTCGAGGCTTCAGGCCTCGACCCGACCCTGGTCGAGTACACCTGCTTGGGATGGGTGATGCAGGATCCGCGCTCGCCCAACATCGCCAAGACCGCCGCTGAGCTGGCGGGCGTCCCGAGCACCACCCCCGGCACCACCTTTCACGAGAACTGTGCCTCCGGGGGTGCCGCGATCCACAGCCTGGCTCGGCGAATCATGCTTGGCGAGGTCTCCCTCGGCGTAGCGGGCGGCGTGGAGTCTCTTTCAAACGTGGCCCGCTACCTCTTCGCCGGGCGGACAAAGGGCCAGCTTTACGGCGACATGACCCTCTTCGATGGACTCTTCGGAGCTCTCACCGACTCCAACGTCGGTGATGACGGCGAGCTGATGGGTCTGCTCTCCGAGCGGCTGGTGGAGCGCTACGGGCTGACCCGCGAGGAGCAGGACGAGATCGCCTACCGCAGCCATCATGGAGCGCTCGAAGCGTGGGAGGACGGTGCTTTCGGAGGGTACGTAGTACCCGTCGAGATCCCGCAGCGCCGTGGAGAGCCCGTGGTGGTCGACCGCGACGAGGGGCCTCGTCCCATCACCATGGAGGAGCTCGAGGCGGCACGCCCCTACTTCAAACCGGACGGCGGCACGATCACCGCGCTCAACGCATCGAGCGTCAACGACGGTGCGGCCGTTGTCCTGCTCGCAAGCGAGGAGCGCGCCGCCGAACTCGGTCTCCAGCAGCTCGCCGAAATCACTGCCTTCCACAATGTCGGGGTGGCGCGGGAGTACATGGGCGAGGGGGCGTTCAAGGTGATTCCTCCACTGCTCGACCGAGCAGACCTCGCCATCGCGGATGTCGACCTCTTCGAGATCAACGAGGCCTTCGCAGCGGTTCTCGCTTCGGCGTTCCACGATATCCCGGAGCTGCCCCGCGACAGGACCAACCTCTGGGGCAGTGGAATTTCCATCGGACACCCAGTCGGCTGTACCGGCGCGCGCCAGATCGTGGATATGACCCATCAGCTGCGTCGCAGAGGCGGGCGCGTGGGTCTCACGAGCAGATGTGTTGGCGGTGGGATCGGCAGCGGCGAGATCCTTACTAGCATCTAGCCCGCACAGGCCCGCCGTTGCTTCCAACAACATAGGCGGGACTATCAATCTGAGGAGAACCAAACTGGCCAGATCGCTATCGGAATCGCAATCGCTATCGATGGGCCCCGTCGCAATCCGGCCATTCGATAGCGATACCGATAGCGATACCGATAGCGATCACGGGCCGGCCACCTGCTGTCATTTCTTGCTCTGGCGGCCCACGCTGGCCCTGTATTGCTCGGGATGACAGGCATGGAGGTCTGGAGACTCAGGTGTCTGCTGCGACAAGCGATGCCCTTCACGGTCATTCCAACGACCCTTGGATGACGCCCTGCGTCACTACCTCTGCACGCCTTCGGGCCACTGCACGAAGGCCCCGTTACTTATGACGATGTCCTCTTCCAACAGGTGGATCGGACCGGTCGTGTACGGCAGGTTGGCGACACCATCCAATGCGTAGGAGATCAAGGTGTAATTGCGGCCGTCACTGATGTACATGAAAGGTCGCCCCCATCCGTCAGTCGCTCTGAAATCCCCCATGTATCCCTGAAGGGATGACCGCAGGGTTTCGGCGCTGACGAGAGATGTTTCGATCGGGAAGGCAGAACTATCCTGATCGTACAAGCTCACAGCCCTGGCGATTGTTTTGAGGTCCGCCATCGACCGGGTCTGACGGGCGCGTTGGATGGCGTTGATCAGGTTTGGGATTGCAATCGCTGAGACGAGGCCGATGACGGCGACCACGATCAACAGTTCGATGAGGGAAAATCCTCGTGTAGTTGAGCGTAGTCGAGATTTCACAATAGGAGATTACAGCAATTCATGTGCCAGATTCTCGGATGGGGGTATTCAAGGCTCGCTGAAACCTTGTCGGCCCGTGGGATCGGTGTTAGAGTCAACGCCCGCGCGGGCGGGCATAACTCAGCTGGTAGAGTGTCAGCTTCCCAAGCTGAATGTCGCGGGTTCGAGTCCCGTTGCCCGCTCCACGTACTTACCCTGATTCGACGAAGGAAGAGCACATGGGCCTGTTTGGACAAGACCAGCCAGCACCTGAAATCAAGACCCCGCAACCACCCCGGAAAGGCGGCGCCAGCCCCGCTGCCGGTTCCGAGAAGAGGACCGTCATCGCTCGTGCAACGACGGTCGAGGGACGGCTGCTCGGCTCAGGCGAAATACTTGTCGAGGGAATGATCAAAGGAACCATCGACAGCGATGGCAAGGTCAGGGTGACCGAACTGGGAAGGATCGAAGCGGATGTCCACGCCCACCTGGTCGCGGTCGCCGGGACCGTCACCGGCAACATCACCGCTGACGATCGCATCATTCTCGAGCCCACTGCTCAGGTCGATGGCAACATCACAGCGCCCCGCATCCTGATCGAGGACGGCGCCACCTTCAAGGGTCAAGTCAACATGAAGGCGCCCGACAGGTCGGGCAGCATCCAGACATCGAGCGCGCGCAAAGACCCCGCCGTTCGCTAACCCTCACTTATCGCCGGGGGTGGCGCGCCGAGAACCCGGCGGTAGCGTTCGCGGTAAATCCCCGCCAATGTCAGAAACGCGGTCATCGCCAACGGACCAAGGAGCAGGCCGACCGCTCCAAATCCCATCGCCCCACCGATCAGAGATAGAAACACCAACAAAGTGTGCATCTGGGCACGCCGCCCTACCAACAGCGGTTTGAGCCAGTACTCGACGACGGTCGCAACAACCGCTAACGGGACGAAGAGCATAACGGCACGCGCCGTTTCCCCGGCAAAGAGCAGGATGATTGTGAACGGGATAAAGATCAGCGAGATGCCGACAACGGGAATGAAGGCCAAAATGGCCATGACCACGCCCCACAAGATTGCTCCGTGGAGGCCCAGGACGGAGAAGGTAACGGCCCCCGCGAAACCCTGGATGACGGCCGCCACGCCGTTACCGACAACCAGCGACGAAGCCATGTCCATGAAACGACCGGCGACCAGTCGCTGCTCCTCGACCGGCAGTGGAAGGGTGTCCTCTACCCATCGGCCGAGCAAGCGCCCATCCACCAGGAGGTAGTAGAGGATCACGACCCAGAAGATGAATCCGAAAACGAAGCGAACCAAGTGCCCGGCCAGCGACACGCCCTGCTTGTAGAAAAACCCACCGATGCGAAGGCCGAGGGTGGCCAGCAGGTCGGAAACTCGATCCACGGTCAGGGTCGTCCCGAAAGGCTCGAGCAACCGGTTGACCTGATCGATCCGGTCTTGACGCTGCTCCAGCATGTCGCGGAGACCGCCTTGAGTGAGCTGGGTGGTACTCATCTCGTAGATGCCGAGCGCCTCCTCTGAAACCTCTTGGGCGATCAGGAAGAGGGGAACCAGCAGCACCACCAGGAGGAGGACGCAAATCAGGACCGCCGCGGCGCGACGGTGTCCGTGCAGCGCCGCCACCAGGCGGCGGTACGAGGGACGGATCAAACCAGCGGCCACGACTGCGAGGAGGATGACCGACGAAAACGGCGCCAGGACCAGCAGCACGACCACCAGGCACACGCCAATCGCGACGAGCAGGCTGATCCATGCCGCTCTCTGTCGGTCCTCCGAAGATGGTGTTTGGGCCGGATCCTTTCGACCCGCTTGCTCGTCCGGTTCCGCCATCGTCACACCCGCCGATCGACCAGATAGTGGGCAAGCTCCTCGACGAAGGCATCGACGTCAGCGGCAGCCGTCGCCTCGTCGACCTCGAACTCGGCTACCAACCGGCGTACGAGGCCTGCGTGGTCGTCAACCCCGTCGCGTAGCGCCTCCACCAGGGACATCCCGGTGTCGTTGACCGAAAATACGCGAAGCGAGTCCACGTCGAGGATCACACCCGAGTGATCCGCCAGCCGGGTCTGGCTGACACCTTCCGACGACAGCAGACGCGCAAGATCAACCGTTCGCCTCATGGCCCTCCCTCTGGCACGAATGGTACCGCAAACAGCCTGGAGTAGTCGTCCTGTGCCAGGATTCCATCGGGCCCGACGGGACGCCCCTCCATCGTCACCCACGCATGGCCGTCAACCGCCTCCTCTTCTACGCCCGGTTTGAAGCCGATGACGAGCACGACATCCTGGTGATCGGCAAGCATTGAACCCAATACCAACGACCGAATCAAACAGGTGTCGAGCCCACCGAACCACCGCGCCCAGCGCGTCGTTGCCCGGGCGGTCGCCAGGGCCAGCCGATCCACGGAATAGCGGCGGTTCCCGCCCCCGTGGGGGCACATGCCTTCCACGACCAGGTTGATGGGTTCCGTAGAAACTCTCTGCGCACGCCGGGCGAGACCCAGCGCCTTGACGAACAGCAGCAGGTCGACCGCTCCTCGATCAGAAGGGATTCGCAACCACATTTCAGCCCTCGTCCGCCGTTACCATCACCACTGATTCTGCTACGCTCCGCCCATGTCGGCAACCACCGATCTCGCCACGACCTTCCGGAACCAGTTGCCATACCTCCCGCGCGCCCTGCGGTTGGTGTGGAACGCGGCCCCCCGATGGACCGCCGCATGGCTGTTTCTCCTTGTTGGCCAGGGGTTGTTACCGGTCGCGCTGGTCTACCTGACGCGGATTGTGGTCGATCGGCTGACGCTGGTTGCAGGAACCGGGGCCTCGTGGGAGGCGCTTCGAGGGGTCCTCCTACCAGGCGGTCTGATGGCGGGCCTCATCCTCCTCTCCGAGGCCCTCCGGGCCGGCGCCCGCCTCGTTCGAACTGCACAAGCCGACCATGTGCGGGACCACGTCAGCGGGTTGATCCACGAACACACAATCGCCGCTGACCTCGCCCAGTTCGAATCGCCTGAGTACCACGATCGACTCTACCGCGCACGCACCGACTCCCACGAACGGCCGGTCGCACTGGTCCAGAACCTCGGCGCTCTCATGCAGAATGCGCTCACCCTGGCGGCGATGGCACTGGTACTCGTTCAATTCGGATGGTGGGTACCGCTGGTCCTCGTGGCGAGCACGGCGCCGGCCCTGGCGGTGGTCGCACGTCACGCTGTCCGACGCCATCGCTGGTCCGTGCACAGCACCCCCGACTCTCGCCGTACCTGGTACTACGACTGGCTCCTTTGCACTCGTGAAACCGCGCCCGAGATCCGGATCTTCGACCTTGGCACCCGCTTCTCCCATGCTTTCCAGCAAATTCGCGACCGGCTGCGACGCCAACGGCTCGTGCTCAGCCGGGCCGAAGCTCTGTCGGAAATGGCGGCGGCCGGGTTCGCCCTCGCGACCACCGGCGCATTGCTCGCCTGGATGGTTTCACGAACCGTCAGCGGGACGGTCACCCTCGGCGATCTGGCCATGTTCCTCCAGGCATTCGTACAGGGCCAGAAGTTGACGCGATCGCTGCTCGAAACCGTCGGCCAGACCTGGGCCAACATGCTCTTTCTCGAGAATCTGTTCGGATTTTTGGCAGTGGAACCTGAGATCTCGGATCCCTCGCAGCCCCTGGCTGCGCCATCGGATCGCCCGCCGGCGATCCGCGTGCGGGGGGTTGGCTTCGCCTATCCGGACGCGAGGGCGCCGGTCTTCTCTGGCCTCGACCTCGAGGTCCCGGCCGGATCCGTGGCGGCTCTTCTCGGAGCCAACGGCGCCGGCAAGAGCACGCTCTTCAAGCTATTGTGCCGCCTCTACGACCCGCAAAGTGGAGTCGTCGAAATCGGAGGCACCGATCTCCGCGACCTCCCGATCGCCGAGGTTCGGCAGCTTGTCACGGTACTCTTTCAGGAACCCGTGCACTTCAGCGAAACCGTTCGCAGAAATATCACCCTCGGCGAGGCGCATCGTGAGGCAACCCTTCCCGCCCTCGAAACGGCAGTCGCCGCGGCCGGGGCCGGCGGAATCGTCACCCGCCTCCCGGACGGGCTCGATACCATTCTCGGCACCTGGTTTGCCGGCGGCGCGGAGCTTTCAGTCGGCGAGTGGCAGCGCATCGCGCTCGCGCGTGCGATTCTCCGCCCTTCTCCTGTGCTCCTTCTTGACGAACCGACATCATCAATGGATTCATGGGCCGAGAGCGCGTGGGTGCGAAACCTCGGGCAATTGGCCGGCAGCCGCACCGTCATCCTCATCACCCACCGTCTGACCACCGCCATGCACGCCGACCGGATCCACATCATGGATGAGGGCCGGGTCGTCGAGTCCGGCAGCCACCGCGAGCTCCTCGAAGCCGACGGAGCCTACAAGGCGGCCTGGGTGGCGCAGTTCGGCGATGAGGGGCCGCGGAGGAATTAGGAGTTAGGAATTAGGAATTAGGAATTAGGAATGCCGCCTGCACACCCGTGCAAAATTTCGGATTTTCCACCCATCCACCCCCGGGTTGAACCACAGAGACACAGAGGCACAGAGAGCGCACAGAGCCACACACATCACAAACACGAAGACACAAAGACACGAAGGCATCACAAAGCTACCATCGCAAAGAGCCCGCAGATCACGCAGATGGCCTTTCTCGAGACC
>Ga0164313_10006130_pt1 | contig 10618 bp, 7 predicted proteins | sample GuaBasSedimGuay4_FD_113735 | JGI IMG/M metagenome (GOLD analysis project Ga0164313, IMG submission 113735) | Subseafloor sediment microbial communities from Guaymas Basin, Gulf of California, Mexico - Guay4, Core 4569-4, 0-3 cm | ecosystem: Environmental > Aquatic > Marine > Hydrothermal vents >...
AACTAGATCGGACTCCAACTAGGATTTTTACAAAAACATCTAAAGGGCATTTGATATCTATTTCGCCAACTCTCCATAATCTCAAAGAAAACTCTCCTCAATTAAATTAAAATTTTCTATTCTTTCCTTCGCTATCTCAAAATATTTTTTGTCTAACTCAATCCCTATTCCATTACGTTTTAATTTTTTTACTGCTATCATTGTGGTTCCTGAACCCATTGTAAAATCAAGTACTGTGTCATTCTTATTTGTATAGGTTTTAATCAAGTATTCCATAAGTGCTACAGGTTTTTGAGTAGGGTGTAACTTATCTTCTCCACTATTGTCATTATTTACTACGGAAAACTTTAAATACTGGGTTGGATACCTGTCTGTCTGCCCGCCACCACTAAAGCCTAATTTAGTTTTGCCTAATGTATCTCCGTCAGAGGTATTTTTTGTAAAATTATTAACTGGCTTATGCCCTTGCGTCTTTTGCGGATTATAATTATTACCAACAGTATTAAATACTGAAATCAACTCTATATTCCTTAATGGTTGTTTCTTAGCATTTAAAAAATTCGTTTTTTTGTTTTTATGCCAAACCCAATCATACTTATATTTTTTTAAATTACTCAGTCTTAAATGACTACTGAACGGCTCGGAGCCAAATAAAACAATAGCGCAATTAGATTTTATTATTCTGTTTAATTGTTCCCACATCGGTTTAAAAGGAATGACAATATCCCATTGACAAAAAGTTGTTCCATATGGAGGGTCTGCTAAAACCATATCAACAGAACCATCCTTAATTTTTTTCATTTCTTCTAGGCAATTACCACATATTAATTCAATCATTATTTAAACCTTTAAAACCTTATATCACAACAATATTATTATACATCGAAAATCTAAAATCCAGCAATATTATCTTGGCAAAAAGGAATAAGGTAATCAGAAGATAAAGCGGCGTTTAATCCGTACCCTCCCGATGTAGAAATTATAAGAGTGATTATTCCAATAACACTACCATTTATCTCTTTTACAACTGGGCCTCCGCTATTACCAGGAAAAACAGATAAATCTACAAACATATATCTTGGGGCTCCTTCATAAGTATAAATATCTCTATTTAAAGAACCCAATGATCCTGTTGATACATTGTTCTCGTAGCCATGAGGACTTCCAATTGTTAAAATATCCTCTCCTATATCTTGACTTAAATCTAATTTAAAAGGTTCTACATTAATATCAGCTTTTAAAAGAGCTAAATCCAATTTGGTATTTAAAGCTTTTAATTTAGCCCTATATCTTTTTCCACTATGAATTAAATTAACTGTAATATTATTATAAAACTCAGCAACATTCTGCCCCTTATTTTTATTATAACTTTTTATAACATGAGCACAGGTTAAAAAATATTTTGGATAAACACAAAAAGCCGATCCATTTTCCTTTACTCCTCTAGCTAAATCTAAAGATTCTACCATAAATGTTTTTGCCAAAGTATCAGAAACTACTTCTACGATGTCATTTTTTTGAACTTGTGCTACTCTTGCTAAATACTTATATGGAATTTTATTTTCCCTCATATATTGTTCGGCTTGAGGAAATGATGGAAATTTCATAGAACCACCATCAACCTTAACTTTCCATGCTTCTACATTAGGTTCTTTAGGTTGAAGCATATTATTAAGAATATCTAAGTCTCTTTCTTTTCTTTTGTAATCGTCGCCTGTCTCTTTATATGATGTGCTAACGTCTTTACCTGGAGCCCAATTACCTCTGGTTCCAGGATATACATCTTTTATAGAGACCTCTCCGCTTAAAATATCTTCAATAGTAGGGACATTATTGGTAGGAATAACAGATTTATTTGTGGGAGGGGATAATACAGCCTGATCACCATAACCGCGATTTTTGAAAGGCATTGTTGTTCTGTACGCAAGTATCTTCATATATTATAATTCAAAAATACTTGCTAAAACCCTTTTCATATCTCAATATAACGATCATCATTATCGTCTGTGGAAGGATTTTCGTCTATAAATGCAGAGTGTTTTTTTGGAGCATCTGTTCCACTATCTACAAATGGATCTGATGTTTCAGATTTAGACCTTGCTTTATCTGCTACAGCTTTATCTGCTACAGCTTTATCTGCTACAGCTTTGTCTATAAAAGGGTCTCTACCTCTAGCTTCGTCTGCACCTGGAACGATACTGTTTTTCATATCTGTTTTTAAAGGAGTACCAGCATCTGAAATAACAGCTTTACGTCCCATTTGCTCAGAAGGATCTAATTGATCTTCATTAATAGTAGATTGATCACTTACTTCTGGCTCTCTTTCTTCCATTTCTGCTTGTTCTATTTCGTTTAATTTATCCAGTGCCTTTAAAGATTCTTCTGTTGCTTCTGACTCTGGAAGGTTTCCTGCAAAAGTATTTCTCATAGCTACCTTATGCATTGTTCCGTCTCCAGTAGCAACAACTACATCTGATCCCATCTTTTGCGTTTCGGCTTCTGCTGCCGCTGCAAGATTTTGTTCAGGTTCTTTCTTTTTGTTTTTAGCCCCTTTTGGACGACCTTTAGACTTAGGCTTTGACTTTGATTTCTTTTTGTTTTTAGCCCCTTTTGGACGACCTTTAGACTTAGGCTTAGGTTTAGTAAGCTTTTCTGTATCTTCTACTACAGGTTCTACTATATCTTCTATTATAGGTTCTGCTGGAGGTTCTACTGGAGGTTCTACTATATCTGATTTTTCTGTCGTAATTTTGGTTATTTTCTTTACTAATATTTCTTCTACTGTAATTAAACTAGCTTTCTCTAATGAATCTAACTCATTTTTCTGTTCTTTAGTTTCTATATTAAAAATACCATCAACTTTTCCATGTAAAATGACGCCTAGTTCATTAAGGGTTATTACTGACTCTGTTATGCCTATTACTTTAACGTTCATTATTAATCTCCTATTTTTAATATATAAATTAATTAATTATTTGATATAATCTATTTATATTATACAAAAAAATAGTAAAATAATGAATATTTTTAAAAATTATAAGTGGCTTCTAAAAAATCTAAAGATATCCCATCAGAAGATAATTTCTTTTTAACCATGTTTATGAAATTAAATTGCTCTTTTTTAGATAGTTGAGCAACAAAAATAAGATCTTGTAATTCTTGATTAGCTTTAGATAAATTCGTTTTGTCAAATTGTGAAAAAAAAGAATTATAGACTTTGCTTAACCTATCTTTTTTTTTACAGCATCTTGCATTTTTTCAATATTTGCTTCAACCTTAGAAATTTTAACAATATCTTTATTAGAGGCTACCATAGGCTCTTCAATTAAATCTTCTGGGATTTCTTCAATTGAAAAATTATCTATATCTTCTTTAGGTTGTACAACATATCTTATCAATCCTTTAGTTTCTAATTCATCTATATTGAGAGAATCTGTATCTAAACTTATTTCTGGATGTTTACTTTCAATAAAATCTACAGCATCCCGAAGAATAGAAGCTCGACTTAAATCATTAACATCTTGATTAACTTTAACTACTCCAATTGAAATAGGGGTTCCGGCAGCATCTTTAACTTCATATTCAATATCTTCAAAACCGCCAACAGTTTCCTCTTCAATAGATTTTTGTTGAATTATATCTATAAGTCTATCGTCAAAAACACTAAGAGCTAATTCTCCTTCTCCTTTAATCCTAAAATCATCTTCTGTAATAATACCAGCTAATTCAGGTTTTTCTTTTAAAACTTTTTCAAGAGCGGATATTTTAGCTCCTTCTGGAGTAGCATATTCGACAGGATTATATTCTAGAACCATATAAAGAGATGGGACGGGATCTGTAGCAAATTTTTCTTTAATAATTGAAATAGAAGAGTCTTCATCTATAATATCGAAACTGTCATCAATTGGGGGGGTGACAGACATTTCTGAAGAATAATTATCATCTTCTCCATCGTCATCTAAACGTACTTCTTCCCATCTCTCTTTACCCAAATCCATTTCTTCTAGTTCTTGATCATATTGAGCTTGTTTAATATTTTTTTGCACTTTAGCTAATTTTAAACCATCAGGACTTTTAGTATCTTCCCACCACTTAGACTTATTAGGAGCTATACTTGCACTCTCATATTTTTCTTCTTCAACCGGATTATCCTGAAGTCGTTTTTCTTCTAGTTTATTAACATCTCCTTCATATGCTGAAGGGTTACGGTATTCGATATCAAAACTAGCTTTTCTTTCATCAAGTCTTCTCTCTGTAATTGCAGGAGCCTCATCTTCTCTGGTTTTTTCTAATTGTTTTTCTATCAATACGTCTGATTCTGTAGCTCGATAACCCTCTAATTGAACCTCATTAATTACATTAGGCTCATCTTCATGCTGTTTTCTTAAACGCATTTCAATATGTTCATCACCACTTATTTTTTGATAAGTCTTAAGATTAAACTTTTTATTCATTTTGATATCTCCTTAATTCTCTAATAATAATCACATAGTTTATTCCAATAAATATTATTTTATACCTTTATTTTCACGGAATAATATTAAGTCCAGCCAGTCCTTACTACTGCGGGCTGAGGCAAAGGGGCTCTAAGTCCTTCCGATGCAGTACAACAGGCTCCAGCCAAACAATCAACTATATCGTCTGTTTTAACCTCTCCGTGCTTATCTACAACTAATCCTATACCTCTCATAGTTCTACGAAATTTTAACGCTTTCATTTCAAGAATAAGCCTACTATCATCATATAATAATAATTCTGGATCTGGTTGATAAGCCATAAGATCTTTTAAATTCTGATAAATTTTATTTTTAAATGCTCTATTGTAAGAAGTTTGAATACAATTAATACCATGGCTTCTTAATAATTGCAAACTATGAACTGAATTATATTGATCATAAGAAACAATCATTGGATGATATCTCGCGCAAATTTGAATAACTTCTTTATCTATTTCATTAAATAACAATCCTACGCCTGGTTGTGGGTCCCATATCCATATATTAGCTAGAAATAATTTTGGACGACGTTTACCATATCTGTTTACATAATATTTTTTAGCTATTAAAAGAGCTGCATATCTATTGCCATTTTTAGCTGGATCAATATGAAGAAAATAACTAAATCCTGGTTTTGGAGTTAAATGAGGTTCCGAATCTATTCTAATACATCTTTCTACCATATCTGATTCAAAATAATTACCATAAATGCCACTTTTAGCCCACTGTCCTCCATATTCTACAGAAAACATCTCTGGATTTCTTGCCCTATCAGATTGTAAATCTTCATAAGTAATTTTAGGATTAGCTATCCACGTAGGTAATTGGTATGATAAAATCGCATCATCGTCTTTTGCAGCTTTATAAATGTCATAAAAAATACCCGTCATAGAATTAGGCGATGAAATTTCTACCAGTCTTCCATCTCCATATGGAAGAAAGTTAGCTAAAGAAGGTTTTAATCTATTATAAAAATAACTTCCTGTAACTTTACCTGTTTCATCATAAAAACCTAATTCATCAAAAAGAATTAATATAGCGCTTCTTCCAGCAAGAGTATCGGGATTACTATGTCCACACATAATTACTATAGACCCTGGAACTTCTAATTTAGATCCTTTTTCTTTTAATTCTTTTCCCTTCTCTATATCTTGGTCTGTATACAATCTTATTTCCGAGGTGGTTCCTTTGGCTATTCTATTATCAAAAAACGGAGAGTTTCTTAAACGACTAGAGATCTCATTAAAAAGTTTTCCAGCTTGAGGTTGAGAAAGAGCAACATTTATAATAGCAATTTCGTCATCAAATGGTAAATTATAAAACTTATGAGGATTTCCGTCTCCAATAACAATTAATTTATAAACCTCATAAGCCGAGATAAGAGAAGCTAATACTGTTTTTGTTCCTCGACGACCCAAAACTAAATGAAGTTCTTTGAAAGATTTAAAAATATCTTCTTTTTCCTTCCTGAGTAATTTTGCCATAACAGCTTTAAGATTTCTTTCATAAGTAATATCTTCAATTGTCTCATCCTCTTCGTTATCATAAAACCACTCCCACTCTTCTTTAGATAATTTTAAATTTTCATTACCTCTACTTCCCATGTAAAAAGTCTTTAAAATAATTCTTTGAGACATATGAAGAAAGAAATTGTTTCCAGGTAAATCAAGATATTGAGGATCGTCACAAAAGATCATAATATCAACCATTTCTGTTTTCTTTTTTGATGTAACTTTTTGAATTTTATTAATAGCATCTAATAAAGGATTAATTGACGTTTGTATTATTTTAGATTTTTTCATTTTGCCTCCTCTAAAATATATAAATTCTTCTCCGAATCTAATTCAATGGAAATAATATTATTAGATTCATAAGCTATTCCAATTTTACCAGTAGATAATACCATATGTTTGATTTTATCATTATCTATAAAACACCCTATACCTCCTTTAACCCTTATCTTTAAAGGTGATTGAAGTAAAGAATTAAGACCGTCTCGATCTCCATATTCAAGAGGATGTCCTGCAATTAATTTTACATTACCATTTTCTATTTTTCGTATACAATGATTACCTGTATCGGCTATATATAACGCTTTCATATAATAAGCTATTCCTTGCGGGTTTGAAAACGAACAGTTTAATAAATCATTTGAAGAAGAATATCCCTCTTTATTAGATCCTGTAAAATCATAAAATTCTGACTCTGAAAAACAAAAACACTTATTAAGATAGCCGTTAACAAGAAACATATCTCCATTTAACGCCTGTGCTCCCTCAACCTTAATATTTTTAATATCTAAATCAGTATTAGGAAATAATTTATCTAACTTAGATTGATAAACTGATCCTAAAAATGGAATAAGATCAGGTATAGAATGTTTAAAATATTTTATACCTTTACCATTATTATCGAAAACAAAACAAGTTGAATGGTATTTAGAATAACATAAAGAAATAGGATTGTTTAGATTTTGCCCTCGTATAAAATAAGGATTAAAATTCCCTGTAATATCTAAATAACCTATAGAATTACCATGTATAAAAACAAACCCTAATCCATCAATATAACAAAAATCAATAATACTATCTTTAATTTCTAATTTCTTGACTAATTCTACTGTGTTTGTTCCTAATTTTTTCTTAAATAAACTATAATTCAATCTTTACCTGTCTTTCGGTTAATCTTACTACGCCTAATCCTCGTCCAAAATCAACATCTAACTCTATAAAATCAATAGATGGTATAACTTGTATAACTTCTCCTGTTCTGCCACTAATAGATTCTAGTTCTGTATCAATACATCTAACTATTGCGTTAAAATAATCTTGTTCTGTATATTTTGATTGTACTGAAGCAATTTTTGTTGTTTTACTAGCTTGAAAAATCCACGCAGGTTCACATTTATTTCCTTTAAATGCAATATCTACTTTACCAATACAATCTTTATCTGAATTCCACCCCTCTATTGTATAGCTAACCTCTCCCTTGGGAATATCTGGCAATCTTGTTTTCGATGGTAATATAAGAGTAGAAGCGTCTGAAATATAAAAATGCCCAATACTTTCAACAATAGGCTTCCAATACTTTTGATAAAACATTACCGAATACATAGGATATATTTCTGTTAGACTACCATAAGGAACAATACTATCTATTACAAATTGATCATTGACCCTTACTTTTAAAATATCCCCTGAATCATCTTGAATTATTATTTCGCCACCATATTTATGACAACTTATAAAACAAATAACTGTTGAATGATATTTTTTAATAGTATTGCAAATTTTTTCACCATACGTATAAAGAAGTTCTTCAATAAAACTTATATTTGTATTTGAATTCGATGCTACTCGTTCTGTCTTACCTCTGAATAATCTCTTTATCTTTTTAAAGCCAACTAAAAGACTCCCTAGTTTACTTTTAGTTTTTCTATCTTCTATTTTATTAATAGCACTCTTTATCTCGTTAATAATCATATCAATTTCTTTAGAAGATTGTTCTTCAGTTTTTTTATTTCCTTTAGCTCCTCTTGCAGTATCTTCAATTCTTGGTAATAAATTAGCATAATGATCCACTAACATTTCCTCTGCTGAAATATCTAAATAAACTGGATCCATTGTGTCTTGTGCTATTTTTTTAATTTTCATGATATCCTCTAGGTTTATTGTACATAAAAAAGCCTATCTTTCCACTATAATTCTGGAAAAATAGGCTTAAAACCTTTAATTATTATTCTACGCACATGCCGAATGACCACAAACTTTACAAGTAGGACATCCATTTCGATAAAACATTTCTGAAGAATGACATTGGGGGCATTCTACTTCGCTTTTTTCACCCTCTGCAACATATTTCTTTAAAACCCTTGCCATAGCTCTTTGAAAACTAAAAAGCTCTCCCTCTACTCCTCTTTTAGTAATCTGTTCGCAAATATATTTAATTGGGGTTCCGTGTCTCATAGCTAAACTTGTTAATCTTGTAAAAGCCCCATATTGGTAATTATTAAAATGCTTTGCAATACTCTTGAATTCTAATTTTTCATTCTCATCGTCTAAAGATCCTAAAACTAAATTATATTGACTAATTCCATCTGCCTTACCATTTTTAATAATCCATCCATTTTTATATTTATGAGGAATAGTAAACTCTTCACTATCTCCTCCAAATACTTCATAAGGATGGCCATTGAATTTTCCAACAAAGAAAAGCCAATCTCCTTTATCTACTTTACTTCTATGGATATCACATTTAACTATATCTGATCTTTTTGGGGCTGACGCTATGATAACATTGGATGGCCTTTGCCCTTGTTGAATCAATCTGACTAAATCTTTACTAGCTTCATCACAATCTTCACAATTTCTGGTATTTCTTGTTGAATTTACAGATGTTAAAACACCATCTCTGCTTCCAGATCTATAAATAGTTAACCCTTTACATCCTTTTTGCCACGCTGTAATATAAATTTGACTAACTGTTTTAATATTAATATCTTCTGGCAAATTAATTGTTGAAGAAATAGCATGATCAACATATTTAGTTGCAACAGCTTGCATTTCGACTTTCTTTAAAAAATCAATTTCTTCTGCTTGAGCACCAAAATAAGGACTATCTTTAAATTCTTTTTTTGTTACGTCTTTAAAAATTTGAAGTCCAGAATGAGTTATAATATATTCTTTCCAATGATCACCCATTTCATCAGTAAAATCAGATTCTTCTCCATCGTTTAGTTTTCTTTTACGTTTATATTCTGTTTTAAATGCTGGCTCGAAACCAGATGTTGTGCCATATAAATCTCCAATTGCAGCAATTGTACTTCCAGAACCAGCAGGAGGAGTTGTAAGGCACCCTATGTTTCTTCTCCCTTCTTTTTTCATTTCAGATCTAATAGTGGTAGGAAGTCTTAAAAGATAATTATTGTACTTTTCTTTGTCATAGTTAAAAATAGGAAAAGCCCCTCTTTCTTTTGCCATTTGAATAGAAGACTTGTAAGCCTCATTTCTAAGAGTACAATAAATTTTTTCTACAGTATCTATAGATTCTTGACTGCCATATTTAATATTTAACATCGCAATACAATCTCCAAGAGCAGTAATTCCTAATCCTGTTCTTCTACCTTTTTTACATGTAGATAAAATTTCTTTCCATAATTCTAATTCATTTGCTTTTACTAAATCACTTTCTGGATCATTTTTAACTTTCTTAATAATACCTTTTACAGCTTCCATTTCCATTTCAACAAGATCGTCCATTAATCTCTGACATTTTCTTACATGATCTTTAAATTTTTGCCAATTAAATACAGTATTATCTGTAAATGGATTATCAACATAAGATGATAAATTCATAGACATCAACAAACACGAACCTGTTGAGGGCAACGGAAGCTCTCCGCAATTACCAGTTATACCTACTTCAGTTAAAAAAGTATGTGTATCATCATGAACAGTAGTATCATACACGTCTTCTTTTAAATTTGTTTTTTCAATACTTTCGATTATTAAATAATCTTTATCATTAATATATTTTTTTCTTTTTAAATCCTTAAAAAGTTTAGCATGTTCCTGAAGAAAATATATTTTATCTCGTTTTTTAAGTTCAATTGTTTTCTTTTTAAGTATTTTCCCAGTTTGTGAATTTATAATGTTTCCAGAAGTATTTAAAATAGGCCACTTATGTTCTTCTGTACAATAAACACTTTGCTTGTTTGTAAATGTTATTTTAAAAAGAGATTTGTTTTTCCCCGACTTAAACACATCACAATTATGCCATTCATTTTTAATATTAAGTACTTTACATTGAGGTGTGTTCTCTGCTAACCATTTAATCGGGTATATACCTTTATCTGTTAAAACTAATGTCCTTCCTCTTAATGAAGGATTTGTACTAACTGTTTTAAAACCCTCATCGTCATAACTATCAGCAGGACTATTTTTAATAATATTATCCCAAAACAAAATACCTGGTTCTCCACTAAGATAATTAGATTTTACTAATTCGTCCCAAACTTCTTTAGCTTTAATTTTGGTTTTAATAACAGGTTCTTCTGCATCTACTGGCCACCTCAATTCATATCTTTTATTTTTTACAACAGCATCCATAAATTCGTCTGAAAC
>Ga0164313_10006131_pt1 | contig 10616 bp, 6 predicted proteins | sample GuaBasSedimGuay4_FD_113735 | JGI IMG/M metagenome (GOLD analysis project Ga0164313, IMG submission 113735) | Subseafloor sediment microbial communities from Guaymas Basin, Gulf of California, Mexico - Guay4, Core 4569-4, 0-3 cm | ecosystem: Environmental > Aquatic > Marine > Hydrothermal vents >...
CGGCGACGAGATCATGACCTCGGTAACCGAGCTCCTGCCCTACGCCTTCGGGCCAGGGCACCTCGACGGGGACGGCGGCTGACCGTGGACCTGCTGCTTCGCGGTGGAACGGTGGTGGCAATGGACGCCGCGCGATCGGTGCGCCGAGCGGACGTGCTGATCCGCGACGGCGAGATCGCAGCCATTGGCAAGCGCGCTACCCTCGCGAGACCGGTTCACGTCCTCGACGCCCGCGGGGCCGCAGTGATCCCGGGCCTCGTCCAGGCACACGTGCATCTCTGCCAGGCGCTCTTTCGCGGCATGGCCGACGACCTGCCTCTCCTCGAGTGGCTGAAGCAACGCATCTGGCCCCTCGAAGCGGCCCACGACGACAAGTCCATGCGGGCGAGCGCCCTCCTCGGCCTCGCCGAGATGATCCGCGCCGGCACGACGACCATCCTCGACATGGGGTCGGTCCATCACCAAGACGCGGTCTTCCGGGCGATGAGAGACGCCGGGATCCGCGGCCTCTCGGGCAAGGCGATGATGGACCGCGGCACCGGGGTGCCGAAAGGTCTGCGGGAGTCCACCCGCGCGAGCCTCCGGGAGAGCGAGCGTTTGCACGAGAGGTGGCACGGCGCAGAAGAAGGCCGCCTGGGCTACGCGTTTGCGCCACGCTTCATCCTCTCGTGCAGTGAAAAGCTGCTCCGGAGCGTCGGGGAAATCGCCCGGGATCGAGACGCGATCGTGCACTCCCACGCCGCCGAACACCCCGACGAACGCGCGGCGGTTCGCGCCGCCCTCGGCCGCGACGACGTCGACGTCCTCGCCGATTGGGGCATCGCTGGGCCGCGAACGGTGCTGGCCCACGGGGTCCAACTCACGGCTGCCCAGATGCGGCGCGCTGGGCGGAGCGGTACCCGTTTCGTGCACTGCCCGAGCGCGAACCTGAAACTCTCGAGCGGGATCGCTCGGGTGACGAAGATGCGTGAAGCAGGCATGGTGGTCGGTCTCGGGTCCGACGGCGCACCGTGCAACAACCGAATGGACCCCTGGACTGAGCTTCGTCAGGCGGCGATCCTCGCGAAGGCGCGGGAGGGAGATGCGGCCGCCCTCCCCGCCGAAGAAGCCTTCGCCCTCGCAACCATCGACGGTGCTCGAGTCCTCGGCCTCGACGACCGCATCGGGTCAATCGAAGTCGGTAAGCGCGCGGACCTCGCCGTCGTAGACCTCGAAGGGCTGCACTCGGAACCCGGGGGAAGCATCGTCGCCCGCCTGGTCTATTCCGCGACCGCCAGCGACGTACGCCACGTGCTCATCGACGGAAGGGTCGTGGTGAAACGAGGCGAGCTCACCGAGTTGGATACTGACCGAATTCGGCGTGACGCCCGACGTCACGGTCGACGGGTCCTCGACGCTATCTCATGAGCACGGGCCGCCCGTGCGGCAGACCGTGGCCCAGAAGATCCAGCCGGTGAGGCCGAGGGGGATGAGACTGAGGAGCGCCATGGTCAGCGGTGGTTTCACGCGCCGTGCCGCGGCGGGAGTCGTCGAAACTACTGGCGATTCATGGCACCGGAGAGGTGGCTCCGTGGGCCCCTGACCACGGACCCGTCCTCAGGGAGACTCGCCCATATCCATCAGAACGTCGCGGACGTGGTTGCGGTCGAGGGCGTTGTCAGAAGCCACTTCGAGGTACCGCCGGTAGTGGGCGATCGCCTCGGTGCGATTCGACGTCCGGAGGATATCACCGAGGAGTCGGTGAGCATCGGACAACCAGGCGGGCGGGTCCTCGAGAGCCCCGCCGATGAGGGTGGCCCGCTCGAGAGAAGGCACCGCCTCGGTGCGCCGCCCGGCGTCGAGCTGGAGTCGGCCGAGGCGATACCACCACTGCCCCTTACTGTTGTCGCGCTCGAGGGCTCGCTTGTAGGCCTCGATGGCCTCCGGGATGCGGCGCAAGCCGTCGTAGCACTCCGCCATGGCCGCGTAGGCCTCGTAGCGGCTGGGCTTGAGCTCGAGGGCACGGCGAAGATCGTCGAGGGCGTCACGTACCGCGCCCCCGCGAAGCCGAATACGTCCGCGGATCCAGAACGCATCGCCGAGGCTCGGGTCGAGCTCGATCGCGGCGTTGACCTCGCTGAGGGCCCGAGCGAGGCTACTCATCTCGAGGGCCGCCCACGCGACGTAGAGGTGGAACTCGCCGCGCGTCGCGTCGAGGGCGATGCTGCGGCTGAAGTGGTTCACGGCAACTGGAAGGTTGCCGCGCTCGAGCTCGACACGACCCATGAAATGCTCGACCTCGGCCGAGTTCGGTCGCGACTCCTGGACACGGCGCAAGGTCTCTTCCGCTTCGTCGACCCGGCCGTCGCTGACGTAAGCCGCGCCCAGGCGCAAAAGCAGGTCTGGGTCGTCGGGGCGGCCTTCGAGGGCAAGGGTGTAGGCCCGAACCGCTTCGTCGGATTCACCCCGGGCCTCGAAGACGAGGCCGCGCTCGAGGGCCAAGCCTGGCCAGGTCGGGTCGACCTCGGCGACCTGCGCGAAGGCCACGTTGGCGGCGTCGAGGTCGCCGCTACGCCGGTGCGCGACGCCGAGGCCATAGCGGGCCGCGATGTCCGCCGGGTCGAGTTCGAGGGCCCGCTCGAACTCCAGGGCAGCGTCGTCGTAGCGCCGCCGCCCGAGCTCCGACTCGCCGAGCAGTCGTCGCATCACCGCCGACTCTTCGACGCGTTCGCGGGCCTGGGTCAACACCTCTCCGGCGGCTTCGTGTCGGTCGCTGTCGAAGAAGAGGTGGGCCAGGGCGAGGTAAGGCTCGAAGCTATCGGGAGACAGGACGATCGCTTCACGGTAGCGGGCCTCGGCCCCCGCAGCGTCGTCGAGGGCCTCGGAGACCCGGCCGAGCCAAAGCGAGACCGCACCGCTCTCGGGATAGGCCTCGACGAGCTGTTCGAGGGTGCGCTTCGCGTCGAGCTCGCGGTCGAGGCGGAACATGGCCCGGGCAGCGCCGAGGCGGGCTTCGGCGACCAGCGGCAGCTGGCCCTCCGCAACATCGATCGCGGTCGGCTCGCCGTTGTTGGCCGCGGTATCGATGGCGGCCTCGAAGTTGGTGAGGGCGTCACGCCATCGCTCGTCGGCGAGGTGGGCGCGGCCCGCTCCAACGAGCGCCTGAACCCCAAAAGCATTGGCCTCGACAGCCGCTTCGTAGGCCTCGCGGGCGTCCCGACGATTGCCCTCACGTTCGGCGATTCGCCCCATTAGCGTAAAGGCGGCCGATCGGACCAAGGGCGTCGTGCGCAGACGCGCGTCGCCCACATCGAGGACCCCCGCCGCCTCCTGCGCCAACGTCTTCGCGGCGGTGATGTTCTCCGCTGCGAAGAGCAGGGTCGCCTTGGCGACCCGGGCCTCGGCGTGGCGGCGGCTCGCGTCGAGGGTCGCGTCGACGGCCTCGGAAGCTTCATCGGAGCCGAGGGCGAGCAGAGCGCGAGCAAGGCCCCACTGGGCCCGGGCCCCGCCGCCCTTGGTGAGCGCGGCCGCGAAGAGCTCCCGGGCGGCTTCGGGGTCACCTTGGAGAAGCGCCCCCTCGGCGGCGACGAGGTCGACGTAGGGATCGTCCGGGAGGGAACCTCGTGCCTGATCGGCTAAGCCCCGCGCTTGGCTCGCCCCATCGGCACCTGTCGCCAGGGCCGTCGCAGCATCGGCGAGCAGCATGTCGGCGCCTTCGTAGCCACGCTCCTCGAGGCGCCGCCTGATGTTGTCCGCCCGTCCGGCGCTCGCCGGGTCGTCGCCGAAACGGGCCAGGAAGAGGCCTTCGTGGACGAGGCTGCGAGCGAGAAGCGGGCGGTTCAGGCCCATGCCGTTGCGCGCATCGGCGAGGGTCCGGAGGGACGCTCGGACGCCATCGTAGGTATCCGAAGACGCCTCTTCTTCAGCGCTGGTGACGGCCGCCTGGACCGCCCCCGCATCTCCCGCTTCGGGGAGAAGTTGCTCGGCGAGGTAGATCCCGAAATACCCGATGCCCGGCATGAAGCCGCCACCGACCCCGAGGCCGGCGATCAAGACGACCAGGCCTAGAACTAGGAACGGCAGCTTCGAACGCGGGGCCTCACCACCGCCAGCCGTCTCGGCGTCGCGCTCCCGGGCTTCTCGATCGCGAGTCCTTTCGTCCTTGACGACGTCGATGCTCGCCTGAGAGACCCGCGCCGGCACGGACCCGTCCCGCTCCTGGGGCAGGTCCCCGAACTCCATTCCGTCGCCGCCCTCTTCGCCGAGATCGATCTCCCCGAAGCCAACGCCACCGGCACCGGCACGACCATCGCTGGTCTCCGCGCCGCCCAATTCGTCGCCGGGCAGGGGAAGGTCGAGCTCGCTGCCGCCGTGGCCGCCCTGGCCGCCGCCAGCGGCGGCGTCGGGGCCACCGGGACCTGGGGCCGGCATGCTGCCGAGCAGATCGAGGTCGTCGAAGCCATCGTCGATGCCGGGAAGATCGAGCTCTCCGAAGCCGCTCCCCCCAGCCTCTGCGCCGCCGAAGAGATCTCCTTCGTCGCGGGGGACGGGCAAGTCGGCCGTCCCCTTGGCCACCGGCAGACCGGCGGCGGCGCCCTTCGGCGTGGGCAGGTCCAGATCACCAAAAAGGTCACCAGCGCCTACGCCGCCTGCACTTTGGGGGGGCGGAAGGTCGAGGTCACCGAGCAGGTCTCCGCCGAGGCCTGCGGCACCCGCACCAGCCTTCGGTGTCGGAAGGTCGAGGTCGCCGAAGCCGATACCTCCGGCCCCCTTGGGGACCGGCAGGTCCGCGCTCGCACCCTTTGGCGCCGGCAGGTCCGCGCTCGCACCCTTTGGCGCCGGCAGGTCCGCACCCGCGCCCTTTGGCGCCGGCAGGTCCGCACCCGCGCCCTTTGGCGCCGGCAGGTCCACACCCGCACCCTTTGGCGCCGGGAGGTCCAGATCGGCGAACGACATCTCGTCATCGAGGGCCGGGCTCGGCGTTTTCGGGGCGGGCAGGTCGGCTCCCGCGCCCTTCGGGGCGGGCAGGTCCAGCCCCGCAAACGACATCTCGTCGTCGAGGGCCGGGCTCGGCGCCTTTGGCGCGGGCAGGTCGGCTCCCGCGCCCTTCGGGGCGGGTAGATCCAGCCCCGCAAACGACATCTCGTCATCAACCGCATGGCTCGGCGCCTTCGGCGCGGGCAGGTCCAACCCGGCGAACGACAACTCGTCATCCATCGCAGGGCTCGGCAGCTTCGGGGCGGGCAAACCCGCCGCAGGGGTCTCGGCCCCTGCCCGCGCCCCCGGAAACGGCGGCGCGAGAGGTGCCTTGGGAGCGGGCAAACCCGCCGCAGGGGTTTTGGCCGCGCCCCTCGCCCCTGGGAACGCCGGCGTCGGGGGCGCTTTGGGAGCGGGCAACCCGACGGCCCCCTTCGGCGCCGGCAGGTCGAGCTCATCGAAAGCGGGGGCTGGTGTCGCCTTGGGTACGCCCGCCCCCGGAAAGGCCGGAGCCAACGGTGCCTTCTTGGGCGCGGGCAAGGCCGCACCGCCACCCGGTCCGGAGAACCCGGGGCCGGCCGCACCCTTTACGACCGGGGCAGGCAGGCCGACACCAGGAAATGGCGCGGCCGGTGTCTTCTTGTCCGACGGTCGAACCGCCGGCGCGCGAGGCTTGGTCGGGTGCTGCGGCGCCACGGGGCGCCGCGGGGCCTGAGCTCGACGCCCCTTCGGAGCGGGCAGCGCCACGTCGTTGGGCGACGGAGCCGCAAATTCACGCGGAGGTGTCTTTTGATTCGACCGTGGATCTGGCAAACCGCCGGGGGGTTTGAGCCCGGAGAACGGCATCTTGGCAGCGGGCTTCGCTGCATCGAACGCTCGGGCCGTCTCCTTGGCCCGGGGCGGCACCGGGGCGCCGGGGGTCGGCACCGGGGGAGCCACCCCAGCAACGGTCATCTTCCGAACCGACTTGGTCGGCGGAGGCGCCGGGGCCTTGGGCGCCGCGCCGGCATCGCCGACCTCGCCGCTTGGAAATACACGAAACGTGGACGCGCACTTCGGGCAGCGCATCTTCACACCGGACGCCGGCAAACGACGCTCATCGAGGTCGTAAGGGGCGGAACAGGACGGGCACTCGACCTTGATCATGAACTCGTTCGTTCGATTCCCCGAAGGCCGATGGACCCCCGAAATTGCGGTGCCGAAGCGTATCACAGGGAGACCAGGGACACGCAGGATGTGGCGTTCTGTCCGAGACCCTTTTCGCCGGGACGCGCTGTGGTAAGGTCCCGGCGTCGTGAAGCAGACTGTTACCCTCGAAATTGCTGGCGCCAAGTACCGGATGACCTCCGACGCAGACGAGGCCCATCTCCAGGAGCTGGCAGACCTGGTGAACAAGCGGATCGACGACCTGGGGCCCAAAGCCGCCCGGGCCGCGACTCCAGCGCAAATGCTGGCCGTCGTCGCCCTCGGCCTCGCCGACGACCTCCTGACCGCCGAAGGGCGGCGGGAGCGGGTCGAGGTCCTCACCCGCAGCGCGGTGACGAAGACAATCTCGCGTATCGACCAGCGCCTTTCGGCAATCGACGCAGGCGACGGCAGACCATGACCGGTCACCGGCGGCGGCCGGAGCCATCCCCCGAGCAACTCCTGCGATTGCGACATGAAGCGAAGCGCCAGCTCCGGACGCGCATTGGAGCCGTGCGCGGCGCCCTCCCCGCGGAAGCCCGGGAGCGACGCAGCCTCGCCATTGCCGATCACGTAATCAACCACGAGGCCTACGGCCGCGCCGAGGTACTGACCGCATACATCGCGATGCGCGGCGAAGTGAATCCGAGGCGGATCCTCGATGCGGCCCGCGCTGCGGGCAAGGTCATCGCCCTGCCGCGGATCGACTGGAGCACCGAGACGATGCTCTTCTACCGCTGGGACGACGGCGACGAGCTCGAGGAGTCGGGCATGGGTTTTCTTCAACCACTGACGACGGCTCCGTCGATCGCCGATGAGATCATCGACCTCGTACTCACTCCAGCGCTGGCGATCGACCTCCGCGGTCACCGCATCGGCTTCGGCAAGGGCTTCTACGACCGCTTCCTCGAGCGCCTCCCCGACGCGACCTCGGTCGCGCTGATCTTCGACTTCCAACGCCTCGCCGAGGTGCCCGACACTCCAGGCGACGTGCCCGTGCAGTTCTGGGCGACGTCGAAGGGCATCGAATCACCCGACTGAGCTCTGGCTCAGGTGCTGAAGGCGTTTTCTATCGCCTGGTCCTCGGCGAGGACCGCGTCGCCGTCGGCGATGGGCGCCCCAGACGGCGGTTCCGGAGGCGGTTGAATCGGACGACCCAGGGCTTTGCGGATGGCCCGAGCGCTCGATCGGTTCGCCCCCGCGAGGACCAGCTGCTCCTCGGTCGCCGTGCGAACTGCATCGAGGGATCCGAGGGCCGCGAGTAGCTTGTCGCGGGTCCGGGGGCCGACCCCCGGCACATCGTCGAGCTCGCTCTTGAACATGCGCTTCTTGCCCCGCTTGGTGCGCAGCGCATTGCTCGCCCGGTGCGCCTCGTCACGGGCGAGGGCGAGGATGCGCAGGGCGCTCGATTCTCGCAGTGCGATCGCGTTCTTCGCCCCCGGAACATACACCCGGTCCACCATTTTTTCGCCGAGCGCCGTCTCCTTTTCCTTGGCGAGGCCGACGACGGGCTGGTCTTCGATGCCCAGGTCTCGAAGCGCCGAGAGCGCGATATTGAGCTGCCCCTTGCCGCCATCGACGACCATCAGGTCGGGCAGTTCCCACCCCGCGTGCCCTTTCCGCCCACGGTCGAAGCGGCGTCCCAGAACCTCGTGCATGGCGCCGTAGTCATCTCCGCCGCCAACCGTGCGCACGACGAAGGAGCGGTAACGCTTCCGGTCGGGCGCGCCGTCCTGGAGAGCAACGATCACGGCGACCGTGTCTTGGCCGCCGGAGTGGGAAACGTCGATGCACTCGATTCGCCGAGGGAGCCGCGGAAGGCGCAAGCGGGTCATCAGTTTTCCCAGGCGCGCTTCGACATCCTCGCGTTCCCGCGTTTTCTCCCGAAAGGCATGGGCAGCATTGTCGAGAGACATCTCGAGGAGTTTTCGCCGCGCTCCACGCTGGGGCACGAGAAGCGTCACCCTCCCTCCGCGACGGTCACTGAGCAAGGCGGCGAGGCCGTCCATCGCCTCGACGTCGATGGGGAGGATCACCTCCGCGGGCACGAACGCGCCTTCGCGGTAGTACTCCGTCAGGAACGACCCGACGATCTCCTCATCCGGGAGGCTCGTGGTCGGCAAGGCGTAGGTGCGCACGCCGACCATCTTACCCTCGCGGACCATCAAGACGGCGACCTCCGCCTGGTCTCCCTGGCGATAGATCCCGACGACGTCCTGGTCGATGTTCTTGACCACGGAAACCCGCTGGTCCTCGCGCACGTGGTCGACGGCGCGCAACTGATCCCGATACACCGTCGCCATCTCGTATTCGTAAGTCGCCGCCGCCGTCTTCATGCGTGATTCGAGGTCACGGACGAGCTCATCGTGACGCCCGTCGAGAAAGAGACCGACGAGGCGAACCTGCTCGTCGTAGTCAGCGCGGTCTACCCCCTCGACGCAGGGCCCGGGGCATCGCTTGATCTGATATTGGAGGCATGGGCGGGTACGCGAGGCGAGCTCGGCATCGGTGCACGTGCGCAGCTGGAAGTAACGGTTGACCAGGCGCAGAGTCTGTCGAGCCGACGTCGCCGAGTGATAGGGACCGAAGTAGCGCGCGCCGTCCGGCTTGGGGCGGCGCACGACCTGGAGGCGGGGCCACTTCGCCTTCGGCGAGAGGCGCAGGGAGAGGTACTCCTTGTCGTCCCGGAGCTTCACGTTGTAGCGAGGCTCGAGCTCCTTGATCAGCTGGTTCTCGAGGAGGGCCGCTTCTTTTTCGGTCCCGACGACAATGGTCTCGAAGTCCGCGATGGTCCGAGCCAACTCCGGGATGAAGTACCGGGCGTCGCTCCCGCCGGGGGTGAAGTAGCTGCGCACCCGGCTTCTGAGGCTCCGGGCCTTCCCGACGTAGAGGACCCGCCGATCTCCATCCCGGAATACGTAGACGCCCGGCTCCGCCGGCAGGGTGTCGAGCTTGGTGGTGACGCGGGGGGGCAGCACGGAGGGAAATCTAACCCCTGAGAGGGCCGCGATCTCCGCTCTCGAAGCAAAGCTGCTGACGGCGTGGTGGCGGGGGTGGCACCCGGGCCACTGGGGACAGATGCTCCGGTTTCGGAACGGGGCGCGTTCCAGGCTCCCTGAGTCCCCAGCTGGCGGGCAAAAACCACAATAATAACGAGGACAAAGATCGGCGCGACCATTGCAGCTGCTGGAGCCGTGCCGGCCAGCCACCATCCCTCGTCGACGATCGCCACCCTCACGGGATTTGCCGCCCTTCTGTCTCTTCTGTCCCTTCTAGCCCCGGCGGGCGCTGCAGCGACCGTGCTCGTGGAGGTACCCGTCGACGACATGGCCTACGTCGCCGACGCCATCGTCATCGGGCGGGTGAGCCACGTGGGCACCCGCCTCGAGCTCTCCGGTCCGGAGCCGATGCCTTTCACCGTCTCGACGCTGACGATCGAGCGTTGGGTCCTCGGGTCCGGGGCCAGCGACGAGGTGGCCATCGAAGAGGTCGGCGGGCATTGGCAAGGCCTCGAAGTCCGGGTCGCCGGGACGCCTACGTACCGCGCCGGAGAACGGGTCCTGGTTTTCCTCCGGAAGGACGACCAGGGGCGTTACCGGACCTACGGCATGGCCCAGGGGAAGTTCACCCTTCAGGCGGCCGTCGATGGCCCCACCATCGCCCACCGGGACCTCGGCGAGGTCTCTTTTGCGCGCTGGGCCAACGGCCAAATGGAGGTCGACCACGGTGACGTGAGCGCCATGCCTTTCTACGAGCTGATCGGACGCATCGAGCAGGTTCTCCAGGTGCGGCCGTGAAGTTGGCGGTGAGCCTCGGCGGGAGCGCTCTCGTCCTGTTGGCAATGCTCGGAACCTCCACGAACGCCGCCGCCTGGGAGGGCCTGACCTCGAGCAACCCCCGGTGGACCGGCACGGTGCCCTACGCACTGCACGAGGCGGGCTCGGCTGACCTCGGCGGCTTCGAGGCGACCCAGGCCGTGGTCCGCGAGGGCTTCGAGGACTGGACCCGGGTGACCTGCAGCGGGCTGACGACCAACTACCAGGGCGCCACCGCGGCTCCCCTCGAAACCCGGAATACCATCGCCTGGGCAGAATCCAGCTGGCCCTACGACCCGAACGCGATCGGAGTGACGACGCCCCGCTTCAGCACCACCGAGGTGGTGGACGCCGCAATGCTGATGAACGGGGTGAACTTCACTTGGACCACCGGCGCCGGCTCCGGCACCCAGGTCAACGCCTACTCGATCATCACCCACGAGAGCGGGCACTACCTGGGCCTCGGTCACTCCTCGGACTCGAACTCGATGATGTACTTCGCCTACAGCGGCGGCGTTAGCGCGATCAACGGGGACGACGAAAACGGCATCTGCACGCTCTACCCGGGAGGCGGCGGCGGCGCGACGGACTGCACGACGACGGGATGCCCGGCGGGGCAGTCCTGCACGGATGGACGCTGCGTCGCGGGGGCCGGCGGCA
>Ga0164313_10006132_pt1 | contig 10616 bp, 10 predicted proteins | sample GuaBasSedimGuay4_FD_113735 | JGI IMG/M metagenome (GOLD analysis project Ga0164313, IMG submission 113735) | Subseafloor sediment microbial communities from Guaymas Basin, Gulf of California, Mexico - Guay4, Core 4569-4, 0-3 cm | ecosystem: Environmental > Aquatic > Marine > Hydrothermal vents...
TGCCCGGTAGCCAATATTGTGAATGGCCTGCAGGATACCGCTGAGTTTTATTTGCGTGTCATCCCAGCGAACGCGCGCCCGCCGGGTTGAATAATTGACTTGTACCTCCAGCACGCCGGGCAGTTGCGACAGGTGGCGTTCATTCAGCCAGATGCAGGCGGCGCAGGTGATTCCTTCAAGTATCAGGGCGGCTTCCTGTTGATGTTCGCCGGTGGTGCGGACAAAGGTCTTCTGTATTTCAGGGTGGTCATAGACCCGGGTCTGGCGAATAAAGTCGGGCAGCAGCTCCTCACCGGTGGCGGAGGGAGCGGTGCGGTGCCGGTAAAAGCCGGCATTGCCCGAGTTAACGATGGCCTGTGCCACTGCCTGGCAGCCATGGCAGCACATGGGTTCATCGTGATCATTGATGGTGACGGTCAACACCAGTCCACAGGGCACCGGCAGGCCGCAGTGAAAACAGCTCGTTTCCGTGCCTGTCGCCGTGGCGGCAGATGTCGGGTTCATGGCGGGTTCGGGGGAGGGCACGTTAAATGACTGGGACCGGTATTGTAGACGATCATCGGTTGCAAACCGTGGCTGTGCATAGCATAACGCACTGTTTGCAACAGGATGTGTTGTTAAATTGGTATTATCTGTCAGTTGATATAGATCAATCCATAGCCGGGCTGCCAGAAAGATAATCTTCCCGCGTGATATCAGCTGCCGACTACTGGCGGGCTGTGTGTTGGTGAAATTTTGTCTATAAACAGGGTATTGACTCGCCGGTCTGCAGGGAAGAGACTATCGGGAAGCCAGCTGTCAGTAAAAATAACGAGGGGAGATTGCTCATGGTGCTACAACACGTATGGGGTTTGTTTACCGATCCAAAGCGTGAATGGGAAGCTATTCGCGACGATGAATGCACCGTCGGCAAGTGTTACGCGATACATGTCCTGATCCTTGCGGCCATTCCGGCCATTTCCGGATTTATAGGGACTACCCAGTTTGGCTGGCAGATCGGTGTGGGTGATCCGGTCAAGTTAACCGTGCAGAGTGCCGGGTTGATTGCGGTAGCGTACTACTTTGCCATGCTGGTCGGTGTGTACTCCCTGGGCTGGATGATCCACTGGATGGGTGATACCTACGACGCAAAGGTTCCGCTGTCACAATGCGTGGTGCTGGCGGCCTATACGGCGACCCCGCTGTTTCTTATTGGTCTGATGGAGCTCTACCCGGTGTTGTGGCTCAACATGGTGATGGGCATTCCAGCGTTGGCCTATACCGTGTATCTGCTCTATAGCGGTGTGCCTGTCATGATGGGTATTTCCGAAGATCGCGGCTTTCTGTTTTCCAGCGCGGTGATGGCCGTTGGGCTGGTCGCCTTTGTCGCGTTACTGGCGGCAACCGCCATTCTCTGGGGCATGGGTCTTGAGCCGCAGTTTACACGCTAGCATCATCGATCAATAGAATGTTAGAATATTCTGATATTTATATCACAGTAAGTTAGCTTACTGTTTTAGAAGAGATTAAAAAGGGAGCGCAGCATGGCAGATCAGCAAACCTACAACTATAAGGTGGTCAGGCAGTTTTCCATTATGACCCTGGTATGGGCCATAGTCGGAATGACGGTGGGGGTGTTAATCGCGGCCCAACTTGCGTGGCCGGCGCTGAACTTTGATATTCCCTGGCTGACCTTCGGTCGTATCCGGCCATTGCATACCAACGCCGTGATTTTTGGCTTCGGTGGGTCGGCCCTGTTTGCAACGTCTTATTACGTGGTGCAACGTACCTGCCATGTGCGTTTGTTAAGTGACAAACTGGCAGCGTTTACCTTCTGGGGCTGGCAGCTGATTATTGTACTGGCGGCGCTCACCCTGCCCTTTGGTCTTACCCAGAGCAAGGAATACGCCGAACTGATCTGGCCGATCGATGTGCTGATTACCGTGGTGTGGGTTATCTACGCGGTGGTGTTCTTCGGCACCATTATGAAACGCCGCGTACCACATATCTATGTAGCCAACTGGTTCTTTGGCGCCTATATCATCACCATTGCCATCTTGCATATCTTCAACAGTGCGGCGGTGCCGACATCGATGACGCATTCCTACTCGGCCTACGCCGGGGTACAGGACGCCATGGTGCAGTGGTGGTACGGCCACAATGCCGTGGGATTTTTCCTGACAGCCGGCTTCCTTGGCATGATGTACTATTTTGTACCCAAGCAGGCAAACCGTCCGGTGTATTCCTATCGACTGTCGGTGGTACATTTCTGGGCGCTGATCTTTACCTATATCTGGGCAGGGCCTCACCACCTGCACTACACGGCATTGCCGGACTGGACCCAGACGCTGGGTATGGTGATGTCGCTGATTCTGCTGGCACCCTCCTGGGGTGGCATGATCAATGGCATCATGACGCTCTCCGGGGCCTGGGAAAAACTGCGCACCGACCCGGTACTGCGCCTGTTGATTGTTTCAATATCCTTCTACGGTATGTCTACCTTCGAAGGTCCGATGATGGCCATCAAGACGGTGAATGCCCTGTCGCATTACACTGACTGGACTATTGGCCATGTGCATTCCGGGGCGCTTGGCTGGGTGGCGCTGATCTCCATGGGCAGTATGTACTACCTGATTCCGCGTTTGTTCAATCGTGAACTCTATAGTCTGAAACTGGTTGAGGTGCATTTCTGGACGGCGACCATCGGTATCGTGCTGTACATCGCTTCCATGTGGGTGGCCGGCATCATGCAGGGTCTGATGTGGCGGGCGACCAACAGTGACGGCACCCTGACCTACAGTTTTGTCGAATCAGTACAGGCCATGCATCCGTACTTCATTGTGCGCTGGCTGGGTGGTGTATTTTTTCTGGTGGGTGCAATCGTGATGGCCTGGAACATCTGGAAGACCATCAAGGGTGCCGAACCGGCCACGGCCACCATCCCGGCCCCTGCGGCAGCACATTAAGGAGATAGCTATGGCGCAAGGTCACGAGAAGGTTGAAACAAATATCGGTTTGATGATCATCCTGATCATCATCACCGTTTCCATTGGCGGACTGGTGCAAATTGTGCCGCTGTTCTTCCAGCATTCCACCACGGAAGCGGTGGCAGGCCTGGAACCCTACAGCCCGTTGCGCCTGACCGGGCGTGATATCTATGTGCGGGAAGGGTGTTACCTGTGTCACTCGCAGATGATCCGGCCATTCCGCGCCGAGACCGAGCGCTACGGGCATTACTCGGTGGCGGGTGAATTTGTTTATGACCGGCCGTTCCAGTGGGGTTCAAAACGCACGGGTCCGGACCTGGCACGCGTTGGCGGTCGCTACAGTGATGAATGGCACCGCGTGCACCTGAATAACCCGCGTGATGTGGTGCCCGAGTCCATCATGCCAAGCTACACCTGGCTGGAGACCACGCCGGCCGATGCCGGCGTTATCCAGAAGAAGATGGACGTGCTGCGCCTGCTGGGTGCACCGTACAGTGATGAAGAGATTGCCAATGCGCCAGCGGCACTGGAAGGCAAGACCGAGATGGATGCCATGATTGCCTATTTGCAGGGCATGGGTATCGAAATCAAGACGCGGAGATAACGCATGGAAGTTTTGATTCAATCAGTCTGGACCGTGGTCGTGGTGGTGCTGTTTGTCGGTATCGTCATCTGGGCCTGGAGCGGTAAACGCAAACAAGAATTTGATGAGGCGGCGAACATTCCCTTTCATGAGGATGATACGTCGGAAGAAATAACCTCCAAGGAGAAATCCCATGGCTGATTTTACCAGCGGCTTCTGGAACTGGTTCATTATCATTCCCACCGTCGGCGGCATCATTGCCTGCTTCCTGATGATTCGCTGGTTGTCGACTGCCATCAGTCCCGAAGAGGAAGGCAAGGAAATGGATCATCGCTGGGACGGTGACCTGGTGGAACTCAACAACCCGCTGCCGCGCTGGTGGTTGAACATGTTTTACATCACCTTGTATTTCAGTATTGGTTACCTGGTGTTGTATCCCGGGCTGGGGACCTTCAAGGGCCTGCTTGGCTGGACTTCGACCGGGCAGTATGAGCGCGAGATTGATATTGCCGACGCAAAGTACGGGCCGCTGTTCAAGAAATACCAGGAGATGCCTATTGTTGCCGTGGCAGCTGATCCGGACGCCCGCCGCATGGGTGAGCGCCTGTTTGTGAACTATTGCGCCACCTGTCATGGCTCGGACGCCCGTGGTGCGCGCGGTTTCCCCAATTTGCGTGATAATGACTGGTTATACGGTGGTGATCCCGAGGTTATCGAACAAACGATCCTGAACGGACGTAGCGGCGTCATGCCAGCCTGGAAGGATGCGCTGGGTGGTGATGCAGGTGTTGCCGATGCCACGGAATATGTATTCAGTCTGAGTGGTCGCAACGTTGACCAGGCGGCGGCAGCGCGCGGTGGTGAGAAATTCAAGATGCTGTGCGTGGCCTGTCACGGTGCCGACGGCACCGGCAACCAGGCACTGGGTGCGCCGAACCTGACGGATAATATCTGGCTGTACAGTGGCTCACGCAAGCAGGTAATGGAATCAATAGCCGCAGGGCGTACCGGTGTTATGCCACCGCACCGTGAATTTCTGGGCGAGGACAAGGTACATTTGCTGGCAGCCTACATATATAGTCTGTCGACCGGCCAGGAAGCACTGGAAGAATAATCACGGCCAGCGGCCGTTGAGAGGAAGCAAATAATGGCGGACGTAGAGGTACCAAAACAGCAGAAATGTATCGCCATTTTGTGGCCATCTTTTATGGTGGCGATCGTGGCCTCCGGCTTGTTCTTTTCCGCCTTTGATCCGCATGATCTGTATCCCTTCGGCCAGCAGACCGAGATCAGTCGGCTGGGCATTTATTCCATTGGTTTTCTGTTGTTCTGGCTGGTATCTGCAATCGCGGGTATTGGCACCCTGTATTTTGCCATAACCAACTGTATGAAAAACCGCCCGGAATCCCGGGACCAGTAAGTCATGGCAAATCCTGATGCCACCGGGCCGACGTCCGGCTCCAAGTCTGACGAGCAGGTTTCTCAGTCCCTTTATGCCAAGGCGGAGAAGATCTACCCGCGCGAGGTGCATGGCCTGTTTGCACGCCTGCGCGTACTCGGTGTGCTCAGCTTGCTGGGTATCTACTACATAACGCCATGGTTGCAGTGGGATGGTCACCAGGCCCTGTTGCTGGACCTGCCAGCGCGCAAATTTCACATCTTTTTCATCACGCTCTGGCCGCAGGATTTTTTCTACCTGGCGGTGCTGCTGATTATTGCCGGCTTGGCGCTGTTTTTTGTAACAGCGCTGGCGGGACGTGTCTGGTGCGGCTACGCCTGCCCACAGACCGTGTGGACCGAGGCCTTCCTGTGGATTGAGCGCAAGGTCGAGGGCGACCGCATGAAGCAGCAGAAGCTGGATGCACTGCCGCTGAATGCCCGCAAGTTTCGTATCAAGGCAACCAAGCATTTCTTTTGGTTGGCTTTCTCGGCATGGACCGGGTTTACTTTCGTTGGCTATTTCTCGCCGATTATCGAGCTGGGTCATAACCTGCTGGCGTTTAACCTCGGTTCCTGGGAGCTGTTCTGGATTGTTTTCTACGGCTTTGCGACCTACGGTAATGCCGGTTTCATGCGTGAGCAGGTGTGCAAGTACATGTGTCCCTACGCGCGCTTCCAGAGTGCCATGTTCGACAAGGACACGCTGGTGGTCTCCTATATTCCCGTGCGTGGTGAGCCGCGTGGTTCGCGCAAGCGCAGCGTCGACCCGGCCGAGAAGGGGTTGGGTGACTGTATCGACTGCACCATGTGTGTACAGGTGTGTCCGACCGGCATTGATATTCGTGACGGCCTGCAATACGAGTGTATTGCCTGTTCGGCGTGCATTGATGCCTGTGATGATGTGATGGACAAGATGGGCTATGACCAGGGGCTGATCAAGTACACCACGGAACATGCCATGCAGGGGGGTACAACACACATCCTCAGGCCGCGGATCATTATTTATGCCGTGATATTACTGGCCATCTTTGCCGCCTTTGCCTGGTCGTTCAGTCAGCGCATACCTCTGGGACTGGATGTTATTCGTGATCGCAATACGCTTTATCGTGAAACCGGGGACGGTTTGATTGAGAATGTCTATATCCTGAAGATTATGAATATGGACCAGGCCGACCATCAGTATGAGCTGCAGGTGTCGGGTATTCCGGGTTTGTCGCTGCACAAGGATATGGCGGTTATTCGTGTTGAATCCGGCGCTATTATGGAACTGCCGGTCCGCTTGCGGGCGGATGAGGCTGATCTTGAGATGCGTAGCAGCGATGTGGTGTTTGAGTTGCTGGCGACGGATGATGATGCGTTGGCGGTTAGTGAGGATGCGAGGTTTCTGGGGCCGAGGTAGGTTGTTGCTGGCGCTGTGGTTGTAGGTCGGGTTAGGCGCGCAGCGCCGTAACCCGACACTCCGGAGGTAAAATACGTCGGATTACGCGATGCTGCCGCTAATCCGACCTACATTCCAAACTGTGATTTATATGAATACACACACACCAAAAACTCCCTGGTACCGCGAACCCTGGGTCTGGCTAATGATTGCGTTTCCGATGTCTGCCGTCATTGGCGGCATGATCACCATTTATCTCGCGGTGACCACCAGCACCGGGATGGTGGTCGATGATTACTACGAGCGCGGCAAGGCCATAAACCTGGAGCTGGCACGTGACGAGGCGGCGGCTCGTTATCAGTTGCGCGCAAGTATTGATCTTGATATGCGGGACAACCTGGTGCAGTTGCAGCTGGAAAGTGCAGAGGCGAGCATGCCGAAGATGCTGACATTCTCGCTGTTGCATCCGACACAGCCGGGCCGGGACCAGGTAATTATGCTGCAGCATGCCGGTGACGGTGTTTATTACGGTGACATCGATGAAGTGGCACGCGGCAGCTGGTACCTGCAACTGGCCACCGATGACTGGCGCCTGTCGGGCAAGTTGCAGGTTCCTGTCGTAGAGACGCTGGTGCTGTTGCCGGTGGACGCTGGTATGACAGAGTAATTTTAAGCGGCCCGGGTGTCTTTTCGATGAGTCTTGAACCGTTACTGGCGGCTTTCCTGGTAGGTCTGCTTGGCGGTACCCATTGCTTTGGCATGTGTGGCGGCATTGTCGGTGCGCTAAGTTCAGGATTGTCGCTGCAGTTGCAGATCTCTCGCTGGCGCCTGCTTGCGGCGCAACTGGCCTATAACAGTGGTCGTATCAGCAGCTACGTGGTTGCCGGTGTGCTGCTTGGCTTGTTCGGTCAGCAGTTGAGTCAGGCCGGCGTGCTGCAGGGCTTTCCGGTCGGACGCCTTATTGCCGGTGTGGTGATGATTTTGTTTGGCATCTACCTGGCGGGCTGGTGGCACAGCTTGTTGTACCTGGAAAAGGCCGGTGCGCATTTATGGCGATACATTGAGCCGCTTGGACGGCGTTTTATCCCGGTGCAGAGCATCGCTCAGGCGTTCCTGCTGGGCCTGGTCTGGGGCTGGTTGCCCTGCGGTATGGTGTACGCCGTGCTGGCACTGGCGCTCACCAGCGGCTCTGCAACCGAGGGGGGTGCGCTGATGCTGGCCTTCGGGCTCGGGACACTGCCTGCCTTGCTGACCATGGGGCTGGCCGTTAACACCTTTGGTCGCTATATGCGGCATCCCAGGGTGCGGTTGCTGGCCGGTATCACGGTCATTTTTCTGGGTATTTTAATGCTGCTTGCGAATCCATCCGGACACGGGCATCATGCGCATCCCTCCTGACCTGAAACGCCGCACTGACAGGTCGTTTTGCACTAAAAGCGGGCATTTTTGGTAATATTAGAAACACAATATATTGTGTTTCACTGTTATAGTCTTTTTGTCCGGAAAAGCTCTCTGTTTTAGCTGAAAATATCAGTTAACTAGTTGAAAAATAAAGTAATTTATACCCCCATAAAATAAACTTGACAGGCCGCCCGTGGCCGCATAATCTTTTTGTCCAGAACACAAGATGTAGTGTTTTGGGGGGCGGTCCAGAATTTTTGTACCAGTGTCCTTGTCCGTCAGCCGGACAAGTGGCCGAAAGTCAGTAATCCTAACAAGAACTTAAAGAATCAAGGGGAGGGTAAACAGCACATGACAACATCCGCACATCTGGAAGCAGTACCTGCCAGCGTCGCCGATATTCCGTTGCAGGCAGCATCGCAGGATATCTGGAAAACCAAGTATCAACTCAAGGCAAAAGACGGTACGCCGGTTGATGCCAGCATCGATGAAACCTACCAGCGTGTTGCCCGGGCAATCGCTGATGTTGAGGCGACACCGGAACTGAGTGAACTGTGGTACCAGGAATTTCTGTGGGCGTTGCGGCACGGTGCCATTCCGGCCGGACGCATAATTTCCAATGCCGGCGCGCAACAACACAAGCCGGCCACTTCAACCATCAACTGCACGGTATCCGGTACGGTGCAGGACTCCATGGACAATATTCTCGACAAGGTGCACGAGGCGGGTCTCACTCTGAAAGCCGGTTGCGGCATTGGTTACGAGTTTTCCACGTTGCGCCCCAGGGGTGCCTATGTGTCCGGTGCGGGTGCCTATACCTCCGGTCCGCTGTCGTTTATGGATATCTACGACAAGATGTGTTTTACCGTGTCCTCGGCCGGTGGCCGTCGCGGTGCGCAGATGGCCACCTTTGATGTTGGCCACCCGGATGTGATGGATTTTATCCGCGCCAAGCGCGAGGACGGTCGGCTGCGCCAGTTTAATCTGTCGCTGCTGATTACCAGTGAGTTCATGGATGCAGTCAGTAATGATACCGACTGGAAGCTGGCCTTCCCGATAGATCGCAACGAACTGGATGACGGCATAGACCTGCATGACACGACAAAGGTGATCTGGCGCGAATGGCCTTACACGGGTGAATATGTCACCAATAATGCCGGGCTGGTTGCCTGCAAGGTCTACAAGACCGTGCCTGCACAGCGCCTGTGGGACATGATCATGGCATCCACCTATGACTTTGCCGAGCCGGGTTTTATCCTCATCGACAAGGTCAATGAAATGAATAACAACTGGTTCTGCGAAAATATTCGTGCAACCAATCCCTGTGGTGAGCAACCATTGCCGCCGTACGGTTCCTGCCTGCTGGGTTCGGTCAATCTGACCAAGTTTGTGCGTAACCCGTTTACCGAGCACGCCTCCTTCGACTGGGATGAGTTTCGCAAGGTCGTTGCCATCTTTACCCGTATGCTCGACAACGTGGTCGAGATTAACGGTTTGCCGCTGGAAGGTCAGCGCGATGCCATCATGCACAAGCGCCGTCACGGTATGGGTTTCCTGGGGCTGGGTTCAACGGTCACCATGTTGCGCATGAAATACGGTGAGCAGACCTCGCTGGACTTTACCGAACGTGTCAGTCGTGAACTGGCGGTGACCGGCTGGGAAGTCGCACTGGACCTGGCGAAAGAGAAGGCTCCGGCACCCATCATGGATGAGGACTTCGAGGTGAGCGAAGAGATGCTGCGCAAGCGTCCGGAAATGCGCCGCGACGGTTTTTTACCGGGAGATTCCGTAAAGGGCAAGGTCCTGCACGCCAAATACAGTCGCTACATGCAGCGCGTCGCAGAGGTGGCACCCGAACTGGTGAAAGATCTGGCTGAAACCGGTGCGCGTTTCACGCACCACAGTTCGATTGCACCGACCGGCACCATTTCCCTGTCGCTGGCAAATAATGCCAGTAACGGTATTGAGCCGAGTTTTGCACACCACTATTTCCGTAACGTGATTCGTGAGGGTCGCAAGACCAAGGAAAAGGTCGATGTGTTTTCGTTTGAGCTGCTGGCATACCGTGAACTGGTGAATGCGGATGCCACGGCCAGCATGGACGGTGATGACAATGTTTTGCCGGATTACTTTATTGCGGCAGACAACGTGGTACCGCGGCAGCATGTTGATATCCAGGCGGCGGCGCAGAAATGGGTGGATTCATCCATCTCCAAGACAGCCAATGTACCCACGGATTACCCCTACGGGGATTTCAAGGATATCTACCGTTATGCCTACGAGCAGGGTCTGAAGGGTTGCACGACTTTCCGTTTCAACCCGGAGGCCTTCCAGGGTGTGCTGGTGAAGGGCGAAGACCTGGAAAAAACGCTGTATGAATTTACGCTGGACGATGGCAGCAAGGTCAGTCTGAAGGGCCATGAGGAAGTCGAGTATGACGGTGAAATGCACACCGCAGCCAATCTCTATGATGCCCTGAAAGAAGGCTACTACGGTAAGTTCTGAACGGCCAGACGCACACGAATACGCAGGAGTGGAACATGACAGTACGTATTGAAAAAAAGATTGTGGGTTACAAGATTGGCGATAATGAACAGCAGGCTGCGGTATCGACCTCCACTGTTGCCGGCAAGGTGTCCGGGGACAATCCCGAAGATGACCCTGAAGATAATGTAGTTCAGCTGCATGAAAAGCTGGAACGCCCGGAGATGCTCATTGGTTCTACCTACAAGGTCAAGACGCCGTTATCCGAGCATGCGCTGTACGTCACCATCAATGACATCATTCTCAATCACGGTACTGCAAACGAGTTGCGGCGGCCGTTCGAGATCTTTATCAACTCCAAGAA
>Ga0164313_10006133_pt1 | contig 10616 bp, 10 predicted proteins | sample GuaBasSedimGuay4_FD_113735 | JGI IMG/M metagenome (GOLD analysis project Ga0164313, IMG submission 113735) | Subseafloor sediment microbial communities from Guaymas Basin, Gulf of California, Mexico - Guay4, Core 4569-4, 0-3 cm | ecosystem: Environmental > Aquatic > Marine > Hydrothermal vents...
CCCCGAGCTGTTCCTGGTTACAGCCATATTGAACCTGGTGGTAGCGATTTATATTTTCAGCACTGTACCCGAATTTTTGAAACGCTTCCGGGCCTGGGTAAGCTCTTTTTGAATCGAAGCTGAGAATGAAGAACAAGCTACGGACGTGCCGCAGAACACTTCCAGCAGTGGGTAAAAGCAGCCTCCTGTGGCGTGCCACAACCAGCACAAACCCATTCCTGGGGTTGGGTGATATTTTCAGGGTGATGCAGTTCCCTGATCAACGCTTTGGCACGCCCGCCATCAGCCTCATTGAGCACCCATAATTGCGGTACCACTTCAACAAAAGGTAATTCGCCTGCGCCGGAGGTACCAAACTGGTTTTTCATGAACGTGGCTATATCATTGGATTCCAGAACTGACTGGTAGTGTCCGACCAGGGTGATATCGAAATCCTCAAAGACCTTAATCATGTTGCAATCATCCTGTCGTCCAAACTCAATACCCTGAAGCCCAACGCGTTGCCCGAAGAATACATTACAATTGGAAACATCATGAAAAAAATCATTAAAGATCAGAAACAATGGCAGGCGCAACTGGATGATGAACAATACCGCGTAACCCGAATGGCCGGTACCGAAGCACCTTTTAGCGGGCAATATTGTGATCACACGAAAGCTGGCTTTTATCACTGCATATGCTGTGGGCACCCGCTATTCGGTTCTGACAGTAAATACCATTCCGGTTGCGGTTGGCCAAGTTTTCATGGTGAGCTTGATGGCGCAGAAATCACCCAGCGTCCTGATTCCGGCCATGGTATGGACCGAATCGAGCTACTGTGCCCGCATTGTGATGCCCACCTGGGACATTTCTTCAATGATGGGCCGCCACCAAGTGGCCAGCGTTATTGCATTAACTCGGCATCGCTTAAATTTGTGGATGATAAAAACCGTTCCCAATGATTTTCCGCCTGGTATTGATCTGTTTTCTCAGCGCCTGTTCCAGTCCGGCTTATTACCTGCAAGCGGGCTCAGGGCAATTGAAACTAATGCGGGCGCGCCAGGATATCCAGTCACTATTGAACAGCCCTGCAACCGATTCTGAGCTTGTTTCGAGCTTAGTGGCTGCCGAGCAGATCAAGTCGTTTGCACACAACGACCTGGACTTGCCCGACAACGGTAGCTACTCCAGCTATGTCGAGGTCGATGGCGATGCACTGGTGTGGAACGTCATTGCAACCGAAGAGTTTTCATTAGAGCCTAAAAAATGGTGCTTCCCGGTCGCAGGCTGTGTACCTTACCGGGGTTTCTTCAAACAGCAAAAGGCCATGGATTCCGCCGCACATCTGCGCAAGAAAGGTCTGGATGTTATTGTTTCGCCCGCCGCCGCATACTCATCACTTGGTTGGTTCAAAGACCCCCTGCTCAGCACCATGCTCTCAGGTTCCAATATTCGCCTGGCCGCTTACCTGTTTCATGAACTGGCCCATCAGCGCCTGTATGTCAAAGGCGACGGGGTGTTCAATGAAGGTTATGCCAGCTTCGTCGAGCAAGTCGGCATAAAAGCCTGGCTGGAATACAATCAACGACAGGATGAATTACTTCAATGGCAGCAACTTCAAAGTGCAGGCCAGGACTTTGCAGACCTCATCGGTGAGACACGCAGCAGCTTGAACAAGCTCTATCTCTCAGATGACACAGAAGTTGGCAAACGCAAGCGAAAGGCCGAAATGTTTGATTCACTCTTAACAAGCTACAATCAGTTACGCATTGAAAAATGGCAAGGTGAGCGTTTTTACGATGGCTGGTTTAAAGAGCCACTCAATAATGCCAAACTGGCACTTCACAATACCTATGAAGGCAGCCACTGCGCATTCAAAGAATTGTTTGACCGTGCAGAAGGTGATCTGAAGAAATTTCACCTCCTGGCAATACAAAAATCCGCTCTTCAAAAACACGAGCGGGAGCTGTGGTTGAAGCAAAGCTGCGTTACCATTGTGGCTTCCGGGGAGTTTAAAGAAAAATCATGACCCAGCGGTTTAAATCCCTTGCTACAATATACTCGCTTAACCTCTTCAAATACGGCGCCGATTTGTGACCCCGATAAATTTTAAAGCATCGATCCTGCTGTCGGCTATCTGCCTTGTCCTGGCACCCTTTCAGGATGCTGTATACGCAGCCGATGCCGAAAGCCTGGTGCTTGCCTGTCCCGGCCCCAGCCTAGCACCCAGGCTCAGAAACGTGCCGGATCGCGAAGCATCACCCATTTCACTGAAGGCCTGGCAATTTGATGCCGGTATCAATGGTGTGGCTGAAGCCCGTAAACAAGTGGAACTAAGCCGTGCAGACCAACTTCTGACCACTGAATTATTACGCTATGACCTCGAAAGCAAAACCATAAGCATGCCGGGGCAGCTGGATTACAAAGATTCAGTTATGCATATCAGTGCCACAAGCGCTTACTACAGTTTTCGAGAGGAGGGTGGCAGGTTTACAGCTGTCGATTATGGTTTAACCGGCTCCAGTGCCAAGGGCACGGCCACCGAGGTTTTTGTCGACTCAGGTAATCACTCATTACTGCGTCAATTGCAATTTACAACCTGCCCTGGGGAGAGTCCGGAATGGAACCTGACGGCAAAAGAACTTGAACTGGACTTTACCGAAGGTGTCGGTAAGGCAAAAAATGCCAAGCTCAAGTTCTTTAATATCCCTATTCTCTATTTGCCTTATATGACATTCCCAATAGATGACCGGCGTAAAAGCGGTTTTCTCTACCCGTTTATAAGCACCGCAAATGATAATGGCTTTGAATTCAGCATTCCTTATTACTGGAATATTGCCCCCAACCATGACGCCACTCTTACACCACGATTCTTCACCGAACGTGGTGCCATGCTAACTGGCGAATACCGCTTCATAACCCGTCGTACCCTTGGCAATCTGAGCCTCGACTATATGCCAGATGACAGCAAATCTGACATAAGTCGCTACCATTATCGCTTTCTGCATAATTACCATATCAGCAGTCGCTGGCAAACCCAGGTGTTGATTGCCAGGGTCAGTGATGACCAGTATTTTCAGGACTTTAGCAATAGCCTGGCCGAGGCATCCAGGCAATACCTGCGAAGCACCGCCGGTATATATGGTGGCGGACATTACTGGACGCTTTCGGTCACTGCAGATGATTTCCAGGTGGTTGACGACTCAATCAATATTTTCAACGAGCCTTATACCCGTGTACCACGTATTGTATTCGACATAGATCGCCCCTTGGGCAATCGGGGTTTACGTCTGCGACTGGATTCTGAACTGGTTTATTTTGACAGGGATTTCAACATTGGCCCCACGGGCTCACGCTTTGATATTTACCCGCGCATGGAGTGGAATATTGGGACCAGCTGGGGTTACATGAGACCCAGCGCCGGGTACCGGTACACCAGTTATGAGCTGGACTGGAACGGTCTGCCAGGTGATACATCACCCGACCGCGGAACGGAAATATTGAGTTTTGACTCCGGCTTGTTCTTCGAGCGGGATAACGGCAAAGGCAGGGTGCAGACACTCGAGCCCCGCTTGTTTTATCTATACGTGCCCTACAAGAACCAGGAGAACCTTCCTGATTTTGATTCTGCGCTATTTACATTTGGATTCAGCCAGCTGTTTCACTTCAACCACTTTACCGGTGCGGATCGCCAATCAGATGCAAACCAGCTTACTCTCGCCCTGACCACCCGCTCAGCTAACCAGAGGACCGGACGTGAATTGTGGAGCATGAGCTTCGGCCAGATCATCTACTTTGAAAATCCGAGGGTTCTGCCTGCCGATCCGGGTGAACCGCTGGATGAAGATTTCTCTCCATTCATTGCTGAATTCATACTCAACCCGACAAGGCAACTTAGTGCCAGGATAAACACAGAGTGGAGTTGGAAAAATAGTGAATTTAATGTTGCCGTATTAAATGTGACACATACCGCGGCCAATGGTCGCCGTCTTGGTGCGGAATACCGTTACAGGCGCAATAGCCTGGATCAATTTGATCTCCGCTACTACCAGCCTATCAATGAAAGCTGGCTTGTTTTGGGCCGTGTGAATTACTCACTGAGGGACTCTGATCTGCTGGCCGCAGAAATTGGTTTCGAATACGACAGTTGCTGCTGGGGTTTGCGGGTAGTCGGCAAGCGCTTCCTCAGAAACAGATCCAATGATCACCGGGATGCAATATACATCCAGTTAATACTCAAAGGATTGGGCGGTTTAGGCAGGCGAAACGCCCCACTTTTTTATGATCCTGTCGACTGATACACACATTGCTGAGACTAGGTAGAGATTTGTCAAAAACACGGGTAAAAACAAACAGTATTCTCGAGGGTGTTCGTTATGAGATCCGCGGGGAACTAGCCGCCCGCGCCGGGGAACTGGAGCGCCAGGGTTACGAAATCATTTCCCTTAATATCGGTAATCCAGGTCTGTTTGGCTACCGCACACCGGAGACCATGCGTCTGGCGATGATTGAAAACCTCGGTCAGAGTGAGGCTTACTGCCACCAAAAAGGTATCTTTCCGGCTCGTGAGGCCGTCGTGATGCAACAACAGGGGCGCGGTGTTCTGGACGTTACCGCTGATGATGTTTTCATGGGTAACGGCGTTAGCGAGTGTATCGACCTTGCATTGCGAGCCATGCTCAACAGCGGGGATGAAGTCCTGATTCCCAGCCCGGATTACCCGCTTTGGAGTGCATCAGTTTCCCTCAACCATGGCACACCGGTTTATTATCACTGCCTGCCGGAAAATAATTTTCAGCCTGACCCGGACGAGATTCGTAAACTGATCACAGCGCAGACCCGTGCCATCGTCCTGATCAACCCCAACAATCCCACGGGTGTCGTTTACCCCCGGGTTTTGCTCGAGGAAATTGCACAAATTGCCGAGCAGAACCAAATTGTCGTTCTGAGCGATGAAATCTATGATGAGATGCTTTACGGCGATGCAGAGCATATACCCATGGCCACACTGGTTCACGGAACCCTGTGCGCGACATTTAACGGACTTTCTAAAATTTACCGTGCCTGTGGTTACCGGGTCGGATGGATCACATTCAGCGGTGACCGGGAAAGCGCCAAAGATTACATGCATGCAGTCGAATTGCTGGCTTCTTTGAGACTATGTGCCAATGTGCCGGGACAATGGGCTGTGCAAACAGCGCTGGGTGGTTACCAGAGTATCAGAGAACTGACATCAGAAGGTGGCCGCCTGTACCAATCACGACAAGCCATCATTGATGGTGTTAACAACAGCAATTTCATGTCCCTGTGCGAACCTGATGGTGCAATGTACGCCTTTCCTGCTATCGACACGACGATGTTCAAGACATTTGATGACCAGAAATTTGCGATGGAGTTACTGGAAAAGAAACACGTTCTGATTGCCCCGGGCAGCAGTTTCAATGTGTCATACCGAAACCACTTCCGTCTCACAACGCTGCCCACCAGCCGGAAAATGCACACGGTATTTGAGCGCATAGAGGAAATACTGGAGACGATGCTGCTCGCACAGTAGCACTGGCTATCCAAATAATGCTTATTTTTTATCCGGGCTTTGTTTGCCACCGGTATAGGTTAAAATAGGCTGATAGATAAAATGGCAACCCCCCCGGAGACAAGCCTTTATGAGAAGTTTTAAACGCCCTGCAGTATGGCTCGTATGCATGAGCCTGGTTACTGGCCTGGCATCAGGACTGGCAACCAACACGGCACAGGCTCAAAACACCAGCAAAATAGACTCTATTGTCGCGCTGGTGGACGACGATATTGTACTGCAAAGTGAACTTGACCTTGCCCTTAAAGGTATCGTCGACAGAATCCGTCAACAGGGTGGTGATCTGCCGCCCCAGCACCTGCTCGAAAAGCAGGTACTGGAACGCCTGATTGTTCGCCGCTTACAACTGCAACGAGCTTTCCAGACCGGTATCCGGGTCAGTGATGCTGACATCGACCAGGGTTTGGTAATGCTTGCCCAACAAAACCAGCTCAGTTTAATGCAATTGCGCCAGGTTATAGAAAATGACGGAGAAGATTTTGGTGAGTTTCGTCAGAACATGGGCGAGGAGATGATGACCGAGCGTCTTCGTCAGCGTGTTATCAACAGCATGGACCCCATTACCGAAACTGAAATTGATATTTTGTTGGCCTCCGATCAATTCCATGGTGGTGAGTACAATATTTCACATATTCTGATCTCCCTGCCCGAAGGTGCGACGCCACAGCAGATAGCCATGCAGGAATCCAAGGCCAACAATGTTTACCAGCAACTGGAAGAAGGTCTTGATTTCGCCTCGGCAGCTATCAGTTATTCCGGTAGCCAGGAAGCCCTCGAAGGCGGTCTCGTTGGCTGGCGGGATCTCAATTCAGTTCCGGTAGCATTCTCCGAGGCAATCAGAACTCTGAGAGCGGGGCAATTTACCGTACCCATTCGCAGCCCGGCCGGATATCACATCATCAAGGTCAATGATTACCGCGACCGTAGCCTGGTGATGGCAACAGAATTCCACGCCCGGCATATCATGGTTGAAACCAATGAACTGATCGGTCCTCGCCAGGCGATGGAACGAATCCGCGAGATACACCAGAAGCTGGTTGATGGGGAAGATTTTGACACCCTGGCCAAGGAAAACTCCGATGATATATCCAGCGCAAACCTTGGCGGTGACATGGGCTGGTTTTTGCCACAGGCCTTTGGCGAACGCATGGATCAAACCCTTTCAGCAATGAAGGACGGAGATATTAGCGAACCCTTTCAGACTGAAAGTGGCTGGCATATCATTGAACGTCTGGGTATGCGAGAGAAAGATGTAACCGTGGAATCCCAACGTAGTGCTGCGCGTAATAATCTTCAACAGCAGAAAATGGATATTGAAATCGAACGATTTCTGCAACAAATGCGCGACGAGGCATTTGTTGAAATCAGGCTGGATGCCTGAATACCTGGTGGTTGTAGCTAAAGGTCATGCCAGGTATAAACACTCCCGTACTCGCCCTGACACCGGGTGAGCCTGCGGGCATTGGGCCGGAATGCACTATCCGCCTCGCTTATGAACACCCGGATTTACGTTTGTTGGTTGTTGCTGACTCCCAATTACTGAGTTCCACCGCCGAAACGCTGGGTTACGATATACCCATCAAGCCCTGGCGACCTGGCAGCAATGTTCTGCCGGGCCAGATCAGTTGCTTTGACCAACACCTGGGCCAGCCGGTAAGTCCCGGACACCCCGATCCTGCCAACGCAGCATATGTTGTTGACACCATCAAGCTGGCTGTTGGGCTGGTCAGGGCCGGTCACGCAAGCGCACTGGTAACCGGCCCCGTACATAAAGGTGTAATCAACGACGGTGGCTTCGCATTCAGCGGCCACACGGAATTGCTGGCGGAACTGGCCGGGGTAAAAAAAGTAGTCATGATGCTGGCCGCAGACGATCTTCGTGTAGCGCTCGTGACAACCCATTTGCCGCTGCGTGATGTAGCCGATGCAATCACATTTGAAAACGTTTTCAAAACCATACAAATCACGCACCACGAGCTACAGGCTCGTTTTGGAATCCGCAAGCCCGTGATCCAGGTGCTGGGGCTGAACCCCCACGCGGGAGAAGGCGGTCACCTGGGTACTGAAGATTCCCGGATTATTCAAAGCGCCATAGACAGATGCAGAACAAACGGTATCGACGCCCTGGGGCCAGTTCCGGCTGATACCGCGTTCACACCTTCACGCCTGGCAAATTGTGATGCCGTGATCGCGATGTATCATGACCAGGGGCTGCCGGTACTCAAACATGCGGGATTTGGCAGGGCGGTAAATATCACACTTGGCCTGCCATTCATACGAACATCGGTTGACCATGGTACCGCGCTGGATATTGCCGGAAAAAACTGTGCCAGTGCCACCAGCATGTACATTGCCGTGAAGGCGGCACAGGACATGTGCAAATGAAAATCAAACCATGAAACATCGAGCACGCAAACGATTCGGGCAGAACTTTCTGCATGACCAGCAGGTTATTAACCGCATCATCGCTTGTATCGCGCCCAAACCCTCCGATTTACTGGTCGAAATCGGCCCGGGCCAGGCTGCGTTGACCCGCCCCCTGCTGGAAAGCGGGGCTGAGCTACACCTGATAGAAATCGACCGGGACCTGGTTTCAAGACTTGAAAAGCAGTTTTCAGATGTCAGCAATATCAGCATACATTCCTGCGATGCACTCAAGGCAAATCTTCCGGAAATCACCGCCAACCGCCCATTCAGGCTCATTGGCAACCTGCCTTACAACATCTCAACCCCATTGATTTTTCATGTCCTGCAATGGCATGAACAAGTGATTGATATGCACTTTATGCTACAAAAAGAGGTGGTGGCGCGGATGGCGGCGGAACCGGGTAGCCGTACCTACGGTCGTTTGTCAGTGATGACCCAGTTCCGCTGTAATGTGACACCGTTATTTGACGTGCTTCCCGGGAGTTTTTCACCGCAACCCAGGGTTTGTTCCAGCATTGTGAGATTACAGCCGTTAAAGGCCCCTCCAGCCGATGCTGGTTCGTTTAAAAATCTTGAGCGGGTGGTTACCGCTGCATTTTCACAGCGCAGGAAAACACTGCGTAACAGCCTGCGTAATTATTTTACAGCGGAACAAATCCTCGCAATCGATATTGATCCAGGGCAGCGTGCGGAACAGCTCAGCCTGGCGCAATTTGCGTCGCTTGCCCGGTCTCTGCCGGTTGAGGTGGACTGAATACATGATTTTACAATACCCACACCCCTTCACCAGCTTTGCGTGTAAAGCCCATGCCTACCTACCTGATTGGTGACATACAAGGTTGTTATGATTCTTTGCAGCGTCTGCTGCAGAAAATCAACTTTGATACGACCCGTGACAGACTTTGGTTTTGCGGTGACCTTGTTAATCGTGGTGGTCAGTCCCTGCAGACATTACGTCTGCTAAAGAGTATTGAAGATTCGGTTAGCGTAAGCCTTGGAAATCACGATCTGCACCTGTTGGCAAATTTTGACCTGCACCCGGGCGGGGGTTCGGGAAATGATGAGTTTGACGCTATATTCACAGCGCCGGAATGTGAGTCGTTGATGGACTGGTTGTGTACCCAGCCCCTGGCCTGCTGGTCCAGTGAGTTTCAGATGCTTCGTGTTCATGCTGGCGTGATACCCCAATGGACCTGGCAGGACGCCGTCAGTGCGGGAGAAGAGGTTTCCGCTATTTTGCAATCCGGCAAACGTAGCAAGTTTTTGCGTAATATGTACGGTAACCAACCGAGACACTGGCGTGAAGACAGAACCGGCTGGAAACGATTACGCCTGATCACCAATATTCTGACACGCATGCGTTTTTGTGACGAAGAAGGCCGCGGTATCTACAACGTTTCCGGACCACCCGGCAGCCAGCCGGACAACTACAAACCCTGGTTTAAACACAAACATCGAAAAACCAGGGATGTGACCATTGCTTTCGGACATTGGGCAGCCCTGGGTTTGCGGGTTAAAAAGCGCTATATCGCCATGGATTCAGGCTGTGTCTGGGGTGGAAAACTGAGCGCACTGAGATTGGAAGACCACGCTCTCTATAAGGTTCGGTGCCCTACCAGTTACTAACTAAATGCGGGTCAGTTCGACTATCCGGTATGCAAGATCGTTGCTCTCATCAGCTTCGAAGCAGCGTTCCGCTGTTTGTTGCCATTGCCTGGAGTCCCACTCGGGAAACCAGGTATCCGCTTCCGGTTCAATATCGATCATTGTGAGAATCAACCGCTGCGCAAGTGGCAATGCCACCTCATATAACTGGCCACCTCCGATCACCATGATCTCATCAGCTTGTGCAAGCTCAACAGCAGCCGGAAGTGAAGTGCCAACCTCGGCACCTGTGGCTGCAAAGCCGGTATTCCGGCTGATGACTATATTCTGCCGGCCAGGCAATGGCCTGCCAATCGACTGCCAGGTTTTACGCCCCATCACGATGGTTTTACCCATGGTGGCTTGTTTGAAATGCTGTAGCTCGGCCGGTAAGTGCCATGGCATACGGCCATTGAGTCCAATGGCCCTGTTTTTACCCATCGCTGCAATCAGTGTTATCGGTTTCATACTCTAGATTGCAATGGGTGCCCTGATGCCTTCGTGGGACTGGTAGTTTTGCAACTCGAAATCTTCGTAAACAAATCCGAACAAATCTTTTCTTTCGGGGTTAATTTGCATGGCAGGTAACGGAAACGGATCCCGCGATAATTGTAAATTCACCTGTTCAAGATGATTCAGGTAAATATGCGCATCACCGAGTGAAATGATGAAATCCCCGGGTTCAAGATCGAGTGACTGGGCTATCATCATGGTCAACAGGGCGTAGGATGCGATATTAAAAGGCACGCCAAGAAACACATCGGCGCTGCGTTGATACATCTGACAGCTCAACTTGCCGTTGGCTACATGAAACTGAAACATCGTGTGGCAGGGTGGCAAAGCCTGCAGGCCTGCCCGGGCATTAGCCTGTGGGCGACGCGATTCATCCGGGAAGACCGCAGGATTCCAGGCAGAGATAATATGCCGACGGGAGTGGGGTCTGTTTTGAAGGTCATCCAGCAACAACTTGACC
>Ga0164313_10006134_pt1 | contig 10615 bp, 8 predicted proteins | sample GuaBasSedimGuay4_FD_113735 | JGI IMG/M metagenome (GOLD analysis project Ga0164313, IMG submission 113735) | Subseafloor sediment microbial communities from Guaymas Basin, Gulf of California, Mexico - Guay4, Core 4569-4, 0-3 cm | ecosystem: Environmental > Aquatic > Marine > Hydrothermal vents >...
AGTATTTCCATTAGTCTGTGATTAAGATAGAGTTTTTCCTTGCCAACTTTTATAGATTTAAGAAACCCTTTATCTTCTAGTGCCATTAAATAATTTCCTACTGTCTTTGGAGTTCCGAGTCCTGCATCAATCAACATTTTTCTTTTAGTGTATGGCAGTTTAAATATTATTTCAATTAAGTCCTTTGAATATATTTTTGGAAGTTCTTCTTCTATCTCATCAGACATTTTCTGAATTAATGCCATTATTTCTTTTAAGCGAACTAATCCATTTTTTGCCGTAGTTGCAATCATATCAAGCATGTACATTATCCAGTTTTCCCATTCTTCTTTTTCAGTAACCAATCGAAGTCTCTTGTAGTATTCTGTTTTGTTTTGAATAATGTATTCACTTAGATAAATAGCAGGAATGTCCAGAAGGTTTACCATTTTCAAATAAAGTAATAACAATATTCGCCCTGTCCGGCCATTCCCATAAGAGAAGGGATGTATTGCCTCGAATTGATAATGCATCAGAGCCATTTTAATGAGTGGGTCTAGCGTGTCATTTTCATTTATAAATTCTTCAAGATTTGATAACTTTTGTCTTATTATATCTTCACCTACCGGAGGCGTATATATTACCTCTCCTTTTGTGTTTGATAGTGTTGTTCCAGGAGCTGTTCTTATACCAGAAGTGTTTTCTTTAACCCGCTGCATTATTTCTATGCATAGATTCGTTGTAATAAACGGTCTTGATGCCAATTGTTTTAATCCGTACCACAAAGCATTTTTGTAACTTATTACTTCTTTTGCAGCGGGATTATTTAACTTTTTATCAGCAACAATAGATTTATACAATTCGTTATTAGTTGTAATAATATTTTCAATTTCAGAACTTCCCTTTGCTTCCTGTAAATGAATTGTATCCAGAAACAGTTGAGGGTTGGGGAGATTTATTATTGCTCCATTAAGATTTGCCAAGGCTCTACTTGCAGATATTGTTTTTCGTAAGATCTTTGTTGTCTCCAAATTGTCATGGGGAGGCAGTAATGGCAAGCTGTTATAAGGAATATCTTTTTTAAAATTACTCATATTGAACAAGGGTAAATTTTACCCGCTTTGTTTGAACGAGTGTAAATAGGTAAATAAATTACTCTTGTTTTACTATCAGGAGTAAGTTTTATTTATGTAGTTTTATTTACGGAAGTTGTTTATTTGAAGAGGTCAATAACAGCGTGCGATGTTATGTACTTTGTAAAATACAACAACTTTTTGGCCCTAACATAAGCGCTTGCTTATTTGAGGCACAAATTCTAACCCTTACGAAAGGTTTTCGTTTTACCCCTTGTTGGGGAAAGAAGAAGGGGGATTGTTTTTTTATAACGACCTTGGATCTGAAAATAATGTTTCAGTGTTAAATACTATAAAACGTATTGATCGAATTCATCGACTAATAAAAATGAAAGCCACTGGGTCGCCTTCAGAACTAGCTTGTAGGCTCGATATATCCGAAAGAATGGCTTACAACTACTTGAACTTAATGAAGGATATGGGTGCCCCAATAGAATATGACTCTGGCAGAAAATCATATTTTTATACTTATGAAACTCATTTTACTTATGGGTTTTTTGTTGATTAGTATATTCATCTGTATATCAACTAATATTCAATCATTAAAATTTTAGGCCTAGTAAAGCAATGGGGCCCTCTAAATCATTGGCCATTTTACTAAATAAAAAGAGTAAACCAAGCTGATCTACTCTTTTTATTTAGTAAAAGATACTCCTATTATTGAGCACTACTATTCCATTAATTACTGTTCGTCACACCCCTGAAGAATTACGCCATTACAAGTCACGCCATTATTTGCACACCAGTATGATCCACCTGCTAGCGTACAATAGCCCCAATTATCTCCTCCACCAACACAATATAGAGCACAATCGGCACTAACGCTTTGTACACCTCCAACTATTAGGGCTAATGTAAGCAAAGCTGCCGTGAGAACATTTTTAGTTTTTTTCATGATTTAAACATTTAGATTAACATATAACAAATTTACTCTGCTTGAATGAAACTATATTTCAGTAAAGAAATTATTGTTTACTAATTGTTGAGTATTACATATATGTACCGGTCATGTAAATAGATTAATATGTAGCAACTGCACATTGATACTAAAAGATAAGCTCTCTATTGCTTTTTTTGTTAATTTTGAAGCTCCCTCATTTAGAATATGAAATCAGTTTAGTCTGTTAAACATGCGTTTTTTAAAGATAATCCAGATTTCTGTGTTCTGAGGAAGCGATGTGTCGATGTTTTCTACCACACCCTGTTTTAGATAAAATATTTTTGGGTATATTGATAATAGGCCATTTTTTGTTACCTCATTCTTGTAATCAATTACTAAATTTTGCGAGGGAAACAAATTATAATCATTTAGCCTTAGCCTGGTTAATTTTTTGTCATCTACTCCTGTAATAATAAATAACACATTATTAAAATAGTTGTTATGTCCTCGCAAAAAGTCCATTGATTTCTCAATACAACCAGCGCATCCCCCTTCTGGTATTATAATAATTGCAACTAAGCTATCGAACTCGTACGTTGAATCAATTGATTCCAGTACCCTTTTCAAGCTGTCCTCAATTACTAAATCTTTCACGTTACATGAGATGATTAAAGACAATATTATTAGTAAAAATTTACGTGTCACCTTACTTTAGTTTTGAAAATATCAAAAACCATGTTGTCCTCATCTTGATCATATTTGCTTTTATTAGCAAGGTGAAGACCTTTTTCATTGACAAAAAACATATAAGGATCATATTCATTTGGTAATAAGTCTTCCCCTATTATTTTAAATTGTGAGTTCATTATAATAAGACTTGTGCCTTTAAACAACTTAGGGGAAAATTTATATTTACTGTCAGAAGAAGGAAGCTGAACAATACGATAATACAATTCTTGATATGAGTCATATATTATAGCGCCGTAAGAGCCTGAAGTTCCTTCATATTTAAATTTGGATTCTTCGGCATGTTTGCTTCCTTTAGATCCAAGAGGCTTTAACCTTCCTAAATATTTGCTTCTACACTCTATTGCTTGGGAGGTTAAGTCATTAATTGTGTACCTATATATATTTGGGTCGGCACCAAAACTTATTAAGAGGGACTCTTCTTTATTGTTGTAACTATGATATATTCGTGTCAAATAGTGGCTTCCCCAAAAACCATCATTATACAATTTAGGTCTTGGTATAATATATTCAAAGTCTCCAGTCTCTAAATTTAGACATATGTCCTGTTTTACCTTTGTGTGATCCAAAACATCCTCTCGAAAAAAACCATTAATATAGATTTTTCTATCGTGATAAACCATTGGATGAGAGGTGCTGACAAATCCAGAGGGCACCTTGTTCCCACTTGTGTCTAATATTAGATGTTTAGATTTAACAGTTCCTTTTTGATCAATTATCGATAACTGCCCTTCTCTATCTGAAAAAATAAATATTGAATCTCTATTATGAACATGAAACCCTAGGGGATAAATACCAGTACTATTTGGTCCTTCGGTGTTTAATTCAACCGAAAAATCTAATATCCCAGTATCATAGTTGTAGAATTTTAAGTTGTAACTTCTTGCGGGAAAATTTATCACGCACAAATATTTTTTTTTAGAGTTAAAATCCTCCCAGTATTGAAGTGTAAAGGCTTTAAAGCCTGTCACATTGTCTAGCGGAAACGATACTTCTCCAACTTTGTCTAAGTATTTGAGTTCGGTTTGCTTTGTTATTGGAAAAAGAGTAAAGAATAGCACGTAATAAAGTATCATGTTAATCATCGGTGTTGTTAAAACTTAAAGATAGTTAGCTTTGGTGAAGTAAAATTTCAGTCTTAAAATAATTGAGCAGTAAAAAAATAGTATTTATGTAGCGGGAAAACATCTCTTATTATATTTAAAGTGGTGCAAAAAAAGTGGCACTTTAAACTTTCAACTATTCCTCATTAGCCACACAGGTAACACAAAAAACACCACAACAAGTGATACTAATAATCCCCCAATTGTACCTGCCGCTAGTGAAAACCAAAACACTTCGTTCTGACCCCTTATGAATTGACAGAAAGACCTTGTACAAATGGTTACTGGGATTACAACTACCTTGTAGTAACGGGAGGTTACTTATGGCAGATTCTTATAGAATAATCTATGCCAAAGGCATCCCTTCGGCATAAAAATACGCTTATCCTAAACCTAAGGAAACGTAAGTTCGTTTCACCCCTTGTTGGGGAAAGTTGGGGAAAGTTGGGGAAAGTTGGGGAAAGTTGGGGAAAGTTGGGGAAAGGCGTTTGCATATTTAGTTAATTACAACGAGGTTGGAGGTGAAATTTATGTTTAATTTAAATACTACTACTATTATGAAAAAGAAATTATTGTTAATCTCTACTGTTTTATTATTAGCATTTTCGACCAGCTTTGGTCAAGGTTATTGCTCTACATGTGAAGCTTGTTATGGTCATTATTATACAGCAGATTTTGAAGGATTCTGGAATGACTTTCAGTCAAATTGTGGGCCTGGTTCAGACGTAACAGTTACAATCATTGAGCAATAGGTTGAATAAAATTACAAAATTAGCTAAAAGGGGATGTTAATCTCCTTTTAGCTTTAAATAGACATGAAGTTGACCACTCAAATATTTAAAGGAATAGTTTTTTTGATTATATCCGTGTTACTCCTTATCGGATGTTCTGGAGATAAGGTACGATTGACTGGAACAATAACAGCTCAGTATGATTCACTTAGAGTAAGTAATACGATACTAAATAGGTATTATAATTATAATATTTATGAATTTAGGTCAGACAGCATAGTATTATTTGCTTATAATTATATTACCCACAGTATTGATAGATTCAACCTTTCTTCAGTTCAGGAACTTCCATCCATAAAGCTATCGCATGAAGGCCCTCAAGCTATAGGTGATGTAAAAGCCTTAGCCGTCACTGATGTTATAATAGCTGTCAGAAATAGCCTTGGTATCTCTATTTTGTATCACAACAATAGCGATGTTACTACAATTCCCTATCGTATGGAAATCATGGATTTAAATTTTTTGAATAAAAAGTATCAGTTTAATAAGGCATTTTCATTCAATTTGTATGGTGCACTAGGGTTAAGCTCAGATGGAGAACAAGTGGTAATGCCAGCTTATAGCCTTAAGTATCTCTTTGGACAAAGCAAAGAGAAATATGATCAATCACATGCTATAGGATTATTAGATTTACAGAATGGGGGCATAAAGATTATTTTGCCAGAATACCCCAAGTATTTTACAGAAGATAATTATTATGGAGATTTAGATGACCTCCAAGTATTATTTGTAAATAAAGAAATTCTATATTCTTATCGATGTACACCTGACTTTTGGAAACTCAACCCAATTACTGAAACAACAATTAAAAGTGGTAAACTACCAAAAGAGCTAGATAGACTCCCTAGCCCCATAGACAAATATAAAAGTGACGATGCAACTTATCGACTAAATTATTTGGCAAATAGTCCAATTTACTACGAGTTAAAATTTGATATTTTAGACAAGAAATATTACAGAACTTATAAGGGAGCAACATCCAGTAATAATATATATGATTATTCTAATAACTTTATAATGCGATTCGATCAAAATTTGATCTACGAAAGTTCTTGGGCTTTGAATAAAATGATAATACCAGACGTTTTTCCAACATCAGTTGGCATTTATGCCTTGTGCCGTTCACAAAATGAAGATTATTTAAAATTTGTCTTAATTCATACTAACTAAGCTCGATTTAATTTTATAAAATTGTCAATAAGGCGAAGGCAACTCTAAACCCTTGAATTAACTCTATTGAACACTCCTCATCAACCACACCGGCAAAACAATAAACACCACAATGAGTGATACTAACAATCCCCCAATTGTACCTGCCGCTAACGAAAACCAAAACACTTCGTTCTGCCCTTCTAATAGAAATGGAGTTAAACCAAAACACGTAGAAGCAACAGTAAGCAATATAGGCTTGGCCTTCCCCAATACTGCCTTCACAACATTTCGGTTATAATCACCAGTTTTTAAGTTGTTAAGATCGTAAACAATAAAAATTGCAGCATTTACTGTGAGACCACCCAAAAGAATAAATGCCGCATAACCACCTTGATCAAAGTAGAAGTCAAACACAGCAAAAGTTAAAAACAAACCTATAAACGATAAGGGAACAATACCTATAATATAAAGTGGTTGCCTTAAACTTTCAAATAAAACACTACAGATAAAGAATATGCTGATGGCTAGAATAAGTAGCAACCCATAATTTCTTTTTGTTTTGTCCCAGTTCCATTGCCAACCTGTCTTCTTTGCCTCATACCCCAGGGGTAGTTCTTTTTTCATTTCAGCGAGCACTTCTTTTAAATATTTACTACCAAACTTTGCGCTTCCATAATAGTCAAAACCAACAATTCTTATATATTGCCTGTTTTCTTTATGTATTGCATTCATGGTTTGTTCCTTATAAATATTGGTAAATGTGGCATAGTCAAGTTGCAAAGAGTCGTTGATCCAAAAAGTATTTTGCATTAGGTTGTGGGTTGAAAACTCACTGGATCTAGCATATCTTATGAGTACCGGCATGCGTTTGTTATTTAAGGTCATTGCCGAAACAGCTGTTGTTTTAAAGGTATTCTGCCTAAGTACTCTTGAGGCTGTATTGGCACTAACAATGCTCCCCATTTTTTCTAAGTCCAGCTCAACTACTACCTGGGTTGAAGATTGTTCACCCCAACCAAGCCTTTCGTTGGTATTTACTTCCTGAATACGTTTATGTTTAAGCAATTTACCAGCAAGAATATTGGCTTGTATCTCCAGCTCATCATAATTATAACCTTTCATTAATACCCTGTAATTCGGCAAGCTGTTACCACTACTGTTTGAAAAGCCCCTGCCTACGCCATAAACACTCCATTCAACACCTCCCCAATCCAATGAGCGTGCTATAAGTTGGGCTTTTAACTGGTAGGGTAGAACTCCCCGATCATAACCCTCTTTAAAGGTTATGGCAGTAGAGGCATTTTGGCCTGAATAAACCGAACTGACAAATTTTTCAATCCCTTCAATTCCTTTCAGAAAACCCTCAACCTTTAACATTGCGGTATTCATTTGCTCCAGAGTATGGCCGAAGGGTAAACGGGCATGCACATATAATCGGGTTTGTTCATTTGTTCGGTAACCTGATTTTTCAAATACATTTCTAACAAATAGTCGCAGGGTGCCACCTAGCCACTTATCTGTAATGGGTCTAATATCCTCCTGATAAACATCTGAACCTACGGTTTTATTATACCAGGCGTGCTCTTCCCATTTTGCAGGAAGCATGAAAATGGGCATCCCAAATACTAATATCAAGACAAATGCCAAGGCTTTGCTTCTCCTTTTTAAAAATTTTAACAGGGAATAGTATTTATTATAAACAACTAAATTAAAACGAGATGGCAGCTGTCTTGCAGATTTCTTGCTATTTTTAAACAATAGTGCATATAGAGCAGGTGTAAACCATAAGGCTACCAGTAAGGACATTACCAAAGAAATGATAATAATACTGGCAAACTCAGTGAGGTTTTGCCTGTCTTCTTCAGGTAAAAAGTAAATAACACCAAGGGCAGCCATTGTGGTACCGGTAGCGGCCAACAAGGCCAGAAATATCTTCCTGTTTTTATGTAAATTTATATGGTCCAACATCACTATAGCGTTATCCACAATTAAACCAAAAGCAATGGTAATGCCGGCAATGGTATATAAATGAATGCTAATCTTTAAAAACCAGGAGACAAGTAATGTAAGGCAAAGGGTAATAAGTATGCCTAGTAAGAGTACGGTTAGATGTTTAATGTTTCTGTATATCAGAAAAATAAAAAGGGTAAGGATAAGTATTGATAATCCTGCGCGATAATATATTTTGTTTAGTTCCTTTTTTAAGAAAGTGGTATCGTCATAATCCTTAATTACTTCAAAAGATTCGGGTAACATGGCAGATGCTTCTGCCACTGTTGTTTTAACCTTATCAGCCAGATTAATCCTGTTTTGCTGCTTTTGGGCATAAACCCTTAGTGAAACTGAATTAAGACCATTTACCCTAAAATATTGATATCTGACCTGTTCATCAATATACACCCGGGCAATGTCTTTTAGTTGCAGAGGAGTTCCTTGAATCCGTTTTAGTTCCAACGATTTTAAGGCCTTAAGGCTGGCTAATTTGGCTTCGGTCTTGACATAGAGCTGATATCCATTACTCGTATTAATGTAGCCAAAATGTTTTGAGCTAAATACCTGAGAAATTTTCCTAACGATCTCATTTTCCTGGATCTGATAAACTTGAGCTTTCTGCTTGTCCAGCTCTATAATGATTTGTAAAGGGACAGCACCTGTAATATCTACCCTCTCAACACCGCTTTGGGTAGCAATAGCTTTGAGAAGATGTTGATCTATTTGTTCTTTGATGTAGGTGGTTGAAAATGGACCGTTTACCCGGTAAACAAGCAATGGGGCTTCGTCCTGCTCTTCCTTGTTCTGCGAAATAACGGGATATGACATTTTACGAGGTAATTGTTGCCTGATGTTGCGTAATATCGATATTACTTCAAATTTCTTATACTCAATTTCTGCCTCTCTGTCGAAAAGCAGGGTTACGGATCCTCGGTTATATTTAGAAGTAGATTTTATTTCATTTAAGTTTCCTAATACTGAAAAAGCATTTTCCAGAATGGAAGTAACTTCCTGTTCTACTATTTCTGGTGATGAACCGGGCAGTGAGAATGATAGAGTTAGAGCAGGAAGGTCGTAATCCGGATTAAGGTTTACGCTTAATTGTGGAATCACGGCTAGTCCTAGCAGGGAGACTACCAAAAAGCTGATGACTATTCTAAATGGATGACGCATGACGTGTAAAGATATAATTATTGACTTTAACACCAATTTTGATCATTACTAATCGCCAATATTTCACTATTGAATTTTGAGAAGCTATTATTTTTATATACTAAACTTCTATAATATTTATATATTAGTAAACTTGTTATTTACAATTAGTTGGCTTGTGCGGTTATTATATTACAATTAAGTGCTTAAAAAGGTGACTACTACAAGAGTGTTTTTAATATTAGGTCTTCTGGGAGGCTATTCGCTACTCATTGGTTGTAATGGCAATGCCAATGATATTAAGGAGGTAAATAGTGATGATTTTCGAAAAGAGCTTGCACCTACCGAAGTAGAAATTATAAGAGCAGTAAAAAAGCCCTTCAATTATCAGATCCATAGCAATGGGGTTGTTAGACCGGCTAATGAAACAGAAATTGTTTTTAAAACGGGTGGTTCTGTTACTGAATATTACATTCGTGAAGGCAAAGAGGTTAAAAAAGGGCAAATTTTGGCTGTTATTAGCAATGTTGAACAAGCCATGGCATTATCAAAGGCTCAGATACACTTAAAGGAAAGTCAACTAGAATTTGAAAGCCAACTCTTGGCTTCGGGTGGCAGAGGAGATTCAACCCAGATGGCAGAAGTACGAGAAAACCTGGCTTATGTGAGTGGGTTAAAGGCAGCTGAGTTGGAGTATAAACAGGCACAATTATTATATAACAACACCTTTATCAAAGCTCCGATAAGTGGCATATTAAGTAATCTGCAAACAGTAAAAGGGGCCACAGTGGTAAAAGGTGATAAGCTATGTAAGGTTTATGGTAGTAATAATCTATTGGTTCAAACTGAGGTACTTGAATCGGTTATTGGCAAAGTAAAAATTGGCCAGCAGGTAGATATTAATCCACTAGCCCTCGATAAAACTTTTAAGGCTGTAGTACAATCAATTAATCCATGGGTTAACGAGCATGGCACGGTGAGTCTTACATTAGAAATTAGAGGTTCAACAGGGCTCATGCCGGGCATGCATGTGGCAGTCATAATTAAAGCCCCTTATAATAAAAACATTATTGTACCGGAGACTGCTTTAGTTATACGCTCGGGTAAGGAGGTGGTTTTTATTGAGAAAGATGGCCTGGCCAAATGGCATTATGTAACCACAGGCCTAAAAAGCAATAATGAGGTGGAGGTCTTAACCGGTCTTGAGGAAGGAGACAAAGTAATTACCACTAATAATATCTACCTGGCACATGATACGCCGGTTAAAGCGCAAAATACAAATAACAAAAAAATCAATATCAATTAGCTTATAAAAATTCTCTTGTAAGCACCCGGTGCTTATTTCTATTAGTTTGGCAACTTTGAAATGAGCAGAATGAAAAACAATGATTATTTAAAACCTAAAACAAGAACCGAGCTTGCTGAAGAGTACGGAATTGATCGTAAAACCCTATATAGCCGATTAAAGGAGCTGAACCTTCCTACAAATAATGGAAATTTGCTTATGGCAGATTGTCTTAAAGTAATCTATAAAAAATACGGTTATCCTAAACCTAAGGAAACGTAAGTTCGTTTTGCCCCTTGTTGGGGAAAGTTGGGGAAAGTTGGGGAAAGTTGGGGAAAGTCATTTGCGCATATAATTTATTATAACGAGGTTGGTAGTGAAAATTATGTATAACTAAATTA
>Ga0164313_10006135_pt1 | contig 10613 bp, 8 predicted proteins | sample GuaBasSedimGuay4_FD_113735 | JGI IMG/M metagenome (GOLD analysis project Ga0164313, IMG submission 113735) | Subseafloor sediment microbial communities from Guaymas Basin, Gulf of California, Mexico - Guay4, Core 4569-4, 0-3 cm | ecosystem: Environmental > Aquatic > Marine > Hydrothermal vents >...
ATGCTTCGTAAACGGCGAACGAAATTGTATTACGGAGATGCAGGAAGGCCCTGATTATGTCAGGGTGAAGATCATTTCAAGGGATCACCTGGCGGGAAGACGATCGCTATACACCATCACCGCCCCCTCCAAAGACAAAAAAGGCTGGTGCTGGTATTCGCATGTGTGGGTGAATACGGCAATATCAGAAGAATAGGTTTGAGGTATGTGGTTTGTGGCAAAGAACCGCACACCTTATACCACATACCACATACCAGCTTATTCAAGATTCAACGCATCAATTTCTTCTCTTTCAAGTATTCTGCCGACCGGATAAAGATTCTTCTTCTCATCCCAGTAGGGTGATTTGGAATAGAACCAGTTGAGCATGCCCCATTGGCTCTTGCTGAACTCAGGATCTTCTTCTTTCTTCTTTTCAAAGGCTGCTTTCAGCTCGGGATCGGCTTCCATCATTTCCCTGGCCAGGCCTTCCATCACATAGGTTTCGGAATATTCCCTTTGTTCAAAAATGGCGCTGAAAAATCCCCAGTAAACATAGGAATCGGGCGCATATGGCTCCAGAATATGAGCGATGACCCTTGCAGTACGCTGGTTCATGTCGATCACGGCATCACCCCGGCGGTATCTTACGGTATCTGCAAAAACATCGTATTCAATATTGCCCATGGCAAACCTTCCCTCGTAGGGATTCCGGCTCCAGCGTGGGTTTTTAAAGCGGTACTGCTCCGCGCGAACATCAGTATCTTCCAGCAGGTATTTTACCTCCACGCCATGCAGGGCCAGGCGGTAGATCACTTCATACCATTGCTGCGGAATGATGTAAGCTTCCGGCAGATCAACCTCCACTGAGGGTATGGATTTATTAAACCAGGGCAGCTCGTAAGTGATAGGCTTGTCAGGATGGTATTGAAACCACTTTCCGCCAGTCAGATCGCTTTCGACAATATCGTACTCAACACCTTTAAATTCTACCATCACACTATCGGTATCATCTCTTTTCCATTGTATAGGGAAAGGCCTGTCGCGAAAGGCAGGATCGGCTGTAGTTCGATCCGCAGCCCTGATGATCAGTTTGAGTTTATCAGGGTTTTTATTCAGGAACTCCGCAGAGAATACCAGGAGGTCATAGGTAGCCAGGGTCCTGTCTTTATGCGGTTTCAGCATATGTGTCTCAATGAGCAGCCCGGGCCTGTTCTGTATGGCGGTGTATCCCTGCGAAAGTCGTGGTGGCGCAGGTCCCGAGCGCAATCCGCTCTGGGGATCGTGCCATCGCCGGAAACTCACGTAAGGATTCATCATCTGGCCTGCTACATTCATCTTCCCCTGCACATAAGGAATGAATTCCCTCTCCTGCCATCGGGTGAGCATGGGATCCATGGTCCCGAAGGTTTCCATCATATATGTGAGCACATACTGGTAATCGGCCCCATCAGTTGTGTGGCAATCCACGAAGAAATCAGGCAGCCAGGTAGAGAACATCTTCAGCCAGGCATGCATGGCAGGGGCATCGGCCTTGAGAAAGTCCCTGTTAAGGTTCAGGTTTTGCGTATTGGCCCTCCAGCCCATCTCTTCAGGCCCGTTCTGGTTGATGCGGTTATAAGGTCCCATACGGTTCAGCCCATCCACATTAAAGGCCGGCAGGAAGATGAAGGTCACATGCTCCAGCAAATGCTCATACTCCTTCGTGATGGCAATATCACGCATAAGCATCAGTATGGCATCCGTACCTTCGGCTTCGCCGGGATGTATACCACCTTCTATGAGCATGACCAGGTCGCCGGATGCACGAACATCCTCAGGTGAAGACAAAGCTGTTTTGTTGATGATGAGGATAGGGACATCGTAGCCTCCTGCGCTCTTACCAATCACTTCATATGTAACTTGTGGCGAAGCCTCGGCCAGCCTCTTACTATAGGCCACCATGTCATCATAGGTGGCAGTACGCAGGCCATCGGATGCCTCGAAAGGAGTTGTCCACAAATCCTGTGCAAAGACAAGGACCGGAAAAAGAGAGATCAGTAATAAAATCTTAATGCTTTTCATATTATTCAGTTGTTTCAACTTCCCATCCATAATCAACATATTCCCAGCAGAAATCATCCCCATGTGTATGCACCATCAGGAATCCTTCCTCAACACCTTCATTCGGACCGCTCCACCACCTGCCAGAAACAGCACCCACCGTAATGAAGTGCGTTCCATTCACCTCAATAGCTTCCAGGTAATGCAGGTGTCCTTGCAAAACAAGCTTGAGCTTGTATCCTATAAAGAGGTCAAGCACCTCCCTGGCATTTTCTACCACCAGCCCATGATATTCCGGGGCGAATTCGCCATACAGAATCTGGGTAAATACGGTAATAAAAGGGATGTGTGTAGATATAACAATCGGCGTTTCAGGGTCCACCTCCAGCAAGTCATTGCTGATCCATGCCATCTGCTCTTCATCGATCATACCGATATATTGACGGTCTTCAGTCTCTATCACAGAATTAAGTACAATAAAATGCCATCCACCCTGATCGAATGAATAATAGGTATCACCGAGTCGTTTTTCGTACATGCCAAACTTATATTCGGGATGATCAGGCCCGACACCACTTTTTTCGTAAATGCCAAACACCTCATGATTTCCCATGGTATTATATACAGGCATTTCGAAGTTTTCTATCAGCTCCTGATAAAGATCATACAGGCTGTCTGCCCTTTCGTAAGATACACCCAGTGCATCCATGATGAGGTCACCCCCGGTGATCACAAAATCAGGCTTGAGTTCATTTACCCTGGTGATGGCTGCCATAAATCCTTCGGCGGCATTTCTCTCCGGCTGGACATGGATATCAGTCATGAAAGCAAAAGTGAAATCATCGCCACAGGGTTTTTGTTCCTGCTCGCAGCAGGAAGCCAGGAATGAAACGGCAAGAATAGCTAGAAGAGCATGGATAAACTTTCTCATAATGTATAGAATTAAAATGGTTCAGTATATACACAAAAGTAGGAAAATACACGGAGTTGAAAAGTCGGGACCGGATATAATTGTTAAATTTACCGGGCATTTAAAAAACTCCGTTTATGTTTAAAAGAATCTCCGGACTGATTGCAATCATGTTTTTTGCAATGCTTGTCCACGCTGACCCGGTCAGTGAACTGATCCGGAACTCCGGCAATGCCAAAGATTATCCCGGTGCCGGCAAACTGATACTATTCGACAGCACCTATTCCGATGTACAGGAAACAGGGCTGACCTATGTTTATACCCATCGGCTTTACAAGGTATTGAATGCCAAAGGGGCACTCGATCTGAGTACCATCACTTATGGCTATGACCCACTCTCAGCCTATGTTGAGTTCAGAAAGGTGATCATCCATAAAGCAGACGGAAAAACTTTTGAGCTGGATATCAGCAAGGTGATGGACTATCCTGCTCCTGCCAGGGCCATATACTGGGGTGCCAGGGAAAAGATGATCGAGGTCGGAAGACTTGAAACCGGCGATGCCGTGGAGGTTTTCCTGTTCAGGAAAGGCTTTACCTACGCCCTGCTTGCAGGTGATGACGATGACATGTATATACCTCCCATGCGCGGACATTTCTATGATATCATTGAATTCTGGAGCCGTGACCCCATGCTGGAAAAGGTCTACCAGACTGCTGTACCAAAAGACAAGCTCGTACAATACGATGTGTACAACGGGGAATTGCAGTCATCGGCATGGATAGATGATGGCAAGATGGTATACACCTTCAGCAAAAAAGACATCCTCCCCCTGAAATATGAATCAGGCATGGTGGCCTTTTCCGATGTGGCACCTAAGCTCCTGATCAGCTCCAGCCCCGACTGGTATGCCAAGTCATTGTGGTTTTACAATGTGAATGAAGATTTCGGCAGCTTCGATGTTACCCCTGAGGTAAAAGAAAAGGTAGACGAGATACTGGCAGGCGAGGCCAAAACTGAGATGGATTCTATTTCCCTGCTCACCCACTGGGTAGCAGACGAGATCCGCTATTCGGGCGTCTCCATGGGCGAAGGTGAAGGATACACCCTGCATAAGGGCGCTATGACTTTCCTCGACCGCTGCGGTGTTTGTAAAGACAAAGCCGGTATGCTGGTGACCATGCTTCGTGCTGCAGGCTTCGAATCATATCCTGCCATGACCATGGCTGGATCAAGGATAGATTATATTCCCGCCGACCAATTCAACCACAGCGTTACCGTGGTGAAGCTCCGGAACGGGGAATACAAACTGCTTGACCCCACCTGGGTACCCTTCCTGAGGGAGCTCTGGTCGAGTGCCGAACAGCAACAGAACTACCTGCTGGGTGTACCCGAAGGTGCCGATCTGGGAATCACACCCCTGTCGGCCCCTGAAAACCATTATTTCAAGATCATCGCCAAATCGATGATAGAAAAAGATGGCAGCCTGGAAGGCTCATTGATTCTGAAAGCAGAAGGGCAGTCGGATGGGTCCATCCGCGGACTGTTTACCCGGGCTTTAAAAAACAGCTGGGAACAAAATGTAGAAAGAGAGCTGAAGAGAACCTATCCCCTTATGGAGATCAAAAGCATTGAATTTGAGGATCCATATGATTACCTGGCGGGGCCGATAGAGCTGAAGATCTCTTACAGCATTCCTGATTTTGCCATTGTCACCGACAATGAGATCATCTTCACTCCGGTAGTGGTTTCAGGCATCTTTTCACGGGCCATGTCGCACATGTACTGGAATGTGGAAAAAGAAGACAGGAAGTATCCATTCCGCGACCGTTGTTCCAGGCTTGTGGAATTACATGAAAACATCAAGCTTCCTGGAAAACTCACGGTCGCATACCTCCCGGAAGCTGAAAATTTCACCGATGCCCCGGCTGCATTTGAAGGAGACTATAAGATCTCAAAATCGGGTAATGCCATGATGATGAACATGAAGCTTACCCTCAATAAAAGGATTTATGATAAAGAAAATTGGGGTGCTTTTCGTAAGGCCGTTGCGGCCCATCAAAGGTTCTCCAGGGAACCTGTAATCCTTAAGTTCAATTAATCCGACCTAAGACCAATATGATGAAGACAATTTCAAAATATTTACTGCTCGTAATCCTGATCAGTTTCTCCTTCAGCACCTTTGCACAGGATGGGGATGCAGTATTCAACAAGATCGTTCGTGAATATACCCTGAATGAGGACGGAAGCACTGACTTCAGGGAATACAAAGAATTAAAGCTGCTCAGCCATTTGAGCTTTCACCGGATGTATGGAGAAACGTTTATCATCTTTGACCCTGTCTACCAGGAAATCGTGATCCATGAAGCATATACCATCATGAAGGATGGTAAGAAAGTAGTGGTGCCCGACAATGCTTTTAATGAAGTATTGCCCCGGGCAGCTGCCCATTCAGCCCCTTATAACAGGCTCAGGGAACTCGTGATCACACATACCGGCCTGGAGGTTGGCGCTACCATATACCTCGACTATACCCTGAAGACCAAAGCCGGTTTCATGTCGACTTTCATGGGTGAAGAACTTATCAGGGATATTGTACCCATCAATGAAAAAGAAGTGATTATCCGTATTCCGGAAGGAAAGGAATTGCATTATAAAGTCCTTCACCTCCGTACCGGTGCAGAGCTTAGCCAGGAGAATGGCATGAATGTGTATACTTTCAATTTCAGCAGCCTCTCACCATATAGCCGTGAATGGGGGACAGATCATGAATTGCTTCCGCGCCTGTTTTTCAGCTCCGCCAAAGACCTCGACAGGGCCTATTTCCCGTTTGTCGCACAGCCTGCCTTTACCTTTCAGGCAAATGCTGATATGGAGGCCCGAGCAAAAGAGATCAAAAAGGAAAACAAGGATGAGCTGAAAGCGATACTGGCCATCCAGAAAATGGTGGTTGATGAGATCGCTACCTGGAACCTGGATCTGCGTTATACCGGATTCAAATGCCGTACACCCAAAGAGGTCTGGAGTTCAAATGGCGGCACACCTTTGGAAAAAAATGTTTTACTGGCAACCCTCCTGAAAAAAGCAGGGTATACTGCTGATCCGGTAGCCATTATTCCCGACAGGTATTATGATAAAAAAGTTGGCAGCCTCTATATTTTTGATGGCTTTGCCGTTCAGGTAAGGACGAAATCCGGCCTGATATACCTGTCAGCTACTGCTAAGTCCTCTCAGGACCTTGCTTTAAGCAAGACAGGGAAAAAGTTCTTAGTGCTTGATGGAGCCATCGAGAGCCTGAAAACGTATAATGCTCCGGCAACTGCTTCAGAGATCATTTACCATAGCGATCTTAGCCTGTCTGCTGATGATAAACTCAAAGGCAAACTGTTTGTCAAGCTTAGGGGCAATGCCAATCCATACTTTAGTCTCTACCTCGATTCGGCCTATGCAAAACGCTATGGCAGCAACATAAAAGAGGTGAAAATAAACACCCTGGAAATGCAAGAAAGCATTTTCGACCTTATCCTGGAAAAGGAAAATGCCTGTGAACAATATGGTGAATATGCTTTCCTGAACATTCCCTTATCCCGTTCAGGAATATCTTCCTGGGGGTTTTCATATATCGAGAGCGGAAGGCAATCACCCATCAGCTTAAAAGAGCGTATCACCGAAGAGTATCATTATATGATCGAACTGCCGGAAGGGTATGAACTGATCAGCCCGGAGGTGAATCTCAAAGTCGAAAATACCATTGGAAAGTTGGAGATCACGGTGAGAAAGGAAGGCAATGTTGTTTTCATTACACGCGATATCAGCCTGGAAAAAGACCTTATTCAATACAATGAATTTGATGCTTTTAATGCTCTGTGGAAGCCCTGGATGAACCCATCTTTCCAGAAGCTCATATTGAAAAAACCAGAATAGCCAATACGGGATCAGATCCCGGAAGTATTCAGGTTACCCAGGCTGACAGTGATCCTGCGCTTGGTTTCCTTTTTGTCATCAGCAGAAGCATAAAGGGTTATCTGCAAATGCAGGTTGAAGATATTCATGATCACTTCCTTCGACTGAAATTGCCCAATACGCAAAATGTCAGAATTTATTATCCCCGTGTATCGGGATAGCCTGGTATTGATAATATCATTTTCTCCTGATTTGATATATTTCTTATCATACTTAGTATATTCATAGATATTGGCAATATCATGGATCGTATATGTCTGCAGGTTTTCGATTCCGTCAATATTTGTGAGGAACCATTCATAAGTCCGCTGATCGAGCAGACATCGGTTCAGGCTGTCTTTTTCAAGGATGCGTGCATTGTTGATGATGGCGCTGCCATAAAAGTTATTCTCAAAATGAAAAATGGTATCATAAGTGATGGCATATCTCAGGGAAATGCTGCCAATGACCTTTCTGAGCTTAGGATAGTGATGATAGGAATTAAATGCCCTTACCATCACTTCAAAGTTAATGGCAAAGAACAATGCGTGCAAAGGGGTGTCGAAAATTAGAAAACCACCATCACCGGTACTAATAAAAGATTTTTGAATTTTCTCCTTGGTATAATACTGGAAAACGAATTGGTTATTTTCAAGGCATAATCTGACGGTTTTATCAAAAAGGATCTTAAAAAGGGCCGGGATCATGGTTTGCTCCAGATGCTTATACAATCCATAGCGATAAATATCTATTCCCAGGACCGAGAATCGGGGAAAGTTCTTCAGGTTAACATATTTTTCCATTTCATGATAGAGATCATCGCTTTGAGGTACTTTGGTCACTTTATCATAGATCGATTCAGTATCTACCTTCTTGAGAAGCTCGATGATCTGGTCGAACTGCAAGCGTTTCATCCTTTTTGCCATCTGTGTTTGGATATTTATGGTGGTTTCCTATACAATAATACTAAAGAATAACGATACTTGCCAATCCAATGCTAAAGGCTTCATTATCTTTGTTCAGTAATGAAACGATTATTTGCCGCCATAAAAGTGCATCCTTCCGAGGAATTCCTCACCCGCTATTATGCATTGAAAAGAAATCTGAAGGATGAAAAGATACGATGGGTCGACCCGGAAAATATCCACATTACCTTGAAGTTCTTCGGGGAAACCCCCGGGCATCATATTCCGGCCATCAATGCGGCTCTACAGCAATCCGCTGCAGGCCTTGCAGCATTTGATCTTAGCATAACATCTACGGGAATCTTCGGAAGTTCATACCAACCGAAGGTGATCTGGTTCGGGATAGAGCCTCATGAGGATATCATCAGATTATCTGAAAGCATTCTAACGGAGCTTGAAAATACAGGAATGGAGAGAGACCGGCAAAATTTTGTGCCACACCTGACCATAGCCAGGATTAAGCATCTGGAGGATAAAAAGTATTTTCAGAAGGTCATTGATCATAATAAGGAAGACTTCATACAAAAAGAAGAGGTGAATAAATTCCACCTCTTCGAAAGTATGTTGAAGCCCGGAGGGGCTGAATATACTGTTATCGGGAGCTATTCCTTATTGCTTTGATGTTTTTCAAGGAAATAGCTGATTACCAGCGCCATGCCGCCAAAAAGGAAGATCATGGAAAAATATGATACTTCTTCTTCAAGAACGGTCGTAGCATCCAGAATATTCCCGGCAAGGATACCCACAGCAACACCGATAAGCAAAAGGCCATAACGGACGCCGGCCATACCAGGCTTGAAATCATGAAATTTCGATGGATCTACTCCTTTTTGAAGCATCACCATTCTTTCTTTTTTCCTTACGCCCAGGTAAACAATTCCATATATGAATCCGAAGATCACCAGGAGGACAAGTATTGGAGTTATATCAAGCATTGTTTTAGTTTTTAAAAGTTTATAATCCGGTTTCTGCATCTTTGACGCACTTTATTTTTCCCGGTTACACTTATTAAGTGCCTGAAGTGATCTAAAGTTGAGTTTGGGAGTAATTATATTATCAATTCTATAACTTTGCGGTATGATTGAGATAGTATCTTTTAATACCAACGACAGGCCGGATCTGGCCGTTGAGGCCAATGGGATCCGTCAGCAGGTTTTCGTGGAGGAACAAAAAGTTGATCCTTCCCTCGAATATGATGAGTTTGAATCTGTGGCTGTCCACTACATATTGTATGTTGAAGGTGAGGTGGCTGCTACTGCCAGGTGGCGGGAGACTGACAATGGGATCAAACTGGAAAGGTTTGCCACTCTGCAAGCCCATCGTAATAAAGGACTGGGGGCTATCCTGCTCCGCGACATCATGGATGATATCCTTCCCCTGGAGAAAAAAATATACCTCCACTCCCAGCTAAAAGCCATTCCATTTTATGAAAGGCATGGATTTGTAAAGGTTGGAGAACAATTCACCGAAGCAGAGATAGAGCACTTTGAGATGATACACAGATAAGAATGTGTAGAGTTAGGAGTTGAGCTAATTTTCGATGACTTTTTTATAATGTTCATACCTTTCGAAGATCTCCACAACAAAATTGTAGGTTTCTTCCCCCCTGGCATAACCATATTTCACAACTGAATCGCGATAATAGGTTGGATCTGATTTGTTCAGTATAAAGAAGTCAACGTTATCGGTCCAGATGTTTGGATCCTTTCCATGTTTTTCGGCCAGCCGTCTGCCATCGTAAATATGGGCAATCCCCACATTATATGATGCCATCACAAACCTGATACGTTCTTCCGGGTCGTCTATTTCAGGGGGCAACTGTTTATCAATCCAACGCAAGAACTGTATCCCGGCCCTGATCTGATCTGCCGGCGGGGATGCTGTGTCGACACCATAGACCTCAGCGGTAGCCGGCATCAGTTGCATGAGCCCGAAGGCGCCAACCCATGAGGTGACTTCCGGATGGAAGCGTGACTCCTGATATATCAGCGAAGCAACCAGGCGCCAATCGAGGTCGTAGACAGTGCTGAGTTCCCTGATGATCTCATCATATTGCGAGATCTTTCCCCCACCGATAGAGTGATACTCGCTTTGAGCAATGTTCACTGAGCGCGGGTTGTTGAAATACTTATTGTATACATAGCGTGAGGCCGTGCTCTTTTTATAATCAACGATCCAGGCATTAACCTCCAGTCGCAGGCTGTCGTTTCCCTGCTTCACGGCCCATGCCACATGTTGTGGAAAGCTCAAAGCTGTGTTTACATCAATATTCGGATAATACTTCTGGTTGACTTTGGCGATATGCTCATCGGCCACCGTATATTCAATTTCGCCCTGAGCCACCGCCGTGATTAATTGTTCCACCTCCCTGTCATGGTCTATATGTATATGGATGGTGTCGCCGATCTCGTTGGCCAGAATTGACAATCGGTCGGCAAAGATGGTTCCCTTTTGCACATAAACATCTTTCCCTGCCAGTTCTAATGGGTTCCTGATCAGCTGGTCTTCTATTTCGTCCCAGGTGCGCATCTTTCTCCAGTTTTCCGGCTTACGCTGAACCAATACTTGTTTGGTTTGTATCTGGGGAACGGTAAAATCGACCAGTCCCTGTCTATCGCGGGTAACCGTCAGGCCCATGGCTATCATATCAACCTTCCCTTCTTCGAGCAGGCCAAATGCTCCATGCATATCGTTGGTGATCACAAGCTTCAGGTTCACATCAAGGAAGTCGGCAAACTCTTTCAGCATCTCAAACTGGTAGCCCATGGGCTCACCA
>Ga0164313_10006136_pt1 | contig 10613 bp, 8 predicted proteins | sample GuaBasSedimGuay4_FD_113735 | JGI IMG/M metagenome (GOLD analysis project Ga0164313, IMG submission 113735) | Subseafloor sediment microbial communities from Guaymas Basin, Gulf of California, Mexico - Guay4, Core 4569-4, 0-3 cm | ecosystem: Environmental > Aquatic > Marine > Hydrothermal vents >...
GGCCGCATCGACTACCTCTTCAACAACGCAGGTATCGGCGTGGGCGGCGACATAGCTGGGTACACATTGGCCGACTGGGACGACGTCTTCGACGTCAACTTGCGGGGCGTCGCTTACGGCGTCCAGGCCGTGTACCCGGTGATGCGCGCCCAGCGCTCGGGGCACATCATCAATACGGCATCCATGGCGGGGCTCTTGCCGACCGGCGAAGCGGGCAGCTACGCGGCGAGCAAGCATGCGGTCGTAGGGCTCAGCAAGGTACTGCGCGTCGAGGCCCGGGAACATGGCGTGCGCGTCTCGGCGCTGTGCCCCGGCGTGATTCGCACCCCCATCATGACGGCGGGTAAGTACGGCCGAATGAATCTCGCCCCCGACGCCGAGCAGACGATGATGAAACTCTGGGAGCAGCTCAGGCCCATGGACCCGCGTCTGTTCGCGCGCGCGACACTGCGCAAGGTCGCACGCAACGCTCCGATCATCATCGTGCCCTCGTGGTGGAGGCTGTTCTGGTTCGTCGAACGGCTTTCGCCCAGGCTGAGCTCGTGGCTGTGGGCGAAGATATATGAGCGCATGCAACGAGAGCTGGCGCCGTACCGGCTGCAGTAGCGATCGTCCCCTAATCGAACTTGATGCCGCAAAGCGGATCGTCTGGTGCGCACCCTTTGCTCTTGGGCTTCGCGCGATGCTTCGGCCGGTCCTTGGCTCGCTGTTCGCGCTCCTTTTGACGTTGCTCGCGCGCTTGGAGTTTCTGCGCGAATTCGTCTTTCGCTTGCTCCGCGTCATCGGCACGCTTTTGCTCTTCGACGAGCTGCTGCTCGGCGCGCTCCTTTTGTTCGAGCGCAAGCTGTTGCTCCTGTCGGGCACTTTCCGCTTCGAACGCCTTTCGCTCGAGGGCCGGCTTCACACCAAAGGTGTAGCCTGCCGCTGAGCCGACCACTGCGAACACGAGTCCGCCGATCAACATACGGCGCGCGCGGATCTTTGCCTTCTCGCCGGCCGTGATCGCCGCGATCTCTTTCTCGTGCGCGAGCATGCGTTCCTGCTGAGCGGCGCGGGCCTTGCCTTCTTCCTGTAACTGAACGCGAAGCTCAGCATCTCTGGCTTCAAGCACGCGACGCTCTTCTTCATCGCGGTGCGCCCGCTCTACGGCCGAACGAGCTTCCTCTTCGGCAAGCAAGCGTGCCTCCTCTTCCTCGCGCCGCTGCTTTGCTGCGGCTTCCGCCCGCCGTCGCGCCTCTTCGGCCGCGCTAAACCGCGCCTCCTCTTCGGCCGCGACGCGTGCCTCTTGAATCGTCTGCAGCTCCAAGAGCTGGTCCGCGAGTGAATCGTGGCTGCCTGCTTCCATACGTGGTTCCCGCCTCCTCAAAGATTCTGGCAAATCTGGAGGGCCATTGCTCGTGAGTTTTGCCGTCATTCGAGCAAAGACGTGCGGTACGGAGAAAGGATCTGGCTTGTGAGATTGGGCACAAACCCGGTATGCTTCCCGCCCCCAGCACTCCAGCTCGTCCCCCCAGCAACGAGGTAAAGCAACATGACTGAAGAGAATTACGGTCTCGGCACGCGTGCTCTTCACGCCGGCCAAGAACCCGACCCCACGACCAACGCGCGCGCCGTGCCGATCTACGCGACGACATCCTACGTATTTAACGACACAGACCATGCGGCCGCCCTCTTTGGGCTAGCCGAGTTCGGGAACATCTATTCCCGAATCATGAACCCAACCGTCGACGTCCTCGAGAAGCGGCTGGCCGCGATGGACGGTGGTGTCATGGGGCTTGGGTTCGCGTCGGGGCAGGCCGCGGTCAACGCCGCGATTCTCACAATCTGCCACTCCGGCCAGAACTTCGTGTCGGCGACGAGCTTGTACGGCGGAACCTGGACCCTGTTCAACAACACGTTCAAGAACCTTGGCGTCGAGGTGCGGTTCTTCGACCCGAATCACCCCGAGCAGATTCACGACCTCGTCGATGAGAACACCCGCCTCGTCTACATCGAGTCGATCGGAAATCCCAAGAACGACGTGCCGGACTTCAAGGCCATCGCCGAAGCGGCTCATAGCGCACCGCACGGTTCGCTTCCGCTGATTTGTGACGCCACCGTGACGACGCCATGCCTGTTGCGTACCTTCGAGCACGGCATCGACATCAACGTGTACTCGACCACCAAGTTCATCGGCGGTCACGGCGCTCATATCGGCGGATGCATCGTCGATTCCGGTAACTTCCAGTGGACGGACGACCGGGACAAGTGGCCGGAGTTTTGCGGCCCGTCGCCGAACTACCATGGCGCGGTGCTCGCGGACGCGCTTGCTCCGATGGGCAACATCGTATTCTGCGTGCAAGCTCGCACGCACTGGCTTCGCGACACGGGCGCTGCGATGAGCCCGTTCGCAGCGTTCCTGTTCCTGCAGGGGATCGAGACCTTGCACCTCCGCATGCCTCGGCATTGCGAGAACGCGCAAACGGTCGCCGAGCATCTCGAGAAGCACGAGGCCGTCGAGTGGGTGAACTACCCGGGCCTCCCCTCGCACCCCGACAGCGAGCGCGCCAACCATTACTTGCCGGACGGCAAGGGTGCGATCCTCGGATTCGGCATCAAGGGCGGCATGGAAGCGGGCAAGAAGTTCATCAACTCGGTAAAGCTCTGCTCGCATCTCGCGAACATCGGTGACGCCAAGACGCTGGTCATTCACCCAGCCTCGACGACTCACCAGCAGTTGAGCCCAGAGGAGCAGCAGCAGACGGGTGTCGTTCCGGAGTACGTGCGTATTTCGGTCGGCATTGAAGATGTGAAAGACATCATCGCGGACATCGACCAAGCGCTTGCAGCCGCGGTGGGGTAGGCTAACCGACTCTCGTGGTCGTGGACTTCGAAAGTACAGATTCGACGCGGAGTGGGAAACCACTCCGCCACGTGCAGACTGCAGTCTTCCCGACGCCCGTGAAGCTTCGTCACGGTGGCTTGCTTCCGGGCATCGAGGTCGCGTACGAGACGTACGGGACGCTCAACGAGGACCGCACCAACGCGGTGCTCATCTGTCACGCGATTTCCGGCGATTCGCATCTCGCGCAACATGATGAGCACGACGAGCCAGGATGGTGGGATGGCCTCGTCGGGCCGGGCAAGGCCGTCGACACCGACCGCCTCTTCGTGATCTGTTCCAATGTGCTCGGTGGGTGCCGCGGAACGACCGGGCCCGCCACCATCAATCCTGCCACGGGGATTCCATACGGCAGTGACTTCCCGTTGGTAGCCGTCGAGGACATGGTCGACGCGCAGAAGCGACTCATCGACTTGCTCGGCATCGAGCGTCTTCGTGCGGTGATCGGCGGTTCGCTCGGGGGTCATCAAACGCTGTGCTGGGCAACGCGCTATCCCAAACATGTGCAAACGGCGATCCCCATTGCCGGGTCAGCGCGCGTCACCTCGCAGGCGATTGCGTTCGACGTCGTGGGCCGCAATGCGATCCAGACCGACCCGCACTTTCACGGCGGGCAGTACTACGGCACGCGCGAGTTTCCCGACACAGGCCTCGCGCTTGCAAGGATGCTCGGCCACATCACCTATCTGTCCTCCGAGGCGATGACCCGGAAGTTCGATCTCGACCGTCACGCGCCGCGCGACATGGCGACCGACTTCGAGAAACGGTTTTCGGTCGGCTCGTACCTTGCCTATCAGGGCGAGCAATTCGTCGGGCGCTTCGATGCGAACTCTTACGTCAGCGTCACGCTCGCGATGGACAACTTCGACATGGGGGACACCCGCGGGAAGCGGCTCGAGGCGTTCCGGTCAGCCGAGTGCGATTGGCTGGTCATCTCTTTCTCGAGTGACTGGCTCTTTCCGCCAGGCCAATCACGCGAGCTCGTCTCGATCATGACGACGCTCGGGCAACCCGTCTCGTATTGCGAAATCGAAACCGACGGCGGCCACGATAGCTTCCTGTTACCCGACGACATCGAGGCCTTCGGCCCATTGGTTGCAGCGAAGCTTGGGGCGCCCAAGCCGCACCCCCCGCGCAAGAGCGCCGAGGACGATCGAATTTTCGATCTGATCCCCGAGGGCAGCTCGGTGCTCGACCTCGGTTGCGGGGAGGGCGACTTGCTGGGGCGGCTGAAGGAGCGCGGTGCGCCGCTGTTGTGTGGGGTCGAAGTCAGCACGGGGTTGATCGCCGCAACCATGCAGCAGGGCGTCGAGGCCATCGACTGCGACTTGAACGTCGGCTTGCCGGAGTTCGACGACGGCCGCTTCGACTACGTGGTGCTTTCCTCGACTCTTCAAGTCGTGCCCAATGTCGAGCGTTTGCTCGAAGACGCTCTCCGCGTTGGCCACCGCGCCGTAGTCGGTTTCACCAACTTCGCTCACCGAACGCTGCGCGAGATGTTCGGCCTCGAAGGCCGCGCCCCGAAGGCGCCAGGCTCCTATTCCTTCGAGTGGTACAACACCCCGAACCGCCGCTTTCCGTCGATCCGCGACATGCTCGATCTCTGCGAGAAGATGGACGTCACCGTAGAGCGAGCCCGCTACTACGACGACACGCATGGCCGCGTCATCGGCGACGATGAAGACCCCAACCTCGCCGCCGAGACCGCGTTGTTGGTCCTGAGCAAAAACAGCCGCTAGCCGTAGTGATTGGCCGGGGCCTCGAACCGGCTCTCGATTTGGTGTACTCGCGCGACGACGTCCTGGGCCAGGTCGACATCGGTGTCGTCCTCGAAGAGGAATTCCACGGTGTCCGAAATACCGCCAAAGCGTCCTTCGATCGCCTTCGGCAACTGATCGTACGGCGCATACACGCAAAACTCGTCGAGCATGTCGTCCGGAATCTCTGCAGCCATCTGCTTCCACTGCCCGGTTTTCGACATGTGAAGGAGCTTCTGCGCCAAGTCGTCCCAGCCGTGCAGGGACATCACCGGCAGGTATGATGGCGTCGACCCGTAGAACGCGAGGCGGTATCGCACCCACTCGCGGTTCTTCATCACGGTCTCTTCGTCGGGTCCGGTCATGATGAAGCCGCCGCCGCACACGTCGAGCTCGCTGCGTGAGCGCCCGGCCGACTTCAGCCCGCGATCGATGGCCGGCCACGCGACTTCATTCAAGTACTTCTTCGTGCAGAAGCCGTGCAACCGAAGCCCGTCCGCGACGCCGGCCGCCGACTCGATCATCTTCGGCCGAACCGCAGCGAGGTACACCGGCACCATCGGCAAGTTCGACTTGGCCGGCGTGAACTCCGGCGTCATCAGCGTGAACTGATAGTGGTCTCCCTGGTAGTCCAAGCGCTCCCCGAGCTCCCAGCAGCGCCAGATCGCGCGTAGCGCTTTGACGTACTCGACCATCCGGCTTCGCGGCGCCTTCCACGGCGTGCTGAATCGTCGCTCGTTGTGCGCTTTGACCTGCGTACCGAGGCCCAAGGCAAACCGACCGCCCGAGTTCACCTGGATCGACCACGCTTGACTCGCGAGCACCATCGGGCTTCGCGGGAACGCGACCGCGATCGCCGTCCGCGCCTGAATCCGCTCAGTTGCGTTCGCCACCATCGCGGCATGAATCAGCGGGTCGCCGGTGATCTCCGGAATGGCGAACCCATCAAACCCGAATGCTTCCGCCTGCCGTCCTGCCGCAGCGAGCTTTGCCCAGTCGGTCTCCCCGTTGAACGTATCGATTCTCATTCCAGCCCAGTACCACGACTTTGCCCTGCAATTGAGGGGACCAACGGTTCCTTTACGCAGCCCCGAGAAAGTGGGATCATCCTATTAATAGAGACAGCCGTGCAGGCGCCACGAAGGGGGTGGATATGCGGTACGTGCTTATGCTTTTGTTGCTGGTCGTAGTCGGTTTGAGCTCTGATTTGGGCACGAGCGAACGCGCCCCGAGCACTGAGTTCCAGCCGATCATCTTCGCCGCGGCCTTTGGGTCACACTGATTGCTCTCATCCTCGAAGGCCACGGAATCGTTCAAGATTGCGACCTTGGCGCGGTCTGGTGCCGGGTGATCGGCCCCCTCTGGACAACCACGGGCTAACTGCTACCTTGCCGCAATCGCCCATCTAGGGCGCGGTAGCTCACCCTGGGCTGCCGGCACGCTGCCCTGTTCCTACCAGACCGCACCGTGATTCGAAACAACGGTTGAAGGTTCGTAGAAGACAATGGCAAGAAGACGCGAAGCAGGCGTACGGGAGAGTTCCCGGCGTCATGTTCCGCACATAGATAGAGAGAAATCAGAATGAGCAAGAAACTATTCGTAGGTGGCCTGAGCTGGAACACGAACGACAGCGAGCTTCAGCAGGCTTTCGAGGCTTGTGGCGCCGTTGCCGAGGCCAAGGTAATCACCGATCGGGAAACCGGTCGCTCGCGAGGCTTCGGCTTCGTGACGTTCGACGACGACGCGAGCGCAGCCCGTGCGGTCGAGGAGCTCAACGGCTCCACGCTTGACGGTCGCACCATCCGCGTCGATGCGGCCAACGATCGTCCCCGCAACGACCGCGGCGGTTCGGGCGGCGGCGGCGGACGCTGGTAAGTCACGAGTGATCAACGACTTTGAATCCCTCGGGGTCGGCGGAACATTTCGCCGCGCCCTGAGGGACAAGGGCTACACAGAGCCCACTCCCATTCAGTCGCAGGCCATCCCGCAGCTCTTGCGGGGCAAGGACCTGCTCGGTATTGCCCAGACAGGAACCGGCAAGACGGCCGCGTTCGCTTTGCCTTTGCTGCAACGTCTGGACGAGGAAAACTCGCCGCCCAGGCCCCGCCGGCCGCGGGCGCTCGTACTTGCGCCGACGCGTGAGTTGGCGCTGCAGATCCACGAGGAGCTGACGTCCCTCGGGCGATACACCAAGATGCGTCACGCCTTCATCATTGGCGGCGTCAGCCAGAATCCTCAGATCAAGGGTCTAGCCCAGGGTCTCGACGTCCTCGTCGCAACTCCGGGTCGCCTTCTGGACCTGGCGGGTCAACGGCACGTCGATCTCTCGGAAGTCTCGGTGCTCGTGCTCGATGAGGCCGACCGGCTTCTCGACATGGGGTTCATCCGTGACGTGAAACGCATCGTTGCGCTGACGCCGAAGAGTCGTCAGTCGCTTTTGTTCTCCGCCACCATGCCGAAAGAGGTCGCGGCGCTCGCTCGCGAGCTGCTCGAGGACCCGATTCGTGTGGATGTCTCGCCGAAGCAAATGACCGTGAAGGAAATCGACCAGCGGGTCGTCATGGTCGACAATATCGACAAGCAGCGAATGCTCGAGCATCTGTTGCGTGACGACGAGGTCTCTCGAGCCATTGTCTTCACCCGCACGAAGCACGGCGCCAATAAGGTCGCCCGCAAGCTCGAAAACGCCGGTATTGGCGCCGAGGCCATTCACGGCAACAAGTCACAGAATGCCCGTCAGCGGGCGCTGCGCAATTTCAAGAATGGCGACGCCTGGGTGCTGGTCGCGACCGATATCGCCGCGCGCGGCATCGACATCGACGCCGTCTCCCATGTGTTCAACTACGAGCTGCCCCACGAGCCAGAGAGCTATGTCCACCGCATCGGCCGAACGGCTCGAGCGGGAGCGACCGGGGCTGCCTGGTCGCTCGTGGATCCATCGGAACGCAGCCGGCTGCGAGCCGTGGAAAGGCTGATCAAGTCGTCGCCCGCAGAGGTGGCGGTGGACCTGCCACCACGGGATCCTGCCGAGCTCAGCCAAGCGAGCCGGCGGCCGCCTCAGAGTTCCGGGAGACCACCTGCGAATCAGAGATCCGGTGCGCGGCGCCGTACCCGGCGTCGGAGACGTCAGCCGGCCGCGTGAACGAAGTCGTCCACGCGTTTCCACCAGTCGAATAGCCAGCGCAGCCGATCGTCTCCCTTCGGAATGTCGGCGGCGTTGATGCGCCAGATGCGGATTTGGACCTTCTTGCCGACGACCGCGCCGCTCAACAAGTCCGTCACTTCGGCCATGCCTTCGAGACCGCGGTGCGCGACGATGAGCACGTCGGCGTCCGGGGCGGCGTTGAGGAGGGTGAGAGCGGCACCGGGCTTGGGAGGAAGGCAGTGGTTGAACGACTCGGCCAGGGGCACGAGCTCCGGATGGGTCTTGGCAAGCCTCTCGATGGCGATTCGCTTCTTGCGTTCTGTGAAGCGGGTGCCCTCCGGATAGAGCAGCACGCCCTGTTCGCCGAGGTTCTTCCCAAGCTTCCGAATGTTCGCCAACTCTTCATGGGCGCTGCCGCCGCGGTCGATGAAGTAGTAATGCGAAGCATGGCCGGCCACGTCGAGGCATGGGTCGATCAGTAGCTCGCGCTTGAACACGTACCGAAGCTGCAAGCCTTTGGCGTTGGAGAGAAAAGCAACGGGGAGGGTGGTGTCGATGATGCTCGCGTGGCGGATGAACACCAGGACAGGGCCGGGAATGATCTGCTCGTCGCCTTCGATGGATGTCGAGAGGGAAAGAAACAAGCAGAGCCACTCGAACATGGCGTTGCCCCACCAGCACTCGAGACGAAAGAACAGAGCTTCCCGGCGCTCGGCATTGCCCGGTGTGATCAAGTAGATCCCTGCGGCGGCGACCAGGCCGACGAGCTCCGTTGCTAGATAGGCCCAAAAGAACATCAGCAATCGCAGGATGACGAACGAGCACCGACGAAAGACGCCGACCAGAAACACCGCCGGGATCCACAGGGGCGCGAGCGTGGTCAACAGTACCCACAGTAGGAAGTACGTAGGGATGGTCATCATCCGCCGCCATACCGGCGACACGGAGGTCGAGTGCGAGAATGCGATCGCTTGCACTAGCCAGGAGCGGCGCCGAAGGTCGGTGGGGCGTATCGCCCCTCGTTGTGGCCGGACTCCTACCATCCCTGGGAGTATGAATACATCCGGGAAGCTTGGCGAACGAAACCGCGCGGCTAGGGCGAGGAAGCGATCGACGCGATCAATTCGTCAAAAGCCCCGCTGTGTTCCGTTACCGTCGAGCTCGGTCCGAGAAACTTGAAGTAGTAAGGGCCGCCGGCCGTGTTGACGATGGCCGCGATCAAACGTTGGTCCGCCTTGGCGGCTTGCTGCTGACCCGCAGCGCCCATTCCGCCGGCGTACTGGCCGACAACCTCGACCTTGGTGACGTCGAACCCCGAAACTTTGCTCGCTGCCTGTTTCGCATCGGACACCGGGGAGCCATCTGCGTTGGTGAACTGTCCGATCCAGCGTTCGATATTCGCGCTCGCTGTGCCTGCACCTTGCGGACCAAAGAAGTAGACGATGAGCTCAGCCGGGCCCGCCGATCCGGATGCTGCCAACTGCGCGCGGCGCATCGACGAAGTGGGCTGCTGTGCCTGCCACTTGCCGGGTAGCTTGAATGCGATGGCGCCCACGTCGATCATTCCCGACGCATCGGGCTGACCCGACACAGCACCAGCACCCTGCGGGGTCTGCGTCGCACCCATCCCCGCGTGGGGCTCCTGCGTCGGGGCCATTCCTGCATGCGGATCCCGCGCGCCGCCGGGATGCGCGCCGCCGGTCTCGGTGGTGCCGACCGGAGCCGCGCCAGTCGAACCGGCCCCCTCTTTCGGGGTCGGCCCCTTATCTTGGCAGCCCGCCGTCAGCAGCAGGGCAAAAGACATCACGAAGACTTGGAACGACCGAATCAACTTCATCGCCGTATTGGAGCACTTTGCGTCCCGCCCCTCAAGCAGTTCATACTCGGCCCATATGCGACGTGTACGCGGGTTCATTGATTTGGTGTTCGACGTGGTCGAAGAGACCACCAATCTCGTCGAGCGAACGCACGATGCGGTCGTGGAGCGGTCGGCTCGGCGGTTCGCGCCGATCGAGCCCGCCACGAGCACGGCCAAGGTCATCACAGGCGTCGAAACCGCCATATCCGGGGGCGTGTTCGAGTCCATTCGGGTACTCAACGGGTTCAGCCGCTTCACGGTAAATGCCGTCGCCGACGTCGCCGAAGCCGGTTTCGACCAACCGTCCGACGCTGATGAGCTTCAGCTCGCAACGCCGGTCAAGTCGACCGCGGCAGGGACGGCGAGCTGGTACGTCGACTATCTTCAGGCATCGATCAACGGGTTTTGGGGCGACCACCTGAGCCGGAAGAACAGCCGTCTCGACCTCGGCATGACCCTTCGCCACCATGGGCGGCACTTGCCGTCTACCCCGGAGGCTTTTGCGGCCGCGTTTCCGAATCCCACGAACAAAGTCTGCGTCTTCGTGCACAGCCTGGCTGCAACCGAGTGGTTGTGGAGCCTGTCCTCCGAGGAGCACTACGGCGACCCCGATGTGACGTTCGGCACGCGGCTCGCGGACGACCTCGGCTTCACGCCGATCTATCTTCGCTACAACACCGGCCGGCACATCTCCGAAAACGGGCGCGCGCTGGCCAAGTTGATTGCCGAGGTGCTCGACGCGTATCCGGTGCCGGTCGAAGAGATCGCACTCGTGGGGCACAGCATGGGTGGCTTGGTTGTACGAAGCGCGGCGCACTACGCGCGTGAGCACGACGAGCCCTGGGTTGTGCATCTTCGTCACGTGGCGTGCATCGGGTCGCCGCATCTCGGGGCACCGCTCGAAAAGGCCGTCAACGTCCTCACCAATGTCCTGCGCAAGGTGGACGCTGCGGGCGCACACGTCCCGGCCGA
>Ga0164313_10006137_pt1 | contig 10613 bp, 6 predicted proteins | sample GuaBasSedimGuay4_FD_113735 | JGI IMG/M metagenome (GOLD analysis project Ga0164313, IMG submission 113735) | Subseafloor sediment microbial communities from Guaymas Basin, Gulf of California, Mexico - Guay4, Core 4569-4, 0-3 cm | ecosystem: Environmental > Aquatic > Marine > Hydrothermal vents >...
GCGAAAAACAATGCTGCTAGGCTGGCACCTGCAAACATCCCTATTGCTCCTCCGCCTATAAGAGAAGCAACAAGGTCAATTAAATAAGCTCCAAGTCTTCTGCCAAACCCTATTCTTTCGGGTTCAGGTTATTAAGGTTAAATTAGTTTAGTAAACCTTTAATTTGCCTTTATTAATTCATTATCGCAATTATATATTCTAGTGAAAGTGCAGGTCTGCCTTATTTTACTATTATTCTGCTTTAGGCAGGTTCATTGATCATCTCCAGGATATCCTCGAGGTAGTCTCTGTTATTACTAAGTCGAGGGACTTTGTTCTGACCACCAAGTTTTCCTCGCTTTTTCATCCAATTATAGAAGGTGCCTTTTGCTACTGCATGAATCACAGGTGCGACTAATGCCAGGTCCTGTTCTCTTTTGGCTTCATAATCGGAATTTATTTCCTGTAAGTGTTGGTCCAGGAGCGAAGTAAACCGGCTCAGATCCTCGGGCTCACGAGCAAACTCTATTATCCATTCATGTCCTCCTTGTTTCCCCTTTTTCAGATAGACAGGTCCGGCGGTGAAGTTCTCAATAACAGCATTTGTTTTATTGCAAGCATAGGTAATGGCAGATTCAGCGTTTTCTACTATTACTTCTTCGCCAAAGGCATTGATGAAATGCTTCGTTCTGCCACTTATTTTTATTCGATAAGGGGAAAGCGATGTAAACTTAATTGTGTCGCCAATCTTGTAACGCCACAGGCCTGAGTTGGTAGATATTATAATAGCATAATTCTTTGCCAATTCAACGTCTGCTAGCTGCACTACCTTAGGATTTTCTTTATCAAGCTCTTCGTAAGGAATGAATTCGTAGAAAATTCCGTAATCCAGCATCAGTAACATCTCATCATGATTCGATGTATCTGAAATGCCGAAAACTCCTTCAGAAGCATTATACATTTCAACATATTGCATCCTCGGAGACGAAATTATTGATTCAAATAATTTGCGATATGGTCCAAAAGCAACAGCTCCATGAAAAAAGGCTTCCAGGTCCGGCCACATGTCGCTTACATTTGTTACACCTCTTACCTCCATTACACGCTGTAAAACCAGGAGTGTCCATGTAGGTACTCCCGACATACTGGTTACATTTTCAAAGGCAACTTCCTTTGCCATGCGTTCTATTTTTTCATCCCAATTGTCAAGCAAAGCAATCTCTTCACTTGGTGTCCGCACATATTTTGCCCATAGAGGCATATTTTCCATTATCACCGCCGAGACGTCACCATAGCTGGAGTTACCTGATGGGTCTAGCTGGTTTATCTGATGACTGCCACCAATAGATAGATTTTTTCCTTGAAACATCTGGCTATCCGGTCGATTATTAAGGTACATGGAAATAAGGTCCTTGCCACCTTTCATATGGCAATCTTCAAGTGCTTCCGGTGAAACAGGGATAAACTTGCTTTTTGCATTTGTTGTTCCCGAAGACTTTGCAAACCACTTAATATCCGTAGGCCAGAGGATATTTTGTTCTCCCCGCATGATTCTCTCAATATTTGGAAAATGATCCTCATAAGTTCCTATCGGTACCCTATCAATGTAAGTCTCTACATTTTGAATCTCTGAATAGGAATATGACTTGCCAAACTCGGTATTCTCAGCAGTTCGAATTAAGTTCCTAAAAACCTCTTGCTGAACTTCATGGGGATACTTAATGAATAGCTCAATCTGATGAATGCGCTTTTTCATCACCCAGCTCAGAATTGAATTAAAAATACCCATAGAATTATTTGGCTTTTAAGAGTAACCTAAAAAATAAAACATAGAGATGGGAATAGGAAACATTAGGTTAGATTTTTCTTTTCAATTCGAAATGTTTACCGAGGTATACTTTTCTAACCTGAGGGTCGGCAGCTAATTCTTCAGCACTACCTTCTTTTAGTAATCGGCCTTCAAACATCAGGTAGGCACGGTCGGTTATTGACAGTGTTTCTGTAACATTATGGTCGGTAATGAGGATGCCAATGTTTTTTTCTTTTAGTTTGGATACAATAGACTGAATCTCCTCAACAGCGATAGGGTCTACACCGGCAAATGGCTCATCAAGCAGAACAAATTTAGGGTCAACAGCTAAAGCTCGAGCAATCTCTGTCCTTCGTCGTTCGCCACCTGAAAGTACCACACCAAGGTTTTTGCGTACATGCGTAAGGCTAAACTCTTCTAAGAGACTCTCCGTCTTTTCTTTTTGTTCCGCTTTACTCAATTTACCCATTTCCAAGACAGCCATTATATTTTCTTCTACCGTTAATCGGCGGAAAACAGATGCTTCCTGAGCCAGGTAGCCAATGCCTAGCTTGGCTCTTTTGTACATGGGTAGGTCCGTAATGTTCTCGTCATTAAGGTAAATCTGACCTTCATTTGGTTTGATCAAACCAACGATCATATAGAAAGAGGTGGTTTTTCCGGCACCATTGGGGCCCAAAAGTCCAACAATCTCTCCTTGCTCAACAGTTACGCTGATATCATTTACAACCTTGCGCTTTTTATATTTCTTAATTAAGTGCTCTGCACGTAAAACCATAAAACCTTATTTTATACAAACTTAACCCGACTTATCGGATGATAATATTTTCTGTTGTTAATTTCATTCAATTAAAAATTCAAAATTTCTCCATAACCATTTGCATATGCTCTTGCAGCTTACGGCTGTAAGCAAGTGGCATAACTTCCGATTGCTTCAAACCATTTAAAATGTCATGAGAGACTGAATCAATTTCAAACTCAAAGCCAACACCTTTTCGGTTGTCTTCAAAGCGATCTATGACCTTATCAGAATTATCACAGAGCAGGCATTCGTGAGCATGCCAGAAGTCAGGGAGGTCGATATATCCCTTCTCGCCAATTATATAAGCGTGGTTATTCAGCTTGCTGCGAAAAGAAGAATGCAGCGAGGCTACTTCATCTTCATACTCAAACTGCATATTCACATCGTTATCAACCCCCGTCGAAGCCTTTCTGCTTATTACAGAAATGTTTATAGGATCTTTTTTATATATCAGCCAGGTAATTGCAAGAGGGTATATTCCCATATCAAGCAGAGTACCACCGGATAAAGCTGGATTGTACATGCGCGATTCAGCATCAAAAGGAACGGCATTACCAAAGTCAGCTTTAATGCTTAAAACCCTGCCAATTCGTCCAGTATTAATCCATTCAGACGCTTTTTGAATAGCAGGCAGAAAATATGTCCACATGCCCTCCATTAAGTATTGGTTCTTCTCCTTAGCAAGAGCTATCAGACTATCACATTCAGCAGTATTAACAGTAATTGGTTTTTCACAAAGAACAGCTTTGCCACTATTTAATGCATCTGTAGAATTCTCATGATGAAAAGTGTGTGGTGTTGCAACATAAATGGCATCGATCTCTTTGTCAGCATACAGTTCGGCATAGCTGCCATATGCTTTTGGAATACCATACCTTGCAGCAAAATTATCAGCTCTTTCTTGCGATCTGGAGGCAACGGCCTTTAGTTCGCCATACTTAACAAACTGAAAATCATGGGCAAATTCATGGGCAATTTTACCAGGTGCAATAATGCCCCATCTAATCTTTTTCATAGGATATTATAGTCTATTATTAGAGAAATTTAATGTCTTTAATATGTAGTTGAATAGTAGTTCTGCCTCTAAAATTATTTTCTTCTATGGTGTATGCCATGTCAAAATAAGGATCGCTACGCAATTTTTCATAATACTCAGGCATATTAAACCCGATGGCATCAATAACCACGCCATCTTCTTCATTGAAGACGCTGGTTTTAAGGTGTAATTCTTTGAGCAGCTTTGATTTACTTGCCTTTAGATTACGAGAGATAAATACCGGTTTTAAGTTGCCGGGGCCAAATGGCTCCATTTGATCGATGATGCTTAAATAGCTTGCGGAGATAATACTAAGGTCAATCTCCTCATCAATGGTTATTGTAGGAGTTAATTGCTCTTCTAAAATAGTAGCACTAACCACCTGTTCAAACATTAGCTGGAAGGGTTCAACATTCTCCTGCTTCATGGTAAGTCCCGCAGCGTATTTGTGGCCTCCGAACTGCTCAAGCAGTTCGCTACAGGCCCCGATAGCTTCATGAATATCAAAACCTTTAACCGAACGTGCCGAACCTGTTGCTTTACCATTAGATTGCGTGAGTATTATCGTGGGCCTGTGAAAATGTTCAATACATTTTGAGGCCACAATACCAATAACTCCCTTATGCCAATCTTCCTTATACAGAACCGTAGTATTTTTTACTATGGTCTGGGCATCAATCATCTCGATGGCCTCATTTACAATCTCCAGCTCAGTTTCTTTTCTTATCTCATTTTTACTATTTACCTGCCCTGCAAGGTAAAGTGCTTCTTCATAATCACGACTGAGCATTAGGTCTACGGCCCCATGGGCATGGGCGATTCTGCCGGCTGCGTTTATTCGCGGGGCGATGCCAAATACAGTACGGGTAACGGTTAATGGCTTTTGCAAATTGCCAACTTCTATAAGCGCAGCAAGGCCGGATCTTGGAGTCTTATTCAGAATTTTCAGTCCAAAAAAGCACAGTACCCTGTTTTCTCCGGTAATGGGTACTATGTCAGCTGCAATGCTCACTGCAACCAGGTCTAATAATGGCCAAAGATCAGCATCATCCCAATTCTTATGTTTAGTTAACCCTTGCAGTAGTTTAAATCCAACACCACATCCCGAAAGCTCTTCATATGGGTAATCACAATCCTTCCTTTTTGGGTCAAGAACAGCAGTTGCCGCCGGCAATACTTTATCAGGAGTGTGATGATCACAAACGATAAAGTCTATATTATTAGAGGCAGCCAAATCGACCATCTTATGCGCTTTAATCCCACAGTCGAGGCTGATTATCAAGTTTATTTTGTGCTCCACGGCCCAATTGATGCCATCTTCTGATACGCCATATCCTTCGGAATACCGGTCCGGAATATAGAAGTCAATATGAGTTGTATGTTCTTTAAGATAACTAACCATCATGGTTACTGAGGTTGTGCCATCAACATCGTAATCACCATAAATAAGAATCTTTTCCTCACTATCAATTGCTTTAGCAAGTCGCTCTACCGCAATGTTCATGTCCTGCATAAGAAATGGGTCATGCAGATGATCCAATGACATCCTGAAAAACTTAAGTGCCAGACTGTAGTCGGCAATACCTCTTTGAATAAGCAATGTAGCTAGATACGGGTTTATATTAATCGCCTTAGCAAGTCCATCAACATCTTCTGAGGGTGGCGCTTTTAATATTTTCCAGTTTTTTTCCATGTGGCAATAAAGTGAGACAAGAATAGTGCGGTGAAGCAAAATATTTCCTGCTTACCACCTAAATAATTTATAACAATATTAAACTTTCGCTGATTAATTTAGTGTCTAATTATGTCGATTTATCAAAACTAGTTATGAAATATTCTATTTACTCTAAAGTGTTCAGCCTCATTATAGGCCTAAGTCTTGTTGTTAATATATCCTTTGCGCAAACAGAAGCAAGTTCAGCTAGTCCAAGGGCTGAAGGTTATCAGCAGCGCTCAGCGAATAGCATTAATTCACTAGTAGGCGGTATGGAGATGACAAATATTGGGCCTACAATTATGAGTGGCCGGGTAGTTGACATAGACGTGAACGAGGCGGCACCACAAAACTATTATGTGGCTTATGCCTCTGGTGGGCTATGGTTTACAAATAATTATGGCAGCACCTTCGAGCCCCTTTTTGATTTTGAACCTGTCATGACAATTGGTGACATCGCCGTTGACTGGAAGAATGATATTATTTGGTTGGGTAGTGGAGAAAGTAACTCGAGCAGATCGTCTTATGCCGGTAATGGTATGTATAAAAGCACTGATGGGGGTAAGAACTGGCAACACTTGGGCCTTGAAGAATCTCACCATATTGGCAGAGTAGTAATCCACCCTACAAACCCCGACATAGTATGGGTAGCTGCCTTGGGCCATTTATATTCAGCTAATCCGGATAGAGGAATTTACAAAACAACTGATGGAGGGAAAACCTGGAACAAAACCTTGTTTATTAGCAATGATGCCGGCGCCATTGACCTGATCATTGATCCTGCCAATCCTGATATCTTATATTCTGCAACCTGGGAGCGTGAACGCAAGGCCTGGAATTTTAAAGGTAGTGGTGAAGGTTCAGGCATTTATAAGTCTAATGATGGCGGAGAAAACTGGCAGCTTGTTACAACAGGAGATAATGGCTTTCCGCATGATGCCGGTGTTGGCCGTATCGGCTTAGCTATTTCTTATCAGAACCCAAATAAAATTTACGCTCTTCTAGATAATCAGAATAGAAGAGAAGCAAAAGATGAAGAAGACTTTGTGGTTACCAAAGAGAAACTTAGGACTATGTCTAATGATGCTTTCCTCAATTTAGATGATGCAGACATTAATGACTATTTAGACAGACGAAATTTTCCAAATAAGTATAAGGCGAGCAGCATCAAAAAGGCCGTTAAAGCATCTAAAATTAAACCTATCGACTTAGTTACTTATGTAGAAGATGCTAATTCACTTTTATTTGATACTCCGGTAAAGGGAGCTGAAGTTTATGTTTCTGAAAATGGCGGAGAATCATGGGTGAAAGCACATGAAGACTACATTGAAGGTCTATATTCTTCATATGGTTATTATTTTGGTGTTATTCGATTAGCTCCATACGACGATTCTAAGTTATATATTCTTGGCGTACCATTTCTTAAATCTGACGATAGTGGCAAGAACTGGGAAAGTATAGATGGCAGTAATATGCACTCTGATCACCAGGCTTTGTGGGTAAGCGCTAAGACAGAAGGCTTGCTTATTAATGGTAATGATGGCGGTCTTAATACTTCTTTTGATGATGGTAAGTCGTGGACAAAGCAAAATACTATACCTGTAGGACAGTTCTACTCGGTGAATGTTGATAATGCGAAGAGCTATAATGTTTATGGCGGCCTGCAAGATAACGGTGTCTGGACCGGTCCTCATACGTATGAGTATAGCACCAGCTGGCAAGGCAGAGGCATGTATCCATACAAGGGAATTTATGGCGGTGATGGTATGCAGGTTGTAGTTGATACAAGAGATAATAATACAGTTTATACAGGATTGCAGTTTGGAAATTACGCACGTATAAATAAAAAGACCAGGGCGACAACAAGAATTAAGCCTGGCCATGAGTTGGGAGATAGCCCGCTTCGATTTAACTGGCAGAGCCCAATACATTTATCGGTGCATAACCAGGATGTGGTTTACTTTGGTTCGAATAAGTTTCACAGATCCCTGAGTCAGGGAGATGAATGGGATATCACATCCGAGGATCTTACAAAAGGCGGCAAAAAAGGAAATGTGCCTTATGGTACACTTACAACTATTGATGAGTCACCACTACAGTTTGGGTTAGTATATGTTGGCTCAGATGATGGTTTGGTGCACATAACTAAAGACGGGGGCAATACCTGGAAAAATATTTCTGCAGGCCTTGAGTCAGACCAATGGGTAAGTAGGGTAGAGGCATCTAATTTTAAGAAGAGCAGGGTTTACGTTGCCCTTAATGGTTATCGATGGGATAAGTTCGATGCTATGTTATATAAGTCGGATGATGGCGGCAGTAGCTGGCAGAAGATTGGAGCTGACTTACCTATGGAGCCAATTAATGTAATTCGGGAGGATCCGGTAAATGAGAACTTACTTTATGTAGGTACAGATCACGGCCTTTATATTTCCCTTGACCAGGGTAATACATTCATGGTTATGGATAAAAAGCTACCTCACGTACCAGTTCATGATCTTGTAGTCCAAACAACTGCCAGCGATTTGGTAATAGGTACCCATGGACGTTCCATTTATAGAGTTAGCGTTAAAGAGTTAGAGCAGCTGAACGATAAGATTATTGCCAAACCAATACATATGTTTGATGTTGAAGATGCCACTTATAATTCACGATTAGGTGATGTGAGATATGTGAAATGGTATGGCTTCTTTGAATCATCAACTACAGTGCCTGTGTATGCTAAAGAGAGCGGTATTGCTAAGCTAAATGTATATTCAAAAGGAGGTTCTTTGGTTTATTCTGCTGATAAATCTCTCGATAAAGGAATTAACTACCTAACGTATGATCTAAGCATTGACGCAGACAAGTTAGAGGTGTTTCGCAAAGAGTTGAAAAAAGCAAAGTCTGACAAGGCTGATGGCTTAAAGAAAAAGGACAACGACAATTTCTATCTGATACAAGGAGACTATAAGATAGAAGTAGTAATAAACGGTAATGCTGCATCGACTAAATTTAAAGTTAAAGAAGGCAGAAAGCGTCCGGGTAGATAACCATCGAAACAGATTCAATTAATTTTTATTAAGCGGATTCGGAGACCCCATCCTTGTTAATTAGAGAAAGAGTGGATTCATTTACTAACTATTCAACTATTCAATTGAATAGTTGAATAGTTGAATAGTTAGATTAGATAATTATGGTCTTTTATTACCATAAATAGACCAAACCCTCCCCCTTTTTTTTTGAATGGATAAAAACAGGGATCATTCAATATTTGCATCATCACATATTTTCTGAAGATGCTTGTACAGATTCCTGATTCCTATACAAATAGTTCCCTGATAGTAATGGCCAAATGATTTTAACCGCACAATTAAAAGTTGTAACATTGATAGTCCAACTAAAACGTATTACTATGAAAAATATCAATTCTACTTTCGGCAGAATAGCTATGATCATGATAGCGGTATTCACCATTAGTGCATTTGCCACGCCCGAGTCTGTTAAAGAAAAAACTTTAGATGATAATGCTATGATGATAGCGGATTGGATATGGGCTAAAGAATATACGATGGCCTACATTGAATCGATGCCGGAAACGGGAATCAATCTTAAACCTACCGATAGTGTTCGCTCATTTGCCGAGCAAATGTTGCACATTACAAGTGCTAATGTTGGCTTTGTTGCTTCAGTTACCAGTATGCCACCAACAATTGAAGATGTCCGCGGTTTAGAGAAAAACGAAAGTTATAAAAACAAAGCAGCCTTAACCGAAGTTGTAGCCAAAGGATATGATTATGTTATTGCTGCTTTAGAAGCCACTTCAAGTGAAAAACTAGCAGAGCAGATGACGCTTTTTGGTCAGTATGAGATGACAGGCGCTGAAGCAGTACACAAAGCGTTTATTCATCAAAATCATCATCGTGGTCAATGTGCAGTTTATATCAGACTGGCAGGTGGCACGCCAGCGCCAATGAAGCTGTTATAAAATATTAAATTGGCTTGCTTTAGAGGTGCAGATAATTCTTATCCAGGAATGTTTGCACTTTTTTTATGCTAATTTAAGGAGGACTACAGAGCATCTCAGCAGAATACCACTTATATAAATTTCATAAAATCACGGCGTAAATGTCGGTGTAGGTTATAATTTGCATCCTCAAATTAACGATAAGACATCATGAAAATTCTTGCCTCTTTCGCTCTCAATATCTTACTTATTACAGGGCTCTTTGCTCAGAATGTACCAGCCAATAAAGCAAACTACCAACTAGCAGACAGGTTCTCGCCATCCAAATTAAAAGGCATGGTGTTCTCAACCAGGGTAGATCCTCATTGGCTGAAAAACTCAAATCGATTTTGGTATAGCTATGAAACGAGCGAAGGTAAGGCCTATTATATCGTTGACCCGGCTAAGCAATCTAAAGTAGCACTTTTCGATAACGTGAAGATGGCTGCCGACATGACTCGCCTGACCGGTGACCCATTCGATTCTAAACATCTGGATATGGAAAAACTGAAGTTTATCAAAAATGAATCTGTAATACGGTTTCAGGTAAAAAGTAAACTTGTAAAGGAAGAAGAGAAGGATGATAAAGATGATGAAGAGGAGCGTGGAGAAAAGCAAGAGGGAGATAAAAAAGACAAAAAGAAGAAGAAAAAAATGGTAGACAAGATCTACTATTTTGAATATACAATTGGCAGCCGTGCACTTGTTTTATTGGCAGACTACGATAAGCCAAAAGATGATGCTAAGTGGGCTAGTATATCTCCCGATGAGTCTTATGTTCTATTTAGCCACCATTATAACCTTTATTGGATGGATATGGACAATTATGCCAAGGCTTTAAAAGACGAAAAAGACACTACGATCGTTGAAACGCAACTTACAGAAGACGGCGAGGAACATTATAGTTATGGTGGAGGTTCCAGAGGAGAATCGAATGTTGATAAAAAGAAGAACAAAGAGAAACGTAAGCGTGTAGGTGTGGTTTGGTCAGCAGACTCGAAAAAATTTGCTATTAACAGAACCGACCAAAGAAAGGTGAAGGACTTATGGGTAATAAAAAATACAGCCAGCCCTCGACCTACATTAGAAACCTATAAATATGCCATGGCCGGGGATAAAGAAGTAGGGGTTGATGAAATTCAAATTTTTGATTTTGCATCTAAGAGTCATATTAAGGTAAAAGCAGACACGTTTCCAGACCAAACAGTTGGCATATCAAGAGCGACGAGGCTGAAGAAAAACAGGGACAATAAAAGGAACCCAAGCCTGTGGCTATCAAAGACAAGTGAC
>Ga0164313_10006138_pt1 | contig 10613 bp, 5 predicted proteins | sample GuaBasSedimGuay4_FD_113735 | JGI IMG/M metagenome (GOLD analysis project Ga0164313, IMG submission 113735) | Subseafloor sediment microbial communities from Guaymas Basin, Gulf of California, Mexico - Guay4, Core 4569-4, 0-3 cm | ecosystem: Environmental > Aquatic > Marine > Hydrothermal vents >...
AGTAATACCTCCACGAGTTGCTTCAAGTGTATAAGTTGTGGTTCTTGTTGGACTTACATTGATACTTTTTTCAACATCTCCTGTGCTCCACAAATAAGTTTTCCCTCCACTGGCTGTTAATGTCACAATATCACCAACACAAATGGTTTGATCTTCTCCTGCATCAGCTTTTGCAGGGGGTGGATTTGTCACTATATTTTGATTTACTGTTATTTGCACACTATCCGTATCTTCACAACCATTTTTATATACAGTCACTGTGTAAATTTTTGTCTCTCCAGGGCTTATCGTTATACTTTTTGTTACTGCTCCTGTACTCCAATTATAATTGTCACCTCCACTTGCCGTTAATGTTATACTTTGCCCGATATCAATTGTCTTATCAGAACCCGCATTTGCAACTGGCACATCATTAACTGTTACCATAACATCATCAGTATCTGAACTGCTACCCTCTTCAGATACCGTTACAGTATAAATTGTTGTTGCATTTGGATTTACAGTTATATTTTTTGTAGTTTCTCCGGTACTCCAACTATATGATGTACCCCCATTTGCAGTTAAGGTAGTACTCTCGCCACTACAGATGGAAACATCATCCCCGGCATTAGCATCAATAGTTCCTACAAAATTTTCAATCAGAATTAGTATTTTAGATGTATAGGGTTCTAAAGTTATACTTCCATTGTATCGTTTACTATCTAAATCTTCCCAAATACCGCTTAAGTTCTTTACTTGTTGTGTTTTTTCTTTATTATATATAATTATTGATCTTGTTTCAGGTGTTTGAGGCATCCAATTTAAATTATCACTTTTTGATTTCGCATCCTGCTCATATTGGTTTTGCCATTCTAATAATGTTTTGTTTTGTCCTGAACTTGATTTTATTTTTAATTTTACACTTTTATCATAATATGGATTCCAGTATTTATTCTTATCAAAAGTTCCAAAATTTAAATGCTTCCAATTACCATTCCTCAATTTCAAGGGGGTAACTTTTGTTTTTAGTATGAATACATCATTATTTGTAATAGTATTATTAACCATTTCACCTTCGCCTCCTCTGGAATCTTCCACAAAAGTTAAACTTACTTCCCTTGTATTGTAAATATTATTTCCATCAATAGTTATATTTTTTGTATTATGAAGGAATATACCAGAATAAGTATCAGAAATAGTATTATTCAAAACTTGAATATTCTTACTTCTATCATCATTATAAATTCCAAAAGCGCCCCATTTATATCCAAAATCACGGTTGATAATTATATTATTTCTAATAATTCCACCATCAACTTTAGTTCCAGCAAATGAACTAGCTTGACTATATATTGCACCTCCATCTTTAGATGTTAAACAAAAATCTTTGATAAAATTATATTCAATAGTAGCATTAGATCCATATATACGTACTCCATTATATCCTATTTTTTGAATATCATTATAAGACATTGTATCTCCACTACCATGTAGTCCTATTGTTTGTGATATGTCGAAATTTCTGGCTGTAGCTTGTTTGACAATTCCATGCTCATAGATAATATTATTACTTACGATAGAACTGGAAGGGTAAGTTGTTCCATCCCATTCATTAAAAGTAACAGCATTTCTCATGCCTCCTTTAAAAAAATTATTTGTTATTGTAGCGTTTGGACTTAATTTAGTTCTTATTCCGTAATCATAACAATATAAAAATTCACTATTATCGACCGTTAAATTACCACTTGATTTTGCATTAATGCCTTTTTCTGTATAATATTTAATACTAATATTTTGTATGGTTATGTAATCACTTCCTTCAATCTCAATTCCAATTCCATCTAAAGTATTCCCTACTATGTTTTTAGGGGTCAAAATTGAATAAATAAATAATTTATTTGTTCCGGTATCATAATACCATTCTCCATTTGCATCTAATAAATTAACATGATTAATAACAAAAAAATTATCACCTTCATCTATAGGGTGGGAAGGCGCTTTCTCCAACGTTATTTGTCCTGTACCACTATTAAATGCTTTTATTATTACACTTGTGAATTTCCAATCGGCAGATTGAATTTGAACACTTGCTCCAACAATATTGGGTAATCCAATTAATGTTGAGCATTTGAAAACAGTGTTACTCGATTTTGATGTAACCTGAAAATAGTTAGATTTAGGATTATAGTCGTTAACTATTTTTGGATACCTTGCTTGACTCAATACTTCACCATTTTCAAATAATTGATGTACTTTACTCGTTTCTGATGCTTCCCAAATATTATTTCCTATGTTAGACCATCCTGTTATTATTTTACCGCCTGTTATTATTGCTTTACCAGAACCATAACTTGTAATTATAATTCCGTTTTTATTAGTAATATTTAATGTTCCGTAAAATTCATCTCCACCTTTAAATGCTACGATGTCTCCAGAATTGAAAATACTCATTTTAGTATTTACTTTATTCAAAGTTTTCCAAGCACTAGCTTCACTCAAACCATCATTCGAATCATCACCCATGTTGGATACATAATAGTTGGTTGCAGATACATTTATAAATATTAAACTAAAAAGTAAAAAGATAACTTTCCTCATAAAGCCTTTCATTAAAAATAATATGTTAAATAATACCGATACCTTTTATTGAACTATCAATAATATTCTTTTTGTATTTAGCAATTAATTAGAGGGAGAAAACAACAAAGAATAAGAAAATAACAAATTATCCTAATCTTTTTGATTACTTTTTTTTGAGTAAATATATCTACATAACGTTGTATTATCTCTTATAGTATAATTATGATTAAGTATCAACTATAATTTCAGCACCTAGATTGTTAAATTCAGAAAACCCCAAATCTGAGAAAAATACTCAAAAATGGGGTTTATCAATTTAATGCTAAATTTATTCCTTATAAATAAAGAATTAAATTTTATTAATAATCTTTACGTAAGTATTATTTTGCCTTTTTATTTTTTTAATTATACACTTAATATAATGCAATTAATATTTTGTTATTATGATATAAACTATTTCATTATCCTTACAAATTAATATTGTTTTTCTTTATTATTTAATCTCCATACCCATACGAATAGCCATACCCTGTTTTTTTATAATTTGTATCATTTAAAAGCAATGCCATATTTGGTAATCGGTTATTTTCATACATATTTTTAGGAATTTTTAACAAACGCTTATCCAAATGATTTGCTCGGATAACATATATGAACAAATCTGAGTGATGACTCAACATTAATGTATCAGTAACTAAACTAACCGGGGGAGTGTCAACAATTACATAATCGTAATTTTCTTTTCCAAAAGCAAAAACCTTCTCAATACGACCATTCATTAATAAACTAGTTGGATTTGGAGGTATTTCTCCAGAGCTTATGAAATCAAAGTTAATATTATCGTTAGTAATTATTATGTCAGAGACATTTAGTTTAGTATCAACGAGGTAATTGGTTAAACCAATTTCTGATTGAGTTTCCAAATAATCATTTATTTTTGGCTTTCTAAGATCTGCTCCTATTAACAAAACCTTTTTATTTGTTGAAGCCAATACCGATGCTAAATTGATTCCGATAAAGGTCTTGCCTTCATTTTCTTTAGTTGAAGTAATGAATATCATTTTTGAATTCTCATTAACTTTTGAGAACATATAATGAAGATTTGTTCTCAATAATCGAAAAGCCTCAGCCACACTACTTCTCTCATTTTCATTTATTACAATTTTATGTACAGATTTAGTTTTGGGAATATCACCTAGTACAGGTGCTTTAATGATTTTTTCTATTTCTTCAACGGATTGTACTTTATTGTTTAAGATTGATATCATTGTTATGATAATTAAAGGTATAAGCAATCCTGTTACAAATGCAATAATAAATGTCAATACACGTCTAGGAGCAACTGGAAGATCACTTCCATTGGCTTTATCGATTATTTTAGCATTTGGGATTGGAACTCCCATGGCCATTGCATTTTCTTCTCTTTTTTGAAGGAGATACAAATACAAGGTTTCTATAATCTGCTGTTTACGTTTTATATCCTGAAATTCTCTTTCTTGTTGTGGAGCCAAATTTCTTTTTCTATTTAAACGGTTCTCCTGATTTCTTAATTCATTTAATGAAAATACTAAAGAAGATCTATGATTGGACAAACTTTGACCTATGCTCTGTCTTAAAGTAGATATTTGGGCATTTAAGTTAATGACCGTTGGGTTTATTCTACTTGAACTCTTCAAAATCCTATTTCTTTCTAACAAAAGCTGATTATACATTAAAGTATTCGAGTTAGTAGCATCATCTTTTAATCCTAAGTTTGCAGGTATTAAGTTATCTATATTATTTTTTACATAATCACTCACATAATCAACTAGTTTTATTTGAGATCTTAAATCTACAATTTGCTTTTCTAATTCTGAATTGGACGATAAAATTAAACCGGCTTCAACTTCAATATCCGTTAACCTATTTTTTACTTTAAATTCTTCAACTCCCTTATCAACATCTGATAAATTTTTAGAAATATCTGAAATTCTTTCACTTACAAATTTATCTGTGTTCTTTGTGATCTGATTTTTATACGAAATTGCATCTGCATTATATTGAACTATCAGGTCATCTAATATATCTTTTGCTTTTTGATTAACTTTATCTCTTAAACTTACTATTAACAAACTAGAGTTTTTAGTTTGAGGTTCTATTTCTATTTCATCTATATAATTATCCACTATATTTTTTACTGGTCTGATTTTAATAATAATATTTCTATCCAACTCAATATTCTCAACATCAGAGGGTATAACATTAATTTCACCAAAATCAGTTGTGAAAGTTTTTCCAAATCTCAATTCTTTCACCTTGATATTTTCTGCAGTTTTTAAGAAAAATCTTGATCTTGATTTTGCAGAAATCATAAAAGTTGTATCCAAATTATTAAGTATGGAGTCTGCTAAAAACAATTTTATTTTGAATGGAACTTCTGTTTTATATAATTCTCTATTTCTAACAGTGCCTTGACCATAATAAGTCACATTCAATCCCAAATTTTCAATAACTCTCCGTAGTAAGGTTCTTGATTGTAAGACGCCTATTTCATTAATTATAGAAACTTTTGCACTGCTCATGAGACCTAAGTCTTGAAAAGCTGAAAGCTCATTAGTTAAACCACCAGACTCTTCATCATTTATAAAAATAGTTGTTGATGCCGCAAATTCATTTGGTGTATATCGCAAATAGATAAATGCTACAAAAAGTGCAATTAAAACTCCAGAAACAAACCATTTCCACTTAAACATATAATTTTCAATAATTTCACGCACGTTTATTTCATCATCAATTTCTTCCTTATTATCGATATAAAAGATTTGTTTTTTATTTTCGTTTTCCATTAGTCTAGTTATTAAATATGAATATTAATAATATAAGTATTTTATTTACTAATTTATTTTCTTTTGCTTAATTTTCTGTAAATTTAATTGAGAGTTTCTTCACTTCTAGATATTTTTTTAGCAAGATAAGTTTTACGAATATTCAAGAAACTTTTTTTAAATCAAAAACTCAAAAGTTATAATAAGTCTTTATAAAATACTTTCTTTAAAAAAATTATTACTCCTTTTCTTATGCGAAATTCTAGTTTATATATTCCCTTAGGTATAAAAGATTTAACTTTTTTACGGTGAACTCTCATAATAGGATCAGTATCTAAAAGTATTAATAAATAATATGTGATAAAAGTATTAAATAGAAAAAGAACCATTAACCATTTATAAGATAAAAAAGTATTTGCTAAATAAATAATTGAAAAAGCAAAAATACTACTGGCTGATATAGTTAAACTAGCTCTTATGTGAGGCAATCCTTTATCAATAAAAACATGATGTAAATGACGTCTATCTGGAGAAAATGCTCCCGTATTATTTATTAAACGTATTATAATGACCCGAATGACATCAATTGCCGGAAAAAACAAAACTGACAAGGTTACAACAAATATATTCTGTGGTAAAACATTGATGCTCTCAAGTTGCGCAATATCTAAGGCTAAAAAACGTAAGGTCAATATTCCAATCAAAAAACCAACAATCATCGAACCTGTATCCCCCATAAATATTTTATTGTTTTTAGATAAATTATATCTTAAAAAAGCAACTAAAAAACCGATAGATGTAATGGACAATAGAAAATAAAAATTTAATTCAATTTTATAAAATAGTAAGGCAAATATTGAAAATATTATAATTCCCAACATGGCTGCTAGTCCGTCGATACCATCAATTAAATTATATGCGTTTATAATGAACATCATATAAAGATAACTAAGACTAATTGTTAAAATTAAAGGAATTTCTGTAATTCCAAGAAATCCATGAAAATTATTGAAGTGTACATCTTGATTTAATAAAATAAAAGTAATTGCAAACAATTGAGAAGTAACTTTAGCTTTTACAGATATAACAACTAAATCATCTTTTAAACCAATGATTAACAATATGGTTAAACCAACAATTATATTCAAACTAATATCCATAGAATCAAAATAACGAATAATAAATAAGCAGATTATCATACTTACAAAAAAGACAAGTCCTGCAAGTGTTGGTGTTTTGTTTATATGTGAACTCCTAACATTTGGATCATCCATTAGCTTTTTAAATCTAATAACTCCAATCAACTTGGGAATCATAAAGTAACTTATTAAGAAAGAGATTCCTAAAAGGATTATAGAAAAACTTTCAACGTTTAGTTTATTAATTAATAGTTCCATTTCTTTAATTTTGCAATTAATTCCTGTTAAATCGAAATTTTCCTTACGGAATTCCAATCAATTGTTCTATTTGCCGTTGCAATATCGACGAATTCAAAATCTGTTAACCATTTTTGTAGTTTCACATGGCTTGTTTTTAAACCTACATATGATTTGAATTTTCTTTGTAATGATAAATCATTAATCATAGGTTGATCTGGATCAAGATCTCTTGGGTGTAAATAAGACATGACATATTGACTTTTTTTTGTCCATTTTTTTATCATTGTATAAGGCAATAAGCGAAAATATCCACCTCCAGAATAAATCAAAGGTTTACCCAAAACTGTATGTGTATTTATAGGGAATTCCTTTAATTTGATGCCATTATAATTTAATAATGAAGGCTCTGCAACACCATAAGAAGGCATCCCTCCATGAGCTCTCCCAACCGGGAAAACCGAGGAATCAATTTTGATTCCTAATTCATATAATACTTCAAAGGCCCATTTATTTTGTTCCGTAATCGAAAAACCTGGAGCACGAAACATTCTTACTTTTTTTCCTGAAATATCTTCCAAAGTTTTAATGGAACGATTAACATCCTGATAAAATTCATCTCTGTTTTGCTCATATACCAATTGATGAAAAGTAGTATGACTACCAATCTCATAATTTCTATTGGAAATTTCACGTACTATTTCTGGATATCTTTCAGCAATCCAACCTAATACAAAAAAAGATGCACTAATTTTATAATTGTCCAAAATTTCAAAAATACGGTCCATATTCTTATGAATTCGGGATTCAAAATTATCCCATTCGACAAATGTTTTTGTTGAATCATTATCTAATAAATGAAACCATTCCTCTATGTCAAATGTTAAAATATTCATTAAATTAATTTTTAAAATATTTCATATATGCTTTTTTACCACCCCTGTTATATTGTAAATCTATTGTATCCCAATTGTCATTTCCTTCAATTAACTGAATTCCATCATCAGTTACACAAACATCCCAGCCAATTGAATGTATACCATAAAACAAGCTATGTGCGTTCTTTACACTATCAATAATTTCATTCCAAAAAGGAATATTACAATTTTCAAAAATAATCTTAGTATTTGGATGCTTATCTGTTTTCGTACCCAATCCGGGGCTATAAAATCCCCACTTTTCAAGTATTCCATCAATAATATTTACAAAAACACCTCCAGAAGAAATATTATCAGCGGAACGGCCATTTACTCCAATACGAAGAAAAGAAGTCAATACTTCAATTGTTGAATCTACTTTTACAGTTACAATTCTAATAGTATTAATTGAACTCGAATGGAATTTGCTTAAATCATTATGCTGATTAATTATTCGTTCTTGTAAAACCCAACAATCAGAGTCAATAAATTCTATAAAGTCATCTAATTCTATTAAAATATCATTTAGATAAATAATTTCGTTTTCTATACGCATGGGCATCACATTATTTTCCATTCCTCCTCCATAACCCACATTCCTTTTTAAAAAGACATCCATATCCAGTTGAATAATTTTATCTAATGGTATAGATTTTTGCTCATTAATTAGAAGAAAACTTCCATCATTGATCATTCCAATATTAGATGGTGTTTTAATCCCAACTCTTTTACAAAATGCTTCAAAAACAAATTTATCTCTAAGCATGCAAACATAATTATATGGATCATAAGTGGGAATAGATGGTAATTGATTCTTTCTGTTGCGAGCATTAATAAAAACAAGCCATGGTATATATTCATTAAAATCATTTTTAGATTTTCTATCAAATCCAAAAATATAGTAGTATTTATTTATTTCCCCATTTTTTATTCTATACAGCAATTGCTCAAAGAAAATTCTTATTTTACTTTTCAATCTACATTCAGAATAGTATGACTCATGATATCCCAAATTTCCGAAAAGAAGTACAAAAGGAAAAATAAATCTGCCGAGAATTTTTCCTCCAAATAATAATGTGTTTTCAACAGAGTAAACACCATAATATCTCAAATATGTTATTCCTTTTTTTAAGGTAACTATTTTCATAAGCACTTATTTTCTACCTCCCTGCATTATTATAAAAATAAACTAACTCATAATTGGTTAAAATGTTTTTTATGAAATATAATATCACTCTTCATTATCAGTATTTAGAATATTTACTTGATCAATCCTTGAAATATTTTATATATTCTTTTTTACCACCTCTTAAGGATTGCGCAGTTATTGTATCCCAGTTATCATTTCCTTCAATCAGTTCAATACCATCATTTGTAACACAAACATCCCAACCAATTGAATGAATACCGTAAAACAATCTATGTGCATTCTTTACACTGTATATGATTTCTTCCCAGAAAGGAATCTCATAATTTTCAAAAACAATCTTTGTATCAGGGTGATAATTTGTTTTAGTTCCTGAACCAGATTTAAAAAATGCCCATTTTACTAGTCTACCTTCAATAATATCAATAGAAATACCTCCAGAAGAAGTATTGTCGGAAAATCTACCATTTACCCCAATTCGAAGTTTCGCAAACAATATTTCAATTGTTGACTCTACTTTTACCGTAACAACTCTTATTGTATTAATTGAATTTGGATGGAAATTACTTAAAGCCTTATGTTGATTTGTTATTCTTTCTTGTAATACCCAACAATCAGAACCAATAAATTCCATAAAATCATCCAATTCAATCAAAATATCATTTAAATAAATAATTCCTTTTTCGATACGAATCGGCAACACATTATTTTGCATCCCACCTCCATAACTCACATTTCTTTTTAAAAAGGCATCCATTTCCAATTGAATAATATTATTCAATGGTATAATTCTTGGTTCATCAATTACATGAAAAATTCCATCATTGATCATCCCAATATTAGATGGTGTTTTAATCCCAACTCTTTTACAAAATGCCTCAAAAACAAATTTATCTCTAAGCATACAAATATAATTGTAAGGGTCATAGGTGGGATTAGAGGGTAATTGATTTCTTCTATTGCGTGCGTTAGTAAAAACCAGCCACGGTACATAATTTTTAAAATCATTTTTGGTTTTTCTGTCAAAACCGAAACGATAGTAGTATATATTCATTTCCCCATATTTTAATATATACCACAATTGCTCGTAGAAAATTCTTGTTTTACTTTTTAAATCACATTCTGGATAATATGATTTTTTGATCACCCCTTTGTCAAAAAGAAGTAAAAAAGGGAAAATAAATCTACCGACCATTTTACCACCATACAATAAAAAATTATCAACAAAGTATATACCATAATATCTTAAATATGAAACTCTCTTTTTTAATGTATTTATATTCATTAACACTTATTTTCTATATTTTATTATTTTTGCCGGAACTCCACCAACAATAGCATTTTCAGGTACTTTTTTAGTAACAACTGAACCAGCTGCGATTACACTACCCTTTCCAATAATTACACCTGATGTAATTACTGAATTAGCACCAATCCAAACATCTTCTCCAATAATTATATCCGATTCTATTCTCTTCTGATATGTCATGGGTACATCATTAAGTTGAGTGCTATGGTTACCGCAAAACATTTTTACACCTGGACCTATTAAAATATTATCTCCAAATATTATCTTGGAATTTTGTTCAGCCCATATACAACAATTCATGGTAATCCGTACATTTTTTCCAAATTTGATGTTTTGAGCATTTCTGATAGATGTCGTAGAGTGTACTCTTAACAATTGCGGCTTTCCTACTAATTTTCTTTTCCAAATTACATGCTCATGAATATAATATAAAAAACTCTCCGCAATTGATTTCAAAAAACTGATTGAAAAAACACTTAATAAAACATCCTTAAGTAATTC
>Ga0164313_10006140_pt1 | contig 10610 bp, 8 predicted proteins | sample GuaBasSedimGuay4_FD_113735 | JGI IMG/M metagenome (GOLD analysis project Ga0164313, IMG submission 113735) | Subseafloor sediment microbial communities from Guaymas Basin, Gulf of California, Mexico - Guay4, Core 4569-4, 0-3 cm | ecosystem: Environmental > Aquatic > Marine > Hydrothermal vents >...
CGCCGGACGAGCAACGCCTCCTACTACCGCTGGAGCATCCGCACGACTGACGGCAGGCACCGCCAGTTACTGGTGGTACTGCGCGACGATCTTGACACCCAGCACGCATGGGATTCGATCTGCTGGCTGCTGGCCATCGCCGGCTACCCCTTCGCCGAACGGGTCATCCCACGTTTCGGCTGTGCCCGCCCGGAACTCGGCGCCATGGCCTTCGAGTGGGTAGACGACCTCACCGTGCAGGAGAGAATCCGCGAGGCCGCAGCCCGGATGCGCGATGCCGGGGAGTCCTTTGATGCCCGCTGGTGTCGCGTCCTGTTCATTCGCGGCATTGCCGCGCTGGTCAACCTCTGGAAGCACAGTGGACGACGCCTGCTGCCGGGCGATCCTGCACCAGACAACCTCTCCGTACCCGCAGTTGATTTCCGTTCCGGTGCACGTGTACTCACACTCGGGCGGTGGCAGTCTGCAAGCTCGCCCGACCTGATGCTCGATGCCATCCACCGCGAGTTCTTCGAAAAGACGGCCGCCCACAGCCCCGACTTCGGTGCACACCTCGACCCAACCTGGATTGCGGAGGCTGTCGTCGAATCGCTCGGCACGATCGACGGGCGCGAGGTTCTGGAACGCGTGCGTGACCACGCGGCCATTGGCCCAGCGATCGCCAGCTTCCTGGAACGCGGCGGTCCCGAGCACCACGTGCCACTGAAGGTCGAGGGCGCGATCCGCCGCTTCGACAACTGGGCCGCCCTCAATCCGCAGGCAACTGCCGACGCTCGACTGCAGGAGGTCGAGGAGCTCGTGCAGCTATATCATCTCGAGGCCGCGGGTGAAGTCTGGCGCCACTATCTGTTCCGCCACACGCTCTTCGCCCAGGCCACGCCAGAGGTCCGCGATGCCTTCGACCGGCTGCTGGATGTCGCAACCGATGCGCCATCTACCTCGCCATCCAGTCGCGTTGAATTGTCACGCCTGCAAGCGGTCATCGACGACCCGGAGTTGCGCACCGCGCTTTCGCGCCTCGTCTATCCACGCTCAGTCAGCTCCGATGACCTCGATGTGATGGCCTGGGGCGAACCCGGCCACGAGCAGGTGACCCTGCGTACGCGCATCGAGGACCGCGGCGGCGTGCGCTACGACGTGCGCGAGCCGGTGAGCCCGGAGGAAATTGGTCAGGTCTACCGCATCTTCTACCGTGACCACTACGCGCGTCCGGTCAGCGAAGCAGATCGTTTCCTGGTCGCTCTGGACGAGGACGAGCGCGTGGTCGGAGCACTGATCTGGCGGCCGAACCGGCCACAGGTCGTGTACATGGATGGTTTTGTCGTACGCGCCCCTCTCTCCAGCCGTGGCATCGGCACGGCCCTGCTCGAGGACTTCTGCACCCGATGCGAAGGACGAGGCATCGTCGTGGTGCGCACCAACTTCGTGATGCGCCGCTTCTGCGAGCGACGCGGATTCCATGTCGATCGACGCTGGGGCGGACTCGTTCGCTTCCTTCGCGACCCCGATGAAACGCACCAGGACAGCGGGCCCGGATCCATAGAAAGCGATGCCTAGTTCAATTGCACGAGTTCTGTCGCCTGCCGCAGGCGTATGATGAACAGGCTAACAAGTTCAGCGCGGTGGGCGGCTCCAACTTCCGGCAGCCCGATTGCCGCAGGAAGTTGAAACTGGAGCAGCCACAACCTGGCGGACCCACGGCGCACTCCTCCACCCTGGGGAGAAGTCATGAAGGACCGCACTCCAAGACGCATTCTGGTGGCCGTGGATTTCTCACCGGCCTCGCGGCGCGCCCTGCGCTACGCATCGGATCTTGCAATGCAGTCAGGGGCATCGCTGGACCTGATCCACGTGGTCACACCGATCTTCCCGATGGCCGCCGGACCCGAACCGATCTCTGCCCAACCCCTGCTGATCGACGAGCGCCGCCAACTCGAGGCGGAACTCAACGCCTGGTGCGACGCAGCACGAGATCAGGGGATCGATAGTGAGACCGTCTTCAGGGATGGCGACGCCGCAGCCAACATTCTGGCCTGCGCTGAAGAACGCGGCGCGGACCACATCGTGCTCGGCGCACATGGCCACTCCGCCTTCCACGACTTCCTGCTCGGGAGCGTGGCACGTGAGGTGCAGCGGAGAGCGACCTGTCCGGTGACAACACTTCGTGAACGCGAGCCCGAGCCCGCGCGCTGAAACCAGCCGCCCGGAGCTGCCAGTGCCCGCCCGCCATGCAGGCAGGCGGGCACCGCGTCTCGGACGGTGATGACTCGAATATGCGGTCCCGCGCATATTACTGGGAGCGAGACCCATACCACTGATTTGGACCTGATCAGTTGAGTGCCCCTTCGCCCGATCGCGCCATACCAGAAACCGGCCTCTGAAACTCGTTTTCAACGCGAACTCCCAGAACTGTGACCACACAACATTGGAAGTGGTGCCTCCCCTCCATCTACCTACCGTGCCGCCGTCCAATCACGATTCCCCGTGGCCGCGACACCTGACCCACAGGAAGTGCGTGCCGTTCCGGAGGTGCCCGGATGCGCAAGCTGATGTTCTTTGCAATCGCAACATCGGTCCTGCTCATCGCCTCAGCCGCATTCGCGGCAGACGATGACACCAGCCTTGCCAAGATGAATGGCAAAGAGCTGTTCAAGACGCAGTGCAAACCCTGCCACGCTGCAGATTCCGAGTTCGAGGAGTACACGCCGATGACCCTGATCGCAGATCAGTGGGATGAGTTCTTCGACGAGTACTACCTGGAAGCACACGAAGAGGTGCCCTCGCTCGAAGACGAAAGCAAGTCGGTCACCGAGTTCCTCGATGACGAGGTGCTCAAGAAGCTCCACAAGTTCTGCGTCGACCATGCCGCCGACAGCGAACAACCCATGACCTGTGGCTAGACTCAGCTAGCCCAGCGTTCACCCCTTATTTCTGCCATCTGGAGGCATGAGATGAAGAAGCAGTGGATGGTCGTTCTCGCAGTTGCGCTGCTTGCGCTTTTCGCCACGAACGCCCTCGCCGACGAAGATACCGACGAAAAACTCAAGGACCTGCGCAAGCGGATTCAGAAGCTCGAGGTCGCCGAGTCCAAGGATCGCGTCGACTTCGGCGGCGAGCTGCGCGTCGAGGCCCACACGATCACGGGCGAGGTTCCGGACTACTACAACGGCATGGCCTTGCAGCAGGTCCTCGTGAACTCGTTGTTCTTCCACGACAACACCGGCAACCTGCCGCTCGACCCCGGGACGGGCGGATTCGACTACAACGCTGTGCTCGGGCTGATTGGCGACCCGGACAACTACGGCGCCTACATGATGTTCCTCAACAACCTCGCCTTCGCGGATGTCGGAACCCGCATGGGCGCAATGCTTGCCGAGATGGTCACCATGATGGGCGGCGACCCGTCCAACCCGGACCACATCGCAGCGGCCCGCGATGCCGCCATGGCCGGCATGCTCGCCGTGCCTGGCGTCTTCCAGGAAGGCTACAGCACCAACAACGCGATCCTGTACACCACGCGCCTGCGCCTGGACATGAAAGCCGAGGTCAGTGACCAGGTCGATTTCGTCGGTCGCCTGGCCATGTACAAGCCCTGGGGCGCCTCGACCAGCGTGCCGGTCTTCAACGGCCAGGCCAACACCATGGCCATGGATGCAGGCACGCCTGGCGTTCCGGCCAGCGAAGTGATCCGCGTGGAACGCGCGTTCTTCACCTGGAAGGAAATCGGCGGCACGCCGACATACCTGTCGCTCGGCCGCCGGCCCAGCACGGGGGACCGCCCCTGCACTTCCGCAACGACGAGATGCGCGCCGGCACTCCGCTGGGCACGATCATCGACTTCCAGTTCGATGGTGCCACGCTGGGCTACAATTTCGGTGACCACACCGTGCTGCGTGCCTGCTACGGCCTGGGCTACGAGTCGCAGTTCGGCAATGGCTCGCTGCTGAAGACGCCGAACGACCGCCTCAAGGATGCATCGTTCTTCGGTTTCAACGTCGACGCCTGGAACAGCGAAGAGATGCAGATCCAGGCCACCGTCGCGCGCGCCTTCAATGTGACCGACGGCTTCAATGGCTACGTAATCATGCCGAACAACCCGGTCACCGGCCAGCCGATGCCCGGCCCGATCGTGACGCGCTTTACGCCCTCGGAGAACCTCGGCGAGATCGACCTCGCCAGCCTGCTCGTAACGCGCCGGGACGGCCCGGTGGATTACTTCGCCAGCGCCAGCCTCTCGAGCACGCGTCCCGAGGGCAACGTGACGACACCCTTCGGCGGCCTGATGGCAGATCCCTTCGAGGTAGCCGAGTCCCAGACGGGCACCATGTTCTACCTGGGTGCGCGCTACAACCTCAGCGACGAGAAGACCAAGATCGGCGTGGAGTACAATCAGGGTTCCGAATACTGGTTCAACTTCGCGGCATCCTCGGACGACATCATCTCGCCCAAGACCAGCACGCGCGGTAACGTCTTCGAGGGTTATGTGACGCATCGCATTACGAAGCGCTTCATCACCAAGGTTGGCTACATCCGCTACAACTTCGACTACTCGGGTTCCGGATGGCATCTCGGCCGGCCGAAGGACCTGAACGAACGCCAGGTGCTCGGCTTCCCGACCTACACCAAGGCCGACGAGCTGACCCTTTCCTTCATGGCACGGTTCTAGGAGCAACTTCATGCTGCGGATTCTGTCCACGGCCCTGGTCATAATCCTGTGTGTGCTGGCGGTAACCCCGCCGTCACATGCGGGAAAGAAGACCTGGTCGCACCAGGAGTACTTCGAGTCCTACGAAGGCACGACGACATGTCTGGAGTGCCATCGCGATGAAGCGGAGTCCTTCTTCCACACCCGTCATTACCAGTGGCGCGGTGACTCGTCGGAGATCGACAACGCCGACGGCGAGCAGATGGGCAAGATGACGGCCACGAACGACTTCTGCACCAACCCGGCTCCGAACTGGATCGGCGCGGTGAAGAACTCCGACGGGCAAACTCTGGCCCGCGGCTGTTCGGCCTGCCACGCCGGCCTGGGCAAGATGCCCGAGCCTGAGCTCAGCGAGGAGCAACTCGAGAACATCGACTGCCTGATCTGCCACGCCTCAGGCTACCGGCGCGACGTTTACCAGAACGAAGCCGGTGAATGGGAGATCAAGCCGATCCTGTGGAAGAACCAGCGTGGCCTGGACTCGGTCTCCAAGCGGATCTCGTTGCCGACGCGGGGCATGTGCCTGCGTTGCCACAGTGGCGCCGGCGGTGGTCCGAACTTCAAGCGTGGTGACATCGAGTACGAGATGGCCGAGTGCGACGCCGACTTCGACGTGCACATGGCCATAGAGGGCAACGACCTGCAGTGCATCGACTGCCACGCTGGCGACGATCATCGCATTCCCGGTCGCGGCGCCGACCTGGCCGGGCCCGATCCCGAAGCCACCGACCTCTCGTGTTCCACCTGTCACGACGGTCCGGTGCACGAGGTGGCCATCCTCGATCACCACACGGAGCGCGTCGCCTGCACCTCCTGCCACATCCCGACATTCGCCAAGGCGAACCCGACGGACATGAGGCGGGACTGGTCGACACCGCAATTCCACGAAGAGGGCAACCGCTTCTCAGCCACGATCACCTTCGGGAGCGACGTCGTTCCCGTCTATGCGTGGTTCAACGGTCGCAGCGAGCTGCAGAAGATGGGCGAGGAGATCAAGGTCGGCGATGACGGCAAGCTCTCCCTGGCCCACCCGCTCGGCAACCGCAAGGACAAGCAGGCGCGGATCCATCCCTTCAAGCTGCATGAGGGCAAACTGCCGGTCATGCGTGACAAGCGCTGGATCCTGCCGATCGCGGTCGAGGAGTTCTTCGCCGACGGCGAGCTGGATCACGCGGTTCGCGAGGCAGCCGAGTTCGCCTACGGCGTTCACGACTTCGAGTACGACTGGGTCGAGACAACCCGCTACATGTCCATCAATCACGAGGTGGTGCCGGCCGAACGCGCGCTGGATTGCCTGGAGTGTCACCGCGAAGGTGGCCGCATGGACTGGGATGCGCTCGGCTACAAGAAGGACCCGATGCTCGATCACATCGATTAGCACCGGATTTGCACGGGACGGGCCCATTACTTGCGGCCCGTCCCCAAACCCCTACTTTTCCCCCGGATAGCCCTGCACCTGGAGGACTGACACCGTGCCGCTCTACGACTATCTCTGCGACGACTGTGGAAAGAAGTTCGAGGAATTCCGCTCGATCGCAGACCGCAAGACCGCCCCCTGCCCCGTGTGTGGCAAACCGGCGGACAAGCAGATCTCGAGTTTCTTTACCAGCTCTTCCACCCCGGACAGCTCCGGAAGCTGTGGCAACACCGGCTTTGGCTGAGGCGTCTGACCTGCGGTCGCCCGGGTGGCGACCAGAAATCAACAAGGCCTCGCCCGACCAGGGCGGGGCCTTTGTCGTGCCCGCCTAGCGCACCAACGTGACCTTGCGTGTCTCGTCGTAGTCGTTCGATTGCAGCCGAATGATGTAGGCACCACTGGCTACGCTGTTCCCGTCGTCGTCGCGGCCGTCCCACAGGCGATCGTGCACCGCCGGGATCAGTTCTTCGGAGAAGAGGAAGCGCACGCGACGGCCCCGCAGGTCAAAGACCTCCGCATGCACGGGGCTGTACTTGCGCACGACGAAACGCAGCGTCGTTCCGCTGTTGAAGGGGTTGGGCAGGATGCCGAGCACCTCGACGGGCACGCTCTTCGGGACATCCAGATCGAGCAGCCAGTCGCCCTCCCAATCCACACGCAGGTCGACGACCTGCGCCGTCGTCGTGAGATCCACTATGTCTACGGGCCCAGGATCGCCAATCCAGACGATCTCCTCCTGCACCACGCCGTCAGCCAGGATCAACTGCACCGGCAGTGGCAAACGATAGACCCGGTCCGCTGGCTGCGAGACGCTCAACTGCGCCCCGCCTGCGGTCACCGACCAGTCCACGTCCAGGGCCGGCCGGCCGGCCTGCTCCAGCCAAGGCGTAAAGTACCAGTCCATCGACTCGCCGTAGACGGCTTCACAATGGGCCTGGAAGTCCTCGACGAAAACCGGGCCAAAGCGCAGTCCGGGATCCGTCATGTAATTGCGCATGGCCTGCAACAGCTCGTCGTGGCCCATGACCTGCCGCAACTGGTGCAGGATCCAGGCGCCCTTGTTGTAGACCGTGCCCGAAAACAGGTTGTCGGGATCGCGCACCGGGCCGCCATAGCTCGAGCGCCAGATCCGGTCGAGCCAGATCCTGCCGTACTTCGGGCCGTAGAATGACTCCAGCCACAGAATCTCGCAGAAGCGGGCGAAGCCCTCGTTCAGCCAGATATCGCCCCACCGACCCACGTGAACTGCATCGCCGAACCACTGATGGGCAAGCTCGTGTGCCACTATCGACTCCGCGGCCGGTCCCGGGTAGAGCGAACTGATGTTCTGGCTCACGGTGAAGTCGCCCATGCTGCTGATCGTGGGGTGCTCCATCGCGCCACCAAACACGAAGAGCGACATGCCGTACTTGATGTCGGCATACGGGTAGGGCCCGAACATCCGCTCGAAGTGGCGGATCATCTCCGGCGTGTTGGCCCACGTGAACTGCGCGTCAGGAATCAGGGGCGCCGGTGCATAGTATTCCAGCGGCATTTCCCGGGTAGTGACTGAGCCGTCGGATTGTAATTCGTCGACGGTCATTGAGTCGGTCCACAACTCCTGGTCCGTGAGCACCACGCTCACCAGGTACGCCGGAATCGGCGTGGTCATGTCCGCGACCTGGCGCCTGAGCCCGCCGGCGAATGGTTCATCCACGATCATGTGCCCCGGCGCGGCGAGACGGAACTCCGGCGGGCTGATCGTCGTGAGCGTGACCGTGGCGTTGTCAAAGGGATGGTCATGGCAGGGCCACCAGGTGCGCGCGCCCGACGGTTCGCTCAGCGAACAGAGAACCGGGCGCTCGGGGTCGGGCTGGAATTCCTCGTCACGCAGGAAGCGTCGCGTCCAGCCAAAGCCAACACCCTGCGGGCGCACCGGAGCACCCTCGAAGTTCACATAGACCTCTACCGTGTCGGCCGGCGTGATCGTGGCCGGCAGGACGATCACCAGGCTGTCGGCATCATGCACTACTGGCAGGGCCTGCCCGTCCACCTCTACCGCGTTGGCGATCATGCCCTGGCTGGGCGCCGCGGCCGAGGTCGTGAAGTCCAGGACGATGCGGTCAAGATCCTGCCGCGGGATCAACCACATGCGCACTTCCCCCCGCAGGTAGGTATTGTCCCCCTTCGTCCTGAGCGTGAGGTCGTAGTGCAGTACGTCGATTGGGCGAGGCGATCGTAGCGATACCTCGGCAACCGTCCTGCGCAGGCCGGCATCCTCCTCTCCGGAGGGCTTGTCGAGCATCGGGCCGTCATCACCGGCCGGGGCCAGCGCGAGCAGGAGAGGCAGAATCAGGTGGTACATGCAGACATCCCGGGGTGCGCGCCTTCGCTCATCTTATCGACCATCAACGCCACGCACAATCCACGCCACTCATTCTCGTTCATAGGCACCGAATTTGATGGCCCTGCGCTGCGCCTCGTCGACCTCGCGCACGGTCGGCGCCGCGGTCTGGTCCACGTAGCGCGCGAAGAAGCCCCGCGAGTCCACGCCCGTGGCCGCCTCGATCGACGCGAGAAGATCGCCGCGCGTGAAGCTGCCGCCGGCGTGATTCGCATATAGAAGGCGCATGACATCGTCCAGGCACTTGCGGTTGCTGGTCTCCGAGCGCAGGTGGACATCGAGCAGGAGCGCGACCGCATGGCCACGATCGTAGGTCAGCCTGCGCCACGACTCAGACGAGTACTCCTCGTACCAGATCCTGGGGTCGCTCAGGGAAACGGCCTCGAGTTCGACCTCACCAAATACCTGGTCACCATAACCAGAAAAGAGCCGGTCAGTCTCGGCCGGCCCGATCCATCCGGCCCGCGCGGTGAGTACGAATCCGTAGTACGAGGTCACGCCCTCCTTGAACCAGGGGTCCTCGACAGCAAAAAGACCGATCGGAATCCAGGTATGCACGAGCTCGTGGCAGACTACGGCCAGAAAGGTCCGGACCTTTTCTGCGCGCCGGTCCGTCAGATCCACACTCGGGGGCAGATAGGCCTGGCAGGCGAAGGCCCCTTCCAACCCGCCGATCCCGTTCGAACGGAATGTGTAGAGATTTACGGCGGGGAACGGCGCGCCACCGAAGAGGTCCAGGCACTGGCCAAGCATCCCTGATACTGCCGACACGAGGACCTTCGCTTCGGCCGGGCGCAATTCCTCCGGGCCATTTGAGATCACCGCTGCAGAGATCTGGCTACCTTCCAACTCGACCTGCGTGAGTTCGAACTCGCCAACACCAAACTGCAGGGAGAGCAACTGCAACAAGTTCTCAAAGCGCACAGACGAGGGCGGGCCGAATAGCTCCAGGCTGTCGGCGAGGGAGAAACTCAGGTCGATCTGGAGCGGCGTGAGCAGGTCACCAACACGGTCTGCCCCGAAACCGGGCGTCACGAACACATGGTTGCCGGTGAGCCAGGCCCGCGTCGGATCCATCGCCGGGATGTGGATCGGATAGTTGCGAGCCTTCTCGCCCGCGACGTAGTCCACGTGCAGTGTGTACTGGATCAGGACCTCGTCACCCGCCCCGCGTACGATCCAGAGACTCTCCCCATCCTCCGCTTGCTCCGGCCGCGCCACCAGGGAATCACCACCTGACCAGACACCCAGGTCCCGTACAACCTCACCCCGCGCCTCCGCCAACGGATTATCCACGTAAGTCGGGACGCCGCGCAGGCGCAGTGTCGAGTCCTCGTTGCCCTCGATCCTGATCGACACCCGCAGTTCGCTCGTGGCCAGGTCGTCGACTACGACCTTCACCTTCATCCGCGGCGCGGCCACGGCAAGCGAAACAAGGAGACTGGCGAGCAAGCACCCGCCAGCCCCATGCAGCAGCGCGCGACGCATCAGGCGGAGCGCTCCTCGAAGCCACCCAGCGTCCGGTTAAAGACCGCGAATACGAGGATGGCCACAACCATGTGCGCGGCGAGGATGTACCAGACGAGCCCGGGATTACCGGCCGCGTCGACCTTGCCGTAGACGCTCGTGTAGATGCCGCTCAGCAACCCGCCAATCATCGTGCCGAGGAAGTTCGCCCCCATGTACAGGCCGGCCTTCTCCTTGGGCGCGATCCAGGTGACATACTCCTGAATCCTGGGTGAAGCGATCATCTCGCCGACCGCAAACAGCGCGATACCGGCAAAGACCAGTCCCGCGGCTCCCACGCTCGCGTAGCCGAGAACCACGAAGCCCAGGGCCGAGATGATGAGGCCGAGCATGAAGCTCCTCATGGCGGGCATCTTCTCGATCCCGCGCGACACGAAGATCTGCGCGATCATGATGATGTAGCCGGTGTGCGAGATGGTCTCGCCCAGAATGACCCGCGTACCATCCTCTTCAACGCGCGAAAGGAAGTTCGCAAGGAAGGGTACGACTGAGTGCATACCCCGGTAGAGCTCCGCCGTGTCGACACTGCTGTCGACATAGAGTGCGCAGAGATTGAAGAAGGCCCAGAACGGCCACCA
>Ga0164313_10006141_pt1 | contig 10610 bp, 13 predicted proteins | sample GuaBasSedimGuay4_FD_113735 | JGI IMG/M metagenome (GOLD analysis project Ga0164313, IMG submission 113735) | Subseafloor sediment microbial communities from Guaymas Basin, Gulf of California, Mexico - Guay4, Core 4569-4, 0-3 cm | ecosystem: Environmental > Aquatic > Marine > Hydrothermal vents...
AAAATATAGAGGAGAGTGGCGGCTTCAGAAAAGTAAAAATATACTTGAATATAAGCCTTTTAATGGTGCCCGGTGCGGGACTTGAACCCGCATGATCTTCCGATCGGGAGATTTTAAGTCTCCCATATATACACTTGCTATCTATCTTGTTTTATATGGGTTTTTACTGATTTACAGTGCATATCAAAAAGCCACTTTCGCACCACTGTACACACCTGCGACAACAAACCCCCCTATCCTACTTCACCGGTTGTTTGAAGCATATGCCGGTCAGCAACATGGAGCTGCTGATGGCTCCGGAGAAGGTGAAGGGGCAACGACTCAACGGAAAGGGCTCAAATGGTGAATATCGGCGGTCGCAAGAAACTACCACCGAACCAAAAATCCTCTCAGAAATGGGCATCATCAAAGACATGGAGCTTGAGTGGGACGCCGCCAGGGCCAGGGTAAGGGCTGAGCGTAAGTGTGGAGAGTTGTTATCTGACATGGAGCGGGGGAAGGCAAACCAGCACACTGCTGCTACTCCCGATGGTGCGGAGGAGCAGAAATCAGAATATGCGGATGCCCTTGATCGATCTGGTATATCCACACAGCAATCATCCAACTACCAAAAACTGGCCGCAGTGCCAGAGCAAGAAAATCACCTTCGGCCCCTGTCGAAAGTGATTATGAATATAAGCAAGCAAAGAATTCAGCTGGAATTTCTGACAAAACCTCTCCCGTTAATGCGGAGAGGTGCTCGGTCAGCTAGAGCGCGGTAAAACAGGGCTAAAGGAAATTACTCCCGACAATGCGGAGCAATTATCCGAATAGTGGAGACTCCCGCAGTCGAATGATACGACCACGGAGAAACCAAAAACCCTCTCAGAAATGGGCCTCACCAATGACATGGAACTTGAGTGGGACACGGCCAGAGCAAGGATCAGGGCGGAGCGCGAGTGCGGAGAGCTACTTGCGCAAACGGAGAAAGCAGATTCCTCGCCAGGTAATCAGCACACCGGAAAAATGGACAGGTCACGTGATGTTACCAGTCCAAAAACGCTTGATGAAATGGGAGCAACTAAGCGCCAATCTTCAGACTGGCAGAAACTTGCCGCAGTCCCTGAAGAGGTGCCAGCCGCGCACCAGTCCCAAGGAAACCCGATGAATGCGGTGCCGCTGGCTCTTAGCGGTTTTTTGGCTGGTTCTAGCCCCGGCACTCACTAAGTAATCCGGTAAATCATTATCGATACCTATCCCACCTGGTTAGAGGTTTGACTTAACCACGCGCCGGCGCCGGCGCTGGGGAGCGCTCCTGGTGGGGGCATCTGTTCGACCTCCCTCCCCATTAAATAGCAGTACATTTTTACTCCACTCCTGGGCCCAGGGCGGTGGCACGTCCCAGTTGATCTTTTCACCACCCATCAGAATGAACACAGCCAAACTGTAGCAAACCAAATCAAAGGCCTCGTTGGGCTGTTTCCCTGGTTTACTCCACTTCCCGGTAGCTGGATCTCGCACCTCATAAGTCATTTCATCGAACCACCACCGGCCCAGCCAGTCCGGTACGTGCATATAACCCGCCCCAGTATCTTCGCGGTCCATCATGACTGCCACGGCATCCTTCAGCAGATCGGTTCCCAGGATGCACAGGGGAACGTCTCCCCGGGCTTTGGCGTTGCGGGACTTTCGGCCAGTGTTGTCAGGGTAGGTTTTTCTAACGCGGTTGGTCGTTTTTGAGCTTCCACCTTTCAGCAGGTAGACACGGCCTTGCAGCCCCAGCCGCTTCAGTCGCCGGTACCAGTCATAGGCCTGAGACGTGACAGACTCCTCACCGCGCCCCTCACCACCAGTATCCACCCCCATGGCAGCAATAGGCATGCGATACCCCGAGTCATCAGCCAGCCTGTATGTTCTTTTCAGCACGTCCCTGGTCAGTAGATCCCAGTCTTCAGGGTGTGTGGCCGGGCTGATTTGCCGGGGTTCCTGGTCGTTATCAGGCCCCTTATCTTCAGAGATGTTGAAGCGATCAACGATCCACAACTCCTTGCCTGGGCCCCACCCGTGGACCTGGACCACAAACCTTCTGTCTTTGCCGCCCTGCACGTCCACCGTGGCCACCAGGAATCGCACCCCTTCCGGTACCGTTCGCCGCGTTACCTGTTCAGCCCTGTCCATGAGTTGCAAGCTGTTGCGCTCTTTTGCGGTGACTTTGTTGAGATAGGGCCGCCCCCAGTCCGTATTAGTGATCGCCTTCAGGTCTTCCTGGTTGCCGGTTTCTTCGAACGTTCTTTCAGCGCCCCGCAGATTACCAGCCAAGTCGGGCCAGGTTTGGTAGGCAACGGCCGGGCCCTCCATCCAGAATGAAGCAATTCTGGTCTGGCGCCGGTCCCCGTGAATATTTCCCTCAGTGTCTATTTCAAATCCTTCAGGCACCCACCGGGCCCCCAGGTTCAAGGCCTTCTTCTGCCGGGGAGCCACTTCAACAGCGCAGTGCGGGCAAAATGCCCTGGCGCTATCCAAATTAAAGTTTTCCATGACAGGCTGGAACCACTGGCGACACGCCTTTTCCGGGCACTGCCAGTAGAGCCGGCGTCGATCACCCTGGTTGTACAGATCCAGAATGCCGGTGGTGGGCGGAGCCCTGTGTGGCTCATCGGCCGGGTTGCGCCAGTCGCTGTCCAGCACCGGTCGCCCTGGCGATGACTCGGCCATTGTCATACCGGTGGATCCGAATGTCTGGGTGCGCTTACTGCCCAGCACAAAGGCCGAACCCTCACCCCCGATATCAGTGGACATCCGGTCATAGTCGGTCAGCAGGACAAACTGGAAATCAGAGCTTGCAAATACGTTTTTCGACGGCCACTTAATGGCCAGGTAATTGCCCGCTTTGAATATCTTGTCATGCACATTGTTGTCGTGCCGCCTGGGGCTGAGGTGTTCTACCAATTCCGGTGAGGCACTAAACATCCGGTCCAGGCGCTTTTTGGAATACTCCCGGGCCTTTTCTTCAGAAATCTGCGTGATCAGCCCATCACCCGGATCATTGATAATTTTGTAGCACAGGAAGCCATCGACAAGCGCCAGGGTCTTACCGGATCGCGATGGCCCCACAAAAGCCACCGTGTCATAGAGCCTGGAGCCCATGCAGTCCATCGGCTCTGTCATGTACGGCGTTTTGTCGGGGCTCCACAATGTCTTGGTGCCATTGCCGTGCACCACATACATTGACTCGGAAACGGATTGGCTGACCTTCACGCGACGTGGTGGCCGCAGCAAAACAGCAACGTCGTGGAGCGTTTTCACGGGATCCGCTTGTCTAATCGTCGTCCTCATCGGGGGCCTCCGTGTACCTGATCACTGACTGGTACGTGCTTTCCCTGGCGCCATCGCAGACCGCCTGGGCGATGACTATTGCCTCGGGCTCCAGCCCGGCATCACGCTCCAGCTGATCAGGCAGCGAATCAAGTGCTGCGGTAAAGCTTTTTATCAGGAACGCCAAAGCCCGGGCATACTCGCTGTCGGTGATCAATTCACCTTTGGAGACTTCAAACTTCAGTTTTTCATTTTCCGATTGATACCAGGCCTTTCGCGACTCAGGATAATTATCCAGATCAAGTACGGCCGAGGGCCCGGACGCCGGGGCGTGAATGACCGCCGCCGCATCCCTTATTGCGTAAACCGGGTTGCCACGGTGGGTGCCGGCGGGCTGAACGCCGCCATCCTTCAGGCGCTTTGCCAGTGTTTGGCGATGAACGCCAAAGCATTCAGCTAATCGAGAAACCGACCAGCTGTATGCTTCGCTGATATTGCTAATATCCGCCATGCAAGATCACCCCCTTCGACATGTGCCACACTCCCGTTCCAGCCTTGTATGGAAGGCCCCGCCCGGTCAAAACGGCAGGCCTGGTGATGACGGGCCTGTCACCGCGAAATTTATCCGAGCACCGCGCCTTCCGCGCCCCCGTGGACATTCATTTTCGCTGGGAAGGACCCGCGTTTTTTCCACAGACCAGCTCATACATAGTGACCAGGGCCCGCCGGTATTCTCCCAAACCAACCCAGCCGGACTTGAAGCCCAGATGGGTGGTCCTACTTACCATCGCCCACCAGCATCAACCAGGTAGACATCCACGCTGTACGTGTCAGCGTTGCTCATGTCAATTTGTAGGTTGGTGCAAACTGCTGGTATTACAAAATCATGCGGATCTGCCAGAGGGATGGCAGGGGTACCCCATGTTGGCGCACGGAAATCACCATCATCGTTCAGGTCATACTTGACCGTGGCGGTTCCTGTTGGGGATCCCCCGGTGGCCTTGACCCGAATAAGCAGCTCCATCGTCGTACCATGGGACACCCCGTCGACCACGACGGTCCTGGTACCTGACCCGCCTTCCAAACTTTTAAGTAATTTTATTCCCATTTTCATCTCCTTCAGCAGGTGCTGAGTTTATTGTTTTGCCTCTCGGCGTTTTGCACCGGGTGACCAACGGCCACCGGTGTTTTTCTTCAGCATCCCGTTACGGCAGAATAGCCAGACGCGTTGTGGGCTGTGGTAAATCCGTGACGGCGTAGAGAGAGGGCAGTGTGATTTTCGCCTGGGGTCGGGCGTATTCCGTCCCTGATGGCAATACAGCATTCAATTTGCGACGATCCAGCTCCAGTTCTTGCAGCGCCTCTTCCATCGCAGCTACTGCCTTCACAAATTTTTCCTCAGACATCTTGTTCCGGATCCCCAGCACGACCTCACCAATGTGACAGCGGAGCGCCTCCAGGTCTTCCAGGGTGGTCGCCGCTTTTGCATGCAGCCCATCGAGGCCACGAACAGCGGACTCTTGGCTCTGAATCTCCGCTTGCTCCATGTCCAGCTCTTTTTGTGCCGCAGCAATTGCAGTATCTGATGGCCCCTTCCCGTCTTCAGACAAAGCCTTCTCTGCTGCCAGGGCATCTATGCGAAGAGTGTTTGGACCGTTGGCCTGCAGGGATTCCAGCTTTCGCGATGCCTCTTCCAGCTTGATAGCAAGCCTGCTCTCGTCTTCTTGGGCCCTGTCCCGCTCGGCCGTCACTGTATCCAGGGCGGCCTCGGTAGGCTTCGGTTGCTTGGACTCCACGTCTTCGAGGGTGGCGGCGGCCTCCGCCTTAGAGGCTTCCATGAGCCCAACGTCTTCAAAAGCCCTCTTCCAGGCCTGTGCACATGGTTCAAGTGCAGCCAATTTCTTTTCCCAAGCCTGCAGTTTGTCACGGAGCCCAATGGTCATCTGTGCTGGGCTCGCTTTCGTTTCGTTAATAAATTTGAGCAGCTTGGCTATCGTGGTATCGAGGGCCTCCTGTGGATCATTGGGCGTGTAATGACCAATCTGTGGGGCAATAATCTTTACTGTATGACCGGCCGTATATATGGCGTTATCGAGCGCCGTTTTTGCGTCTGTGAGCTGCCTTCCAATCCATTGCAGTTCCTCTTTTGCAGATCGTAGGGCCTCCATGTGGACAGTCCATTCGGTGTTTGTTTTTTTACTCATTTGATTCCCCATTGGTTTAATGCCTGTTGTCAGGCGAATGTTGCAGCCAGTTGCTGCTGTTAACGTTGAGATCTATATGGGCTTGCGGGCTTGGTTCGATTCGCCCCCGCCGCCGGAGCTGCCGGCTCATCCGGGAGCTTTAGCGCAACAAAGCCCCACGCGAATCCCTTGGCCGTGCGCACCTTGACAATTTCTGCGCCATGGCTCCTCAGTCTTTTATTCGCAAAATCAATAATGTCGAGGGGGTGGAGGTGAGCCGCAACACTACGCGGAGACTTATTTCCCTTGCTCACGACTGAAGGGCCATCTACAAGTTCTTCAGTCGTACGCCACGGAAACTCCAGCAGTTTGAAGACCAGCCGTTTCTGCGTGGAGGGGGGACCACTGGCCAGATATTGTTCGACAGCTGCGATGGTGCGAGGTCGGTATTTGGTGCCTGGCTTAACGACCCCATCCAGCCCCATTTTAGGGTCGAATTCCTTGCGATCGACCACGACGGAATTTCGCGATTTAATAGCCCTGCGCTTCTTGTCTGCCTCCTCCACCTCCTTCTTGACGGTCACCCCCAGCACCTTATTAACACGCTTCAGCGCCGAGGCTAAGGTAGGTTTAAGAAGGGGCTCTGAACTAGCTCTGACTACTCCCCCCCTCTTCGCTTTGACCAAAGTCCTGCGTACTTCACTTCTGGCCAAAGTCATGCGTACTTCGTCTCTGTAAGTCATGGTGATTTCCTCAATTGGATGTGGGCACCTCGCCCTTGTAAAATCTTGCGACATTCACCTATATCGCCCGCTGGTTCCCGGCCAAGAGGCTTGTCCAGCCACTGGTTGATGTGCAGATATGCACATCGCCTGTTGGCTTGGTGAATTCGCCTTCGAAGGGCCGCTGGGAGCCTCATTCGTCTGCCTCCATGGCTCTGACTTGGATGACCAAATCATCGAGCACTGTATCCAGCTCGTCACACCAATCACCGCACTGGTTGGCCCCAAGTGTTGCGAGGCCATCAATGATGCCAGGCTCCTGGGGCAATTTTGCGATCGCTGAGAAGCACGTTTGCAGGTGGAGAAACATTTGGCGTATGTCGTCATTCAAGCCCCGCAGTCCTGCCGCCACCTGATCGGCTTCAGTTGGTTCTTTGTTCATGTACCTCTCCTATCTGTTTTTGACGCGTAGGCAGGCATATCAAATACCCCTCTGTTCAAGTTGCTGTTGGACTATGGCCAGCTCTCGCCGGATCGAGTGTTCACGGCCTTCCATGACTGCCCACTTAGCAGGGTCACGATATTGTTCAACCTTGTTTTTGATCAGGCTTTCGATGACACGAGGATCAAGCGCGTCGAGCTCCCAGGACTTATCCCCGTATTGTTCGACATAGGCGCGGGCTCTGGTATCGGACAACTTTGCTGAATTGGGTGGTGGCTTGTATTGTTCAATCTGGTCCCAGTTCAGGGCGATCCGGTCCACCTGCACATCATTCCAGGCGAACAGAGACAGGCGATCTTTATTGTCCCTGGTCATATCGATGCCGGAGGGGTCGTGGTCGCCAAGGTGTACGATGATGGGTTTTCGGCCTTGGTCGATTACTGCCTGCAGGCGTTGCCCGGCTCGCCACTGCTCTGATTGGCTGCTGTAACCCCGACAGGCGAAATACGGCACATCCAAGCGCTGACAGATTGTCTCGATAACGCCGATCAGGGCATCCTTCTCAATCCAGACTTCAACGTAGTGGGCCTGGCCTTCCCATTTGTCGAGCTGGAAGCGCAGAGCGCAGGAATCGATTACAGCGGCACCGGTGGCCCAGTGTGGATTGGATCGCAGGAATCGGGTTCTGTCTTCGATGGCTTCCCAGTCGATTAATCCCGCCAGGCGCCCATCGTTGATTACCTTTCCCAGATTCTTGTAACTGCGGTCGCTATTCAGAATCATGTCCCGGGCCACGAATTGGTAATACAGCTGCCGGAGAGTGAGGGTAAACCCTGCCAGTTGGTACTCATCGATGATGATATTGGCCTGCTCAATTGTCGCCAGTGTTGCCCGGCGAAAGCTCTTTTCAATGAACGCCTCTTTCATCGCCAGAGCCCCCCTTGGAATACATTGTCTGTAGCTTGGCCAGGCCTTTGCCCGTGATCATCGGCGTGATTGAATTCTGTGCACCACGTTCCGGGTGTTGGTACTGGCTCAGTTTGCGATCCATAAGGCCAGCGTCTAATTTTCGCTGGTACGGGCAGTTGGAGTCGTCCACCCAGTTCATATCCCTGAGCGTGGTCATCAGGCGGTTCTGGCCAGTGCCTAGCAATGCCGCCGCCTCCTTCACGCTGTACAACCCCTCACCCCCGGTAACGGCATCATGGAAGGCCACATTGTCCGCCTGGGCTGTTAGCTGCCTGGACAGCTCTCTGTTCTCCTGGTCAAGTGCTTGTCGCCTGTCGTGCTCATCAGCGAGAAGTCGAAGTGAGTCAGAGAAATTGTGCGGGACCCGGACCCTTTCCCTTGCCTGGTAGAAACTCGCCACCAGGTGCTTTTTGAATGCGCGCACCACATCGTTATTGCGCATGTAGGTGATCAATAACGTCGACTGTTGCTCGTTGAGGATTGCATACTCCGTAGCAGATCCTCCTCCTTGGTGGCGATTCACCACCCGCATTTCAAATGCGAGTGGCCCAAACTCACTGAGATCACTACTGTTTTGCCTGATCAGCTGTATAACTGATTTGTGGGCACTGCCCACACCCTCAGCGATCGACAAGGACGTCGTGACCGGCCGGCCGTCTGTGATCGATACAATGTTGCGGACAGCATTCACCCCCACGCCTCTTTGTGTTGCATATTAATTAACATCCAGGGGGGGCATATCGAATGGCAGCAGACGGCCCTCGTTGAACTGCAATGACTGGTGAAATTCAAGTGCGATGGTTCCCTCATATGCGCCGTTCCGCTGTTTCTCAACAATCATGCGCTGGTCTGGGTTGTCCATCAGGTAATCCGTTTCTCTCTGGTCAAGCCTCCTGCCAGCATCAAGCTTCTTCTTGATCTTCGCTTTTTTCTTGTCGGACCAGTGGATGATAACGTTGTGCACCAGGTCCGTTAGCTCGCCAGCCCCGCGAACGTCGTATTTATCCGGAATATATTCGCTGGCCTTGTTGGTCGGCTTGCGAACATGAGCGACCAAGTGGATGTGGATCTGAAATGCCTTTGCCGTGGCACACAGCGCGTCTATGAAGTTCTTCTCCGCCCCGCGCTCTCCGTATGGCAACCCACACTTTGTCAGAGAGTCGATCAAAATATGCTTGCACCCCAAGTCTTTGGCCATGTAAAACACTGCGCCCAAAACCCTGGCCGACGGTGTGGTGTCCAGCTTGTCGTAATACGCCAGATTCATATGATTCCACTTGGCCCACTGGCTGATAAATCCTGGCGCCGGGTGCGGCGTTCCGGCTGCCTGTTGGCACATACGCTTCTGGGTATCTTTCACCGGCATTTCAAAACTCATAATCCCAACCGGCTCACCATCCAGGGCAAACCATTCCATCATCTGGCCTGTTACCATGGATTTAAAATGGCCGTTAGAGCCGCCATGAATAGTTACCTCACCAGGACGGAATCTGAGGTGTTCGTGTGTTTTCGGCCATGGCAGCTTGGCACCGGTCAACACCTGGCTGTTGCGGAAATGCTCCAGCAACTCTTCCTCGTATTCATTGCCCCAGCGGATATCCTGAGATTCCTGCTGGCCAAGAAATGCGAGCAAGTCTTTGTCGGTGTAATTACATTCATCGTCAGTGAAGTTCAAAGCATAATCTCCTGGAGTTGGGTTGAGTCGTCACGCTGATAATTTCCCCTCGGCGGGAACACTCCCTGCCAACCAGAACGAATGGATGAATTGACCATTTCCAGTTGTGTCGCGCTGTCGTATTCCGCGAGCAAATTAATAGTGAGTTTTGCACTTCTTTCGGTGATTACGGGCTTTCGTTCTCGCCGGTAATCACACCAGTCCAGCCAGGCTTTTGAGTTGACCTCTGGGGGTAGTTCAATTTCATTCGCAGAAAAGTCCACCCCTTTTAGTTTCTTTTTAGGTTCCTTTTTAGGTTCGGTACCCGTTTTCGGGTAAGGTTCTGGTCCGTTTTCGGGTAAGGTGCTTACCCGTTTTCGGGTATGCCCGTTTTCGGGTAAGGTGCTTGCCCGTTTTTGGGTAAGGTGTATTTCATAGTTTGGTGGTACCCCGTTGCGTCTTTCGAAGCCTATCCAGCCATTGGATTTAAGAAAATCTAGAGCCGCTGGTACCGTTTTTTTATCCAGCCCAGTCATTCCAGATATGCACCTGACTGAGGGATTGCACTGCCCTGTTGAGTCGTTGAGACAGTTCGCCAGGCAGAGTAACACCAGCTTCGCGCTGGACGACTTCACTACCTGGTCCCATGCCCAAAATGTTGCCGTCCCACTCAACGTGCTTGTGCCCTTAATCTCTGGAATGATTTAGTCTCAGCATCCAGTTGCCATGGTTCCAGTCGGTGGCCTTGGGCGCGCTCAAAAGCGCACATTTCCATGGTCAGCCTGTCGAGCTCCGGCTCAGCCCTGCGCCAAAAAAATCTTTCCATGTCAGCCGGTGTCGCTACCCGGGTGCCACAGTTAGCAAGGAGTATTTCACCTCTTATGCCACGAAAAGCCGAGAATGAAAAAGGCCTCACGCAGCCGCGCCCCGTGCTTTGGCGATCTGCGCTTCGACGTGGTCGTATATTTCATAATCAATCCAGCCGCGAGCTCTCCCACCGGGGCCGATTGGAATCGATTTTGGAAACCGGCCGGCAGACATTTCGGCGTAAACCGCGCTTTTGCCGATGCCAACTATGTCCAAGACCGCTGGAAGGCGGAGCATCCGCGCCTTCCGGTTGCCCTTCGATGTTTTCTGTTGCATTGTCTCACCCTCCTCGGGCTGTCTGTGTGACAGTAGGGAAGACTATGAACGGTACGGGAGGTTAAAAAAAGCCCCAGAATTTGGAGGAATAACGGGTAAATTCTTGGGGGGTACGAATTTGGAGGAATAACGGGTAAATTCTTGGGGGGTACGAATTTGGAGGAATAACGGGTAAATTCTTGGGGGGTACGAATTTGGAGGAA
>Ga0164313_10006142_pt1 | contig 10606 bp, 6 predicted proteins | sample GuaBasSedimGuay4_FD_113735 | JGI IMG/M metagenome (GOLD analysis project Ga0164313, IMG submission 113735) | Subseafloor sediment microbial communities from Guaymas Basin, Gulf of California, Mexico - Guay4, Core 4569-4, 0-3 cm | ecosystem: Environmental > Aquatic > Marine > Hydrothermal vents >...
GTGCTGATGTAGAACTAGAAAAAATTGTTGCTCAAATAAATTCCTACGATGATATATCGTTCGTATTAGCTACTGGTGATATCACTGAAAAATCAAGAAATTCTGAATTTGATAGAGCTAAAGAGATTTTAGATGAGTTGGAAAAACCATTACTAATAATTCCTGGAAATCATGATACAAAATGGAGTAACAGTGGTGGTTCTAGATTTATAGAAATTTGGGATGAAGATAAATTTATTTATAAAAAAGATAGCACAGTTTATATTGGAATGAATAGTGCAATACCACTCCGTGGCGGAGGCGGACATTTTAGACCAGAAGATATTAACTGGCTGAAAGATGAGTTAAGTAGAATTGATTCTTCAAAAGAAATTATATTTGCAAGTCATCACCCCGTTACTTCTGATATAGATAATTGGTTTATGGTTACAAATCTTCTAAGAGATCATAACATAAAAGCAGTATTAAATGGGCACGGGCATAGGACTGCAAAAAACATTTATAATGGAATCCCAGCCGTTATGGCCCGCTCAACCCTCAGTAAAAAGCAAGATAGTTACGGTTTTGTAATTGTTGAAAATCTTAAAAACAAACTAAATTTCTACGAAGTTGATGAAAGGGCTCAGCCAACATTTTGGGGAGAAATTGACAAGACAACTGAACTCACTATTCCGGAAATTGATTCAGCACAATTTATTAAATACAATGTAAATATTTCTTTTAAGAAAAACATTGAAACAACATTAATTGCACCCCCATTATTTTGGAATGAGAAAATATATGTTGCCGATTACACAGGACTTGTTAGCTGTTATAACATGAACGGAAAACTACTTTGGGATTATGACACTTTTGGTGATATCACCGGGAAACCATCTATAGATGGTAATAAATTAATTGTCGCTACGGTGCAGGGCGAATTAACAATTTTAGAAGCAAAGAATGGTGATCAAATTGAGACCATCGGATTTGATGAATACTTAATCGCTCCGCCGGTTTTATTTGATCATAAAGGAACAAAAAATTTAATTATTCAAAAGCAGACTAAGTCAAACTCTGCTATTATTATTGCCACAGCTTCTGGAAAGATTCTCTGCTACGATTTAGAAACATTACAAGAGATCTGGATTAACAACGAAGCAACTGATATGATTGAAACAGCACCAATGGTTATTGGGAATCAAGTAATTTTTGGAAGTTGGGATACACACCTTTATTCCATTGATGCAAATGGTGGATCAACAATTTGGAAGTGGCAAAAAAATGAATCGTTTTATTACTCCCCTGCTGTTTGTAAACCAGTAACTGACGGAAAATATTTATATTTCACCGCTCCTGACAAAATGGTGTACGCAGTCGATTTACGTTTAGGTACAACAAAATGGAAACAGAAAAAATATGATGCGTGGGAATCGATTGGGATTTCGAAAAATAAAAAGCGTCTCTATATTAAAAGTGTAGAAGATAAATTCCACATAATCTCTGCAAAAAATGGTAAGCTCATACAAACTGTAAAAGTAAAATATGGATTGGACACAATGCCCATAACTCCTATTGAGCACGGGAATAAAATAATATTTTCATCAAAAAATGGAAATATTTATAGAATTACAAATAAATATAGATATAAAACACTCCTATTCCTCGGTTCTGCCAGAGTTCATTCTATCCAGAAATTAGAAGATGGAAGATTAATGGCATCCAATATGGATGGTAAAATTGTGATTTTTAATATTGTAGATGATTGACAAAAAATATTTAGCCACTAATTCACGAATTGAAATAATCAATTAGTGGTTGTATTCTTTTATTATATAATGAGGAACATTTGAACAAATTTGATGGAATTATTTTCGACATTGATGGAACAATTACAGCAACCAATGAATTAATATTTGCTACTTTCAATCATATCACAGAAAAATATCTTAAGAAAAGCTTCTCTCCAAAAGAAATAACAGCCCTATTCGGTCCGACAGAGAAAGTCATAATCAAAGAAATAATGAATAAAAATTATGATGAAGCAATGGAAGACTATCACAATTTTTATCGTTCAAATCATAAAGAAATGGCTAAGGCATTTGATGGAATATTAGAAATAATTAGGGAACTTAAAAAACGTGATGTTCTTTTATCCATCTATACTGGCAAAGGGAGGCTTTCCTCTGAAATTACTTTAGAAGAAATTGGGATTATAAATGAATTTGATATGATCGTAACTGGTGATGATATTGATGGCCACAAACCATCCCCAGAGGGTGTTGATCTATTTGTTAATAAATTTAATCTTAATCGTGAAAGAGTTTTGCTAATTGGAGATGCGCCACCTGATGTTAAAGCAGCCAAAGCAACTGGGATAAAAATCGCATCTGTTCTTTGGGATTCATATGCGAAAGAAGAAGTTCTTAAAATGGGAAGTGATTTTTATTTTGACACCGTTGAGGAGTTATCTACATTTTTACTGGAATGAAATATTATATGTTTTTGTTAGACAACTCGCTGAATCGTTTTTTAACTTACATTTCTTTATAACTAAAAGATCATAATCAAATCCCCCTACAGAAGTTTAATCAGAGCCACATTAATGGATACAACATATTAAAAAAGCAATTCATTATTACTTCAATAATAAAAAAAATTTTGAATTATTAAATTTGTGCTGATTCTAGCTAAATTTTACTGGCTTGGTTATTGCGAACAGTTATAACAATAATTAATTAGTTATTTCTAGAAAACAAAACCAAAGGAATATACATATGAAATTTAATATATTATCTATTGTAACTTCATTGATATTTTTGATTAGTTCAATGAATGCTCAGGTAGGAGAAGTAATTTGGGAAGAAAACTTCAACAATCTTGATAATTGGAGCAAAGCTATCGGCAATGGTTCTTGGGGATGGGGAAATGGTGAATTAGAATATTACAAAGAGGAAAATGTGCAGATATCGACTATTCCAGGTGACCCTTCTAATAATGCTTTACATATAACAGCGAAAAATGAGTCGGGACCAGAAATTGTTGACCAATGGGGAAATCCCCTTAATTATACATCTGGAAAAGTTATCACTAAAGCAAAAGTTTCTGTGAAGTACGGAGTTATTGAAACAAGAGTAATGGTGCCGGATTTAAATCTCGGTGGATGGCCGGCTGTCTGGTTATTAGGTACTGCCAATTATTCATGGCCCTCATCCGGTGAAATTGATATGATGGAAATGGGACATACTAAATCTTTTAGAGACTTACATGATACACATAATGGAGGTAATGGGAGTAATAATTCAACAGTCAATATGGTAGCAGGTGCCAATGCAATATTTTATTCAGATGAGGCAGTTACTCCAGAAAATCCATCTGGTGCAGCTAGTATTGCCTGGGATCCGGATGATGACTACTGCCGCCCATATTACAGTCATGATAATCCACTTAATAATAGATTTGTTACATATCGACTATATTGGGATGAAAACAGTCTCCGATTTACTGTGATCGATGAAGGGACAGAATATGATTTATATACTGACATATTTCCAATAGATAGTACGTCACAAGAATTTCGCAGACCATTTTATTTAATTACCAACTTGGCAATTGGTGGAGCTTTTACAGATGCTTATAATCTTGGTGATCCGGGATCAGGGGCACCGGTTTCAATGCCGTTACCTGCTGAAATGTATGTAGATTATATAAAAGTTATGAAATGGAATGGACAAGGTGAAGTTAGAACTGGTCCCCCAACACCAGAAAATGGAACATTTGGAATTTTTACCGACAATACCGCTACACATGGTAAATTAGAAGCGGGCATCTCCTCTGAAATATATGTGTGGGAAGGTACGCTTACTGATGGCACCATAGAACCATATGAAGGAGAGAACGGAATAACATGGCAAACAGCTGGTTCTGGTTGGTTTGGTGCTGGTATCATGTCGGTACAACCAATAAATCTGGGCAATTTTGGAGACGGTAATTTAAAGTTTATGATTAAGATCCCAGCTGATGTTTCCTTCCAAATAGGAATAATAGATACTTGGGGAAATCAATCCTATGTAGAACTTCCAGCCAATGAAACAAAATATGGTCTTACCAGAGATGGGAATTGGGGTCAGGCATCTATACCGATTAGTGAATTACGTGGAGAACTTATCGATCTGCGAATGATGAGTTATGAATTTGTTATACTTGAGGTGAATGGTGCTTCTTGTGAGTTTGCTCTGGATGATATATACTGGGATGGAGGTGGCATACCAGATATACCAACTGCAAATGCTGGAGAAGACCAAAGAATTTTCGATAGTAATGGAGATGGAAGTGAAGTTGTTCAACTGGATGGCTCAAAAAGTGATGATTTTGATGGTACGATAGAATATTATTCTTGGGAAGAAAATGGATCTGAAATAGCTGTAGGAGTTAATCCATCTCTTAACTTAATTTTAGGTGAACATGATATTTTCTTAACCGTGACAGATAATGAAGGAAAAACCTCAACTGACAATGTACTTATTACGGTCTTTGATAACTATCTTCCAACCGCGAACGCTGGAGCGAACCAAACTGTTGTTGATAGTGATGAAAACGGTATTGAATTAATTACACTTAATGGTTCTGAAAGTTCAGATTCTGATGGTTCAATCGTAAACTATACTTGGTCTGAGGACGGATCCGAGATTGCGACAATAGAAAGTCCAACGCTTGAGTTTACTTTAGGTACTCATATAATAAAATTAACAGTTACTGATAATGATGGCGATTCAGCAAGTGATGAAGTTATAGTTAAAGTGAACAACAAAGTCACAGTCGTTCCACCAGTGTTTATCTTTACTAATGAGGTTATTACCATTGATGAGAACATAGAACCTGCTTGGAATAAAACTCCAGCGATGCAGAATTTGAATGTTACTGTTGGTACAATGACAAATGATTTCAGCGCCCAATGGAAAGGATTATTCGATGATACTAATCTATACCTGCTTGTGGAAGTCAATGATGATTCTAAAATAAATGATTCTGGTGCCGATTGGTATAAAGATGATTGTGTCGAAATATTTATTGATGGCGATAATAGTAAAGGGACTACCTACGATGGACAAAATGATTTTCTCCTGGGCTTTAGGTGGAACGATGAAGTAATACAACTAGGTGTTAATTCAGTTAACAAAACAACTGATATCGCCTTTTCAATGTATAGTACAGATGTCGGATATAATCTTGAAGTCAGCATTCCCTGGAGCACCATTGGGGTTGCTCCTGTTGCAGGAAATAAAATAGGTTTTGATATTGCCATTGACGATGACGATGATGGTGGTGATAGAGAATGTGCTGTAGCCTCAATTGTTACTGAAGATAATGCATGGAACAATCCGAGTCTATTAGGCAGTATTGATCTATTCACAATTACCAATATAGTAAATGAAAGAATAAAGACTATCCCAACAAAATATTTCTTAGAGCAAAATTTCCCAAATCCATTTAATCCGAGTACAGTTATTAAGTATGCATTGCCTGAACGAAGTAATGTTAAAATAGAAATTTTTAATATGCTTGGGCAGAGTATTGATGTTTTAGTTAATGCCGAAAAGTTAGCTGGGAACTATGAAGCAACCTGGAATGCGGATAATCTTCCCAGTGGGATTTATCTATTTAGTATTAGAGCCTTCGGTTCAGATTCAAAAAAGAATTTTACGCAAGTTAAGAAAGCTTTGTTATTGAAGTAGATAAAAAAATAACCTATCTGTAATGGATAGGTTATTTTTTTATAGAAATTTTATCTAAATATATTACCTCTCATAAAGTAAAGTCACACCATACATTTGTGGATTATCAGGTGGAGTAGAATTCCAATCATTAAAGGAATGTGAATCATCTGTTTTATAGTGAAGTTTGTAATCTCCAACTTTAAACCTAATTACATCACTTAACAATCTATTCTTCCTCGCTCCCCCGGCATGTACCGTTTCATTATATTTCATTTCCCAAATAGTATTACCGTTTTCATCAGTTATCCATGCTAGATCTACAAGTTCATCACCACTACCCTCACCAAGAGCAATAATTCTTACATCTGTGGCTGTAGAAATATTGAATCTCTTTACTAATTTCTCATCATCACCAACTTTGGTGATTTCAGTAATTAAATTTTTACTCTTGAAGGTCTTAGGATTGAAAGTACTAACGCTACTCATATCTTTCTTATTTGAAGCCCATATAGTTATTCCCCATCTTTCTTCATCAAATGGCGGTGAATCATTCCAATCGTCATAATTATGAGAGTCATCTGAAACATAATTCACAATATAATTACCGGCATCTAATTTAATTACTTCATCAACTATCCTGTTCTTTTTACCTCCACCAGCATATTTTGTATTACGTGAAGTCATTTTCCAGACTGTCTCTTTTGTGTCGGCATTCGTAATCCAACCATAATCTGCTAATTCTTTATATCCTTCCCCAACAGCAAGAATTCTAACTTTAATCCCCTTACTTAAAGAAATTCCTTTTGAAAGAAACGCATCTTCTTCAACTTTAGTAATCTCAACTATTGGTTCAACAATATCATTTTCATTAAATGCTGTAATATTTTTTCTATCACTTTCATCTACAAGTGATACTACAATTCCCCAATGTTGTGGATCATCTGGCGCTTTTACATTCCACTCATCAAAAGAGTGCGAATCATCAGACTTATATATTACTGAATAACTCCCCTTTGGTAACGTGATGTTAGCTTTTTGTGCAATATTTTTCTTTCCTCCACCTGCTTTACTAGCGCTTGATCTATTAAACATCCAAACTTTTTTATTCTTAGATACATCATAGATATAGCCAAAGTCATAGAACTGTTTCATTACTCCTTCACCAACACCATAAATTTTAAATTCTGTGTCATCAGTAAGAGAAAATCTTTTCTCGATTCTTTCAGAATCGCCAACTCTGGTGATAGAAACTATTGCATTTTTATTTAAGTCATTGACCAATTCAAATGGTTTCCTTTGTTCAAAAGATCCTGCTTTTCCAGTCAATTTAATAAAATAGTCTTCTCTGAATTCTTTTAAATTTGATTTGTTGCCGCTCATTAGACCTTTAATAGCACCCATATTAAAATTATAGTCTTTATCATTTTTTGAACCAGAAGCGAAATAAACTTCATAAATTCCAGATTTAAGTTTCAACTCTTTCTCAATGTCATAGTCTCCATCAGATTCAGAATAGTCTTCACATCTTTCACTTCTCCAAACAACTTTTCTACTTTTAGTTTCGATAATCCATCCATAATAATTTAGATAATTATCCCATTCATCAAGAGATGCCCCTTCACCTTCAATTTCAATTATTGAATCCTCTGAGAGATTAAATCCACCCATATCAATCTCTCCAGGAAAAACGTTTCCAACTTTTATGGAATTATTTTGCGCAATTATTAAAATTGAGGCAAAGAATAAAATTAAAAAAAGAATATTTTTATTATTGATAATCATTATAGAGTTTCCGATTGTTTTTCTGTGACAGTGACCAAATAGACGTAATAGTCAGAGGAAAGTTCACTAATAAAGGGATTTTATTGTAGGATTTTGGAAAGGCTACTATTTGGTTTCAACTATCTTTTCCCAACTAATCTTTGTGTTTTCTTTGTTTCTTGCAATGAATTAAAATAACCGACTCTAACTCTGTGCCAAATACTACTTTTATGTTTTGGTCTTACTGAAACAATAAATGCACTATATCCCTCAGAAATCAATTTGTTTAGCTCTCTTTCTGCATAAGCTTTTGTTTTCCAGGATGATACTTGGAAACAATACAAATGTCCATCTGTAAAAATTGAGTTTTTTAAGGCTTTTTCTTTCTTTGAATTATATTCATTTTGGGGAGCAACCTGAATATTGATTGAGTTATCAATATTGTCCGTTTTAATTTCATTTGAAGCTTCAACACCTGCAATAGTAGGTTTTTGTTCAATTTCTAGTCTTTCATCTATTTTTGGAATATCATTCCATTCTTCTTTTGTTAAGTCTGGAGCATCATCCGACTTCTCAGATTGAGTTAAAGTAGGGGCCAAAACTGCTACAGTACCTTGATTTGAAGACTGTTCAAGAGGTATAACTTTTTCAGTATCTCCCTTTTCAATTGCAGAGGATTCATCATCTACCTTGTGACTTTCTGCTAATTCTCTGTGAATAGCTGGAATTTCCATTTCAATTTTTTCAGCTACATAGGGATCAACATTATTTGCCGAGTTTACATCAATAGAATTAACATTTCCAGTAATTAAAAATGATACAACCTCTCTGTAAATAATTTCAACTTTCGGATCAGATTTGATTGGTGCCATAAATGCTGCTGATGTTCCCTGAAGATTTGATTTTGATGAACGATTGACTATTTGCCCTTTGTTATCATAATAAATAATTCCAATCTCAGCAAATCGTTTTTTCATTTTATCGAAAAGATAGTGAGTCTTAATCCTAGAAATTTTTTTTCCATTTTCCAAGTAAGAAATTTCTTTAAAATCCTCAATAGCCCATGCAGATATCTCATTTCCATAACCAAGAATTTTTGAGGAATTTAAATAAATTACAGATTCAGCATCAGAATATATTGGTGTCCAATCGTTGGAAATTGATTGTGCACTGGTTAAATTAAATAACAACAGAATTGCAATATTCAATAATTTCATTCATTAACCCATTTTTATAAAGCACAATTTAATTATCTTTAGGGAAAGATATTATTTAATTTTAATGTGCACTATTGAAAAAAGAAACTCATAAAACTCCATTTCAAAAAAAATCTAACCATAATTTGCCACTGAGTTGGACTGTTGATATTGGTCTTGATGAAGTATCATCAATTAAGATTGGCAAAAATAGTCTTTGGCTAAATGGTGGGAGCATGCAACACTCTGAAAATTTTTTAACTTCCATAGAAAAATATTCAAAGAAAAAACAAATTATAATAAGAGGATGCGATAAAACTGTAACTAATAAATTAAAAGAAAAAGGTTATTTCGAAACACTTTTTGCTAAAGAGGCTGTAATAGAGCTGAATAATGAAATTCCTCTGACAGATAAACTAAAGAGAAGAATAAGAAGTTTATTAAAAAGAGGAACTGTAAAAGAAATCTATTATTCACCCGAAAATATCCATTTGTTTGATGAATTTAAAAAAGATTGTGTTCATTCGAGTGAACCACAACTTAAGCATCTCTTTATTGATAGATTATCAAATAAAACAAGACTATTTGTGTTTGAAATTAATCCAAACAAATGGGAAGGTGCTATATTGATTTCGAAAAATTCTGATTCTAAAATGCAAGGAGAACAATTCTTTAGAAAACGGAATGGTATGAATGGGATTATGGATACTTTAGTATTCCAAATAGGTGAAATTCTTAAAAGAGAAGGCTATGCTGAATTTTCACTTGGTGAAGTACCATTTGTTACAAATGATGCGTTTTCCACTTTTTCAAAAGCCCATTTGCTTCGCTTTATTGGAAGAAAATTTAAATTCGCTTATAATTATGAAGGTCTTTTTAATTTTAAAGATAAATTTTCTACGAGATGGGATAATCTATATATTTGCTCAAATCGAGAAATAAAATTTTATGATATATTCGGAATGGTGAGGAAATCTAATTTATTATCTCTAACGTTTTATAAAATATTCAATTAATTAAATTATTTAAACGAACAATTTTATTAGGTAGAACTATTTGTGCAACATCAATTCCTCTATTTAATAAATCATCTGTTGATTTATCCAAGGTATCACTATTTGGGGAACTATAATGACAAAAATCGATAAAATTAAGATTCAATTCTTTGCATAACAAGATATCATTTGTTAAATCCTCCGAAGTTTGGTTAGGAAGCCCAATTATAGACCCACTCCCTATATTGTAGCCTAATCTCTTGAGCTCATTAATATGAGCTAACCTATCCTCGAATTTCCCCCAAGACTTTGTTTTTTTGTACAGTTCCTTATTCGATGTAACAAAATTTAGGAAATATGAATCTGCTCCAGCAATTTTCCAAGCTTTATATTCACTGAATTCTCTTAGTCCGAAACTTAAAGTTATTTTAATATTTGTTTGTTTTTTAATAGAATAGATTATGTAAGCTATTCTATCAGTATTATAGAATTTATCATAACCTGAATGTAGAATAACGGATTGTTTCCCTAATTTATAAAGCCTTAACACTTCACTTATTATCTCTTCCCTATTCAATCGAAAACGGAGTATATCGCCATTTTGATTTCTTGAACTACAAAAAATACAATCGGCATCACAATTATTTGATATTTCAATTGTCTCCTCAAACTGATGAAAATCTATTGGTATTTGCTGTTTAATATTTTTTGAGGCAAGACTTATTAGCTTACTTTTTTCAACATTGTCTATTTTCAACAACTTAATGATCTCTGATTTTGTGAACGTGGCGTTATTTAATATTTCAAGTACTTTCAAATTGTTTATCTTCTATTTACGCCCTATAACAAAAAATATACCAATTTTGATAAATAAGTTTTTACACTAAAATCTAAATATATATGGTTGGAATTCTTAAAAACAAGAAATGGTTTCTATTTTTTCTAAAGTTTTAATATA
>Ga0164313_10006143_pt1 | contig 10606 bp, 8 predicted proteins | sample GuaBasSedimGuay4_FD_113735 | JGI IMG/M metagenome (GOLD analysis project Ga0164313, IMG submission 113735) | Subseafloor sediment microbial communities from Guaymas Basin, Gulf of California, Mexico - Guay4, Core 4569-4, 0-3 cm | ecosystem: Environmental > Aquatic > Marine > Hydrothermal vents >...
CGCCGCGACTTCGTCGCCAACGCCAGCCACGAGCTGCGCACGCCGCTCACGGCGATCCGCGGCTTCGCCGAAACCCTCATCGACGGGGCCGCCGAAGACCCGGAAGCGCGCTCTCGGTTCCTCGACGCCATTTTTCGTCACACGATCCGACTCCAGCGCCTCGCGCAAGACCTCACGACGCTCTCCCAGGTGGAATCGCCCCAGCACGACTGGGTAGAGTCCCCCACGGACGTCGGCGCCGTGTGCCGAGACAGCGTATCGAGCCTCGAGTCCTTCGCGCGCAAGAAGGGCATCACCGTCGAGATGCTGCTGCCAGACGAGCCCCTCATCGTCACGCTCTCCGCCCGGGGCCTCGACCACGTGCTCGTCAACCTCGTCGAAAACGCGATCAAGTACTCACCTGCGGGCAGCGTAGTGACGGTTGGGGTTCGGTCTACCGAGGAACAAGTGCAGTTCGAAGTCGCCGACCACGGGCCAGGGATCCCGAACAAATATCACCAGCGAATTTTCGAGCGGTTCTATCGAGTCGACAAGGGCCGGTCTCGCGACGAAGGCGGCACCGGCCTCGGCCTGTCCATCTCGAAGAACCTGGCCCAGCGCATGGGCGGCACCATCGAGCTCGACTCCGAGGTGGGCGCGGGTTCGACCTTCCGCCTCAGCCTGCCCCTCGAAGCCCTCGACGACGACGCGCAGTAAAACGTAAGCACCCGCACAACTCCTCTCACGCCGAAGGGTAGCCCCGTGGTAGTTGCGCCGCCGGAGGGAAGCGATGGGGAGACGACGATTCGCACGGGGTCCGGGGGGGCTGCTCGCTCTGGCCATTGTTTTCGGGGCCGGCTGCGGGGGCTCGGGGTGGGAGAACTACCTCGAAGATCACGCGGTCAACGCCGAGCGCCGTCGCCCGGGGGACGCCCTCGAAGTCCTCGCCCTGGTGCAGGCGGCGGCTGCCGAAGGGCGACGGATCCGCGCGGTCGGAAGCGGCCACTCGTCGTCGGAGGTGGCCCAGCCCAGCGCTGGCCACGACTTCGTCGATGTGGGCGACCTCGACGGGGAGATGCCGTGGAGTTTCTACCGGACCCACCCCGAGCGCTACGTACGCATCGGCGCCGGAACGACCATCGAAGAGATCAACGCGCACCTGGCTACGCGAACCCCGCCCCGGGCGCTCTTCAACATGGGCAACTACGACCAGCAGACCATCGCCGGGGCGTTCTCCACGGGGACCCACGGCTCGGGCTTCGACCACGGCCCCTTGACCGAACGCATCGTGGCGATCGAGCTGGTCACCGACGAGGCCCACCCGGTGACCGGGGAGCGGGTGCAGCGGCTCCTGCGCCTCGAACCCGAAAACGGCATCACTGACGCGGCGTCCTTTGCAACGGGCCACGGCTCCTTCGGCGACGCTGGGGATCCGGTCCGAGTCATGATGCTCGAGCAGGGCGACGAAGCCTTCGACGCCGCGCTGATCAACCTCGGTTGTTTTGGGATCATCGTCGCCGTCACCGTCGAAACGCGGCCGCCCTTCTGGCTCCAAGAAGAAGAAGAGCTGCGCATCTGGGACCCGGACGCCCTGCCAGATCTGGCAGCCCTCGCGGAGGAGAACCGCGAGTTCCTCCAGCTCACCATCGAGCCCCACGCGATGCCGAGCGATACCCAGGGCGGAAAGGTCATCTACCTCGAGACGATTCGCCGCGCCCTCCCCTCGCCGGGCACCGAGCCCGCGGACCGGCCGAGGAACCGAGAAGACATGGGGCGCATGCTCGCCCGCATCTTCAGCTCCGGCATGCTCGAGAACATCAGCCTGAGCAACCCTGACAGCGCTCTTCGGGCCATCGAAAAGACCTTTCGCGAAAGGGCCGAGGCGCCGGATTACGCATCGCGGAGCGATGTCGTGCTCATCAACAGCCTCGCCCCGGAGTTCGACGCGACGTCGATCGACATCTGGGTGCCCCTCGACAAGGCCGCCGCGGCCATCGACCGCATCATCGAACTCGCCCGGGAGCGCGGCACCGACGGCGACGAACCGCTCTGGGAGGAGTGGTGGCACACCTCGCCCCTGGGCATCCGCTTCGTTGGCCAATCCCGGGCGCTGATCGCCCCGTCCTACGATGGTCCCCGGGTCTCCATCGAGATCCCACTCCTCTACGACATCTCCGAAGGCCCCCGGGCCCGGGCGCTGCACAACCAGTACCGCGACCGGATGATGCGCGAGCTCGAAGAGGAGCTCACCTGTGATCGCTACGGGGGCCGGCCCCATTGGGGACAGCGAAACTGGATGACCGACGCCCGAGCCGAGGCGATGTACGGCGAGCGCTGGGAGCGATGGAAGGCTCAGTACCGACGCTTCAACCCCCACGACACCTTCGCCAACGCCTTCACCGACCGCATGGGCCTCTCCGGCGACACCCCAAGCCCCGGCTGCGACGACGCCGACACCTCAGGCGACGAAGTCGAAGAAGGTGGGGACGCGTGATTGCTTAATTGCATTACGCGTGAAGAGGGGACGCGTGATTGCTTAATTGCATTACCCGGCCAACCCCTTTGCCGGCAATCGGTGGCCGGCCTCCGGGGTAATGCAATTAAGCAATCACGCGTCCCCATCACGAAAGACTCGGCGGGCGCCGAAGGTTGCGGCGATGAAGAGCGCGGTGAGGACGGTGAGGACGATGCCGACCTCCGGGCCGAAGACCTCGGGGGGGAGCACGTAGGTCTCGGCGGCCATCTCGAGGGAGGCGAAAAACGTAAAATAGCTCGCGAGGAGCACGGGCCTCTTTCCCAGCTCGAAGCGGAAAGCGAGCATCGCCGTGAGCAGTGACGCAAACGATATTGCGACGAAGAGGTGTACGAACACGGCGGGAGTCTACTCTTTCGGGGCCGCGATGCAGGTCCGGCGGACGCTGGCGCGACGATGCCCCTCCCCGCTCCCGGGTGAGCTACCATCGCGCCGTGACCTTCGACGACCTCGAGGAAGGGGAGCGCATCGCCCTCATGGGCCTGGTCCGGTTGATGGTCCACGTGGACGGAGAATTCAGCCGAGAAGAGGTGCAGGCGCTCTCGGGCCTCGCTCGGGACCTGGGTGCGGCCCGCTTTTGGGCCTCGATGTCAGAGGTCCAAACCATGGAGGTGGGCGACCTGACGGCGATCGTCGGCGAAGTGGCCCGGCCCGAGATACGGGAATGGATGTACGGCGTGCTCTTGGGAATCGCCGCCGTGGACGGGATCGCCGATGGCGAATCCGAGCTCCTCGGGTGGTTGATGGATGCCTGGTCGTTGGGGGATTGATCCGTGTCGGGGTCTGCGCCGGTTCCTGGCCCGGGTTCCTGGCCCGGCTCTTGGCCCGGCTCCTGGCCCGGTTCTTGGCCCGGTTCGCTTTCCGGGCTCGACAAGAAGCCGTGCCGACAGGTATCAAGTAAGATGAAATGACCGGCGGGGAGGACAACCCGGAAGGGCCCGGGATCGAGCCGACTCTCGTCGTGCCGCCTGCCAAGACCCTCGGGGGCAAATACCAGCTCGGCCGCATGCTCGGCGAGGGCGGCATGGGCTCCGTCTACGAAGCCGAGCACGTGGGCCTCGCGAAGAGAGTCGCTATCAAGCTGCTCTCGGAGAACTACGCCGAAGACGAGATCTTCGTGAAGCGCTTCCGCCGTGAAGCGCGGGCCATGGCCGCCGTGACCCACGACAACGTAGTTCAGGTCATGGACACGGGAGAAGACGAAGACGGGATCCCCTTCATCGTCATGGAGCTCCTCGAGGGCGAACCCCTCGCGTCGGTGATTCGCCGAGAGAAGGTCCTGACGGCGCCCGCGGCGACCGACATCGCAGGCCAGGTCCTCGCGGGCCTCGCGGCGGCCCACAAGAAGGGCATCATCCACCGAGACCTGAAACCCGCCAACGTCTTCCTCACGCAGACCGAAGACGGGCACCAGCGGACGAAGGTCCTCGACTTCGGCATCTCGAAGTTCTCGTCGGACCTCACCAACGTGAACATGACCGCCGAGGGCGCGGTCATCGGCACGCCGGCCTACATGTCCCCGGAGCAGGTGAAGGGTCGCTCCGATGTGGACCAACGCGCCGACCTCTACGCCGTCGGCGTGATGCTCTACCGGATGCTCACCGGGCGCCTTCCTTTTGCGGCGAAGAAGCCGCGGCAGATCTACGACAAGATTCTGAAGGGCGACCCCAAGCCGATTCAGACGCTTCAGCCAAGCGTCCCCGACGCCCTCGTGGCCGTCGTGATGAAGGCGATGTCCCTGCGCAAGTCCGAACGCTACGCCACCGCGGAGGAGTTCTTCGAGGAACTCCGGGGCGCGATGCCCGACATGGAATCGACGGGCCCCTTGCCGGTCATCACCCGGAGTTCGTCCGGGGGGTCCATCTTCCCCCCGTCGGGGATAGACACCGACTCCAGCCCAACCCGAGATGCCCGGGGCAGTCGGGGGCCCTCGTCGCAAGCGACGACGGGGCGCGTGCCCGAGCCGGAACAAGGCGGTGGGACCGCACCCGGACCAAAACCAAACGGCCTGCTCCTAGGGCTGCTGGCGGTGGTGCTGCTCGCCGGGGGCATCGCCCTGATCTACAACGCCCGCTCGAATGGGGCCGCGAACACGATGGCGGACGCAGGGCCCGGAACAGAAGGCCAAGACGCCCAAGCCGGCGCGGCGGTCCTGACCGGAACTCCCATCGTCTACGGGGTGAGCCGCTACACCGACATCGAGTCGATCCACTCGACCCACGATCCCCTCGTCACATTCCTCGAGGACCACCTGGGGCGCCCCGTCGAGCTCAGCATCGTCGAAGACTCCCAGCTCGACGCCGCCCTCGAAAACGGCGAGCTGACATTCGCGGCGCTCTCCGCCCAGCGTTACATCGAACAGCGCGGAGCCCACCCGTCCATGGTGCTCGTGGCCACTGGCGTGAACCCCGGCGGCTCTTCTTACTCCGGCATCATCCTGGTCCAGCCGGACTCCGGGATCGAAGCCCTCGACGACCTGATCGGCAAGGTCATGTGTTTCCCGAGCCGAGATTCGACGAGCGGTTACCTCTACCCGGCGGCCCTCTTCCGCGGCGCCGATATCGACCCCGAGACGGCCTTCCGGTCGATGAACTTTCACCAAGGCGACCACTCGGCGACGCTCCGGGCCCTCGCCGCCGGGGATTGCGACGGCGCGGCGGTCTATCCGGCCGCCATCGCCGAGGCCGGTTTTCGGGTGCAGAGCTTTCACCAGATCGCCTCGACCCAGCGCATCCCCAACGACGCCTACGTAATCGCTCCCGGCGTGAGCGACGAGGACTCCCGCGCGGTCTCCGAGGCCCTGCTCTCTCTCGACCCCGACTCCAGCACCGCCCGGGAGGTTTTCGGTGACGGAGACCTCCGTGGGCTGACCCCCGCGACGGACGCGGACTACGACGAAGCCCGCGAAATCATTGGTTTGGTCGAGTCTGAACCGCGCTGACTCGCCGGCGCCTTTCCCCGACCGAACAAAGCTCGCATAATTGCGCGGCGCCCCCTGCCCCGGAGCGCAGCACCAATCGATGAAGGTCCGGTACAAGAAGCTGTTCTTCGCTCTCACCGTCGGTGGTGCGGCTCTCTTGCTGCCTGCCAATACGCCGATAGCTGAAGGGGCCGAAGTGCAAATCCAGGAGCTGCCGATGGTCGGCGGGCCCGAGAGGGGCGATGCAGAGCTCTCGGGATTGGCGTGGCTCGGCGACGACTTGGTGCTGCTTCCCCAATACCCAGACCGCTTCCCGACGGCCGAAGGAGGGGGTGTTTTCATTCTCGGTCGCGCCGACATCGAAAGAGCGATCGAAGACCGGACAGAGGTCGAGCCGCGCCGAGTCCCTTTCATCGCCGAGGGCTTCGAGGACACCATCGAGGGCTTCGAGGGTTTCGAAGCGATAGCCTTCCTGGGCTCCGAGGTCTTCGTCACGGTCGAAGCAGACTCAGCGTCGGGCACCCACGGCTACTTGGTGAAGGGGCGTGTTCGGGAGGGGCTGTCGGCCATCGAACTCGACGTCGAAAGCCGCGTCATGCTCGACGCCCAGTCGCCGATAGGCAATCTCGCCTACGAGGCCCTCTCCATCCACGACGGGCGCATTTACGTCTTCTACGAGGCCAACGGTGCAGCGAACCCGACGGCCCAGGCCGAGTGCTTCGACCGCGACCTCGAGCGAATGGCTCCCCTCGCTCTGAGCCGCGTCGAGTATCGCCTGACTGACACGACGGCAGTCGATGAGAACGGCCGCTTCTGGGCGGCCAACTACTACTACGATGGCGACTGCTGGAAGACCGGGAGCTGCCCCATCCGAGAACGCTTCGGCGTCGGCCGCAGCCATCGCGGCCAGCGCACCGTCGAGCGCTTCATCGAACTCCAACTCGGGGCGGATGGGATCGAGCCGACCGACACCGCGCCGGTACAACTCGAACTCGGTCGAGGGTCCGGGCGCAACTGGGAAGGCATCGTACGCATGGACGACCTCGGCTTCCTCGTCGTCACCGACAAGCACCCGAGTTCGATGCTGGCGTTCGTGCCCTTCCCCGCTTGAACTACAGCGGGTTCAGACCGTCAACCGAGAGCTCGTAGTTCATCTCGCAACTGTGACCGCGGAAGCGAACCACCCTGATGTAGTAGGTCCCGCCGTCGTCGAGGGCGAAGCGCTCCCAGTAGGTCAGGCTCTCGTCGGCGTTCTCCGTATTGACGCCGGAGACCAAGGGGTTGCGGGCGACGCAATCGTCGAAGTTTCGGTAGAGGTAGACGTCGTAGTCGTGTCCCTCGGGGATGTTGGTGAGATCGATCTGGACGCGCTCCCGGCTCAGGCCGTCATCGGCGATGAAGCGGAAGCAGTCGACGCCGTCATCGACCGAATCGAAGCGCGCATTGATCGTCAACATGGGGTCCGTCATCGGAGAGAGCAGAGCGCAACTGCTGCACGAGTTATTGTCCTCGTAGGGGTCGGGGTTGCGCGGGTCGACACCGTCGCAATCTTGGTCGATTCCGTCGCCGCAGATCTCGGCTTCGCCGGAGCCGCCCTCGCAAACGCCCCAGGTGCCGGCACCATCACAGGTCTCGGCCCCGGTCCCGCAGATGCCCATGCAGGCCCGCGTCGCCTCGGCGCAGTCCGGGTCAGCGCAGTCGACGAGGCCATCACAATCGTCGTCGACCTCATCGGTACACTCCGTCTCGCGTCCCCCCGCCGCGCAGGTGCACATGCCCATGCTGCAGATCTGATCCGCGTCGCAGCTTCGGTCGCAGACGCCGCAGTTGTCCATGTCGCCGTCCGGGTTGATGCAGGTCCCGCCGCATTCGGTGTAACCCTCGGGACAAAGGCACGCACCGCCGCGGCAGGCTTCGTCCTCGGCGCAGGCGTTGTCGCAGCCGCCGCAGTGGTCACGATCCGTCGCGAGATCCGCGCACGAACCACCGCACGCCATGGTGCCCCCGGGGCAGCTGCGGCTGCACACTCCGGCGGAACAGAAGCTGCCCGCGGCGCATTCCATCCCGCAGCCGCCGCAGTTGCGGCCGTCGTTCTGCGTATTGATGCAGCGGGTCCCGCAGAGCTCCTCGGGGACTTCACAGCTCCCCGGCGTGCCCGTATCGCCGCCCCCGTCGAGGGGCGGGGCGAGGTCATCGCCGCAGGCGACCACAAAGAGCAAAGAGACAACCAAGGAGCCAACCAAAGCTAAGGAGCGCATTGCCTCAAACATAGCTCACCGGCCGTCCCATGGCCCACTGCGGGGCGCCGGAGCCACCCAGTGGCAGCTCCAGTAGCCACCCCGTCGCCACCCGGGTACGCCATTGACGGCCAAGATCACTCATGATTCCTAGGTCGACGCTTCCTTACAGGGCGTTCGCCGGTCGGTATGAGTCGTGCAATAATAGTGCACCGTGATGCCTACCCTTCCCCCAACCCGCACCCTCTCCCCCGTGGTGGCCCTCACCGGCCTGATCGCTGCCAGCCTTCTGGGCTGCGCATCGAATGGTCCCGGTCCTGGGAGTACTGGCGAAGGTTTGAGCGCCCCCGAGGTCGTCGCCCTGTCCACCTACGAGGCGAGCATCGGCACCCTGGTCGAGGTCTACGGCGAGAACTTCCCCTACCGCTCCGAAGGACGGGTGGTGCTGGCGTTCCAGGGCAACTTCGAGGCCGACGACGGCTCCGTGCACCCCATCGACGAAGAGTTCGAGGCCACGGTCATCGATCGCGGGACGCTGCGCTGGGGCAGCTTCGGCCCCTACCGCGTGCCCTTCGGCCCGAGCGGCAACCAGACCGGCGAGTTCTTCGGCATCGTCTTCGCCCGCACCATCGCCGACGACGGCACGGTCACCGAAGGCACGGAGCCCCTTGAGGTCTCCTTCCGGGTGAAGCCCTCCCTCCTGGTCCACGAGCTCCAACCCCTGAGCGCCAACTGCGGCGCCCCGGTCGAGCGCGCCCTCGGCGGCGCGTCCTATCGCCTGCGCGTCGAGGCCCTCGGCTTCAACCCCACCTCCTTCACCTACACCATCTCCGCCCCGGGCACGACCCTCGAGCCCCTCTCCATCCGCCACGCGGCGACGGGCCGCTTCGACGACGTCGGTGAACACGGCGACTTCATCTTCGCGGATGTCCCCGAAGACGTGCTCTCCTACGGCGCCATCCTGACCGTCCAGGCGACCGACACCGAAGGCCGCGGCTACGCGTCAGCCTTCTCCATCGACGTCCACCGCCCCCTCGAGTTCTTCTACAACGGCAACGTGACCGTCGCCGAGGTCATGGCCCCGGCCCCGGTCAGCGCCTGCATCCCTGGCGGCATCAACGGACGGTCCGCGAGCTACTCCGAGTCCATGTCCGAGACCCGAGACCGCAGCATGAGCGTCTCCTGGGACGAAAGCTGGCTCTCGAGCCACACGGTCGGTTCCGCCAGCGCCAACACCGTCGGGCTCTCGGAATCCAACGGCGTCGGCTTTGCTACCACCGACGGCGAAGCCTTCCGCTGGAACGTCGGCGGCGAGGTCGGGGGCACCATCGGCATCGGCAAGCTCGCCTCCCTCGCGGTCAAGGCCACCTTCGGTATCGCTGGCGAGACGAACCGCGCCGTCACCAACGACGTCGACCGGACCACGGGCCTCAACGAAGCCTCGACGACCACCGACACCGAGTCGACCACCGAGAGCAACAGCAACAGCATGGGCGAAACCTTCGCCTGGTCCGTGAGCTCCACCGAGACCATCGGGCGCGGCTTCGAGGGCCAGATCATCGCCGGCACCTTCGGGGTCTTCTACCGTCAGACCCTCCGCCTCATGCGCCGCGGCGTCCTGGTCGCCTACAACCAGTGCGGCGCAGCCAAGGTCGTCGGCGACCTCGACTTCACCGACTGGACCTGGTCCCCGGACCTCGCCCTCGGCAGCGAGTGCCCGCCATTGCCCATCAGCAACCTTCCGCCGGCGGAGTGCATCGTCTCTCCCTGCGCGGGCGAGTGAGACCTTTCGGGGCTACACTTCCTCCGTGACTTTCCTTTTCTCTTCCCCAAGCACCTGGGCCCTCGCCGTCATCGGCGTCTCGATGCTGGCCGCGTGTGACCCGAACGTCACCGCCCGGGACGTCGGCATCGGCCCCGTCGACGCCGGGCCGCCACCCCCCACGCCGACCCTCGACGACGTCGCGACCCCGGTGCCCTATCCCGTGGCCACCCTCCGGGGTCGGGCCCCGGACGCTCGGCGCATCCTCGTCGAAGGGGGTGAAAACCCCCTCGTCACGACCGTCCTCGGCGAAGAGTTCTGCATCGACGTCCCGATGCGGAACCCCGGTGTCTACGTACTCAACGTCACTAGCCAGAGCGACGACGGCGTCTTCTCGGAAGGCACCAGGACGGTCGAGGTCGAGTTCGACCCGGCTTCTCCGCCGGTCCCGGGCCTCACCACCTGCAGCGGCATGAGCCCGGAGGGGTGCGCCGGGGCGGTCGAGATCTGCGACAATACCCGCGACGACGACTGCAACGGCCTCGTCGATGACTACGACCCCGCGTGCTTCGACTGCATCGACGACATCTTCGAGCCCAACGACGATACGGACGCCCCGCGCCTCGACCCCGGACGCTACGAGGGGCTGTCGCTTTGCGGCGGCAACGAGGATTACTACGGCGTCTACGCCCGGGCCGGCGACACGATCAACGCGAGCCTCTTCTTCAGCCACGCCTCGGGCAATATCGACCTCGAGCTCCGAGGCCTCGATCGCTCGACGGTGATCGACTCCTCGACCAGCACCACCGATGACGAATTCGTCACCCATACGGCGACGGAATCAGGCGAATACAAGCTTCGGGTTTGGAGCCCGAGCGGCGCCATGAACGGGTACACTCTCCGCCTCGACGTGACCTCCCCCTGACGGGGGGCGCGATCGAAGTCGCGCAGCGTGTCCCGCAGCCTCTACACCTTTTTCATCTCGTTCATCTTGCTGGCCGCGATCGGCGGTCCGGCGACGGGCGCGAGCGCCCAGGGGCGATGGTGGGAAAGGCCCCAGGGGCCTCCGGGAACAGACACGGAAGCGGAACCGGGAACGGGAACGGGAACGGGAACGGGAACGGGAACGGGAACGGGAACGGGAACGGGAACGGGAACGGAAGCGGAACCGGGAA
>Ga0164313_10006144_pt1 | contig 10604 bp, 24 predicted proteins | sample GuaBasSedimGuay4_FD_113735 | JGI IMG/M metagenome (GOLD analysis project Ga0164313, IMG submission 113735) | Subseafloor sediment microbial communities from Guaymas Basin, Gulf of California, Mexico - Guay4, Core 4569-4, 0-3 cm | ecosystem: Environmental > Aquatic > Marine > Hydrothermal vents...
CAGACCAGTACATTTCCTCCCTGTACAGCCAGGGAATTGACGTAAGTAAACTAGACCTAGAGGTTTGAAGGCATGAGCATTAGTAAGATCAGCGTCACTAGTACAAATTCAGGTGCCCCCTTTTGGGGGATTGTTGACGGTAGCGGGAATATCTCTACTGAGTCCGGTAGGCTCATGATTTTTAAGACCCGCAAGGAAGCCCGCAACAGGATATGCTCAGTTACCGGCGGTACCGTACGTAAGATATACGTAAGCTACCAGGTCAGGACAGAAGGCGGAGCCTGACGTAAACAGGATTACCCAGTCTTATGACAAAGATAGTCAAGTGGGCCGTATACAACCTCACGTTCCCTACTCAATACCATATGTGTTCCTCCCTCCTTCGATTCCAGGAGTACTACGAAAGCCCTAGGTTCAGGGGGAAGCAGTTCGGTCTTGAACAGTACATGGACTGGTATGCCTCGTCCCGTGATGGAGTGTTCTCGTACTTCGACGACTGGGGAGGCTTCAACTTCCCAGGTTACGTCTTAGACCAAGTCAATGATTTCGAAAACTACCCCCTCGGAGTAAAAGAGGGCCTGGTGTTTTCGTCGGTTAGGGCACATAGCCCCGACCTACGGCAGTGCTACGTGATCGGTACAGTTAACGGTAAAGACGATGGTGGCCTGGCTCACGAGATGTGTCATGCCCTGTACTACTTGAATCCACAATACGCCAAGAGGGTACGTAAGCTGATTAAGGCTCGTAGTTCTGCGCTGTCTCCCCTATACAAGTGGATGAAAGAAACAGCAGGCTACCACAGTAGCGTCCACTCAGACGAGGTAAACGCTTATTGCTGTACCGGATATCCAGACGAATTGTATCAACGCGAAGGTGACACAAACACCGCGGGCTTGTCACTGCACAAGGCTTTTTGTTCCCTATTTGAAGACGAGTTTGGGTTCCCTGTCGATTGTATTGATGACGAGTCGTGGGTACGCAAACGAACCCACACCATACCGATGAAGACAAAGATCAACAAGATCAAGTGGAGTCAGTAATGGACTGGTTTTGGTTCGTTTCCATGTCCTTCTTTTCCTCCGTAGGGTTTGGAGCAGCTGCCTATTACGCCGAGTTTCAGCCCCTGATCGGCATCAACGTAGGCATAGGGGTGTTCTGCTTCATACTGGCTCTAGTAAGCGGTATAAAGCGTTCCCTTGACCACGTAAAGGAAGACGCAAAATGAAGAGTCACATGCTGGCACTACCAGCACCCCTGAACTCAGTAGAGACGCTGTGTGGAGACCCCCTTAGCTCGTTTAAGGATTCTAACGAGCATAGTATCGTCACGGATAAGAGTCTGGTTACGTGTGACGCCTGTGCCCTGGCTCTGGGTATAAAGAGAGTAGAAGACTTCTACGCGCCGGGGCAGCCCATGCTCAGGGATGTAGAGATTGATGGCAACACCATTTCTATGCATGTGGGCTCATTGCTCACACAGAACATTGTGGCAATTTACAAGAATCAGATGGAGCACGTAGGCGCTACTAACTATATGGAGTTTACCGTTGACGACAGTGCCACCGGGGACAGCTACGTCGTGTTGGTCCAGAAGAAGAGTGGCAAGACCCCAAACCAGCTCAAGGTGGAAGCAGAGGACAAGATCCAGGAGCTAGCGGTTAACCTGGGCATGGACTCGCACTGTACCCATTCGATAGAGGATATCCAGAAGTGGGTAGGAGAGTTGGGGTCGTCGAATGCTTGAGTTTGTTATGGCCCACCCACTACTCACTACCGTTATGTTCTGCGTTTTAGTGGTCGAGGTAGCAGGTCTATTGGCAAAAGTGGCGGGCCACATCAGTGCTAGCACTAAGGTGTCTGAGAATATAGAAATCCCCAGGTTACGCGCAGACGTTGATCTGATTGAGGACAAGATGAGCTATATCATACCTGACCTGGAGCGGTTGAGGGCAAGAGAGATTGGGGGCCCCTTTAGAAGCAGTTCCCCTTCTATTCGTGTGCATGAGGCAGAGCACCCCATGGAGAGCAGGGCTCAGAACCCTGCCGATAGTAGTTGACTTACGGGTCGTAGTCCGAGACTAGGCAGGCTTCTAAACCCCGCCAGGCAGGTTCGACTCCTGTACGACCCACAAGTATCCGTAAGCCTCAATTGGCAGAGCTACGAATTCTAAATTCGTGAGAGCAGGTTCGATGCCTGTCGGATGCACTGAGAGAAAAGCACGAAAGGTCTGCTGTCCTAGGCAACAGTAGATACATCGGGAGCCAGGTTCAACACCAAGCTGCTGGCTGAAAGCGGACTACGGTAGGGGAATTAGCTGCCCCTTGAACTTTTTCGACCGACTGAGTGGCTTTTCTTTCTACTATTTTGGTACCCAACTACCTGGGCCCCTTGTAAATGACTAGTATGGAAAACGAAATGATTCCAGTTATCGTAGAATCTCCGTTTGCGGGAGACGTAGAGCGCAACCTAAGGTATGTGCGTGCAGCAATGCACGACTGTCTCTTACGTGGGGAAGCTCCCTTTGCCAGCCATGCGCTATACACCCAAGAGGGCGTACTCAACGACGAGGTACCGGACCAACGTACCATGGGAATCCATGCCGGGTTCGTGTGGCGGTCCCTTTCCGAGAAAACAGTGGTCTATGACGATTTTGGGATCTCTGGTGGGATGCGGTATGGAATTGAGCACGCCGAGACAGCAGGGCACCCTATTGAGTACAGGCAACTTCCTGAGAAGCTGATGACTTGGGTAACTGAGGGTACCCGTGTGTATTGGGAGCTTGAGAATGGTAAGTAGAATAGAAAATTCTGGTGAGGACGTAGACTACCTCAGCAGCGGATCTTCTGACAGGGTGTGTGTCACCCGGGGCATAGAGGTACACGAAGTCACAGTTAACGCTCTGGCTAAAGAACTTGGTGCCTCCTTGGATTATTTGTTCAAGGGGTTAGACGAATACGAAAACGTAGACTCTTGGATTGATTTTTCTAAGAAAAGGGAAGTAAGCCCCGGGTGTCGTTCCTTTATACAGTGCAGGGACTACGTAAGACCACCCCTGACGAGAAGCGTGACATCATGGAGGCCAATAGGGACTTTGAGGCGAAGCTTAACGCCCACAGTGAAGAATCCGACAAGGCCACAATAAAGGAGATACGAAGCAGAAACCCACATTTGTTTAAGTGATTTACCCCGCTCGGCTCAGGGAGCACTTTGGAAGCAGGGCGTGCAGTCCTCGCCTAATATCCTTAGGATCGTTAGTTACGCCAAAGAGGCCAGGTTCAATTCCTGGGAGCGGGACCGTGGAAATAGAATGAATAAAGACTCTCCAGTAAAAGAGTACGAATCGTACGTAAAGACACTTGACCCGGACATAAGTGACAGAGATAAGAAGATAGCAGTAATATTACTGGCAGCTGTTCATAACGGAACCACCCCTGACAAACTGGCCAAGTGGTCTGGTTACCCCAGAGACCTTGTGAGAGAGATCGCCCTCCGCATGAAGGGCGGAAAACATTGGACAGCGAGTAAGCCGGTCATACTGGGAAGTGACGTCGATTACCTCTCTGACATGCTAGAGTACGTGACATCAACCGACTTAGTTCCGAAGAAGAAGAAGAAGAAGAAGGTGCCAAAGCTTGAGGACACCTTCCCGGAGCACTTCGACTATAAGGGAAGTTCCGCTCCGTTCTCGGTATCTTCCCTCCGCCAGCTACACGCTGCCATCAATGAATACCGCAGGCCCTCGGCTTCTAGCTATGGCATCAGTGTTCAGAAGAGGCTCATCACCGAGGAGGAGTGGGACCGTATTGCCTCCGCTATTGCTTCTCATGGCCTAGCAGTGGTTATGCGTACAAGCTCGTTCGGGTTCAAGCTTGGGGTTGACATAATCAAACCACCTGCGTACCCCGGGGCCCCCGTTGACTACATCATGGCTATTCCCCAGGACGCTGCTCCTTCCTCTATCATTGCCAAAGAGACCCTTTCCCCCGGTGAACCCGGATGGAACCCTGTGACCCCATGGGAGTCGGCATGGGGTGTATTCAGCGAGTGGGTGTTCACCCAAAAGAACATGGAGTCTGTGAAGTTCTCCGGAATTAATATGCCCGTTCGCAAGAGCGACTACAGCTACTAGGTCCCAGGGTGTCAAAAAAGCTATCTATACGTGCCAACGCCATGTACATGCCGGTTGGTCTCTATAAAAAGAGAATAGTTTTGTGGGAGCATAGCAACGGTCTGACAGAGATTGACCGGGGTGACGCCATTGCTATGGCCAAAAGCATCCTGTCTTTTTACGAAGAAGAAAAGTCAGACGTCCCTCCTACGAAAATAGATAGGCGCTTTAGAAGGGTAAAGCACCACAACAACTGGGGTCGGTGGGATACCCTGGGTATCCACAGACTCCGTGAGGGCGACGAGGTTTTGGTCAAGTGGGACGATGGACGTGGGATACATACCATAGAGCTGGACCACGACATTCATCAGGTAGGTCTAGACCAGCTAGGGGTGGACACCACCTACATCAAGGTGCATAAGAAGGGGTACCCACGAAGGCTTAGGACTACGGAGGCCCCTGTCATGCGGCTGATGTATGACGCCAAGTCCTGCGAGGTTTATGGTGGGTGACGCCGGGTTATAGCCCCATTGGTTTTCGCTTATGTGGTGTCCTGTTACACCACCATAAGGAGCATCAGGTGACAACATGTTCACGGTGTGGAGATCACAAGGCTGACAGTGGTTTTACCAGAACCTACTGCCCAAACCCCAGTTGTAAGAATTTCGACCAGACCCAGCTAAATAAAGTTGTGTCTGACGCAGAGTCGGAGTACACTAGCACCTGGGAGCAGCTTACCCTTGACGGTGTTATAGGAAATTTCGAAGACTAGTTAGCTATCTAAATCTCCAGGCTTACATAACCCCAAGGCCAGGAGACAACGATGATTAGACTATTTTTTGTAGCGGTACTATTAGTTATGGGATGCCAGGCGGTGGCCCCTGTTGTAGATGTGTGCAGGCCCCAGGGCTGTCTTCCTGATGAGCACTTTGACGTGGACCAGTGCTCCTGTAAACTTAATGATGATGCTTCTTTGGAATGAAGTCACTTATTGAAACGATGAAATCCCTGTGCAGGCGCGTACACCAAGAGGATTGGGTGCAGGGCTGGGAGTTTGACCTGTGGAAGTGTTCCGTAGGCAAAGCATCAATTGACAAGATTGGTTACGGAGACTTAGCTTCACTTCTGTCCTTGTCCAGGGCTGATGGGGGATGGTGGACGTTTTCTTCGGGTGAGTACATATTTGTTACCCACAAGGAGTGGGCGTCTATTGTAAATAAATAAATAACGGGGTCTTAGCTCAGTTGGGAGAGCACTTGCCTTGCAAGCATGAGGTCGTGGGTTCGATCCCCACAGGCTCCACCGCAGTAATCTTACAAAGGATTTTACATGGACGAGACGTACCTATGTCTGGACGAGTTTCCAGAGGAGTTCCTGGCCAAATATCCCAGGGGCGAAGTAATCACCCGTAACGCAGCGGAGTGTCCCTGTTGTGGTGATATCATAGAGTCTGCTCGCACACACGACTATAAGTCATGTGGGTGTGGGGCCATCGCCGTTGATGGGGGCACAGAGTACCTACGTAGGAGCTTAAACACTAAGATCCTGGGTGTACTGGAGATAATCGACAGGTCCCAGAAGAGGCCCCAGTTCTTAGACGAGTGGGAAGCCCGACTCAACCGAAAATGGAAGTACCTTAATACATAAGGGGACAACCCTGCCGATAGTAGAGGACTCGGCCAACAGCGCCGAGGAAGGATCCTGAATGTCTGAAACAAATCTGTACATCCTAGTAGAGCACGGAGAGCTTACGTACCACGAATGGTCTTTTACCTCTGAGGAGGTTTTTGATAGAGCCAAGTCAGTTGTATTTCAATACATCTGTGACTTCTTCCGTAATCAATTACCACTGAAGGTAACCGGGGAAATTGAGGACAGGTTTGACATAAGTGTCTACATGATCCCCCACGGGACCTGGGATCCCGGTGTGCGTATCGCCCTTCCATTCCAAGAATGGGTAGACGAGTACTACCGGGACCGTGAGACTGCTTCAGCCGAGGCCGACATGAGAGAGTACAGCGAGTACCTTAAGTTGCGTGCCAAGTGGGAATCCACACGTCTGCTGAATGAATCGGCAGGAATTGAAATCAGGTGAGAACAATAGAGGCCGGAAACCTAACCATTGAAGGAACCTCCATTGCGGGGATTTGTACGTCTCTACACGTACCTGAGCTTAGAGTTGTTCTAGACGCAGGGATTCTTCACCCAAAGTTCTCCAAGAGGAAGAGCGTATTCCTCAGTCACTGCCACATGGACCACATCGGGTCCTTGCTTGCACTGGCCGGTGCCAGGGACCTCAAGGGGTTTAGTTCTATGCACGTCTTTGTACCGTGCGGTACCGAGAACGACGTGTACTCCATGATCGACTCCGCGAGGAAACTGGACGGGTCCAAGATAGAGGTGTCGGTCATCGACCTGCAGCATGGCGATAGGTGGCACCTTCCTCGTGCTTATGCAGAATCATTCAAGACACACCACGTCCTGCCTAGTAACGGCTACAAGTTCTTTAGCAAGAAGAAGAAGTTGCTGCCCGAGTTCGTTGGCATGGAGGGGCAGGAAATCGCTCGTATCCGTGGCGAAGGTACCGAGATCTCCTATGAGGACATTCATCTCAGGCTGGCTTACGCCACTGACACAACACTTGAGGTAATTGATACCTCTCCTGAGATCCTTGATGCAGACGTACTGATCCTTGAGTGTACGTTTCTCCTGGATGACGTAAGTATTGAGTCTGCTAGGAAACACGGTCACGTTCACATTGATGAGATTGTGGCTAATGCCGATAAGTTCAACAACAAGCACCTGGTTCTGATGCATTTCAGTGCCAGGTACAGCAACGATGAGATCATTAGAATCGTAGACGAGAAACTACCACCCGGCCTCAGGGCTAGGACTCAGCTTCTACTCCCAAATGATGACCTGAGGTAAGTGTTATGGTAACCTACTATCACAAGTATAAGCACGTTAAGTTCACTGACGACGTAGTGAACCCCGGGGACGGGCCTGACTCTGTCGAGGTAATTCGAGAGTTCGAGTTTACCGAGGTAACACCAGGACAGCTGGCAACAGAGCTATCAGACTCACTTGGTGATCTGTACCGTGGACTGTCCTTTGCTGAGCAGATAGGAGATTGGCTCAGCACCAGCAAGACGTCCACGGGACGGCCGCGTATATCCCTCATGGTCAAGGTCAAGGGGGTGCGCAGGGCCACCAAGGAAGAGAAGCTTAGGTTCGCTCCCGACGAGGCGACTATAGAAGAACGCAGGGTGCGTGAGGACGAGGATACCCTGCAGAAGATCTACGACCGCAGCCCACATCTTTTCAGTACGTATAGGTAGCACTGACATGACTAATTATCATGAAGAAGAAAGCGAGATGTCTGCTGCGGACATGCTCACTATGGTATGCGCCTGGGTGGGCATCACCAAGGGATCGGTGAAGGTAACCAAGTTCATTGGACTAGAAGCCATTGAGGTGCTGGCCACCGGCACAGGTAATAAGTTCAAGATCAGTGTAGAGAAGGTAAGGTAGCCTCGTGGATACAGACGCCTTTCGTAACGTCCTGGATGGATACGAAGCTCATCTTCACCTACTTACTGGACCGTTCCCCCGTGCCGATACGGATTGGATCAAATGCAACCGAGTGGTTGATAGTGATGTTAAGTGGAGCCATGCCCTTGTCATGCTCACAAAGATGAGGGTCATGCTAACCGAAGGTAAAGACAGTAAGTTCTTTCGTTGGCTCGGGTTTGTTCAGGGAATCATGTGGTCCACCGGGTTATACAGTATTGACGAGCTTAGATCGCACAATCGTGGGATCTGTTCCTAGACGCGGAAATTACGATGGATTACACAGAGCACAGCGTACGGGTCTGGGACGATGGCAGGATTCACTGGTTACTAAACGGATTATTGCACCGAGAAGGTGGCCCTGCTATTGAGTGGGCAGGCGTTTACAGTGCTTGGTATCTGAACGGAGACCTGCACCGCCTAGACGGTCCTGCTATTGAATGCTCAGACGGCTCCAGGCACTGGTACCTAGACGGTAAGGTAGTTCCTGAATATGTCCACAAGGAACAGACCATTGGACGTAGTGACAACCCAGTAGCGATTGACGGTAAGAAGTACAAGTTAGTGGAGATTACAGATGCTTAGGAAGATTAAGGAGGTCAGTTTCCCGGAGCCGTCAGGGGTCGTTATAAACATGATGCCAATCATCTGTGGTGACCACGACACCGTGCCTGCTAACATGCGCGGTTACCTGGATATGATTGATGCCTGTTCCTTTGACAAGGACAGTACCGTTTACCTTACCATCAGGGAGAACAAGCTTCTGGCTGGTGAAACCCAGAGCAGGCCTGGCATCCACACCGAGGGAACAGATACCTTGGGGTGGGGCGGAGGCTCCTGGGGAGGCACCTCCCCCGACAGGGGGGTGTACTTGGCCTCATCCGACGGCCGATGCCGTGCGTGGGACTGTACGTCTCTTGACGTAGACCATATGGGAGCCCTGCCGGAACCGGAGGCGGATTCGCTTGTGCTTGACCCCAGTGCCCTGTACTGGATTACTGACAGGACCCCACACGAGGCCCTCCCGAGCAAGGTAGCTCACTATAGACAATTCTTCAGGCTTGTTTCTGAGGATATCGGGGCCTGGTGGCAGCAGCACTCAACTCCCAGTCCATTCGGAGTTGCACCAAAGAGCCCTGTCGTGCACGGTAACAAATTCTCGTGACGTCTCTAAAGGAGAGAGAAGAGTCCCTTACGGATAGACAAAGGGCCCATAGAAAGAGAATTTCCAGAAATGGAAATGACCTTGAGTCAGCTGTTGCCGCTGCTCGTTATCGCTCTCTGAATGTAAACAAATTCTACTCACTTGGATACGCTACATGTCCTATACCAGATGCCGCTGCCGCTGACGTGGTCGTTCTTCTGGAAGAAATAGACAGACTAAACAAACTGCTACAAGATAAGTAAAGTTAGACCCCGTAGCTCAGTGGATAGAGCAACGGTTTCCTAAACCGTAGGTCGTAGGTTCAAATCCTACCGGGGTCGCCAGTTAATAAACGTGTAAAGAATCCCAATGTCAGACCCAGATCTAAAGAACCTAGAATCCTCTGTCTTTTCCCTGTGCCGTGAGGTCACCGGGGGCAGAGAACACCTCGATGTATACCAGTGCCTAGAGGGCATTACGCTTGAGGTGCGAAGGCTTAGGGATGTTGCCTCTTCAGCCCTCGTACATGCCGCCGTGACCCCAATTGTCGAGAGCGAGATTCAACGTGACAGCTTGACCAGGCTTACCTCTGCTCTATCAAGGATTTCCTAGATGAATGATCCCACCGCAAGCATTTCCGATACCACCAGTTGTATCAAAACCTATGGTGGGGTGGGGTCAGACTCTACCTCCTCTGCCTCTTCTATTCCAGTACCTGTGTATGCGACAGCCGACGAGCTTGCTATGGTGTGGAACCGTCCGGTGAAGAAGATTCGCAAACGCATGAAGAGACTACTCAAGCGTGTGGCCGCTGGCAAGAAGGCAGGAAAAACCCTAGAAAAGTTTACTGTGTGGCTTTCAAAGAAGGGTATTAACCCAGACCTTGCTTCTAACTTCGATAAGTCCTTGGGTAAGAGCCGTTGAGGGGCCATGTTCATTAGAAAAATGATAGAAGCCGTAGACCTTGCCGTTCTCAACCTTTACGTCATTAAAGATGTAGGATTTGTTGACATATGGCACGAGATGCGGCATGAACTACACGAAGAAGGCGGAGTTGTACCTTTCTTCAAGGAAATGTATAGAGACACAACCGCAGATAGCGACGACCTGTGCCTAAAGGCAGTGTACGTTGCTATGGTATTTTCTCCCTATTCATTGTCCACCTTGGTAGCCTCAGAGCTACCGCAACGGTGGTTTCGAGAAGTTAAAGTCTCCTACTAGGGTCCGAACCCTGCCGATAGTAGGGTGGGTTCGAAGCGGTTTAGATTTAGATGCCACCTCTCTCGGGTGGTGATAGGAATAGTATTATGGATCAGGAAATGCACGGGCCGGCAGAGACCCTGCTGAACTCGCTACTAACTTACACCGATCATCTCTACCACAACCGTCCAGGTATGGTTGTGGCGGATGCTCGTACCACTATTGGTATGAGGTGGTCCCCCGTCACCCACAAGGTGGAGGACGGTAAAAAGATCGTGTATGCCCTGTCTAAGGAAGGCAGGAAGACAAATCGTACCCGCGTAGGCGAGTGGCGTACCAGTGACAACGCCATCGTAGAAGGTGGTACCGTCGTAGGTCACTACCGTGAGGCTGGCATCTACCCAGAGGTAGCCACCTGGATGTATTCCCAGGTAGCTGAGGTCTGGCGTATGGATAATGAGTTTGCAGCCCGTTGGGCGTCGTACTCGTTTACCCAGGACCAGCGTGACCTCAAGGTTATCCTGGCAGCATTCATGCTTTGCCAGTCCCGTAAGGGAGATCCGGAACGTGATGGCGGTAAGG
>Ga0164313_10006145_pt1 | contig 10602 bp, 6 predicted proteins | sample GuaBasSedimGuay4_FD_113735 | JGI IMG/M metagenome (GOLD analysis project Ga0164313, IMG submission 113735) | Subseafloor sediment microbial communities from Guaymas Basin, Gulf of California, Mexico - Guay4, Core 4569-4, 0-3 cm | ecosystem: Environmental > Aquatic > Marine > Hydrothermal vents >...
GCGCCTCGGGGGTATCCGGCGGCGCCTGGGTGGTGCTTGGAGTGCTCGATGCGCACCCCAGCGCGAGGATCACCAAAGTGGTGATCGAAAACCCCAGCAGATGTGGCCTAACGTGTCTCATGACTTCGGAACTCTCAATCAGTTTCGACTCCCACATACATGCAAACGAAGGACCGGTGGAGGGTCATTCCGAACTGTAGCATGCGTGGTGTGCCGGCCTCGCGACGAAGGCTGGTGAGATATGCATGCTGTGGTCGTTTCAGCCTATGCCGCAACCCGCTCGATTCGGGCCTGCTCATCTCGATGCGTGCTACAATCCGCCGCTGATTCTGGAGGTGGTTATGCGAGCCTTGTTGCGATGGACCTTGGTTGTGTTGGCAGTCTCTTCCGCCGTGCCGTCACTGGCCGGAAAGATCGGTTTTTTGGATGCCGAACGTGCGGTCGCGTCGGTTGGCGAGGGCAAGCAGCAGCTCAAAGCCCTCGAGGAGTGGGCTCTACCGCGACGGGAGCGGTTGCAGGAGATGCAGACCAACCTGGTCAACCTCAACAACCAACTGACGACGCAGAGAAGCGTTGCCACAGCCGAGGTTGTCAAACAGCTCGAGGAGCAGGTGCTGGGGGCGCGGCGGGAACTCGAGGACGCGGGTCGAGCGTTCAACCGCGACCTGGAGGTCAAGCAGAACGAGTTTCTGGAGGACGTGGCGACCAAGATCGGCACGGTGGCCACGGATTACGGCCGGGCCAATGATTTCGACGCGATCTTCATGCTTCAAACCCAACCACTGGTGTACGTCCGTGATTCTGCAGACGTGACCGACATCGTGATCCGGCTCTACAACGAGCGCTTCCCGGTGAACTGAACTCCACTCGCGGTACCGATGGGTCGGCGCTTCAACCCGCATGTCTCACCGGCGTTCTGCTGAAGCTGTCAGACACTCCATCCCTTTTTCCCTTTCATAATCCGTACCACGAACGCTCAGGGGCGTGGTACGTTCGACCCTGGGAAATGCATGACTGTCCGTGAGTGACAGGAGTTGTGAGCATGATCAAACAAACCTGTCAGCATTGTGCCCACTTTGTCGATGACCCCGCCTCCATCGAAGCCGAATTTCCCTACATTACCGTCTTCGGTTCCGCCTACTCATCGGCACGTGGTCATGCCGGGATTTGCCGGGAGCTCGACCGTTTCATGGACCCTGTGCTGGCAGAAGGCTGTCCGTTGTTCGTACCTCGTGGGCAGACGGATGGAGAGCAGATGACTCGTCGATTGTCAAACGTACGGTCGCCTCGATGTCGATAACGAAAGCAAGGTAATGACCAGCGAAAAGAAGCGCAGTCCTTTGTTAGTCGAGGAAGATTGGTGGACCGTCTGGTTCGGCTTGACCATTCTTCTGATTGCCACGGTGCTTGGCATTCTGGCTCTGTCCGGCAGCATCACTTCCAAGAACGTGCCGAGAATGGGCAAGTGGAAATACAACCCGGCGGATGTCTTCTACCAATCAAAGAAGACCTCAATTGACATCGACGAAGGCAGCACGCTAGCGAAGCTGGCGGACAGGATCAACGCGGCAAATGCAGGCGCGATCGCTGAAATCATTCCCAGTAAAGGGGGAGTACGAATACAGGTGGCCACCTCCCGGACCGGAGCTGGGGAGACGATCACCCTGAAGACTCAGCTGGCCGGCGGAACGACAGGGCTGGAGTTCGCCAAGCTGATGCCGGATCCCGCCGGCATGGGGGCGGAGGCATACGTATCGCTACTCCTCCCCTCCGCGAACGTCGATATTGGGCAAGGGAAAGTGACCGTGACCGCAGAACGATCAGCATCGATCGTTGTGCCGCTCCTGGTCACCGTGATCGGCATCATGTTCCTGACCGCGATCGGGATCCGGAATATGGGGCAGAATACGATCAAGTACGCTTTGGCGTTTGTCGCCATCTTCATCCTGAGCATGATCGCGTTCACCATTGCCAACCAGTACACCATCAATGCCTACGGCCTGAGCTATGCAGCTTGGGCACTGTTTTTCGGCCTCCTGATCTCCAACACCATTGGCACACCCAAATGGCTCAAGCCTGGAATACGAACCGAGATGTACATCAAGACAGGTCTGGTTTTGCTGGGGGCCGAGATTCTGTTTGGGAAAATCCTCAGCATCGGCGTTCCAGGCCTGATGGTGGCCTGGCTGGTAACGCCCACAGTGATCATTTTCATGTGGTTTTTCGGCACAAGAACTCTCAAGATAGCCAGCAAATCACTGGTCATCATCATTGCGGCAGCAACATCGGTCTGCGGCGTTTCGGCGGCCATCGCGGTGGCAGCCGCCTCACGGGCAAAAAAGGAAGAGCTGACTCTCGCAGTCGGAATGACGCTGATCTTCACAGTACTGATGATGATTTTCATGCCGATGTTCATTAGTGCCGTCGGCATGGGCCCGGTTTTGGGCGGGGCGTGGATGGGAGGTACCATCGATTCCACCGGCGCCGTCGTGGCCGCAGGCGCCTTCCTCGGGCCACGAGCCGAAGCCGTGGCCGCAGTCGTCAAGATGATCCAGAACGTCCTGATCGGAGTGGTTGGGTTCGCTGTGGCCCTGTTTTGGATCACATCTGTCGAGCGGATTCCAGGCGCTCCGCGTCCCGGATTGATAGAGATCTGGATCAGGTTTCCCAAGTTCATCGTCGGTTTTGTCGCCGCGTCGCTCCTGTTCTCCTTCGTATTGGTGCCCCTATTTGCCTCGCTCTTCGATGGAAATGGTCTCAAGTTGGTGGAATCAAGCGTTATCAAGGCGGTGACCAATCCCCTCCGGGGCTGGTTCTTCTGTCTGGCATTTGTCTCCATCGGTTTGGAATCCAACTTCAAGGAGATGGCCGAGCAGTTCGAAGGGGGCAAGACGATGATCCTGTACGTCGTCGGACAGTCCTTCAACCTCGTTCTGACCTTGGTGGTGGCCTGGCTGGCATTTGTGGTGCTTTTCCCAAACGTGATCTAATCGACATATCTCACCGAGTGTTTTCTGCGGCCGGTATACTCGCGGCACCGATGGGTTGGCGGGTTATGGCTATCACGGCGGGGATCATCATCTCCGGCTGGATTGGGGTTGCGGCTGGGTCAGCGCTCCCGGTTGACGACCATGCCGTTTCGATAATCCGGGGCCGAGCGCCGCGCATCCTCGCAGCCGGCGCCGAGGTGCGTGTGAAGCTCGAGCTCCGCAACGAGGGCCGGCGCGTATGGCGCGCCGATGGCAGCTTTGCGGTTTCCTATCACTGGCTCGATCGTGACGGCGCGATCGTTGACTGGGAGGGGCGCCGCACCCGATTTCCGCGTGAGGTCGGACCCGGAGACACGATCGAGATCGACGTGCTGTTGGTCGCTCCACAGCGTCCAGGGAGCTGCCGTCTGCAGTGGGATGTGGTGGAAGAGGGGGTGTGTTGGTTTTCCCAACGCGCATCCGTGCCGCCGCCGGCAGCCGCGGTGCGGGTGGTGTCCGACCCGGTCTCTGATCCGAGGTGGTGGGCGCTCTTCAGCCTTCTCGCGGCGGCAGCCTCGGTGGCAGCGACTGCGGCAGGGTCGCGACCCTGGGCCGTGATCTTCGCCGTCGGCGATGTCCTGTGGTGTTTCGGCGTGTTGACGGTCAAGCAGTCCGTCGTTCTGACCGCCGCCGGGTTCCCGGCGACTGCAGGCGGTTGGTTGATGATCTGCGGAGGGGCGGCGGCTTGCCTGTTGGCCGTCGAGGCACTCCCCGAGCGTTTCCGCGGCTGGGCGCGATGGAGCCTCGCGGCGGGAGCGACGTTTGTCCTGTGGGCGGATGCGGTTCACCTGCGGTTCTTTGGCGATCTGCCATCGCCGGCCGCGCTCCTGTCCGTGGGTCAGCTGGGTCGAGTTGAGGCAAGCATCCTCAGCCTCCTCGAGCCCGGGGACATCTGGTTTTGGCTCGATCTCATCGCCGGTGTGGCGCTGGTGCTGACCGCGGCCCGCCTGCGCCGTCTCATCCACCCGCGACGGCGGGTCGTCATCGTCGCTCTGGGTGTGATCGTGCTTGCCGGCGCCGTTGCGGGGGTCCGGCTCGCTGTGACCCAGCCCGGTCTGTATCGGCAGGTCTTCCGCAGGGTGATGGTGGCGCGGGAGGTCGGGGTACTGAACCTCCAGGCCGTCGAGCTCGGTGACAGTCTCAAACACCGCTTTTTGGCGAGCGAGCTATCGCCCGAGGCCCTTGCCGCGACGAGCCGATGGTTCTTGGAGCGGGCGCCGCTGCGGGCCGGAGTCGGAGAATTCTTCGGCGCTGCCAAAGGCATGAATCTGGTAATGGTCCAGGTCGAAAGTCTGCAGGGCTTTGTGATCGGGCTCGAGGTCGAGGGCCGGGAGGTGACGCCGTTTCTCAACCGCTGGCGGGAGGAGGCGCTGTGGTTTTCGAATGTCACCGACCAGACCGGCAGCGGCCGGTCGGCCGACAGCGAGCTGGCGACCCAGGTTTCGCTGATGCCGCCGTCCGGCGGGGCCGCCGCCTTCCGATTCGACGGCAACGACTTCACTGGTCTTGCCGAGGTCCTGGCGGAGCACGGCTACCACACGCTGTCGGCGGTGCCATACGACGGCGCGTTCTGGAACCGCCGCAGGATGCACCCGGCATACGGATTCCAGAGAAGTCGCTTTGTCGACGACTTTGGTACCGGGGAGAGCATCGGCTGGGGGCTCAACGACCGCGATTTCCTGGCGCAGATGGCCGAGGGTCTCGCCACCACCGAGCGCCCGTTCGCAGCCTACCTCCTGACTCTTTCCCTCCACCATCCGTTTGCGGGGTTCCCGGAGCACCTGAAGGAGCTCGATATCGGTCACTGGGAGGGAACGCCGTTTGGCAACTACCTCCACACCATGAAATTCTTCGACCGGGCCCTGGCCGGGTTTGTGGCCGATCTCGAGGGTGACGGGCTCGCCGATAGCACGGTGATCGCCATTTGGGGGGACCACGACGCGGGCTTCGACTGGCGGTCCGAGATCGCGGCGGCGATGGGCGCGACGTTCGATCCTGCGGGCTGGTACCTGAGTCAGGAAGTGCCGCTGGTGATCAAGGTGCCGGGGGCGCAGGAGCTGAGCGGTGAGCGTCCGGTCGCGGCGGGCCACGTCGATGTCGCGCCGACCCTGCTCGCGTTGCTCGGCATCGACCCTGCGCCGTACGCGTTCGTAGGGCGCAATCTCCTCGGTGAGCCCGGAGACCCGGCGGTGGTCGGTGAGTACGGCTGCTGGCGGAATGCCCGTCATCTCTTCCTGCAGGGCGACGGCACACTGGCGGACGGCCAATGCCTCGACGTTGCAACCTTGGTGAATGCACCGCCGTCCGAGTGCGCGGAGGGGTTTGCCGAGGCGCGCAGGGCGGAAGAAATCTCATCGCTGGTTCTCGAGCACGATCTCCAGCAACGGATTTCCGACAAACTGGCGGAGACCCTGCAATGAGGGGGGCGCGCGGATTTCCCGAACTCCTCCTCTTCCGGCTGCCGAACCGCGCTCTCGACGTCGCGATCACCTCGGCGACCGCAGCACTTCTGATCTGGTCGCGCTTCGCCTTCCTCGCCGATGGTCCGTGGGAGTGGGACGAGACCCTGTTCGCCCGCGGCATTCTCCACTTCAATCTCGCGGCCCACTTCCCGCATCCGCCGGGCTTTCCTGGCTGGCTCGCAATTGGCCATCTCCTGACCCCGCTGACCGGCGATCCCCTGCTCGCCCTCCAGCTCGCCTCGGCGGCCTTCTCCGTCGCCGCGCTGTGGCTGCTAGCCTCACTCGGTCGCCGGGTGGCGCCGCCGGCGCTGGCGACGGCGGCGGCGTTGGTGGTGCTCGCAGCTCCGGGCCCGTGGCTGTTTGCAGAGCGGGGATTTTCGACGACCACCGCCGCCGTCCTCGCCCTCGGTGCGGCGGTGGTGGCCGCCGATGGGCTCAAAGGTCGGCGCGTTACCGTGTTCAGCCTGCTCGTGACCGCGTCGTTCCTCGTCCGACCGATTCTCCTGCCGGTGCTGGCGGTGCTGTGGCTTGGCATTGCATGGGGTGTGAGGCCCCGACATCGCCTCCTCCCCGGAGTGGCGGCGGGCGCCGCCGCTACCGCGCTTGCCGTGTATCTCATGGCCCGAGCCGAGGGCGGCTGGAGCGCCTTCGTGGCGCCCTTCATCGTCCACTCCCAACGACACTTCTCGCGTCTCGCCGGAAACGCCGGGGGCTACGCCGACCTCGGTCTGGTCAAGGGTCTCGGCGGCGTGGCGCCGGCGACTCTGCTCTTTGTTGCGGCGGCTTTCGGCATCGTCATGTGGGCGCGCCGGGTCGGCCGGAGGGGAGCGCTGTTGTGGACCGTAGTCCTTCTGACCGCGGTGACACAGCTGGTGTGGACGCAGAACCGGACAACCAGCCGCTATGCGGTCGGAGTGCAGATGGCGCTCGCGCCGCTGGTGGCGGGCGCCGTCGCAACCGCGCCCGCGACGGTGGGGTGGGTCGGGCTTGTGAGTCTGGCGGCGTGGCTCGGGTACGACAGCTTGCCGCTCGTCGAGGAGCAGCACTCGACGCAGCTTCCGGCCTGGATTGCGGTGCAGGAGGCGCGATCGGACGCACTGCTGACCGACCGAACCGTGGTGCTGGAACCCGAGCTCCACCCGTTTGCCTCCTATCTGTGGCACCTGTCCGAGCGGCGCGGGGAAGCCAACCCACCGTGGGTGCTGTCGCCGTGGGATCCGGGGGGATGGACGGGGGTCGATGGCGCCTGGGTGGTGGCCACCATCCACCGTCATCTCTACCCCGACCCGCTGCACGGCCGCGAGCGGCATTGGGGAGGCGTCTCGGATGGCCTCCGGCCGCTGACCCAGCAGCGGTTCCTCGACGCCTGGGCGATCTCCGACCCGGCGCTGCCGCTCTCCGGGTGGTATTCGGGCGAGCGCGAGGCGAGCGGCCGCCGCTTCATGTGGGGAGGCGTCGAAGCCGTGATGGCGCTGCCGCCGCTCGCAGAAGGCGCCGAGCTCGGCATCGCGCTGCGGCCGGCGCCGGGACCGGCGCCGGTGGTGATCGCGATCGACGGGCTGGAGATGGCGCAAATAAACGGTGAGGACGGCGAGCAACGAGTGTGGCTCGGGGTTCCCACGGCGGCGGTCGGCCGGGTCGCCGAGCTGCGCTTCAGCCGCGCCGCCGCATTCCCGCCGGGCGGCGATGATCAGAGACCGCTGGCGGTGCAGCTGTATGAGCTGCGGACCATGAGCCCGGGCGGGGCCTGGGCGGGGCCGGTGGCCCACCCGTGGCAGCGGGATGCGGTCAAGGTGGAACTCGAGGGGGCCTGGGACGGGGAGAGCTTTGCTGACAACGGCGACGGCGTGTGGCTGGGCCCGCGGGCGATCCTACGCGTGCCCGCCGGGGAAGGCCGCCTTCGACTGCGGCTCTGGGCGCCGCGGCCGACCCCGGCACATACCGTGCTGCTCGTGGCCGGCCGCCGGGTTGCCGGGCCCCTCGACATTGGCCCACAACCAAGGTTCTTCGACCTCGAGGTGCTGGAAAGTGATGTCGAGGGTGGGCGGGTGGAGGTCGAGATCGTGAGCGATCCCTATTCGCCGGCGAGCGACGGTGGCGTCGATAGCCGAACGCTGGGCGTGGTGCTGTCCGAGGTTGCATTCGAGCCCGGGAACTAGCCCGCGCTTCTCACCGGGCATCTACTGCGGACGGCGAATCGCGGCGTCCCGCTGTGCTTCTCGCACATCGTGCTCCTCGACGTAACGCGACTACGACTGCGTCGCCCGATTTGCGACAAACCCAGCGGATACTTGCGCTTCGCCGCCCTCGCTACGAACCCGGTGAGAAGTACGGGCTGGGGATCTTGACGCACGCTGCCGACGCTTCTACGATGGCGGGGTCCCGCCACGCTGTATCCGCAGCAAGGAGCATCTTATGAGTCAGAAGGTCGACAAGATGAAGGCATTGGAGACCGCCATCGGTCAGATCGAACGCCAGTTCGGCAAGGGTTCGGTGATGCGTCTCGGCGAGAAACCACGGGGGCGGATCGAGGTCATCCCCACCGGGTCGCTGACCCTCGACGCCGCGCTCGGGGTCGGCGGTGTGCCGCGGGGCCGGGTGATCGAGATTTACGGACCGGAGGCCTCGGGCAAGACGACCCTCGCCCTGCACATCATCGCCAACGCGCAGAAGGCGGGCGGGCTGGTCGCCTTCATCGACGCCGAGCACGCCCTTGATCCCGAGTATGCGAAAAACCTCGGGGTCAATCTCGACGAGCTCTTGATCTCGCAACCGGATTTCGGCGAGCAGGCGTTGGAAATTACGGAAACCCTGATCCGCTCGGGATCGGTGGACGCCATCGTAATCGACTCGGTGGCCGCGCTGGTTCCGCGTGCGGAGCTCGAAGGCGACATGGGGGACGCGCAGATGGGTCTGCAGGCGCGGCTCATGTCACAGGCGATGCGCAAGCTCGCCGGCATCGTTTCCAAGTCGAACACCAGCCTCATCTTCATCAACCAGATTCGGATGAAGATCGGCGTCATGTTCGGCAATCCGGAGACCACCACCGGCGGACGGGCCCTCAAGTTCTACTCCTCGGTGCGCATCGACATCCGGCGTACCAGCGCAATCAAGCAGGGGGACAAGGTCATCGGCAACCGCACCAAGGCCAAGGTGGCCAAGAACAAGGTCGCGGCGCCGTTCAAGGTCGCCGAGTTCGACATTCTTTACGGCGAGGGTATCTCCTTCACCGGCGAGCTCCTCGATCTCGGCGTCGAGCACCGGCTGGTGCAGAAGTCGGGGTCCTGGTACTCCTACGGTGATACCCGGATCGGCCAGGGCCGCGAGGCGGCGCGCCAGTTTTTACAGGAAAATCCGGATGTGGCCGATGAGCTCGAGCTCAAGCTGCGCGAGGCGCTTGGCATGCTCCCCGGCACGGAGGAGGAGCTGTCCAAAGACGAGGTTGAAGAAACGGCCGAGGCCGAGTAGCCACCGCCAAAGGCCGGTCAATGGGCGGGAGCTCATCGCTATTTGCATACAGCTCCCAGGGACGACTGTTACAATCTCAATGGGAGAATTGAATGAGGATGAGACTCTGTCAAATCATGATGGGTGCGCTTGTGTCGATGATGGTGGGGGCAGCCACCGTTGGGGCGCAGGACCCGGCAACCCCCGAACCGGACGATCGGACGGTCCGTTTCGTCCAGCGCTCCATCGCCTGGTACCCCGACTCGAACTTCAAGCTGATTGAAAACACCCGCTATCAAACGCCGGCCGGGTCCTATCGAGTTGTCGTCGTCGAACGCACGTGCGCGAGCCGACTGCTGACGGGGCGGCCGACGGTGTTGGTCGATGAGACCGCTGACACCGCGTGGCTCGGCAGCGTCGGCGAGCTGCCGTTTCAGGGGGCGGGGGCCGAGCCGGCCGCCATCAGGGCCTTTGTCGGAAACTTCCTACCCGAAGCACTCAAGGGGTCAATGAACCTCAAGGCTACGGTGGAGTGGGACGCCGGGCCGCGCCGACCGGGGGCTTTAATGCCGCTATCGCTCCTGATCGACACCGGGTACGAGGCATACCGCAGTCCGGCCGCGGTCACCGCTGACGGCAAGTTTCTGGTGATGGGTCCGGAAATGCCTCTCGGCGAGGATCCGGTGGCCAATCGCCGGCGCCTCTTTGCCAACAGCGACCTCGTGATGTGGGATAACGAGGCAGGCGCCGGCACCAAAGTCGAGATCGTCGAGTTCTCGGATTTCGAGTGTCCGGCCTGCAAATCCAAGTGGCTGATCATCCATGCCTCGCTCGGCAAACACGCCGGCGCCATCCGTCACGGGCTGGTGAGCTACCCGCTGACCCAGATCCATCCGTGGGCATTTCGCGCCGCCAGCGCATCGTGGTGCATCGCGCTCCAGGATCCGCAGCAGCTTATCCCGTTCAAGGAAATCTTTTACAGCCTTCAGCGCGAGATGGAGGTCTCCCTGGTGACACCCACGTCGCTGGACTTCCTTGCCGGACAGGGGCTGGATGAGGCGGCCTTCCGGTCCTGTTATCTGAGGAAGCCCTCGATCGAGGCGGTGCACGCGCAGTTGAGCCTCGGCAAGTCTTTGAGCGTGAACTCCACTCCCACTTATTTCGTCAACGGGTGGAAGATCCAGGTTCCTGACGGCATATGGTTCCCCGCATTCGTCGATCGTCTCCTCGCAGGTGAGGAACCCTAATTCTCCTGCCGCTGTTTGCGGGGTGATATCTCAGTCCCAGAACCGAGATTTTGACGTTCTCCTTGGTGAAGGCGGTTACTTCTCTCCGTTTTCCGGAATAGTACCCAGCGATTGCCTGCAGGGCCCCGATACCGGAGGTGCCGATGTCGAAGATGGAGATCGCAACCATGAAGCATGCCCACAGGGCCGAGGCGAGTGGAGCCGGACGAAACTGGGTAAAGCTCGGTCTGGGCCTCGCCGGAGTGGCGGCGGGTCTGTTCCTTGCCTGGAGGCTCGGCGCCTTCGATCTGTTGTCGGTCGCCAACATCGATCGTCTGGATGCCTGGTTTGCCGGTCTCGGATTCTGGGCGCCACTTGTCTTTGTCCTGCTGTGGATCGTGGCCGCCGTGTTCTTCCTGCCCGGTCTCGCGATCACGA